>Ga0116129_1001184_pt1 | contig 14793 bp, 10 predicted proteins | sample June2015DPH_17_2_FD_89732 | JGI IMG/M metagenome (GOLD analysis project Ga0116129, IMG submission 89732) | Peatland microbial communities from SPRUCE experiment site at the Marcell Experimental Forest, Minnesota, USA - June2015DPH_17_10 | ecosystem: Environmental > Terrestrial > Soil > Wetlands...
CCCCCAGCGATCGCGCTCGAATTTCAGGCATCCGGCGGAATTGCATCCGTGGCGAATCCGCTGCAAGCCAACGCGCGGGCGCAACTGCGCATTCCGCAACTCAACCCGGACGCCGGCCCCACCGATATTGAGCTGAACGATCTGCGCGTCGACGGCGCCTGGGACGCCGCCACCGGTCTCGCGCCCGCCAACATCTCGAGCGGCTGGAACATTTTGAAGGTCACCGAAATTCCCAGCGGCTTCCAGCTCAATGAAGTCTCCGAGCTTCACTTATCGACGCGCGGCCAGGTTCTCGAGGCGCCCGTGTTCCAAGCTCCACAGATAGCGATTCCTGCCATTCCGCAGCAGACCCGCTTCCGCCTGCAAGGAACGCCGCAGTCGATTGCAATCTCCCTCGATGGCGGCGAGCAATTCGTGCTCGACAACATCGAAACCAGCAATCTAAAGGCATCTCTCCCGGATCTCAAGCTCGCATCTTTCGACGCGGATACCAGCGTGCAAGTGAAACGCGCTCACGCGGCTTTCCCGCTCGCGGCCCACACTCATCTCACGGATACGTCTATCGATACCGCGGTCGTGGAGCCACTCAGCGCGGAGCTATCGATTGCGACGCAAGCGCTCCACTTCGCTCTGAAGCGTCCCGTGGACACTGCAAAGCTACTGGACCAGGTGGGTCTCTCGCTCGATGGCATTCAGCCCCAAGCCACATTCACAGACCTTCAGGCTAACGTGAATTTCGCCGGCAAGAAGCTCGCTGGCCTCGATGTGGCCGGCACAATCGCCGCGGGTCCTCTCGCCGCGGGCAGCAACTTCGCAGTCTCGCAACAGGCCCCCGCGATATTCCACGTCGCGGCGCCCCAGCTTCCCAAAGTCACCGTATCCGCCTCTGTACCGGACGTCGCCGTCACGCTCGACGGCGGCAAGCTGCGCGCTTCCGCCGCGGCCGGCGTCGCACTGAACCTTACTCTTGCTAACTCTCCGCCATCGCCGCTCTTCACCCAGCTCAGCGACGCCGCCGCCGGCTTGAGCGATCACATCCAAAAAGCCACGCAGGTTTTCGGCGCGGAGAACTTCTCCGCCTTCCCGATCGATTGGGATTTTGAAATGACCGGCGGCAGCCCCACCGTTTCGCTCGCTCCCGATCGCATCGCGATCAACGCGCGGACGTTGCTGCACCGCATCGACATCGGCCAGGAACTCATCGATGGCTCCGTGGATCTTCACGCCGGCGCGCGTCTCGCCGAGGACCATCTGCTGATCGATTGGAACGCGCCCGCCGACATCGGCGCTCTCGGCCGCCGCTGGCAGCTCGACACGCCCCTGCTCGTCGCGCTGCGCAAGGATCTGCTGCCCGGAACCGACGGAGAGCTTTTCGATAGCGCCTTCTACGCCCGCGTTGGAAGTGGGACAGACGCTTTCGTCTGTCAACCCGGCGGTCTCAGCGATTGTTCCCCAGATCGGTTAAGCACTACTTCCGGCGCAGACCCGTTCCGGCTCGCAGTCGGTTACGGCGACGCGCTCCAGGTGCACACCGCGTTCCAGCAGCCCTTCACCTCGGGAACCATCGGCGGGCTGGCGCAGGCCGCCATCCGCTGGCAGCCCGGCTCCGCCAGCGTCGATAGCTTCGGCGCATTCACTTTCCGGGGCCTCGAAGCCGGAGCTATCGCGCTTCCCAATCCTTATCTCGAAGATCGCCTCGATGGCGACGTTCGCTTCAGCGTCAAGGGCTTTCTCGCCGACCGCCTGCTGGCGCCGCAGTTACTCGCCGACGCTTCCCGTGTCCGTCAATTGGACCGCATCGATCTTTCCGTGCAAGTCCGCAGCGCCGCCGATGGCGCCCACCTGCCGGGCATTCTCCAGGCGGCCACCGGCATCAAATTGGAGCCGGCCAATCGCCTGGTGCAGCTTCTGACTAGCCGCCTCAACCTCACGCAGCCGCCGCGGGCCTTGCAGTACCAACACCTGGCGCTCGATTTCCGCGTCCAACAGGGCCAGGTGCAAACCGAGCCGGTGCTGCTCACTCTCAGTGGCGTCCAGGTGTTCGGCGTCCCGGGTCTCACTCTCGATTCCAACGTGCGCATTCTGTGGGGCGGCCATGGCCGCGAGCCCGCTCCTCTGTTGCGCGATCTGATCTACACCGTTCAACGAGTTACGGAGCGTTAGTCCCATGCCGAGAATGCCAAGACACTTACTGCCACTCATGATGCTATTGGCCGTGATACAACCGGCCTGCAAGAAGGATCCCCAACTGGGGACCGTGGCCCTTGACGTATACCTCCACCCCGAGTCCTCGAGCTCCGACGACGTCATCCTTCAGACTGCGATCCGCAACAAGCTGGAGGCCGACGCCATGACCGCCGGGCACGTTCAACTGCGCGTCGCCGGCCTGCTGGTAGTGCTGACCGGCGACGTGTCAAAGAAGGTGGCATCCGACCGGGCCGAACAGATCGCGCGCAACACCAAGGTGACCATCGACAACGACAAGCCCCTGGTCGCCGAAAGCGTAAAGAACCTGATCGTAGTGGGGCGGGCCCAAGGCCTGCCAAGTGAAGCCAACAAGCTTCAATAACAGATGGACACCCACACTCAGATACCTGTAACTCACCGTCTGGCGCCAAACCTGCCCACTTAAACGACGATGCACTCAAAGGCCGACATTCGGCCGTTCCAACGAAGTTGTAACGCAGTCTTGGCGGCCACACAGTGCCAACCCGGATACAGTTCCCGCCCACTGAGAAGACAAGATATCATGTTCAATCCTTCGATGCGGATTTCGCTGGCGAGTCTGTACGCGGTGCTGTGCGTCGCCGGACCCTCCCTGCGCGCCAGTGAGGATCCGAAAGAAATCGTCCGGCGCGCCATGCGGATTGACGCGCGCAACCGCGAGCTAGCGCGCAGGTACACCTATATGCAGCGCGACGAGGAGCGCACGCTCGATAGCTCCGGCGCGGTGAAGCGCCGTGAATCCAAAACGTGGGATGTCATACCGCTGCAAGGATCTCAGTTCCGCCGCCTGATCCAACGCGACGATAAGCCACTTTCGCCGAAGGAGGAGCAGCAGCAGGAAGCCATCCGGCAAAAGCGCGAAGCGGCGCGACGAAAGACAGCGGAACTGCGCGCCAGGGAGACGCCTGAGCAGCGCCAGAAGCGCCTCGATGCCAGGGCGCGCTCTCGCGAGCGGGAGCAGCGGGAAATGGACGAGGCTATCGACGGCTTCGATCTGCGTTTGGCCGGAGAAGAGCAAATCGATGGAGTCCCCGTGTGGGTGATCGATGGCGCGCCGCGGCCTGGCTATAAGTTCCAGTCCAACGAGTCAGCCGGCGTGCTAAGCAAGATGAAGGGCCGCATCTGGGTAGCCAAGAGCGACTATCAGCCCGTCAGGATCGACGCCGAAACTACCGGCACGATTTCGTTTGGCGCGGTGCTCGCACGCATCTACAAAGGGTACCCGCGTTCATGTGGAGTACACGTACGTCAACAACGAGGTTTGGCTGCTTAAGCGCGAAAGCTTCAGCGTATCGGGCCGCATCCTGTTGGTGAAAGGACTCCGTGAAGAAGGCGATTCCACTTATAGTAACTACAAGAGGTTCTCCACCGATTCCCGCATCATAGAAAATGATCAGTAAGACATGCTCACTCGACCACTAATGGAGGGGCTCGCTTGCTACACTGGAAAGAGTTATGAGTTCCGTTTCTGTCGTTTCTTATAGCGAGTCACAGGGCGAGCGCTTCCGCGACGGATGCCAGCGCCGCATCGTTCATACCAGCCAGTTGATGACCGTCCTGCTCGATATGGAAGACGGGCCGTGGGCCGCGCCCGATCCCTACCACTCGCATCCTCACGAGCAGACTACCTTCGTCGCCGGGGGAGAAGTGCTGTTCCTGGTGGAGGGCGATGCGCCGCGGCATTTGCGCACGGGCGATCTGGTGGCGATTCCCTCCGGCCGGCCTCACGCCATACAGCTTCTTTCGGCGAGCGCGCGGCTGGTAGATAGCTTCAATCCTGTCCGTGAGGACTTTTTGAAGTAAGTGGTCGTTTTTCAGACAGGCCATGGGCCGCGCCGACAGCTATCGGTAAGTCTTGTCGTCTACGCGGCTCAGGTCCACGCTGCTGTCGAACACTCCTACGGTCACTATGGCGAAAGTAAAGACACTCGTGCCGGGCTCCAGGTGGCCGCCAAAGGCCTTCTCCGGATTCGCCAGAGTCATGTGCGCGTGGACTGTGCCGTCGATAATGTAGCCGTTCATGCCGATCAGGTCGGCAGGCGCGGTGGGGTCCTTCTCGTACATGTTCTTCGAGGGGAAGGTGCGGTTGCTGACCTGATGAACCTGATAGCCGCGCACCGAACCGGCTGCGGCGAGGATCACGGCATTGCGGATATTCTCCTGCTTCACCATCTTTTCGATGCCGGCCAGCAGGTCCGTATCGAACTTGAAACGCAGCACTAAGACGCGGTCGAACTTCCCGCCGATGGCGTAGACATCCGGGACTTTGTCACTGTTGGGTTTGGCGTCGTCGGCCGGCGAGCGCGAGGCGTTGACGATTTCGCGCCGGGTCTGTTGTACTGCGGCGAGCCCCGAAACCATCGCGGCTAATATGGCAATTAAGATCGGTTTCTTCATGACTCTCCATTTACTCCCAGATCCACGCCTTTGGTGGACACATAGTATTTGGCTAACATATTGGGCCGCTCCCATGCGGGCATGGATTCCGGAGACCTAACGTAGTCGAAGAAGCGAGTGGCCACCTGGCCGAAATGGGCTTCGTGACCCACGCGGAATTGTTCGGGAATCGTCAGGCGAAGAGCGCCGCCGGCCTCGACGGCGTCCAGGCCCGGCCACCGCGATTGCAGAGCGGCGATGCGGCGCCGGGTAGCGGCAAAGACCTGGTCGCGCAGGCCGGACCTGGGCACTATGTATAACTCGGGTAAGTGCCTTTCTGTTTCTCCCTGGCGGATTTCGACGCTCGCGCGGCTTCCACGGAAGGCGGCTTCATAGACGTCGCCCGCACCGCGCTCCGCCTGCCACTGCCACACGATCTCGAGCTTCACATGCACGCCGCGCAAAGTGTAATACACCGAGTTGTTGCAGTAGTAATCGAGCGGCGCGTCGCGCCTTTCACCGGTTACTTGCGCGAACTGTTCCGGGCTGAGAGTGAGCGGCCACCTGCGGCCCTCGATGACGTCGATCTCCGTTCGGTAGTCAATAGCTTGGTCGGCGTATGCGGTCCACTGCACCAGGTCCACCACGTGTGTGCCGACGTCGGCGAGACCTTCGCCGTATACGGGAGTGTCGAAGAACCACGACGGCCGCCGCAGAGGAACGCCCGCGACCACTTTGATCAGGTTGTGTACGCTGCGGGCTTGAACCGCGGGCTCGGAAGCGCTGCCCTTTTCGAGGGCGCCGAAAACGGCTGAGTCGTTGACGAATTCGCGCTGCAGTTGGGAGGTGACCTCGTAGCGCTCAGTCATGATGTCGTAGGCGGCAATGTTCTTCTGTTCCGCGAGCGAGAGCGCGCGTTCCAGCTTCGGCATGTCACTCGAAGTTATGATCCACGGCTTGTCTGCCAGCACGTGCAGGCCGGCTTCGAGGGCACTGACGATACGGTCGATCTTGCCGCGGTTCTTGCCGGTAAAGACGACGATCTCGCCGGCGCGGTCGCGCAGGAGCTCGGCCATCGGGTGGGCGCTCAAGTGAACGTCGAGATCCCAGTGGGTGGGGTTTTCGGGGCGAGAGTTGAAGAGGGCGATACGAGCCAGGTAATCGAGGACATCGCGCCCGAGAGGGGCGTACACGGCGACGCGGCTGTCGAGTGAGGCGTACATGTCTTTCTGCAGGAGGGTAGCGTGGAAATGCCCGGGGTCAGCGACGATGAGGCGCATAGGAATCACTAGTGTACAAGTTGTGGGGCAGGCAGTCTTGCCTGCAGCCGCCTTTCAGGCGGCTCTCTCGGGGCAGGTGCGAGTCTTCGCGCCCGAGAAGAGCCGGCTAAAAGCCGGCTGCAGCCAGGATTGGCTGCCCCACAAGAGTTACTGTTTGGGTAACTTACGGCGCTTCTTAGGGCGCTCCGGTTCCAGTAACGAAAACTGCAGCTTCCGGTCATTGGCGTCGATGCGATCCAGAATCACCCGCACCTTATCGCCGATGGAGAATTCGCGGCGGGTGCGCTTGCCGACGATCTTACGGACGCTTTCGTGATAAGCATATTCGTCGCCAGGCAGCGTGTCGATAGGTACCAGGCCTTCGATGAATAACTCAGCCAATTCCACGAACAGTCCGTATTTGGCGGTGCTGATGACAAGCGCATCGAAATCCTGACCTACTCTCTCGGTCATGAACTTGACTTTCTTCCACTCGACTAACTCGCGCTCGGCGTCCGCGGCGCGGCGCTCGGATTGCGAACACTCCTCGGCCAGCGCGCTGAGCTCAGGCTCCTCGGCGATCCATCCGCGGAGCAGGCGGTGCACAATCAGGTCGGGATAGCGTCGGATGGGCGACGTGAAGTGCGTGTAAGATTCCGCGGCGAGCGCGAAGTGGCCTACGTTTTCGGCGCTGTAGCGCGCCTGTTTGAGCGAGCGGAGCATCAGGTAACTGAGAATGCGCTCCTCGGGCTTGCCCTCGATTTTCGCGACCAGCTTCTGATACATGCGCGAGGCGATCTTCACCTGAGCGTCGGGCAGCACGATCTCGTGGCGCTGCTTCGTGCCGCCGCGAGATCGCTGCGCGCCGCCGCGATGGCGATCCGTGATGGCGAACTTCTTCACCGGGATCGGGCCGACGCCCAGCGAATAGCCGAAGTGTGCGGCCACTTCCTCGAACTCCATGACGCGCTTGGGGTCGGGCTTTTCGTGGATGCGGTAGATGGAGGGGTTGCCGGAATCTTCCAGATGCGCGGCCACAGCCTCGTTGGCGGCCAGCATGAACTCTTCGATCAGACGGTGAGCGATGTTGCGAGGCGCGCGGGTGACGCCGGTCATGGCGCCCCATTCGTCGAATTCGATGAGCGGCTCGGGCAGATCGAAATCGATGGAGCCGCGGCGGACGCGCTTGCGGTTGAGGATGAGCGCGAGCTCTTGCATCAGCTCGAAGCGGGGAACCAGCGGCTTGTAGCGGTCGCGCAAAGCCGCGTCGCCTTCGAGCAGCTGGTGTACGTTGGTATAGGTCATACGCTCGGCGCTGCGGATTACGCCGGGGGTGAATTCCTGCGAGACCAATTCGCCTTGGTGGTCGATTTCAAGCAGCGCGGAGAGCACCAGGCGATCGGCGTTCGGAACCAGCGAGCAGATGCTGGTGGAAAGCTCGAAGGGCAGCATGGGCACGGCGCGGTCGGGAAAATAGACGCTGGTGCCGCGCAGCTGCGCTTCGGCGTCGATGGGCGTCCCGGGGCGCACGTAATGACTCACATCGGCGATGTGGACGTGCAGGGCGTAGTTGCCGTTGGCGAGGCGGTCCACCCATACGGCGTCGTCGAAATCGCGTGCGGTTTCGCCGTCGATGGTGACGATGTCCATGTCGCGGAAATCCTGGCGGCCTTCTAAATCGGCCTCGGAGATCGCGTCGGGGATCGACTGAGCCTGCTCGACTACTTCGGGCGGGAACTGGTGCGGCAGGTGGTGCTTGCGGATGATGATTTCGACGTCAATGCCGAAATCGCCGGGATGGCCGAGGATTTCGACGACGCGTCCGACAGGGCCCGCGCCTTTCTCGGGATATTCGAGCAGCTCGACGTTGACCACCATGCCGTCGAGCTCTTCAACTGACGCGGCCTTCGGAGGAGTGACGCCGATGCGATCCACGGAGGGGCGGCCGGCGGGCGGAAATTCGAGGCCTTCGGGGATCTCGATCCACTGCTGAATGCGGTCGTCCTGCGGGATGACGAACTGGCCGCGGCGGTGGAGGCGGAACTCGCCGACCACGGTCGGATGGGCGCGCTTGAGCACTTTGACGATCTCGCCATCGGCGCGGCCGCCGGCCTCGATGCGGGCGATGCGGACCAGTATGCGGTCTCCATGCATGGCTTTGCCGGCGGATTCCGGCGGAAGGAAGACATCGCCCTGGATGCCTTCGAGCGGCTTTTCGGAGATGAGGAAGCCGTAGCCATCGCGGTGCATGTTGAGGCGGCCGATGGCGAATTCGCGCGAGCGGGCAGTGACGACGTAGTGTCCGGAGCGGAGCTCGATGAGGTCGCCGCGCGCGGTGAGACGGGCGAGCGCGGCTTCCAGACCTTCGCGGCCGGGTCCCTTGGCGCCCACCTCGCGGACGAGCTGCTTGAAGTTGGCGCGGGCGTGCGGTAGAGATGAGATGTGGTCGATAAGCGCCCGGTCGGTCATAGATCGATTTTACGTTCAACTTTACGTTCCACGGTTGGGGGCGGGTGGGCGTCAGCTTGGTGGGTGGAGTTATGTGTCTATGATTGGTCATTTGGGGACTGCGAAGACGCGTTCACACGAGTGTGAACGCTGCACGCATGAGTGCGCGCGCCACGGGCACTTGGCAACATGGGCGCCATTATTGTCGTTGTTGTTGCTTCTTCCCGTCGCCCTTCTGGCCGGGCCGGGGCGGTATGCGCGGCTGGGCGATTTTGACGGGCAGGTGGAGGTGCAGCTCTCGGCGGCGGATGCGTGGATGCCGGCGGAGCGCAATCTGCCGCTGCCGGAATCGGCGTGGATTCGCACGGGGCCGGGCTCGCGGGTGGAGATTGAGCTGGATACGGGCGGCGTGTGGCGGCTGGGGCCGGAGTCGCAAGGCGGGTTGGCGGATTACGCGCGGTTTTCGACGGGGCAGCGGGTGACGCTGCTGGTACTCGACCGCGGCTTGGCGTATTTCACCGGCGAGTCGAAGGGCAGAGACTCGCTGACCCTGATTGTGCCCGGCGCGCAGTTGGGCATTTCGAAGCCGGCGCGGGTGCGGATAGAGGCGCAGGACCAATCGAGCCAGGTAGCGGTGTTGCAGGGTGTGGCGCGATTTTCGTCGGCCGCGGCGGAGATCGACCTGGCGCAGGGACAGACCACGCGCGTGGAGCCTGGCAACGCGTCGCGGTTCTTTCTGTATCGCGAGGTGGCGCCACTCGACGCGGACCGCTGGAATGCGGCGCGGGACAAGGCGCTCACGACGCCGGTTGCGGCGCTGCATGTGGCGGAGCGGTACGGGCTGGCGGACCTGGACGCGAGCGGCCAGTGGATTCAGACCGAAGATCTGGGCGTGGTGTGGAAGCCGAAAGATTCCGAGGGATGGGCGCCCTATCGGGATGGCCGCTGGCGGTGGTACAGCGCGCTGGGCTACACATGGGTGAGCGGCGAAGCGTGGGGCTGGCTGCCGTACCACTACGGGCGTTGGACGCGGCACGGCGAGCTGGGATGGGTGTGGGCGCCGGCTTCGAATGGTGTGTTCAAACCGGGCGAGGTTTTCTGGATGCGCGGCGCGCGCGTGGTTGGCTGGGGTCCGCTGGCGCCTGGTGAGGAATGGGCGCCCGCCAATATGCCGGCGCAATATGCCGGCGCCAATCTGACATTCGCGGCGTTTCAGCCGGACGCGCCGGTGATCGATCCGGCGGGATTCGACGGGCGTCCGAAAGAGCCGCTGAAGGTAACGGCGTTCACCGAGGCGCTGCCCTCACCTGCATTCTACGCGTCGCGCCTGGATGCGGTGCGGCCGTGGGTGGCCCCGTTAGCGACAAGCAGCGGAGTCCGCGTGGCGACGGATCTTCCAGCGGTGACGCAGAATACGGCGCCCGCTCCTGCAGCGCCGGAGCAACGGCCTGCACCGCCGCCACGGCCGATAGTAGTCGCGGCGGCGCCGCCGCCGCCGGATGAGGTGATTGTTCCGGTGGCGGAATACGTGGGAACGGTGATTGTGGCGCCGCCCGCGCAGGCGCCGTCGAAATCCGCGCAGGCTGCGCCGGCGATTGTGGCAGCTGCAAAGACGCCGGCTCCGGCGCCCGTGCCAACGCCGCCGGCGAATCCTCCGAGGCGTCAGCCGAAGCGGCCGAAAGACGGCGGCGAAGAGCGCGCGATGAATCAGTTCCACCGCGACCTCGCTCAAGCGAACTTGGCGAAATCGATGGACGATCTGGACGAGTGGTCGCGCCGGTATCCGCAATCGGATTTCGCCGACGATCGGCTGTACGACTACATGCAGGTCCACAGCGCAGCCGCGCACCCCGATAAGGTCCTCGAATACGGCGCGGCGCTTATGGCGAAGAATCTGGCGGGAGTTTTCGACGACCAGCAGACGCTTGGCGTACTCTATCTGGTCACGGTGAACGCGGCGGCGATTCCGCGTCCGAACAATCCGCAGCGCGCGCTGGGCAAGGCAGCCGCGCAGGCCATGATGGAGACGTTGCCGGTTTACTTCGAAGCGAGCCGGCGCCCGCCGGCGACGAGCGAGGCGGATTGGCAAAAGTCGCGACGCCGGTTGGAAGCCGCGGCGCGGAATACGGTCAGAACGCTCGACGCGCAGGGCGGGATGTAGCGCGAGTCTCGACGCTGAAGGTTTCCAGGGGTCCGGCGAATAGCTTAATATGAAGATCCATGACCGACCCCAAACTGCGTGTCCTGATTCCGGCCGAAGAGATTCAGGCGCGCATCCGCGAGCTCGGCGCGCAGATCTCGCGCGACTACCCAACCGGCAATCTGCACATGATCTGCATCCTCAAAGGCGCCACGTTTTTCATGGCCGACCTGGCGCGCGCCATGACGCGCGATGTCTTCATCGATTTCATGGGCATTTCCAGTTACGGCAAAGGCAAGAGCAGCTCCGGCGAAGTGCGGGTCACCAAGGATCTCGACATCTCCGTCGAAGGCGCCAACGTGCTGATTGTCGAGGACATCGTGGATAGCGGCGTTACGCTGAACTATCTGATGCACCTGCTGGACCAGCGCAAGCCTCACTCCATCCGCATCGCCGCGCTGCTCGACAAACCCGAGCGCCGGCTGCGCCCGGTGCACTGCGCCTATGTCGGTTTCAAAATCCCCGACGAATTCGTGGTGGGATATGGTCTCGATTACGCGGAGCAGTACCGGAATCTGGACGCCATCTGCGTGCTGGATGAGAGCGGCGGCGCTAGCACCCCGGCCGGCTAACGAGCCAAGTCAATGCCGGCTGCCGGCGCCGCGTGGCGGGACCCTCTCCGTACCGCGCGCACAGTCAAGGCCGATAAGCGCGTGCGGCAATGCCGGAGTTATAAGACAGAGTAACTCATTCGCGTGTGGCCGAGATTGCCAGCGCCCTCAATACATAGCTAGCTATGTCTCCCGAATGAGGCGGATGTCGGTCGCGATTTATGGGAGTTTCTCGGCGGCCTGCACCAAGCCGTTGCTTGCGGCCGGTCCTTGCGCCGGTGCGGGAACCACGTCTTGCAGCGTCGCGAAGAGCTCTTTGGGCATAATCGGCTTGGTGATATAAGCATCCATGCCCGCGGCGAGACATATCTCGCGGTCGCCGTGCATTGCGTGGGCCGTCATGGCGACAATCGGAAGGTGCGCGCCGCTGCCTCTCTCCATCTCCCGAATCGCCGTGGTGGCTTGGAGACCGTCCATCTCCGGCATCTGAATATCCATCAACACCACGTCGAACGTGCCCGTTTCCAAAGCCCGTAGCGCCTCCAGACCGTTTTCCGCGGTGTCGATCTGGTGGCCTCGCTTTCGCAATAGCCCGACGGCCACCTTCCGGTTGACCGGGTTGTCCTCGACGACCAGAATCCGCAGGATCCTTGGGGCTGCAGCATGGGCGGCGGCTTGCTCCGGCGCGCCTGTCGCGGCAGAGCCGGCGCCCGCCGCTTCGGATGGCGCGGCCGCCGCGCCGAAGTTGGCGACAAAATGGAACGTGCTTCCAACGCCCAGCTCGCTCTCTACCGAGAGCCGGCCGCCCATCATCTGCACCAGGCGCGACGCTATGGCGAGCCCTAATCCAGTGCCGCCATACTTGCGCGTGGACGAACCGTCGGCTTGGCAAAAAGGGGCAAAAATCGTCTCCTGTTTCTCGCGGGATATGCCGATGCCCGTATCCTTCACCTGGAAGCGAAGTCGAACCTGGCCCGCGGGACCGGCTTCTTCCGCAACGCGCAGCGCCACCTCGCCGGCTCCGGTGAATTTGATGGCGTTGCCCACCAGTTGCATCAGAACCTGGCGCAAGCGGTGGGGATCTCCGGTGAGCCGCTCAGGCAGGCCGGAAGACACATGACTAACCAGGTCGAGGCCCTTTTCGCGGGCGCGAACGTCCAATTGCCGCATGGCTTCCTGAATGCACTGGCGCGGATGGAATTCCACGATCTCCAGTTCCAGCTTGTGCGATTCGATCTTCGAGAAGTCGAGAATATCGTTGACGATCTCAAGCAGCGAATCCGCCGAGCCGCTGACGGTCCGCAGATATGATGCCTGTTCCGCGTTCAACTCCGTCTGAAGCGCGAGCAGCGTCATTCCCATGATGCCGTTGATGGGCGTGCGAATCTCGTGGCTCATGTTGGCGAGGAACTCATTCCTGGTGCGCACTGCCGTTTGCGCCGCTTCGAGCAGCGTCGCGAGCGACTGCTCGGCTACCTTGATCTCGGTGACGTCAAACCCTACGCCGTGAATGAACCAGGGCCGGCCGTCTTTGCGCCGGACCATTTTCGCTTCGCACTGGAACCAAACTACGCGGCCATCGCTTGCCATCACGCGATAGACGGAGCGTAGAGGCTCGCCGGTCAGGAAGAATTGGGCCGCTTCGACGCTCCAGCGCTCTTTATCTTCGGGGTGAATCTGACGGTACCAGCGGATTGGCTCCTCCAGCCATTCGGCCCGCGTGAAGCCGAGCATGGCTTCGATCTGCGGGCTCACGTAAGCCTCGCCGATGCCTTTGTCGAGAGCGACCATGAAAACCACCGCCGTCATCTGGTCGAGCAACATCCGGTAGCGGGCCTCGGCGAGAGGCATGTCCGGCTCGTCGTCCGCGCCGGCCGGCGAAACGCCTTCGGACGGGAAGAAAACGCTGGCTAACTGCACAAGCGCGGACTCGGCTTCCGACAACTCGAGCTGATCCAACCGATCGATCTCACGCATGGTTATCCGCGGCCTGGAATCTGCGCTCACCCTTTAGGGCGCGCTCGCCAGCTCGGCTCCTTGTTGAGAGACGCCTGGGTAAAACGTCTGAGTGCGTGAATCGCGCGGCCATAGGTCATGACGGCGGCGGAAGAGAGCAGCGATCCCGGTGGCTGGGCCATGAAGGGCATAAATTTATCCGGAAAGCCGGGCATAGTGCAGCCGATACAGATGCCGCCTACGTTGGGGCAGCCCCCGATTCCCGCCGTCCATCCGCGTTTTCCTACGTTGCATTGAACCACCGGACCCCAGCATCCCAGCTTCACGATGCATTGGATGTCACCATACTTATCGGCAAATTGTCCCTGTTCATAGTAGCCGCCGCGGTCGCAGCCTTCGTGAACCGTCGCGCCGAAGAGCCAGACCGGCCGCAGCGCGTCATCGAGCGGTATCGCCGGAGCCAGTCCGGCCAACTGATAAAGCAGGTAGAGCAGGGTCTCGGTAAAGTTATCGGGCTGAACCGGGCAGCCGGGCACGCACACAATCGGAATGCCGGCGCGGGATTTCCACCGCCAGCCGAGATAATCCGGAAGGCCCATGCAGCCGGTAGGGTTTCCCTCCATCGCATGAATGCCCCCATAGGTGGCGCACGTACCGGCCGCGATTACCGCCCATGCCTTGGGAGCCAGGCGGTCGATCCATTCACAGGTCAAGATGGGTTGGCCGGTCTTCGCATCCGTGCCGAAGCCGGCCCAATAGCCTTCCGGCTTGTTGGTCTCGTCCGGGATGGAGCCCTCGATCACCAGGATGAACCGCTCCAGTTCGCCCTCCGCTGCGCGATGGAATTCCGCGAGGAAGTCGTCTCCGTTTTTGTAGTCGAGGAAGGGGTTGTGGAGCCGCACCTTCGGCACGCCCGGCAGGGCGCCCTGGATCAGTTCTTCGATACTCGGCTGTGTCGCAGCCGTCATCGAAATCGTGTCCCCATCGCAGCCAAGGCCCGCGGTGATCCAGAGGACGTCGATCTCGTCGACAGGCGCAGTCAACCAGTTTTTGGCTTCCGGTTCCGTGGCGGCAGCTTCCGCCAATGGATCGCGGCTTTCTTCCGCGGAAGACACAGAACTGGCGTCGCCTCCTGTTGGAACTCTACCACAATGATATCGGGGCGCTATAGGACCGTCATGCCGTTCGGGCGTTGGTGGATTCCGCTCCGCCCACGCATTTTCAGCCGGCTGTGGGCCGCCCGCGGATGGCGGCCAGGCGCGTGCTTTTTTGGAGGCTTGGCTCAGAAAGCGGTTTAACAATGTCGCATTCACAGTGTTATGTCGTCGAGGCCGGCCAAATTGGTTCGGGTGTGGTGAGCGGGGTCCATTTATATTCAATTGTCAAAGAACTGGTGGGAGCGGCTGGGCGAAATGCACCGAGAGCCGGGCCGCGGAACAGTTTTCGAGTGGCGGCAGAGCGCGGTAGGGGGTCGCGCTACTTCGCAGGCGAAAGCGCCTGCGCCACCAAGACCGGTTGTGAGTTATGCGGCTGCGGGCATTTGGCGACCGGACTTCGGGTTTACGCGGGTTTTTGCGTAGTCGCGGGCCTCATTCAGGCGCTGATTCCGGGCGATGAGGCGGGTGATTGCGGCAGGTGAAAAAACAGAATCCGATCCCAGGAGTTCGGGCGGGAAATCGGCTACCGCATCGTACTTTTCGCCTTTGCTCTGTGCGAGTTGGGCTAGCAGCACGGCCTCTTCGAGGGCTTGATCGCGGGCGGCTTTGCGCTCGGCGCG
>Ga0116129_1001185_pt1 | contig 14782 bp, 12 predicted proteins | sample June2015DPH_17_2_FD_89732 | JGI IMG/M metagenome (GOLD analysis project Ga0116129, IMG submission 89732) | Peatland microbial communities from SPRUCE experiment site at the Marcell Experimental Forest, Minnesota, USA - June2015DPH_17_10 | ecosystem: Environmental > Terrestrial > Soil > Wetlands...
GCCGCGCGAAAATCCCATCGGGACGTTGATCGCCGGGAAGCCGGTGGTAGGCGAATAGAACTGGCTGTTGTCGCCAGCGGGAGTGTTCAAATCGCCAATAAGGCGCGGAGGATTGCTCCAGGTTGGATAGACGAAGGCGTCGAGGTGAAGCTTATCCATGGTGGCGACGACGGCGGCGCGGACCTGGTCGCGATAGGCCGTATCGGCCTTGCAGGCCGCTGAATCGGGACCGTTCTCCGGACCTTGCTCAGCTTGTTCCAGGCGGCGCTGGGAGGAGGGATGGAAGCCTCCCGATTTAATAATTTCAGCGAGCGTTTTCACCGGCACCTGGTCGCCCCGGGCTGCAAGATAATGATTGATGTCGTACTTGAAACCCATGCAGGGGCCAGTGCCGCGCTCGCGTCGAATTTCTTCGACTGTGGCGGGGTCGACGATGGTGGCTCCGGCGCGGCGCAGGTCTTCGACCGCTGCCATAAAAATATCGATGATTTCGGGGTCGGCCGATTCACGCTCATAGGCCTGGCGGAGAATGCCGATGGTCGCGCCGTGGAGTCCGTTGCGATCGAGCGATTTCGAATAGTCCTGCGGAAGATGCGCCGGCGCCGCGGCGGTGACGGGGTCGTTGGGATCTTCGCCCACGATAGCTTGAAAAATCTTTTCGGCATCTTCGACGGTGCGGGCGATGGGTCCGGCGATATCGGCGAGAAGGCTGAGCGGCAGAATGCCGGCGCGGCTGGTAAGCCCCATGGTCGAGCGAATGCCCACCAGCGACTGGTGCGAAGAAGGTCCGCGAATGGAGTTGCCGGTGTCGCTCCCGAGTCCTACGAGGCCCAGGCTGGCGGCAATGGCGGCCGCCGTCCCTCCGCTCGATCCGGCCGTGACGCGGTTCAGCGCGTACGGATTTCTGGTGTAGCCGGGCAGGATCGAACTGACCGTTTCATAAGGACTGAAGGCCCATTCGGCCATATTGGATTTGGCCAGCACCAGTGCGCCCGCGTCCTTCACTCGCTTGACTAAAAAGGCGTCCTTGTTGGGAATGAATTTCGCCAGAGCGAGGGCGCCGTTGGTGGTGCGAATTCCTTTCGTTTCGAAATTATCCTTGACGATCATGGGCACGCAGTGTAAAGGTCCGGTGAAGCCGGATTGAGCGAAGCGGCGATCCAGTTCATCGGCTTCCTTGGTCACATCGGGATTGATCAGGACGATGGCGTTGATCGCCGGGCCATTCTTATCGTAAGCATCGATACGTTTCAAGTATTGATCGACCAGCGCGCGGCAGGTGAGGCGGCCGGCCTTCATCGCGTCGTGAACCTGCGCAATAGTGGCTTCCTCCACCTCGAAGGTTTGCGAGAAAAGCGGGACAGCCAGCAGTAGCAAGAGAGAGCGGATCACTGAATCAGGATACGAGATTCGTATCCGCTCTCTAAAAACAAATGCTATGGAGCCGTGGTTGAGGCAGCGTGCACTCTATCCGCGTGGCCCAGGACGACAAGCGTTCGTCCGGTGATTGTATCCAGAATTTCAAGCGTCGGGATCAGCCTGCAGGCGGGGATCAACGCGTCCGTGGTGGTGGTTGTGGCAGAGGTTGGAGGAAGAATTCCGGGGAGCGTGATGGTGGCGCGAATGTCACGGCGAGCGCCTGAAACAAGGCTCAAATCGATATCGCTTCGCAGCGCGAACGACTGACTTTGGCCGGCTACCACGGTGAGCGACGTGGATTTCAGGACCGTTCCGGCGGCATCCACAAAGGATACGGAGGCCGTACAGCTTGTTCCCGCGGCAGGTGGTTCGACACCGGGATTCAACAGATTCAATTGCGCCGTTTCGCCAAAGGCGATCCCGACGATGCCGGTGGTTTTGACAACCGGTGAAGGCGTAATGACCTGCGCATTCAGAGCGAAAGCGCCTGGGAAACACAGCACGGCAAGCATTCGGACACACTTCGGACTAACGTTTTTAAACATACATTTCTCCTCTGATTTTTGATTCAACCGGCCGCGGCATTACGCGGCGATCTGATTTCTAAAACCCGCATCGCCGCGAGGAGTTTCCCCGATTTATAAGATTTACTGGGCCGTTTGATCTTTCCAGGAGAACGTGTGATCCACATCGTCGACCGGCTTGCCGTCCACTTCGGCATAGGGATAGACGAAATAATTCAGCGGATCGGCTGTCTGCCGAGGGCTGAGTTTCAGGTCGCGTCCGCGCGTAAATTCGATGCGATTCTCATCATGGGCTCCGAAAAAATATTCGCGCATGGACGGATTCTTAGACGCCTCCGATGCATCGATGGGAATCCAGCCAATGCCCTGCGCGTAAAATTCAGCCCAGCAGTGATAGCCGGCGATGGAGCCTTGGCCGCGCTCGGCTGGAATCGGGAAGCCGATGGAGAAACGCGCCGGAATGCCCATGGCGCGGGCATAGCCGATGAAGATGGCGTGGAAGTCGGTACAATTTCCACGGCGCGCGTCGCATGCGTAATAGATGTCGCCGCGACCCCAGCCTTTTCCCGTTTTGTCGTACTTCACGGTGGCGACCACGTGGTTATAAATTGCGCGCGCCATCTCGAGGTCGGTATGCGCGTGCGCCTCGGCGACTACTTCAGAGGCCCATTTTCGAATGTTGCCGTCGATGGGAACCAGGCGATCCGGCGCCAGCCAGCGTGCCTGATCAACGGAACTCAAAGGAGCCGCGCTGGCGGAGACAACAGGTTGTAAACGATGCTCCTTTCGCACCGCATCGAATCTCACCGTGACCGAAGGAGGCGCGGACGCGGCGATGCTGAGGATCCGGTTGCCCAGTTCATCGGTTTCGATTCGATAGGGCGCGGACGCTTCAATGCGCAGGTTAGCGATGCGCTGATAATCGTCGTCATGCGGGATCGGAACCCAGAGAAGGTACTGGCCGCCGGTCACGGTCGATGGCACGGCGGCTCGATATTCGAAGGAAAACGACCGCTCGCGCGGCTGGGCGAATAGCGTCGCAGCGACGATGAATATTGAGTAAATGCGCAATGCCGGCATGAACTGATCATACGAAGATCCGGCCCTGGCGTGCGATCATCGGGGTTTGAAGGCAATCATCAAACACGTGGCGCTGCTGTTCGCTTCGATGGGCGGCATCGGTATTTTTTGGTTGGGAATCTTGGATGCCTCGCTGCTTTTCTTTCCACTAGGAATCGACTTGTTGGTTGTCGTACTGGCGGCGCGGCATCACAACCGGTGGCCGTACTATGCGGCGATGGCAGCATTGGGATCGGTGGTGGGCTGCTTCACCACCGATTGGGTCGGACGAAAGGGAGGCGAGGAAGGGCTCGCAAAATTTGTCCCAAAACGGCGGCTGCGTTTTTTTCAAAAGCGCGTGCAGGCAAGCTCGGGGGTCGCATTGGCGGTCGCGGCGGCGGCTCCTCCGGGATTCCCGTTTTCAGTGGTGGTGCTGGTGGCGGCCGCGCTGAAATATCCGCGCGCCAAGGTGCTGGGGATTGTCGGGGTGTTCCGGTTTGTTCGCTTCAGCGCGGAGGGATTGCTCGCGGTGCAGTTCGGGACGAAAATCTTGAAGGTGGTGGACTCGCCTGTTTTTGAAGGCGTGATGGCTACCGTGATTATCGCGTCACTGATAGGGAGCGGATGGGCCGTCTGGTCCTGGAGGCGAAAGACTGCGTGAAGTTACTGAGCGAAGTTAACCAGCATTGACATCGGGGTTTCAAATAAATAGACTTCTCTATAACATCCTTTGGGGAAGGAGCCGTGATGAGAGACGCCACGTTGCATCGAAACATCGTCGGGTTATGCGCTGTCCTGGCTTTCGAAGGCTTGTTAGCCGGCGCTGACTCCGGCAGGCCGGTCACATTCGCGAAGGATATCGCTCCTATCTTCCAAGACAAGTGCGAAGCGTGTCACCGCGCGGGATCCATGGCGCCGATGTCGCTGGTAACTTATCAGGAGACGCGGCCCTGGGTAAAAGCCATTCGGGAGCGCGTGATTACGCGAAACATGCCTCCCTGGCATCTGGATAAGACAGTGGGAATCCAGCATTTTGCCAATGACCGGTCGCTGACGGCGGAGCAGATCGCGACCATCGTGCAGTGGGCCGATGCCGGCGCGCCACTGGGCGACCCGAAGGATATGCCGGCTCCCAGGCAATGGCCTGCCGATGACGGCTGGCAGCTCGCCAAGCAATATGGGCCGCCCGACTTCGTGGTCAAATCGGAGGCATACACCATGCCTGCTCACGGCCAGGATGTGTGGTTTAAGCCGCTTACCGATATCGGTATCACGGAGGAGCGTTGGGTGCGCGCGGTTGAGATGCGGCCAGGCACGCCCGCGGGACGCCGGATCGTTCATCACGCGCTCGCGGGTCTCCGTCAGGATGAGCCTGGAGCCGACGCTGCCGGACCGGGCCTTCTAATGGAATGGGCGGTTGGGAAAAGTTATGACGTCTACCGGCCGGGCACCGGAAAGCTGCTGCTGCCGGGAGCGCAAATTCGCTGGGAGCTTCATCTTCACGCGGTAGGCGAACAGATCCGCGATCATGTGGAGCTCGCCGTGTACCTTTATCCGAAAGGCGAGGTTCCCAAGTACAGGACGCGGCTGAGTCTGTTCGGAGCCTCGCCCGGGAATCCAGGGCCTTTCGATATTCCGCCGAACAGCGTGGTCGCGAATCAGACCTACCAGGTCCTGAGACAGCCGGCGCGCCTCGAAAACTTTCAGCCTCACATGCACTGGCGCGGCAAGGCGATGGCGATGGAAGCCATTCTGCCGGACGGCACCACCCGGATGCTGAGCTACGTCGACCATTTCAACTTCAACTGGATGAACAATTACATTTACGCGGATGACGCCGCGCCGGTGCTGCCTAAGGGAACCGTCATCCACGTGACGGCCTGGTATGACAACACCGCCAACAATCCGAACAATCCGGATCACGACCAGTGGGTGGGTTACGGCGACCGCACGGTCGATGAAATGGGCCACGCATGGGTGAACGTCACTTATATCTCAGACGACGATTACAACCAGTGGCTCGCCAATCATAAGCCGGCTCGGACCGCCCGACAATAATCTGCTATGCCGCGAATATTTCTGGCCTGGATCGCGCTGATCGGCGCGGGATGGGCACAATCGTTGCCTTTCGAGCCCACTCATGACTCCGGGCAAAGCGTCACCGGAGCTTTTGAAGGTTGGTTCCCGAATCCAGACGGAAGTTTCAGCCTGCTGATTGGATATTACAACCGGAATCAAAAGCAAACGCTCGAAATTCCAGCCGGGCCCAACAATCGCATCGAGCCGGGAGGGCCGGATCAGGGTCAGCCCACGCATTTTCTACCGGGACGCCAGTGGGGTGTGTTCACGATTACGCTGCCGAAGGATTTTGGCGAAAAGAAGCTTACCTGGACGCTGGTCGCCAATGGCCAGACCGCGGTGATTCCGCTGAGCCTGCATCCTCTCTATGAAGTGCAGCCGTTCACGGACGCGACGGGCAATACTCCGCCGTTCATTGGATTTTCCGAAGCCGGTCCTTTCGTGCAAGGGCCGCGCGGGCAGAGCAAGGAACTCATGACAACGGTGTCGGATCCGGTGACGGTGACGTTATGGCTCGCCGATGATGCGAAGTCGACCCTGGCTGTGCGTCCACCGGGGCTGCCGGTCTCGGTGACCTGGAGCAAGTTTCGGGGACCCGGCGCGGTTTCATTTGCCAGTGAGAAGCCGATCGTGGAAGAAGCCCAGTTCAAGGCTCCGGACGGAACTGTATTCAGCGGCAGAGCGACCACCACGGCAAGATTCAGCGAACCTGGCGAATACATTCTGCGCGTGGTCGCAAACGATTGGACAGGCGACGGCGGCCGGGGCTTCCAATGCTGCTGGACGAATGCCCAGGTGAAGGTCACGGTTAAATAATCAGTTCCTGGCGGGCCGATAAACCGTGGTCGCCGGGTTGTAGTGGCGCCAGTCGAACCAATAATCCTTGATCACTTCGACGCGCGGCAGGCACGTTCCCTGCAATTTGCCGGAGATGGCGCATCCTTGAAAATTCCAATTGCTGCCGGTGGCGTCGTCCATAAAGAGGGCGTCTTTTTGCGCGATGCGATAGAACTCGGGGATCTGCGGAAGGGCAGGAATCCGGCGCTGGAAGACGCGGACGGATTGGTCGTCCGGACCGACCACCAGAATGACGGGCTCGGATCCGACGCGATCCTGAATTAGTTTCTCCCTCAAAACAGTCTCGTAGGGGAACGCGCGGCTGACGCCGAATGCCTGGATGCCCAGCATCACGTCCCGCTGCTTCATTCCGTCTTCCGGATAAGTCAGCACGGTGGGAGCTTTCGCCATGCGCACGTCCCAATCCTTGCGCGCATATCCGTGGACATATTCGACCAGATCGTTGAGAACCGTGCCATCCGGCTTCTCGGTTTTCCAGAGCGCCCAGGTAAGCTCATCGGAAGGAACCAGCGTCAGGTGTTTTCCGGCCAGAGGACCGGAAACGGCGGCTCCGCTGATCTGCTGCCAATACGTGCCGGTCTGCTCGTCACGCATCAGAAAGTTCTGGTTATTGATGCCGGCTAAATGAAACTTCAGGCGCAGCCCGTCGACTTCCGCTTTCCACACCAGACCGGTGTGACAGAGCGTTCAATAAGTGGCCACGATCGGCTCGCCGTCGAGCACGTCGTTCACGATGTGGTGATAGGAGATGATCCGGATCGGGTACGCGCGCGCCGCGCTGCCCACACTGACCGCGATCACCTTCTCGTCGCCATCCAGCTTCGATTGGTCCACGCGGGAAAATGTCGCGCGGTCGATGGGATGGAACATGATTTCGTAAACATTGATCCGGGAAAGGACAATCACCGCCGCCATCGCCACCACGCCCATCGCGGAGCCGGTGCGGCGAAGCCAGCGCGTTTCCTGGCGCCAATACGATACCAGAGCCACTAAAGAGGTCAAGCCACAGAGAGCCATGACAACTGGACGGTATCGCCAGACTGCCAGCGCCATCATGAGTTCCCGCGGCGCCTGATGCCTGAAGGGACGAATGACGTAAATCGGATAAACCAGCGCTGCGGCGGCTGCCAGAAAGCAGAGCAGGAAGCAAATCCAGAAGGTCCGCGCCGGGTTAACTCGTCTCATTCATTCTCCAGACTCGAAGCGATGTTATCGGCTCCCACACCGGCGGGGCAATAGTAGGTTTTGACTAGTCATATTGACCGTTCAGCATATTAAAGCTTATGATGAGTGGTGCTTCGGAGGAGGCCATCCCTTGTTTCCACGTTTATTGTGCGTATTGGCTGTTTTGGCCGCGCTGACGTCTGCCGGGCTCACGGCGGGTCCTGTTTTCTACACCATGGTTCAAGGCGGCGTAGGCGCTTCCACGGCAACCTTGGAATCTTTCGATGCCAGCAGTCCCGGCTCGCCGACGGTGATCGGCCCCATGGGCGTTCTGGCCGATTTCGGTGGATTGGCCTATGATAGCGGCAACAACACCATGTACATGGTGGACGGGACCGGCAACGATTCGACGACCGCCAATTCCTCGCTCTACAGCGTGAATCTTACTACCGGGGCAGCCACGCTGATCGGCTCGACCGGACTGCCCGCCGATGTGACTGGGTTGACGTACGATTCGGCCAATAACACCCTGTACGCTGCTCAACTTGGCAGCGCGTTGCCGCTTGAGATTCTGAATATTAATACCGGCGCCGCTACGCCCGTAGGAACCGCAATCGCTTCAGGCGAGGTCGACAATCTGGCGTACGATCCGACAAATGGGGTGCTCTACGGCTGGTCGGACTGTCTGGGCTGCGCAGCCCTCTATTCGATTAATACCGGCACGGGAGTGGGAACGCTGCTCTCCGGCACCGGCCTGGATAGCAACGACAGCGGAATCGTGTACGATCCGTCGACGAACCTGTTGTGGGACCTGGATGTTAGAGGCCTCCTCACCACCGTCAATCCTTCGACGTTCGCTCAGACTCTGGTGGGCACCTTCGAGGGCGGTGAATCGAGCGGTTTGGCGGAAGTCCCCGGCGCAATCCCGGAGCCATCCACCTTCCTGCTGCTCGGTTCGGGCATGGTGTTGTTATGCGCCAGATTTGTGCGAATTAAGGTCAATTAAGGCTCGATACACGCTCACAAACGTCACTTTATGCCCTTTTATGACGTGGCAATGACGGTTTTGGCCCCCAATTGACGCACAGCGGACTTGGAGACTGAAATGAGCTTTTCTTTGCATCTGAATCGCGCTTTCTTAGGCGTCCTGTTGTTCATGATCCCCAGCGCGGCGTGGGCGGATTTCAGCGGAACAGCGACGGTACCGGCTGGTTCCGGCTTGAATCTGGCTACAGGCGCTGTCGCCAGCGGGGGCGACATTGCGTTTACCGGAAGCCAGTTTACGTTTCAAGGTAAAGCGACGGGGCTTGATGCCGGCAACCTTGGATCATTTGGCTTCAGCGAGTTTCTCCTCACAAATTTGCAGGCGTATGGGCCGGGGCTGGAAAATCTTCCCGTCACGGCAAAGCAGGGCGACTTGCTGGTCGTGCTGACCAACGGCAGCTATTGGGCGAAAGTTCTGGTTCAGGAAATCAGCTCAACCTCCGCGACCCTTCAATACTATACATATGGCGCGACTGCCCCGCCCGCCGGTCCTGCGATCACGGCGATTCAGAACAATTTCAGCTACTTGCAAGCGGGCCTGCCGAATTACGGAATCGCACCCGGTAGCTTATTCATTATAAAGGGCACGGACCTGGCAAGCGCGACGACTCCGGTGCTCCAATCGAGCGGCGGATCGGGAATTCCCCTCACTTTAAACGGCGCCAGTATTTCCGTGACGGTCAACGGCGTCACTACCCAGCCAGGAATTTACTACGCGTTTTCGACCCAGATTGCGGCGGTGCTGCCGTCGTCGACGCCAGCCGGGACCGGAACGCTCACCGTGACTTACAACGGCGTACCGAGCTCGGCGGCGCCTATTCTGGTGGTTCCGACGGCTCTCGGGCTCGACACGTATTTCGACACTGGGAAGGGGCTGGGAGTCGCGACCAGTCCCACTACCGGTGTTCCTTACTTTTTTAACAACTCTGCCGCTCCGGGAGAGACGATCGTGCTGTGGGGTTCGGGATTGGGCGCGGACCCCGCCGACAGCGACATCGTATTCACAGGGACTCCGCACGCGATCAATGTGCCGCTCCAGATTTATATCGGAGGAATTCAGGCCAGTATCGGATATCAGGGCGCGTCCGGCTTTCCCGGGGTGAACCAGATTAACGTGACGATTCCGGCGTCGGTTCCGACCGGTTGTGGAATCTCAATCGTCGCGGTGAGCGGAAACATCGCCAGCAATACGGTGAGCATCCCGGTCGAGCCGGGCGGGGGCACCTGCTCCGATCCCGTGATTAATGGCACCGGCCAGGTTCCCAACGTGAGCCCTCTGACATCCGGGACTCTGGTCATCGTTCAGGCCACCGGGGACGGGACCACGCAGAGTTCTGCGAGCGCCGATTTTATTAGCATTTCCGGCCAGGTGGGAACCAACGAGACCGACCAAAATGGCCTGTACACTCTTGGGAACTGCGCCGAAAGCCAGTCGGTTATCTTAGCGACCGGCCCGACTGGTCCGGCCACGTCAACCGACCTGGACGCGGGAACCATCACCGTGACCGGTCCATCCGGAACGCAGCCGCTCCCCGCGGTCGCATCTTTACCGGGGGATTATGCTGCCTCACCGCTGCCAACCGGGTTCGTTCCCACGAGCGGCGGATCGTTTGTGTTCACCGGCACCGGCGGCAAGGACGTGGGCCCGTTTACTGGGACCGTGAACTATACCAATCCTATCGTCTGGACCAACATGAACGACATCACGTCAGTGAGCCGTTCGCAGGGGGTAACTGTTACCTGGACGGGAGGCGACCCCCACGGCTACGTTCTGATTTCCGGCACTTCGAATTCCGCTGAAACGCCCTCGACGCCTGTTTTGGGCGCGGGCTTCGTCTGTTACGCGGCAGTGAGCGCGGGGCAATTCACGGTGCCGGCTCCCATTTTGCTGGGTATGCCGATTGGAACGGGAAGTCTCACGGTGCAAAGCGCAACGACGCCAAAGGTGATCAGCATACCCGGAATCGAGTACGCCACCAGCAGCGCTTCGTTCTATTTTTCGATCGCCCCGTCCTACCAATGAGAGAGATTTTAGTTGACCCGGTGAAACGCCAGCCTTTATAGTATTGCATGGCACTTAGGTTTTGGCTTGTTTCCGCGCCCTTTCTTTGCTTCAGCGCGGCAACGGCATTGAGTCAGGAAGCTCCCATCGTGCAGCCGGGCGCGCCTGGAGAGAGCAGTAAAATCCTCACACCGGCGACGGCCGGCACCCCGGTGCGCGGACCCGCCAAGGCTGACACTGATTTCATGCAGGGCATGATCATGCATCATTCGCAGGCCGTCGAAATGACGGCGCTGATGCCCACCCATACCCACAATAAAGACCTGCTGGCCTTAGGCAAGCGGATCAGTATCTCCCAAACCGATGAGATGAAATACATGAAGCAGTGGCTGGAGGAGCGCGGGAAGCCGACCACCATGGAACATGACATGAGCAACATGGCAGGGATGGAGCATATGAATCATGCTCATATGAACATGATGCCCATGATGATGCCCGGCATGTTGACTCCGCAGCAGATGCAGGCGCTGGCGAAGGCCACGGGCCCGGCTTTCGACCATCTGTTTTTGACGGGAATGATTCAGCATCACACCGGCGCTTTGATCATGGTGGACGATCTGTTCAACACCGCGGGAGCCGGCCAGGATAACGTATTGTTCGACTTCGCCACGGATGTGGATAACACGCAGAGGGCGGAAATCAAGATCATGCAGGGCATGCTTGCCAAGGAGAAAAAATGATTGAGTTTTTGCGTAATGCCGCGATGATTTCGCTGGCAGCCGCGCTTTGCGCTGGACAAGCCAGCACTCCCGCGCCGTCCAATCCGCGCGCCGGGGCCGACGATCCGCGTATCGGACTCAAAGCGGGATTGTACGATGCCGGAGAAGCGTCGTCCGGCCTGGAGCGGATTGCCGCCTTGCCGAAGCCGGCGGGATTCGCGCCCGTTCCGTTGCCGGTTCCGGCGCCTGCCGAGGGTAGCCCGGAGGCGATCGCGGCTGCCCGCGCGCAATGGGGTTCCACCAACTCCGATATGGCTTTCAGCGGCAATCACCTTTTTGTCGGCAACTATAACGGCATTAATTTCTACGACGTAGATAACCCGAAGGAAATTAAGCTGCGCACTTCCCTGGTCTGCCCCGGCGGTCAGGGAGACGTCTCGGTTTACGGACATCTGCTGTTCATGTCGGCCGAGGCGGCCAATGGGCGAATCGATTGCGGCACGCAAGGAATTCCTCTGCCGGTGGGTTATGTTCCGCCGCCTCCCCCGCCGCCGCCGGACCCGGATAAACCAGATGCACCGCGCGTGCGGCCGCCGCCTCCTCCGCCCAGCCCGGACCGGTTTCGCGGAGTCCGCATCTTCGACATCAGCGATATGTCGAATCCCAAGCAAGTCGCCGCCGTGCAGAGCTGCCGCGGCTCGCACACCCATACGCTGGTGATTGATCCCAAGGATAAGGACAACGTTTATATCTACATCTCCGGTACCGGCAACGTCCGCCAGGCGGAAGAGCTGGAAGGATGTTCCGGCGCGACTCCCGACAAAGATCCCAACACCTCGTTATTCAGGATCGATATCATCAAGGTGCCGCTGGCCCATCCGGAGCTGGCGAAGATCGTCTCCAGCCCGCGCATCTTTACCGATAGCCAAACCGGAGCCATCAACGGCCTCTGGAAGGGTGGCACACACGGCGAAGGGACCCAGAAAACGTCCGAAACCAACATGTGCCACGACATCACGGTCTATTCAGCCATCGGTCTCGCCGCGGGGGCATGTTCCGGGAACGGAATCCTGCTGAACATCTCCGATCCCGCGCATCCGGTCCGTATCGACGCTGTGAACGATCCGAACTACGCCTTCTGGCATTCCGCTAACTTCAACAATTCCGGCACGAAAGTCCTGTTCACGGACGAGTGGGGCGGCGGTGGTCAACCGCGTTGCCGCGCGACGGATCCGATGAACTGGGGCGCCGATGCCATCTTTACTCTATCCAAGGGTAAGATGACGCTGGCATCGTATTACAAGATGCCCGCTGCGCAGACGGAATGGGAGAACTGCGTGGCCCACAACGGATCGCTGATTCCGATTCCCGGACGCGACATCCTGGTGCAGGCGTGGTATCAGGGCGGCATCTCCATGGTGGATTTCACCGATCCAACGCATCCCATTGAGATTGGCTACTTCGATCGCGGCCCTATTGACGGCGCCAAGCGCGTACTGGGCGGGCAGTGGTCGGCATACTGGTTCAACGGCTACATCTACGGCTCGGAAATTACGCGTGGCGTGGACGTGTTGAAGCTGGTGCCGAACCAGTACATTACGCAAAATGAGATCGATGCCTCCAATCAGGTGCATTTTGACGAGCTAAATGTTCAAAATCAACCGAAGATCACCTGGCCGGCAAATTTCGTGGTGGCTCGCGCCTATCTCGACCAACTGACTCGCAGCAGCGCTCTTCCTGCACAACGGCTGACTGCGCTCAAGGCGGCCATCGACAAGGCGGAAGCTTCGCATTCGCAAGGGAAAGAATTCAAGGCCCTGGCGGCCAGCCTCGACAAGGATGCGGGCACGGCGAAGACTCCGGCGGACGCGGATCGTATGCGTGCACTGGCGGGAATCATGAATCAGAACGCGAATAAGGTTAATTAGGCCAATCGGGTGGGCTCGGAGCGCGACCAGGGGGTCGCGCGCGGGTCAGGGGATCCGCCCTACCTAATCATGAAGAGTTACTTTTTTCCAGGCGGCGCCCCGATCATCCTCGGTGGCGCCGCGAACAATTTTTCCGGATCGGCTTCGACTGGCATCGCGAGCTCGAGGAATGCGATATGCATCTCGTCCGTGGTCATATCTCCCCAATGAACAGGAACGGAAGGATCCGGATTGGTCGGATTGTTCGCAGAATTGTCGAAGTGCGCAATTGATTCGAGCCTGGTTCCCGCGGGAAGCAGCAGCGGTTCACGCAGAACATATGTGGTCTGCCAATTGAAGTCGTAACGCGGGACGCTCACTAATAATCGCGTTCGACCGTCCGGATAGATTGCCCGTACTTCCATCGATTTTCCGCGGCGGTGCATATGCGGCTGTACGGACACGAGTGTCACAGGTTGCGCCAGCGTCATTGAAGCACGCGATACATAGTCCGGATCGCCCGCGGGAATCGCCAGATCGAGATCGCGGAGCGTGTCGATCGCCATCACTCGTTCCGTAGGCGGTGCGTTGGCCAGGTAGATTCCTAGTTCCGAATAATCGGTCACTTCCTTCCCGTTCGGGCTGTAATGCATCTCAAACACAATGTCGGAGCCGGCCCGGATCTGCTTCGCGCCATCCGGCAGCCAAGGCATCGGCTGATAACCCGGTTCCCATCCGATGAGCTGCAAACGCCTGTCGAAAACTCGCTCGCCTTCGCGTCTGCGCCCCCGATCCGCCACCGTCGCGGTTACAATCTGGCCTTTGGGATATCCTTCGAGGTAGCTCGATTCCGGCCCTCTCGCATAGGCATTGATGTGATGAACCACGGAGCGCTGATCGATGCGAAATTCCGCCGCACGCACCCAGACGTCCTTTGGAAACAGGCCGGGCGTGATCAGATATCGATAGGTGAGCAGGCCGGAGGCGGGCACATGAAAACCGGGCACTCGAATTACGATATCCGGCTTGCCGAGTTTCCACCCGCCTTCGACGCTGGCCGGGTGAAAGGCCGTCTTCAGCGGCGCGCCCTCAGGAGCACCTTCCTTCACCCATGTGGTGATGGTCTGAATCTCCGTCTCCGTCAGCGACCTGTCGTTCCGGAAATCGTGCGCGGTTTCGCCGGCCGCATCCCAAGGAGGCATTTTGCGGGTCAAAACGGCCTGTCGAATTGCGTTTGCCCAGGGCCGCACTTGAGAATAACTGGTCAGCGGCATCGGAGCGATCTCACCCGGCTGATGGCAGGCCACGCAATGGCGTTCAAGAATCGGCCAGACGTTCGTCGAGAACACGACCTCAGCCTTCAGCGCGATGCCGACTAAAAAGAGGAGGTGGCGTTTCTGGCTGAACATGTGGAACGGTCCCGATAATTACAGTATAAGAATCCCCGCCCTCACGGGATGGGGTTATAACCCCTGCGGCTGACTAGATAACTAATCTTCCGAGGGTGTATGCTCATTGTTTAGAATTATGCGCATTAACTCTTCGAAATTTCTCGCGTACGCGGCCTTGCTTGCCGCGGCCGCCGCAGCACAGGCGCAACAGCCCGCAGACGCCAAGCCGAAACATGAGGACACGGAAGTATGGGAGCCGGTGCCGAAGATCGTGACGCCGGGAGCCACGGCCGGCGCGCCTCCGTCGGATGCAATTGTGCTATTCGACGGCAAGAATCTCGATGAGTGGGTGTCGGCCCGCGATAAGTCTCCTGCGAAGTGGCTTGTTGCAGACGGCGTGATGACCGTGAACAAAGCGCAGGGCGTCGGAAACATTGAGACGAAGCGGTCCTTCAAGAATTATCAGCTTCATGTCGAGTGGAAGATTCCCGAGAACATCACCGGCAGCGATCAGGCGCGCGGCAACAGCGGTGTGTTTCTGGCGTCCACCGGAGCCGGCGATGCGGGATATGAGCTCCAGGTTCTCGATTCGTACAACAACAAGACTTACGTCAAC
>Ga0116129_1001187_pt1 | contig 14766 bp, 12 predicted proteins | sample June2015DPH_17_2_FD_89732 | JGI IMG/M metagenome (GOLD analysis project Ga0116129, IMG submission 89732) | Peatland microbial communities from SPRUCE experiment site at the Marcell Experimental Forest, Minnesota, USA - June2015DPH_17_10 | ecosystem: Environmental > Terrestrial > Soil > Wetlands...
ATTGCCGGGATTTACGAACATCCCACCCGGCACGCGCCCGATAAATCCACCGCACAGCTTCACGCCGAAGTCGCCAAGGGCGCATTGGAAGACGCCGGCCTGACCAACGCCGACGTCGACGGCTATTTCTGCGCCGGCGATGCCCCGGGCGGCGCGATGGCAATGGTCGATTATCTCGGCCTCAAGGTGCGCCATTTCGATTCCACCGACACCGGCGGCTGCTCCTATCTGGTCCATCTCGGCCATGCCGCGGAGGCGATCGCGGCCGGCAAATGCTCGATCGCGCTGATTACGCTGGCCGGCAAACCGCGCACCGGCCCGCTCCCGCCGCGCGCCGCAGGCGCCGAGGCCGATTTCGAGGCGGCCTATGGTGCGACCACCCACAACGTCTACGGCATGTGTGCCATGCGCCACATGCACGACTACGGCACCACCAGCGGGCAACTGGCCTGGATCAAGGTCGCGGCCTCGCATCACGCCCAATACAATCCGCACGCGATGCTGAAGGAAGTCGTGACCGTGGAGGACGTGCTCAATTCGCCGATGATATCGGATCCGCTGCATCGCATGGACTGCTGCGTCGTCACCGACGGCGGCGGCGCGCTGATCGTGACCACGCCGGAAATCGCCAGGAGCCTGAAAAGGCCGCTGGTGCGCCTGATCGGCCATGGCGAGGCGATGAAGGGACCGCGCGGTGGCAAGGATCTCGACCTGACCTATTCCGCCGGCGTCTGGTCCGGGCCGCGCGCCTTCGAAGAAGCCGGCGTGACGCCAAAGGATATCAAATACGCCTCGATCTACGACAGCTTCACCATCACGGTGCTGATGCAACTCGAGGACATCGGCTTCTGCAAGAAGGGCGAAGGCGGCAAGTTCGTCGCCGACGGCAATCTGATCTCCGGTGTCGGAAAATTTCCCTTCAACACCGATGGCGGCGGATTGTGCAGCAATCACCCGGTCAACCGCGGCGGCATGACCAAGATCATCGAAGCGGTACGCCAGCTGCGCGGGCAAGCGCATCCGAAGGTGCAGGTGCCCAATTGCGATCTCGCCATCGCTCATGGCACCGGCGGACTGCTCGGTGTGCGTCACGCCGCCTCGACCTGCATTCTGGAGCGCGCGTGATGGCTGATGCAAAGAAATATCCGATCCCGCAAGGCAATCCCGAGACAAAACCGTTCTGGGATGCCGCGGCCCTGGGCAAATTCCTGATCAAGCGCTGTGTCGCCTGCGGCGAGCCGCATTATTTTCCGCGCTCGATCTGTCCGTTCTGCTTTTCCGACCAGACGGTATGGGAACAAAGCTCCGGCGAGGCCACGATCTACACCCTCAGCCTGATGCGCAAATCAGCGGCGGGGCCTTACGCCATCGCCTATGTCACCTTGAAGGAAGGCCCGTCGCTGCTGACCAACATCGTCGATTGCGAGCTGGACGGACTGAAGATCGGCCAGAAGGTCAAGGTGGTGTTCAAGCCGACCGACGGCGCGCCGCTGCCGTTCTTTACGCCGGTATAAGTTCTTCCCTTCTCCCCCTGTGGGAGAAGGTGCCTTCGCCAACGGGTCGGCGCGAAGCGCCGCCCGATGATAAACTCCGCGAAGGCGGATGAGGGGTCTGTATCCGCCGCCACAACCCCTGACCACAATGAGATTATCGACGGCGCCGGTACAGCCCTCTCCCACAAGGGGAGAGGGCGCAGCAACGAGCGCCACAAGAGGAATATTCGGGAGAAGACAAAAATGCCGATCAAGTACGATGAGTTGATGGCGCTGAAAAACCTTGGCCAGAAATACGCCTACGGCGATCGTGAGGTGATGCTGTATGCCTATGGCATAGGCATGGGCGCGGATCCCCTGGACGAAAAGGAGCTCGCCTTCGTCAACGAAGCCGCCGCCACGCCGCGCCCGTTGAAGGTGGTTCCGACATTTGCATCGGTGGCGGCATGGGGCGCCGGCCCCGGCGAAATGAATCTCAACCGCGTCATGGTGGTCGATGGCGAGCGCGACATCACTTTTCACAGGCCGCTTGCCGTGGCGGCCCATATCACTGCCGATTCAACTGTTCTGGATGTTTTCGACAAGGGCAAGGACAAGGGCGCGGTGATCCGGCACAAGACTGTGCTCAGGAACGAAGAGGGCGAGGAACTGGCGACGCTGGTCGCCTCGCGGTTTGCACGCGGTGACGGCGGTTTTGGGGGGCCTTCCGAAGGCCAGCCCGAACCGCATAAGATGCCCAGGCGTGCGCCGGACAAATCGATCGATATCGCGACCCGCCCGGATCAGGCACTGGTCTATCGGCTGTGCGGCGACCGCAATCCGCTGCACAGCGATCCCGAATTCGCTGGGCGTGCCGGCTTCCCAAAACCGATCCTTCACGGCATGTGCACCTACGGCATCACCTGCCGCGGCATCCTGCAGACCTATGCCGATTACGATGCGACAGCCTTCAGGCAGCACGTCGCGCGGTTTTCCTCGCCGGTCTATCCCGGCGAGACCGTGACGATGGATTTGTGGAAGGACGGCAATGTTATTTCGTTCGAGGCCAGGGTGAAGGCGCGCGAAGTTGCCGTCATCAGGAGTGGCAGAACGGTGCTGGGCTAGCGGGCCCCGGACGGTAGCGCGGCACGCTTGTGCTGCGCTACCGTCCGGGGGGGCGTCAATGGGGCCCGGCTCTGCGGCGCAGCGTATAGGACGCCGCACCGCGTTCGGGACACGAAGAACTGACAGGAAGCAAAAACATCATGGGATTGCTCGACGGGAAGGTGGCGTTGATCACAGGCGCGGGCGGCGGGCTCGGCGAAGCCTACGCCAGACTGTTCGCGCGCGAGGGCGCCGCTGTCGTGGTCAACGACCTCGGCGGTCCCCGCGACGGCAGCGGCGGCGACACGTCGATGGCGCAGAAGGTCGTCGATGCGATCAAGGCGGACGGCGGCCGCGCGGTCGCCAACGGCGCCGATATTTCAACCCTGGCCGGCGGGCTGTCGGTGTTCGACGACGCCATCAAACATTTCGGCCGCGCCGATATTCTGGTCAACAATGCCGGCATCCTGCTCGACCAGACCTTTGCCAAAGCGACCGAGGGGGCCTGGGACAAAGTGATAAAAGTGCATCTGAAGGGCACGTTTTGCGTCAGCCAGCCGGTGTTTCGCTGGATGCGGGACAATGGCGGCGGCGTCATCGTCAACACGTCCTCGACGTCGGGCCTGATCGGCAATTTTGGCCAGAGCAATTACGGCGCCGCCAAGGGCGGCATTTGGGGCCTGTCAAACGTGCTGGCGATCGAGGGCCGGAAATACAATATCCGGGTCTGGACGCTGGCGCCGGGCGCGTTGACGCGCATGACCGCGGATTTGCCGCGCTATATCGAAAACCCCGGCGCAGCCCTCGGACCGGACGGCATCGCGCCGGCCGTGCTATACATGGTCAGCGAACTCTCAGGCGACCAGACCGGCAAGGTTTTGGGCGTGTCCGGTCCGCGCGGCGTGCGCGAGATGCGGATGATGGAAAAGCCGGGCTGGAAACCGCCGCATTCGGGATGGAAGGCTCAGGATATTATCGAACACGCCGGGGAGATTTTCTTCTCCGAGGAGGAGATCAAGATAGGCGCCCGACGGTTTTGACTTGCAACGTCATTCGGGAGAGCGAACCCGGAATGACAAAATAGCGAAAAGAGGCACGGTACAGATGACAAAACTCACCCACAAGGCCGCAGGAACCTTCGCCATCGCGCCGACGCCGTTCCACGATGACGGCCGCATCGACGACAAGTCGATCGATCGGCTGACGGATTTTTATGCCGAGGTCGGCTGCGACGGCGTGACCGTGCTGGGCATCCTCGGCGAGGCGCCCAAGCTTGATGGTTCGGAAGCGGAAGAGGTTGCAAGGCGCTTTGTGAGGCGCGCGAAAAACATGCAGATCATCGTCGGTGTCTCCGCGCCGGGATTTGCCGCGATGCGTTCTTTGGCGCGGGCTTCGATGGATGCCGGCGCTGCCGGGATCATGATAGCGCCGCCGCCGCATTTGCGTACCGATGAGCAAATCACCTCGTATTTCAGGCAGGCGATCGAGGCCGTCGGCGACGATATTCCCTGGGTGCTGCAGGACTATCCGTTGACGCTGACGGTGATCATGACCCCTGCGGTGATCCGGAAAATCGTGATGGACAATCCGTCCTGCGTGATGCTCAAGCACGAGGACTGGCCGGGGTTGGAAAAGATTTCCACGCTTCGCGCGTTCCAGAAGGACGGCTCGCTGCGGCCGCTGTCGATCCTGACCGGCAATGGCGGGCTGTTTCTCGACTTCGAGATGGAGCGCGGCGCCGACGGCGCGATGACCGGTTACGCTTTCCCGGAACTGCTGATCGATGTGGTCGGATTGTCGAAGGCGGGCAAGCGCGACGCCGCGCACGATCTGTTCGACGCGCACCTGCCGCTGATCCGCTACGAGCAGCAGCCCGGTGCTGGTTTGGCCGTGCGTAAATATGTGCTGCAAAAGCGCGGCGTGATCGCCTCCAGCGCCCAACGCAAGCCGGGATCGAGCATCACCTCAGCGGCGAGGGCCGAGGTGGACTATCTATTGTCGCGGGTGGCGCGGATCGACGCGCGGGCCAACCTGCAGCCGCAATCCAGCGCGGCGGAATAGCAGTTCCTCATGGTGATGAGCGTGCCTTCGCGCGTCTTGAGCCATGAACAAGGCAAAAATTCCATCCTTCGAGACGCCGCGCAAAAGCGCGGCTCCTCCAGCGACAACGGCGAAGCCGTTGCACGGGATGAGGACAGTTGGGAGTATAAGGTTATGCCCGAATTCGTTGCACCGCGCGCCGCGTCCACCATCTTGCTGTTGCGCGACAGCGCCAAGGACCGCGCCGAGATCGAGGTCTTCATGATGGTGCGCCACTATGAGATCGACTTCAACTCCGGCGCGCTGGTGTTTCCCGGCGGCAGCGTCGACAAGGACGACAAGGAGATTATCGCAGAGCCCGCGCTTTATGCGGGCGGCGAGGGACTCGACGCGAGCGCTCTGAATTTTCGGATCGCGGCGATCCGCGAAACGTTCGAGGAGAGCGGTATTTTGCTGGCGCGTCCGCGCGGCTCCAAAACCCTGGTCGATGCGAAGCGGGCCGGCGAGATCGCGACCGCGTATCGCGCTGCCTTGTGCGAGAGCAAAACGACATTTGCAAAAATTCTCGCCGACAACGCCATGTCGCTGGCGCTCGATGAACTGATACCCTATGCGCACTGGATCACGCCGGAGGGCATGCCCAAACGCTTCGATACCTGGTTCTTTCTCGCGGCAGCTCCCCCGCAGCAGGCCGGCGCCCACGACGGCAAGGAATCCACGGATTCAATCTGGGTGTCGCCGCGCGAGGCGCTTGAGGGCGGCGAGAGCGGGCGGTTCAAGCTGCCGTTCCCGACCACGCGCAACCTGATCAGGCTCGGCAAGCAGCCGGGCGTGAAGGCGGCGCTCGACGACGCCAGAGGCAAGCCGATCGTCACCGTGATGCCGGTGATGACCAGACTCAACGGCGGCCGTCAGCTTCGTATTCCGCTTGAGGCCGGCTACGACGGCGAGGTGTTCGAAGTCGGCGCGGTGTGACGCCCGGATGTACAATGCCTGCGCACAAATCCGGAAGCTTTCGCAAGCTTCCGGAAAGATCGATCAGGGCATCATCAAGGCCGATGTCGCGCTATAGGCGAAGGTGGTCAAGGACGCCGGCATACCGGCGGATTGACGCCGGGCAAGCGCGCCGCTGCATCGGCGGCAGCGGTGATGGCGGCGAGCCAAAAAACAACACCTGCCGGCGTCTCCGTGCCATGTTCCCCTTGGCGTCGAATACGTCGTATATTGCGGCGGTCAGGAGCCCGGTCTCATCACCATGCGTTTTGCATTCGCGGCGATTTTGCAAAGGATACGGTCGCTCCCGCTGTCGATCGGTCAATTGACATTCGGCAGCTTTTTGCTGGTGCTGGCGGTGATTACGATCACCAGCATCGCCAGCGTGGTCGCAATCCGCCAGATCGGTCAGACCTTTGCCGAACTGCAGCGGCTGCAGAGCGTCGGCGACCTGGCCGAGGACATCGATCGGCGCATGGACCAGTTGCGGCTCGCCGCGCGGGACTTCGTGACCGATCCGGGCACGCAATCCACCCAGGTTGGCGAGGCCGCCGCTTCGCTCAGCGAGATTCTGAAGAAGACCCGGCTGGAGCTCGCGCCTGAGCAGCAGGAGATGATCGACGGCGTCACCGCGCGATTGTCGATTTACCGCAGCGGCATCGAGAGTATCTCGGCGCTGATCGCCCGCCGTGCCCAACTGATCGTCGCCCTGCCGCCGCTGCGCGAGGAATTCGAGGCGGCAATTGCGGAAACGCCAGATCCGGTTATCGCGGCGACGTTGTTCCAGGCCCAAAGCCGTATCGCAGCCGCGCTGCTGGCGCGCGATCCGTCCGCCGCCGAGCGGTCTGCCGAGGACATGCGGGCGTTGACGATCGCAAATCCCAGGCTCCGTGCGGCCGTCGACAAGTATGCCGAGGAGACCATCGCGATATCCATCAGCGAAGGCCAGATCGCGGATATCGACAGGGAGGTTCTCGGCACCGAGGGACGCCTGATCGGGCAGGTCACGGAGCTTTTGCGCGAGGTCAGCGCGCGGCGCGGCCATGTGCTGTCCGGCAATTTTGCAAGGACGCTGACCGAGGCGAGATGGCAAAGCATTGTGCTCGGCAGCGTCGGCGTCCTGATCGGACTTTTTGCGGCGCTGCTGGTGGTGCGGCGGACCGTGCGCCCGCTCGTATCCATCGCGAGCTCCATACGCGCGCTGGCGCGCGGCGAGAAGAGTACCTCCATACCCGCGACCGATGTCGACAATGAGATCGGCGATATCGCGCGGGCCGCCGAGGTATTCCGCCGCACGCTGGTCGATGCCGACGCGGCGCGCGAGGCGGCGCTTCACGCTTTGGCGGAGCAGCGCCTGGCCGAGGAGAGCTATCGCAAGCTGTTCGAAGGCTCGGTCGACGGCATTTACGTAACGACGCCGGATGGCGCGCTGCTCAACGCGAACCCGGCGCTGGCGAAAATGATAGGTTACGACACGCCGCAAGCGTTGATCGACGACATCGGCGACATTACTCATACGCTTTACGTTCATCCTGCGGCCCGCGCCGAATACCAGTCGCTGATGCGGCGGGAAGGCACGGTGCGCGAGTTCGAATATCAGGTGCGCGCGCGCGACGGCAGGCTGCTCTGGCTCTCCGACAGCGCCACCGCGGTTCGCAATGAAGCCGGCGAAGCCGTCCGCTATGAAGGCACGGTGCGCGACATCACGGATCAGCGGCGCGCCGAGGATGCGATCGCCGAAGGCCGGCGCATGCTGCAGCAGGTGATCGACACCGTGCCTGCTGTCATCAACGTCAAGGACAAGCAGCTGCGTTATGTCCTGATGAACCGCTATATGGCCGGTATCTTCGGGATCGAGCCTGCTGACGCGATCGGCCGCACCACCACCGATCTGATGTCGCGCTACGGCGCGCGAAAGACCGACGAAAAGGACAAGCAGGTGCTGGCGGGGGGCCGGGAACTCGGATTCTACGAAGAGGAATATATCGACGTTTCCGGGAACTTGCGGCACTGGCTGGTGAACAAGCTCCCGCTTCTCGATGCCGACGGCGAAATCGAAACCATCGTCACGGTCGCGCTCGACATCGGCGAGCGCAAGCGCGGCGAACTGGAGATGCGCAACGCCAAGGATGCCGCCGAAGCGGCGTTGCGCAATCTGCGGGAGACCCAGAATTCCCTGATCGAGGCGGAAAAGCTCGCGGCCCTCGGGCGGCTGGTGGCGGGCGTCGCCCACGAGGTCAACAACCCGATCGGCATCAGCCTGACGGTGGCCTCGTCGCTGGAGCGCAAGACGGCCTTGTTCGCCGCCGAAGTCGCGCGCGGCGATCTCAGGCGTTCCAGCCTGAATGAATTTCTCGAGGCCAGCCGTGACGCATCTTCGCAGCTGGTCGGCAACCTCAACCGCGCCGCCGAGCTGATCCAGTCGTTCAAGCAGGTCGCCGCCGACCGCAACTATTCGGATCAGCGCACGTTCGACCTTGGCGATCTGACCGAGCAGGTGATGATGAGCCTGCGCCCGGGATTGCGAAAGCACAATCTGACGCTCACCGTCGACTGCCAGCCCAATCTCACCATGAACTCCTATCCCGGGCCCTACGGCCAGGTGCTCACCAACCTGTTCCTCAATTCGGTGGCGCATGCCTTTCCGGGCGGCAGGCCCGGCGCCGTTGATATCCAGGTCCGGGAATCCGGCAAGGACGATGTCGAAATCCTTTTTTGCGACAATGGTATTGGCATGAGCCTCGACGTCCGGCGCCGCGCATTCGACCCGTTCTTCACCACGCGCCGCGACCAGGGCGGTACCGGGCTGGGCCTGCATATCGTCTACAACATCGTGACCAACCGTCTGGGCGGCCGGCTCGACCTCGATTCCGAGCCCGGCGGCGGCACCCGGATCCAGATCATCCTTCCCCGGGTCGCGCCGCTCGAGCAAGCCGCTGAATAGCGCTATTCGATCTCGGCCAGTTTGCGCAAAGTCGCGGTGAATATCTGGCTTGCCTTGCCGACCAGAGCGGTTCCGTTCATGACAGCCCTCGTATCCGTGAACGTGCCGGTGACGCCGATGCCGACCGGAACCGGCCCGCCGAACAGCGGGTTGGCGTCGGAACTGGAGGTATGGCGCTGGACCAAAACCTCGCCCTTGAAAACATCCCCCTTGGCGGTGTAGGTGCCGGTGTAGAACAGATAGGCGTCGCCGCCGAGGATATTGCCGTCCCGAAACACGACCACGCCACTGCCCTTGCCGGAACGACCATCCTGCAGGCTGACGTGGATTGAATACAGACCGTTCTTCATGCTGTCCCGATGCCAACCTCCGTTTTGGGCGGAGCAGGCATCCCGTTATGCCAAGACCCGATAGGCAGCGTCAACGCGACAGGTTGACCGCCCCCTGCGAGCAGCTGCTTGCGCGCGTTCTGCTCGCAAAACCGGCACCCAGTTTTTGCGGAACAGGCGCCTGCCGCTGGGTGCTGGAGCAGGAGACAGGTGAGCGACGGAATCGATTTCGGCGGCAATACGCCGCGTCTATGCACCGATATTGACAACAACGATGGGGAAAAACCCGACCGCCGCGGCGCTAGGCGTTGCCGCGCCCGTTCATCTGCGTTGGCCCTCACGCATATTTCCTGTCGCGCTCCAATAGTTCGATCGAGATACCCTGCGGCCCGCGGATGAAGCAGATGCGGACGCCCGGCCGGATGGTGGTCGGCTCTTTGGTGAACTCGACGCCCTTGGCCTTGATCTCGGCGGCCACCGCGTCGATGTCCTTTACCGTCAGCCCGAAATGATCGAGACCCTGATAGGGTGTCACCGGCGGCGTGTTGACGCCGTCGCCGGCCATGACCGGCGCGATGAACACGTTGGCGCCGCCGAGCTTGACGTCGATCCGACCAGGCCCGCGGATGATCACGCCGCCGAGAATATTTTCAAGCCACGCCGCTGTCGCCTCCGGGTCTGGACTGCGCAGATGGACATGGTCCCAGGTTACAATCGGCATCAATGTTCTCCTTGGCTCGTCGCTTACGCGACCGTATCGGTTCGTCATCGGGTCAATTTAGCCGCCGAACTGGCGCAAGGCCATCCCAAGGCTAGCAGCCGGCTCGGTCTTTCAATTTTTGTTGCGCTCGGATGCAACCATTTCCGATTTCGTCGATTGATCGGGAAGCGGCGGAACCGCGCAATCGGCAGTCGTATCAGGAGCCGTGCGGTGTAATGCCCGCGCGGCTTTTCGTTGCTGTGCAGTGCAACAGGCGACCGCCGCATGCCGAGGGAGTGACCATGAACACCGGGCTGTATCGCATCGAATTGACTGGACCCGGCCGGCTCGCCGGCAGGCTTTCTGCCTGGCGGGAAAGCTGGCAACAGAAAGCGGCGGTCCGACACCTCAGGTCCCGATCGGCTTGGCTGTCGGTTGTCCTGATGATCGGATGTGGCGCATGGGTGCTGTTGTTCGGCTATGGCGGCAGGCGCGCCGAAAGCCAGCCTGTTCAGCAGGCGATATCAGCGGCGCCCGAGCCGGTGCAATCGCCCGCCGCCAATGCCGCGCAGGACCAGTCCTTGATCAATCCGACGGTCACGCCAGCGGAAGGTAGCGCGCCTGCGGAAGCCGCGCCGGTCGATGGGCTCAAGATTGCATCGCAATCCTGGCGGAGGGGCGGCCTCGGGTCGAACGCCCTGATCACGTTCACGCTGCGCAACGGCAATGATTACGCGGTCAGGGATATCGAGATTTCCTGCGCCTTCACCCGCAACGACGGCAGCCATCAGACCGACCGCACACGCATCATTCCCGACACGGTCGATATGAAGAGCCGGAAAACCTTCGCGCGCATGCACATCGGCTTTGTCAATGTCAACGCAAGTAAAGCCAAATGTTCGCTGGTTGCGGCTAGCCGTATTTAAATTCAATTTTAGGGTTTAAATTCAATTCTAAGGCTCCGGGAGGCTGGCCGTTCACGAAAAAGCGATAACCTCCGGTTGAACCTGGCGCCCCCTGCAGGAACCTATCAGATAGCGGCAAGTTGTGAGGATGATCCGTGCGATCTCGCGCGGGACGGAGTAGTGCCGAAGATGCCCTTGGCGCGATATTTTCTATTTGTCGGCTCAGCGTTGCTCGCGCTGCTGTTTGTTGCCGATATGGAAATGCCGAAATTGCCGGTTACGCAAGGGGCGTATGATGCGGCTGCCGATTTGCCGGCTATACGGATTCACTCTGATCGAAAATGGCCGGAGCGCGTGGTGTTCGATACCAGCGTGCCGGCGATCGTTCCGGCACCGGTCGTGACCGCGCAGGCATATCTGCCGGCTCCGGCTGTTGTTGCCGGCGTCTCGGCGAAGATACGCGTGCGGGACGCGTTCGCACAATTAAGGCCGTCCGATCCGATAAAGCCGGCACCGGTGGTGCCGCAGAAACGCAAGGTTGCCAAGGCTGCAAAGAAGCGCGTCGCCCCGCCGATGGTGATGGTCGCGCAGCAGCCGCAATTTGGTTTCTTCGGCCGGTACACCTGGTAAGCCAGGGTTAGCTGACCCAGCCGCAGTCGCCGAAACTGCACCGGTCTGCAATTCCACACCCAGCAACGAAATCATTCGTATTGCGGCATCGCCATTCGTCCCGGCGTGTGACTTGGCGCACCCGGTCGCTCTTGCATGATCAGCCGGAATCCGTGTGCTTGATCTCACCGGCTGACGTCGCAGGGACGGACGCGGCAGGTTCTCGACGGCAGCCCGGCTGTTGCGGAATAGTGCAGCGAGTCTGACTGTGCACTGAAGCTGACAATTGGAAGCGTTTGCCGGCAAGATGTTCGAATGAACATCAGAGGATATGGAATGGCGAAGACCAGATGAGCGAAAATGGAGGTGCATCACCGGTGCGGGAATCGACTCAATTCTGTAGATTTTTTCGACGAACCTGTTGAAATCGCTATGATCGTCATTGTGGTAGCTATCTAACGGGCTAGTCCCCGTGGCAGGGGCCACGCAGCGGAGAAACCGGGTTGAGCGGATCTTGGGTTATCGGGGATATTGGCGGGACCAATGCGCGCTTCGCTGTCGCCGAAAATGGCAAGTATGAACAGATTTTGCGCGTCGAAGTCGATCGTTACGCATCGTTGCACGATGCGCTGACAGCCTACCTCAACGGGTTGGCGCCATCGCAGCGTTTCGATCGGGCCGCGCTGGCGATCGCAGGGCCGGTGTTCGGCGACAAGGTTGCGCTGACCAATCATGGCTGGCCGTTTTCGATCTCGGAACTCAAGCGAAGCCTGGGGCTGGCGTCGCTGGTCGTAATGAACGATTTTGCGGCCACCTCCCTGTCTGTGCCGCATTTGCCGGTGACGGACGTTTTCCTCGTGGGGCCCGCGGGCGTGGAAACGAGAGGTCCCGTCGGCGTCATCGGACCAGGCACAGGTCTTGGTGTTGGCGCGCTTATACCGAACGGACGGAGCTGGGCGTTGGTGCCGGGAGAGGGAGGTCATATAACTCTCCCGGCATGCACCAAGGAGGAGGACGAGATTATCTCTGTCCTTCGCGCACGTTTCGGGCACGTCTCCGCGGAACGCGCGGTGTCAGGCGCCGGGCTGGTAAATTTGTATGAAGCCCTCTGTTCGATCGCGGGCATCCCCGTTGCGCCGATGACGCCGGCGGACGTCACTGATCATGCCATTCGCGGCACGGACGCGACATGCGTCAAGGCGTTTGCGCACTTCTGCGCATTCCTCGGGACCATTGCGGGCGATCTTGCTTTGACGATCGGCGCCACCGGCGGCGTCTTTATCGCGGGGGGCATTCTTCTGCGGTTCAAGGAAGCCTTCGCCGCGTCATCCTTCCGGCAGCGCTTCGAAGACAAAGGGCGCTTCGGCGGCTTTTTGCGCGGCATCCCCACACGGCTCATCCTGGAGGAGTCGCCGGCACTTTTGGGGCTTGCGAACCTGGACGGGGCCTGATGCCGGTTTATCTCAACGTGGTCTGTTTGCACTTCGATAGCGGCCGTGCCCATCAATTCCCGGATCGACGTGTTGGGCCAAGAAGAGACATTCACTTCGTCCGGCTTATAACAAGCCAATCTGGATGACGGATGAACGAGAGCGGGAAAATACAGGCGATGTTAAGGTAATCTTTCGCTGCTATCGTACTGCATCGGCGCGGGAGCCGATGCAGTATGCATGAATCAGATTGCTGCGCCGATAACTTAGGCCAGCCTGTCGAATCCAAGATCGTCTTCGATCACGGCGTTGGGCCCGATTGGCACCTGGCCTGAATTGGCCAGATTGAGTTTGCGGAAGACGATCTTGTCGCGCCAGACCTTGCGGAGAAAATCTTCGAAGACCTGTATCGTCAACTGCTCGCCTGGGCAGCGTCGGTATCCGAAGCCGAATGGTGCGAATCCGGCATAGTCACAAACCGGCAGATTCTTCCCGTCGACAACACCGAAAACCGTCCCAAAACCGCTGTTCGTGATTTTTGCCTTGCGTCCATCCTTGACTTCGAAATTTGTGATCTCGAATGGGCATCGCGCGAGGCCGATCTGCTGGCATTTATCTTCAGTGATCTGGGCGCTGGTGGGAACGCTTAGATACCTTGACGGATCGAAAGCATTCGGGTCCTTCCAGTGGACTGGATCCAGGCTGGTGCTTGTGTGGGGCGTGCTGATGTAACTATGGCGTTCCATAGGAAGGCCAAACCGTTGCTGAGGAGATGCGCCGTAGGCGCTTGTTCTGGCATCCTGGATAGCCGAGATGCTGCCGCCATTTGGCGATATAACGCGGAATAATTCCATGACGAACAATTCCAGTGGCGAGAAGGGGGCGCCGTTAGCGTTATCGAAATTTCCGCTCATCGTTTTCTGAAACGATGCTCGCACAGCCGGATCGCCGCCGTCTTCAGATAAGCGCGACATGATCCCGAAGATCGAGTTGCCCCATTGGCTAAGCGCCACGAAATTGTGGAAACACTCGAACACAACGTCCCTTTTCGCAAAGTGACGACCGTCGCCGGCGTTCTTCAACCAATACCAGGCTATCGTCTTTTCTGGATTTTTGGTTTTGCCGCTTTCAATATCGGCGAGTCGATCGTCGATCCATGATATCAGAAAGTCGAGACGTTCACGAACCACCATGTAGTTATCATACGTGATTGGCAGCAGGGGATTCCTGTATGCAAGAACCGTATTGAATGCTTCACCAATCTGCCGTACCTCGAAGGGAATAGCGTCTCCGGCCACTCCAAGGTGAAGGTCCCAATAGAGGTCGAAATAATAATCAAGGTAATGCCGCATGAACGGCTTGTTGGCGGATTGCTGGTCCATGAGCTTGTCGAAGAAAGCGACGACCTTCGCACTATACATTGGCTTGTAAAGATCCGGCGTCACTCCCGTGAAGTAAATCCTCTTGCGGAGATTATTGGGGCCACGCTTCTCAAGACCCTGCAAAAAGACCGTCACGCCATCTTCAGGGGTCGGTCGCCAGTCGCGGGTAATAAGTCCCCAAAGGTCGTAAGGCAATGCGTTTTCTTTGCTGAAGTCGATGTCGATCAACGGCAGCATTGGACGCTCGCCTTCGTAGAAGCTCGTCAGGAAAAAAGGTTGGACGACCTTCTCAACGTATTCGTGATCGAAGTTGGCCGGAATCGCTTCACGAAAACGCTGAAACGCAGTTAGAACTTGATCCGGAAGTGAAGATTGGGCCGTATCGGCAGATGCCTGCTCGACGCTTGCCAACATTGAAGCGGATCCGGCGCTCCCCAAAAGGCCGACGGCGACAGCGCCTCCCTTGAGAACCGTCCGACGTTCGATCGTTTTCTGTGTCATCGTGTTCTCCTTTTTCGCGATGCTGGTGTACGAAAGTGCTCCGCTATTTTGGTAGCCGGGCACGATGGCTCAGAACGAACCCGTCACCGAGCCGAGTGCGATGACGGCGACAAGCGCCACAATGGCGCCGACGATGCCGACCACAACGATATCGCGATAACTGTCCCGGTGCGTCGATCCGCAAACAGCGAGCAAGGTGACCACCGCGCCATTGTGCGGCAGGCTGTCGAGCGTGCCGGACCCGATCACCGCGACGCGATGCAGCAGTGCAGGATCGAGGCCTATCTCCGCCGCGCGCGTCATATATGTCGACCCGAGCGCGTCGAGCGCAATGGTCAGACCGCCCGACGCCGAGCC
>Ga0116129_1001189_pt1 | contig 14760 bp, 14 predicted proteins | sample June2015DPH_17_2_FD_89732 | JGI IMG/M metagenome (GOLD analysis project Ga0116129, IMG submission 89732) | Peatland microbial communities from SPRUCE experiment site at the Marcell Experimental Forest, Minnesota, USA - June2015DPH_17_10 | ecosystem: Environmental > Terrestrial > Soil > Wetlands...
CGTGGTAACGCATTGATGCGGCGGCGCAACCCACCAACACACGATGCGCGCTGCGCAAGTCCGCTTTCGGCACCAGTTTACTAAGACTCGCTTCCGCCTTCCCCGCGAAACTACTCCTCGAGTGTAAATCCAACTCGCAAAGTGTGGCCTTTTCGCCGATGGACAGGGCATCGTACGCCTCGTCCAGACGTCCAGATTGGATTTCGCTGTTAACTCGATTTCGATCCCTGTTATCCAATAACTTTACCCTGTTAATTGTCTTAGGGAATTTGGTGAAAAACCCCTGCGGCACAGCGGCTTCTCCGATGTGAAACCGCCTCTAAGGCCTAAAAATCGCGAACTTCCCTGTTAATTTCCCTGATAACAGGGAAATATTCAGTGGAGACCGGTTTCGCGGGACTGCATCCGCCACCATCCAGTCTCAGGGTGCAAACTCCGTTATCGCGCCGGAATGCGGGCTTTCCCGCATCCGCCCTGCAGTCGGTCTGAGCTGGCAAAGAGGCAGCATTCGCGGCTCCGTCTCTGCAGCATGAAATTCTGTTCCCGGCACCAGGCGGAGACCGGTTCGATGACTGGGTGGTGGGGCTCCAGATTGAGCTCGAAGCTATTCCGGATTGAGACCAAGGACCTCGAACTGTCGACTCCACTCGACAGGTAACCGGTTTCCACTTTTCCGGATCATGGAATCATGCTGCATACGCCCGATCTTCGCGTAGTCAGGCCGCCCTGACCGAATTTAGGAACTTGCCGACTTCGAGTTTGAGGCGGTTGCTGTCGCCGGACAGCGACTGCGCTGCCGAGAGAACCTGCGACGAAGCCGATCCGGTCTCGCTGGCGCCGTGCTGTACGTCGGCAATGTTGGAAGAGACTTCCATCGTGCCCTGCGCGGCCTGCTGCACATTGTGGGAAATCTCCTGCGTCGCCGCCCCCTGCTCTTCCACCGCGGCCGCGATGGTCGAGGAGATCTCGGACAGTTTTTCGATGGTGCCGCTGATTTCCCTGATCGCCCCCACCGATTCCTGCGTCGCCGCCTGGATCCCGCTGATCTGCTGGCCGATTTCACCGGTGGCCTTCGCGGTCTGCTCGGCGAGCGCCTTCACTTCGGACGCCACGACCGCGAAGCCGCGGCCAGCCTCGCCGGCGCGCGCCGCTTCAATCGTGGCGTTCAAGGCCAGCAGGTTGGTCTGCCCGGCGATGGTGTTGATCAGCTCCACCACATCGCCGATGCGGGCCGCCGCCTTCGACAATTCGCTGACGCGGTCGTTGGTCTTGCGGGCCTGATCGACCGCCTCATTCGCCATCCGCGCCGATTCTTGCACCTGGCGGCTTATCTCGTTGACCGACGACGTCAGTTCCTCGGTCGCGGACGCCACCGACTGCACATTGGTGGAGGCCTCCTCAGAGGCCGTTGCAACCACCGTGGCCAATTTCTGCGAACGAACCGCGGTCGAGGTCAGCGTGCCGGCCGAGGCTTCAAGCTGCGTCGAAGCCGACGACACGGTCCCGACGATTTCGCCGACGGCGGCCTCGAAATCGTCGGCAAGCTTGGTCATGTCGGCCTTGCGCTGCTGCGCGGCGCGCAGTTCAGCCGCCTGCTGGTCGGCCTTCAGGCGCTCGACTTCAAGGCCGTTTTTCTTGAACACTTCCATCGTGCGGGCCATTTCGCCCAGTTCGTCACGGCGATCGATACCGGGCACCTCTGCCGTCAGTTCGTTGTGGGCATAGGCCTCCATCACAATCTTCAATTGCACGATCGGCCGGGATAGACCGTTGATTCCGACCCACAGCGCAAAGGCAAGGCTGATCAGCAGACCGGCGCCAGATGCGGTATACATCCAGCGGATCGTGGAATTAGCATCCGCCGTTATTTGCTTGGAGGCCTTGTCCGCATTGGTCAGAAGCCCGTCGACCATCGTGACGTGTGCGCGCGTTGCCGCATCGACGAGTGCAACGCATTCGGTCTTGAGCCGTGCTGCGGCTTTCGAGTTGTCCTCAGCGGTCGTTGTCGTTGACGCGTATCGTATGACGGAATCACAAGCCGTGAACGCCTTCGCAAAACCGGCGATGACGGGCTCAATGACGGCAGCCCTTTCCGGCATATCCTTCAGGATTTTTGCCATTCCGGTTTCATAATACTGGCGGCTGTCGGCGGTTTCCGCAAACAGCTTGACTTTGCCTTCTTCGGTAGTTTCCGCCACCAATTGGAATGCACTAGCTATGTAGGTCCCCGCACGGCGCGCGGCGCGGACCGCCATGGTGCTGGACTTGTCGACACGTGTCACCAGGTCGGAGTTGGCATCTTCCATCGCTTGCATTCGCTGAGCTGCAAAAACCATGGTTCCGATCGTGACCATGCCCATCAGGGTGACAATCAGGCCGATCTTGAAGATGATCTTTAAATTGCCGAGCCAATACATATCCGATCTCCAAAGAGGTCGCGGCCAGTGTCCATCAGTTCGGAGAAGCGAACTCGCCGTCACACGGCGACAACGTTCGCTTCGAGCGCATCTTATTATGTTACCTTTTCGCGCCTTTATGCGTGGTTAATTTCAAGGTCCCGTGAAAGTACGGAAAACATCAAGCGTGATTGACTGGGGTCTGGCCGCATCGCGCACGCAAGTTACAGCTATTGTCCCGAACCAGAAGTTCGTTGGATTCAATATCTGGTTGGCGAATTGTCATCCGTAGCCCGGATGGGGACGACGGATTCGAACATGTCCCATCTAATATCGCGCGCGTAGGATTGCGCTGAGAAGATCGAGCAGGCGCAAGCTGACGTCGCGACAATAAGGCAGGCGCGGCATTGGTCGTAGCTCACAACGATCTCTATGTCGCTGACGGCGGCACGATGCCCGAATGAACAGCGGTTGCCTCTCCCGCTACCCATTCTACGATTGTGCACGCCAGACTACGAATTTCTGCGATTTCGCACCCGACGACGAACGGCGGCATCGGCCTGAGACGGGCTTGGCTCGCCCAACCAGCGAAAATGCGCACCGTGTAAGCCGCAGCGCGCTCCGCTCGATACTGTCCAAGCGGCCTGCTGGCAGATAAGCACAACGCCGCGAACGGAATCAGTTCGCGGACTGACAAGAAAATTGCACAAATCGAGTCAGGTCCCTGACGAATAAGCTTTCGGCAGGAGCCTATCGGTTGTTGAATGACCGGTACGGCAAAGCGGACTTCGTGGTTATCTCACTTCTGTATCGCCCGACCTCACTGTGCTATCTTGGTAGAGCCAGCGGGCACGCCGCCCGCAGCGTCGGACTCGCTATTTCGCTATCGTATACCTTCGCATGAAAGAGAAAAAGGACATCGTAGAGAATTGGCTGCCGCGTTACACCGGCACGCCGCTCGCTGAATTCGGGGCACATGTTCTCCTGACCAACTTCGACAATTACGCCGAATCGTTTGCCACGCTGTACGGCGCCGCGATCAAGGGCGTAGATCGACCGATGCCCAACGTGACGGCAGATGGCATAACCCTGATTAACTTCGGCATGGGAAGCCCGAATGCCGCGACCGTGATGGATCTCTTAAGCGCCATTGCGCCGAAGGCCGTATTGTTTCTCGGCAAATGTGGCGGGCTGAAGCGCAAAAATCAGATTGGCGACTTGATTCTGCCGATTGCGGCCATTCGAGGTGAAGGTACCTCGAATGATTACTTGCCGCCGGAAGTCCCCGCGCTGCCCGCATTCCAGTTGCAACGTGCGGTGTCAACGATGATCCGCGATCTCGGTCACGACTATTGGACTGGTACGGTGTACACCACCAATCGTCGTGTCTGGGAACACGATGATCGCTTCAGGGACGTCTTGCGCCGTACGCGATGCATGGCGATCGATATGGAGACTGCAACGATCTTTGCGGCAGGATTTGCAAACCACATTCCGACCGGCGCGCTGCTTCTTGTTTCCGATCAGCCGATGATCCCCGAAGGCGTCAAGACCGAAGCGTCGGATCAACTGGTGACCGCGAACTACGTCGAAAGGCATATCAGGATCGGGATTGAGGCTTTGAAGCTTGTGCGGCGCCGCGGCCGCAGCGTGAAGCACTTGCGCTTCGAAGACGATTTCGATGCAGGTTAAATGCTGTGATCCCCGGGCTTAGCGAGGCAACACCGCGACTGCTCAAACGACACAACTCGTATCCTTGAGAAGCGAGGCCCCGGATTGCTCCGGGGCCTTGCTCTCGAAGGCAGTTCGCTCTTCGAAAGAATGTCAATATCTGCTGCCGCTTTTCGGAGCAGCCATGTTACTGGCGCCGGAACCAGCGTTGTCTTGTTCCGATGGAATCGCCGGGCCGGCTTTGTTGGCCCCGCTGCGGGTGGACCCTGTGGTCATGCCCTTTTCCTGTTGCGTTTTCTTGCCAGGTGTAGCGCCAGGGCTGACGGTTCCTTCATTGGACGCGCCGGGTGCAGTTTGGCTTTGAGCAGACGCAATGAGCGTCGAGCCGAAGAGCGACGCAACGACAAGAGCAGAGATGATTGCAGGTTTGGATCGCATCAGAGATGTCTCCGTGGAGTTACAGGATCATTCTAAACCGCGGGTTGGGATTTAGTTCCGGCGCGTGGCGAGTATTGCATGGATTTCATTTTCAAAATGAATGCTTCGGTGATCGCTGCGCAACCATCCGTTATTTTCCAAACATCCGTCACGTTGAGAACATAGGATTCGCGCAAAGCGCCTCCAATGGTTCGCATGCTTCGGCACGCGGCAAACATCGAGCAAGAGCCGATATAAGGGGGTGCGCAAGTGTTCGCGGAGAGTATCAAGAGTCCTCGTTGCTCAAAATGCAGAGAAACGATGTTATTGCGGATTATCGAACCTGAAAGACCCGGGTTTGATTTGCGGACTTTCGAATGCCAGAAATGTTTTGCCACCGACACCTTGGTGGTATCGATCTGCCGCGATGTAGAAGTCTCTATTGCGATAGAGCCATCTCTGGCATCGAAAACAGCACCGCCGCCTCGATCGCGATGACGGCTTCGCGATTCTCCCGTCACGTTGACCGGGTCTTTGATCCGGCGGCCGGCAACTGACGCGGCCTTGGCTACGCTGGCGCTGTCGGCGGGCTACCAGCGTTGAGAAGCTGCGAAACGGCGGTGACAAGCTGAGCAGGCGCGAATGGCTTTTGCAAAAGGACACTGTGAGGCACGCCTTGCGACGCCCACTCGTCTGCAGCCGCGCCGGTCATATAGATGACCGGACATCCAGGGTCGATTTCTCTAACCTGTCTCGCGACTTCCCAACCGCTTATCTTTCCCTTCAAGCGTACGTCGGTGACGAGCACCTTGTAGTCTTTGGTGTGGCCCCTGAACAGGGTCAGCGCTTCTTCGCCGGAGGACAAAATGTCTGTTTCAAAGCCGCCTTCGTTTATGGCCTCTTCCACAATCCCCTGCAGGGTGTATTCGTCCTCAACAACGAGAATGAAAGGCGCTTCAGACACTGCGTTTCCTTTCGTCTACTGATGTTCTCGAAGCTGATCTACCTTCGAGGCTAGATTTGGTTCCGGAAAAATGTTCAAGCGTGAACTAACGGCTTTGTCTCGAAGACTCGTCCAGTCAAAGTTTGACCAGGCCGGAGGCGCGAGGCTTATGGTCAGGTTAGGTCGCGCCACCTCGTGCGATTTCCAGGCGAACGCCGAAGGCCAGACATGCTTCGGTTCGCGAGGTGTCTTCTGGCCGATGAGAAATCCCTTATTCCAAGGTCGTTTGCCTCTGACAGGACGTAAATCCCTCCGCTGCTCCACCTTCCGCGTCGCTCTCTGACGAGGGTATCATCATCTATAACGACTGAGCGGTCCGGCTCTCCCAAAGAGAACTATAGCGTTTTCTTCACGCGAACTGGTTTCCACTTCGCGCGAAAACGCTATAGCGAGATTTGGATGTTTGCCAAGATCAGTTCCGGCGGTACGATAACCTGATCTCGTTCCGGCTAGCTTCGAGCTTCAAACCCATCAAACCTCTACCGCACTGGTTCCGCGGCGGAGCAGTGTTGGGAGGCGGAAAGGGGGGTCTTCACCGGCGAGGAACACTCTTCCGCGGAAGATGCGAGCGGAACGCGATTCAAAATATTGCCGCACCTCCTTTGTATAGAATCCGATTTCGGGCTCCTCGTTGAATTCGAGCGCGATCGTGCCATCGGGCTCAAGTAGGTTTTCCTGGAGGTCGTTAAGGAAAAATTCCCACTCCGCGGGCCCCCACATACGATCGGTTTTGTGCCCGTTGAAGCAGATCTGATGCGCGGTGACGACGTCGAACCGCTTTCCAACGACCGGTAGCGGTTTGTAAGGCTCGATTCTGAACCCCGTCCGAGGGATGCCAAACAGGGCGATCATGTCGCGATAGAATGCGTAATTCGGCAGGTCGATGCCATGCACATCGTGGCCAAGGAATTTGCAGCAATATAGGAAATAGCCGGCGCCGCAGCCGATATCCAGCACCGACAGCGGCTGAGATTTGTCGAGTGCGAGCTCGATCGCCCGCATCATCTTCGAGCGCAGCCACAGCTGCTTGTCGAAATATTTGTAGCTGTCATATCCCTCGGAGGCGTGGTTGGCGATGACTTCCTGGAATTTCGCCTGGTCAATCGCAGCATCTGCCTTGGCCGCCAGCGTACGTGCCCGGAGGAAATTGGATATGTCCGCGAAGGAATACCGCAGACGACCATCGGTGAACAGCATGATGGGACTCCATGGGTGCAATGGTTTGTGAAAGATCGAAAGTGCGGAGATTACGGGCCGGAACACCAGCGCGTCGGCAGGCATCGAGGTCGCGCGATTTTCGAGCCATGCCTCAGTCCTTCCAGGGTCTGAAGCCCTTCATGTCACCGGGGCCGAGGCCGCCAAGGTGGCGGAGCACATCGTCATAGCCGCGATCGGTCGTCTTGTAGGTCAGTGTTTCGTCGATTTCCTTGCCGTCGCCGGTTTGGCGCAGGTGCAATGTAAGTGATCCGTCGTCTTGCATGGTGGCGGTTCCTGAATAAGGCATGGACGGCCGTGCGGTCGACGGCGATGGCTTGATATCCTCACCGAAGCAGCAACTCGCCGTGACGAGCATCGCCGCGATCAAGAGCCGATACAATTTTATGATTGTGCGCATTCGATGTCAGATCTGTGCCATGCACCGATGACCCGGCCGGTTGCGGGATCGTCGTCTTCCGGCAGAATTTCGAATGGTTGAGGCAGATTGAACGGAGGTGCGCAGAGGTTCAGGTGCCGCACCTGCCCGAATCGGATGTCGTTGTTCCGCCGTGCATTGGGATAGGTTGTAGCCAATAGAAAACGAGCAGGCGACTTTCGGAATTGATCCAGCGCAGCCCAGACCGCCTGATCTGGAAAGTGAATCATGAGGTCGCGCGCGAACCAGCTGTCCACCGCCGGCAGTGGATCGGAAAGCACGTCGAGCTTCAGGAATTCGGTAGCCGGATATTTTTTTCGGTTCTCGATGATGAGGTCGTCGACGATATCGGCGCCGATATAGCGAAATCCCGCAGGCCATTCGACATGTTGCATCCAATGGAAATCGCCGCAGGGGGCGTCAAGCAGCGAACTTATTGAATGACGCTGTACGAAGTTGGGAAGGCTTGCCCTGATAGAGACGGTTCGCCGCAGTTCGGCGCCCCAACCGCTTCGGCTTTCGCCGTTGTTCCACCAATTCTGCCGAAAGATGTTGGTGAAGACGAGTTCGGGATTGTCGGTGCCGAGGCGGTCGACGGTCATCCGCTCGTTGATAGCCGAGCGCAGCCGGGGCGGCGCGTGGTTGCGGATGGCCCCATAAAGCCGCGGCGCGCGACGTTTCAGGAGCAATGCGGTCTCGGTGACGGCCCTTGAAAGCTGCATTTCCGTGTCTCTCACCTCGCTTGCCCATGGGATTGGCCACTCGTGGACGTGGCCTTTCCCCGTGCGCTTTCGAATGATTGCGCGATCGTGTTCCACAGCGGTTTGGGCTGCAGCCTGTCATCATAGGGTAACGGCCTGGCCGGTCTTGCGGTCTTGTCCTTGGCCATCCCCCGATAGAACGAGTAATTGTCGGCCAGCTCCCAGGTGATGAGCGCTTTGACCGCTGGATGTCGCAGCGTCGGTTGAAGGAACTGCTGGGCTGTCGCCGCCACTGCCGCATCGCGCGCGGCGACATCATCCGGGAAAGTGCCGTCGTAGACGTCAAACTCGGTGATGTAGATGTCGACGCCCAGATCGGCCAATCGGTGAACGAAGTCGTCAAACCGGCCGGGGTCATAAGGATATTGCGGCTGCAAATGCCCCTGCAATCCGACGACATCCAGCTTCACTCCGGCATGTTTGAGGTCGGCGACCAGCTTCAAAAGCCCCTCGCGCACCGTAAGTCCGACCTCGTCGTCGCGCTCGGTCTGCGCTTCATTGAGCACCAACTTTGTCCGGGGATCGACCTGCGCGGCGCGCACGAAAGCGCGGCGGATATAGTCGGTTCCGAACGCGTCATACCAGGGGCCGACCCGGAAGCCGCCGGGCGCGCGATGTCCGGGCCAAAATGGCTCGTTGACCACGTCCCATGACTGCAATTTCCCTGCGTAACGCGTGACGACCTCATCAATATAAGAATCAAAGAACGCGCGCCGCTCGTTGGTGCTCAAGGCCTTGATCCAGTCCGGTACCCAGTCGTTCCAGATCAGGCAATGTCCGCGCATGGCGATCCTGTTGTGATCGCAGAAAGCAAGCAGGCGATCAGCGGTTTCAAAATGTTTCGGTCCGGGCTGTGCCGCGATCCGCCCCATCTTCAACGCGACATCGGTGGTGATGATTCTCGTTTGTGTGACATAGAGCTCGCGGTAGGCCGGATCGCTGTCGATCACTTCTGCGGCTGCCGAGCCGAACAGGTAGCCGTTCCTCGCCGCAATGGCGCCGAGACTGGCCTCGGAGTTCTGGCCATAACCAGTTGCCGCGACTGAACTGGTGCTTGCGGCAAGGCCGGCGGCTGTCATCTGCAGCAGATCGCGGCGGGAGAATCGGCTCATTCGGCGACTCCTTTGATCTTTTGGCAGGACGTCGACGACGTGGAGCGTATCCTGACGATGTCAGCGAGCGACTTGTCGTCAGTGCGTTCTCGCTTTGTGAGGAAGTGCAGCGTTGCCCGCGGATAGGCGTCGCAGAATTGCGAAAGGGTCGCAGCCGTTGCGGCGAGGGTGTCCTGTTTTGGAAGCACAGCGAGGCCGCCGTCCTTGAGCATGTAGACATCCTTGACATTCGTCATGGACGCCGTTGTCAGGCACCGCTTGAAAAGGTCGTCATATTCCTTCGGCGGGAGTGTCAAGTCGCCGCCGAGGCCGCCGAACAAATACGATCGGCTCTTGTCGCAGCTATCGGCATGTGACGGGGAGACCGCCAATATGAAAATGATCGCTGCATAAGCTGATGACTTCATGCTTTCCCCAGGTCAGAAATCGCCGGCTGTAGGGATGGCGAGCGTGGCTCTTGGTCGGCAGGCATGGACAGAAAGTGAAATTTAGCCGGAGGAACCGATCCCAGTTGGTAGGTGTCGGCGGCGCAACGCTTCCATGATAGATGGGCTGCATGCGCCGTAGCTTGCGCAGCAAGTGCGGATCTTGCCCTTTCATCGGTTGCAAGCATGGTGAGGGCCCGCGTTACGGCTTCGATCGAGGGCGACACCAGAAGGCCTGTCTGACCACCGATCACGGCATCAGCAACGCCACCGACGTCGGTTGCGACGCTGGGCAGACCGGCGGCTCCGGCCTCCAGATAGACCAGCCCAAATCCTTCGACCCGGCCGGAGGATTCAGGAAGGCCCGTGAGGCAAAAGAAGTCGCTTGCGCCGTAGATGTCCCGGATCTGCTCGTTGGGCAAACGTCCCAGAAACCGGACGTCGCAATCCGTCGTCGCCGCGAGCCGACGCAATTCCGCGACATAGTCCATCTCGCCATCCGGCCCAATCACAAGCCAGGTCAGTCGGCGCCGCAGCTCTGACGAAAGAGCTGATATTGCCGAGAGCGTGAGCAGGTGGCCTTTGCGGCGGGTGAGGCGCGCGACGGTGACCATGACGATGCGATCGGCCGGGATCCCATACTTTGACCGCGTCGCCGAACGCGCGTTGCGGCCGCCAAACCAGAAATCGGACGCGCCGAGCGGTATGGCGTAGATCCGCCCGGAATCGACGCTGAAACGCTGGCGGAATAACTCACGCGTAAATCGGCTGTTCGCTGCGATAGACGTGCGCGGTCCGAAGACGCCGGCGGCGCGAACGGCGAGACGTTTGAGCGGCGTCTGAGTCTCGTTGATCTCGGTGCCGTGCACGGTCATGAGGATGCGCGCCTGCGTCAACCTGCGCGATAGCGCGACCGGAATAAAGAAAGGCCAGTCGGCGGCATGTATCACGTCGAAACGCCGTGACGCGACGTGGCTGCGGGCCAGCCGGATTTTCCCCGGCATATCCCGCATTGAATGCAGGCCGCCCGGGAAACGCAGAATGTCAAACGGCAGGTTGCTGTCCTCGGACTTGTTGTCCTTGCCGTAATCCGGCGCAATCAGCTTGACCTCGGCGCCAAGCTGGGTCGCCGCGGCCGCGATCTCGCGCGCATAGGTTCCGATCCCGCCATTTGCGGGGGAGAACTCACTCGTGAGCAGAAGAATGTTCACTTGCCTCACCTTGATGGGTCTGCGGCGCGTCCGTCGTCTCCAGCTCGTTCTGAAGATCCCGGTGATATCGGTAGACTCGGGCGAGCTGTTTGCCAGGGGTAAAGTCCGAGATAGCTGCGGCGATTCGTTCGTGATCCATCTCGTCGGCGCCAATCGCAGTACGAAGTTGGACGAACCGGTCCGCGAGCCTCTCGGCCATCTGTTCGATTGAGTCGAACCGCGGCACTAAAAATCCGCTTTCGCCATCGTGGATGACCGGCTCAAGTTGCGGCAGATGCACGGCGACCACAGGACGGCCTACGCCCAGCATTTCCAGCACACAGCGCGGCATGCCCTCAAACTCAGACGTCAATATGCCGGCATGCATGCTCGCGAGTGTTGCCGCCATTCCCACCGCGTCCTTGAAACCATGGCGGACCGTGATGTCGCTGATTGAGGCAAATTCGGCGAACCGGCCGGGATCGCTGGTGCCGACATAGTGAAACTCTATCCCGCCCGGAAGTCGCGTCCGCAACAGCTCGATGGCGCGGAACATCAGGGCCGGGTTTTTGAATTCGTCGAGCCTGCCTGCGTAGACGATCCGGAAAGGGTCCAGCTTGTTTGGGAACGGCGTGGGTTGGAAGATGTCGGTGTTAACCCAGGTCCAGAGCGTGTCGATCTTGTCCTTCCGATGCGGATATCTCTTCTGAAGCCGTTCGGTGATAAACGGATTGACGCAAAGAAACTTCGCGCTCGTTGCGACGGCAAACCGTTCACCTGCGTCGTGCACGAACCAGTACCTGCGGAGCAACGAATCCATCTGAAGCTTCGGGACACCTTCGCCGTGCAGCATCTGCACGAAAGGTAACCGAAGCACCACCGGCAACCAGGAGTATTCGACGCGGCGCAGGTCGATCGTGCACCGCCGTGCCCGGATCAACCGTGAGATCGGACCAAAGTAGCGCAGCAGTGCGGCGAAGAACTGGCCGGTGAGTGAGGCCCGCACCGTGCGCGCGGCTTCGCGCGCACGGAAGTCGGAGTAGTTCAGTACGGGGAGGAAATCGAATGATCGGCCGCGGAATGTAAGCCGATGAAGCTTGCCCAGCGTCAGGTCGCCCCTGGAATCGACGCCGATGAAGAGCAGGTCGGTATCCTCGGGGTGGAACGTGATGAAGTCACGAATATAGGTCTCCAGGCCACCGACCTTCTCTCCACGGGGATCGAACGGGTGAATCAGGCAGATCTGATAGCGGGGCCGGACGCGGTGAGCGTTTCGCGCACGCAAGGCCAATGTCAGTGTCGAAGTCATGCGGCCCTCTTCATGCGCGCGGTGACGATCTGTGGAATCGTCTGCGCTACGAGCTTCGGAACGATGGCCATGCAGCGGGCATAACGTGGCCCGAGCCGTCGTGGCTCTCGCAGCATCCGCCAAGCCCATTCGAGCCCGATGCGTTGGACGAAGGTGTTTGCCCGCGTCTGCGTCCCGGCGATGAAATCGAGTGCCGCGCCGATGCAGAGCATGCCGGTTCCGTCAAGCTCGTCGAGGCAGCGGGCCGCGAACACTTCCTGGCGGGGCGCGCCGAGCGCGACAAAGCAAAGTCTCGCACCGGATGCGCGGATACTGTCGATCGCGAAATCCGCTTCACCCGAATAAGGGTCGAAGTTCCGGCCCGGTGCGTAGATTCCGGCGATCTTGAGTCCGTGGAACCGTTCGCACAGACGGCTGGCGGTAAGCGAAAGCGTATGCTCGTTCGAGCCCAGCATGAAGACGGGAAGCCCCTTTTTCTGCGCCGCCTGACAGACCGGTTCCACCAGATCCGCTCCGGTAGTTCGACTGATCGGCGCGCCCATCAAGCGGCTCAACACCACGATGGGAAATCCGTCCGCGGTGACCAGACGCGCGCGTCGATAGGCCGCGCGAAAATCGGGCCGTTGCTCCAGCTGCACGACATGATCGAGATTGAGCGTGCAGACACTGAAATTGTCGCCGCTCTGAGCGGCCGACATGATCGAAGAAACTGCGTGGGGAATCGAGACGACATTGATGGTGATCCCGTCGACGGAAAGGTTGCGTTGCGGCTGCGCGTGTGCGTCCAACATGTCGATCCTTCTGATGCCAAGTTTGCGAGAGCGAACATGTGCATAAAGTACCGATGAGGTGCGCCCATCGCCGCGGTGATGATGGGAACTGAATGTTGGAATAATGCAGCTTCAACGAACGACGAGAAGAAATCTTTTCAATGCGACGTAACGATGGCGATGTCGTCGCGCGTGACGGTGAAGTTATCAGCAACGCATATGTGATCATGCGTTGTCACATCGATGACGAGCGAAGCCACACTTGCGCCGCATGGAACCAAAGTCACAATTCGGATTGTCGATGCCGCAGTCGGAACATTCTCAACAGAGAGGGTGCGTAGAACACGCCAAGTGCTGCGACATAAACTGCGCCGCCCAATGCAACATGAGCTGCGAGAACGACCAGCGATGGTGCTTCGGGAAAAATATTTATTATTGCGGCCATGATCGCAGTCGCCGTTGCGAGCGGAGCGAGATGCTCAAGCGGAAGAGTCAGACCGAACCGGGAGAACGCTATGGCGAAACTTGCCATCGCAGCGACGAGGGCCGCGATGACCGTTGCATCGGCGCCCCCCTTCAGCCCCCAGTATTGGACGAAGACAAGACTCAGCAGCACCGTCATGACGGCGTCGACGGCGGCAACCATCGCCAGCAAGTCCGTGCGGTTATGCAGGAGGAATGTTTGATCGACGAAGTGCGCGCGCAGACTACGGATCGAACCGGCGAGAACGGATAAGGGAAGAACGGCTAGCGTTACCTGCTGGAACGCGGGCGCAATCAATAAATGAACGATTTCCGCGCGCAGCATGAAGATGCCGGTGGTGCAGGGGGCCAGGATTGCGATCAGCAGAGCGCTGTTGTCGGCGAGCTGGCGCATGGCAACCTTGGCTCCGTGCCGCTCCATGCTTCTGACGGCGAGCGGGAAAGCGGCGACCGTGACCAGCATCGCAGCGAAGGTCGCCGCACGCTGACCAAGGCCGTAACCGACGGCAAACAGTCCGGCGGCGGCGACCCCCATCATTTCATTGACGATGAAACGCGACGCATTAAGTCCGATCCAGCCGAATGCACCGGCGAGAACGAGGGGGAAGCCGTAGCGCAGCGCATGATTGATGATCGTGCGATCCAGTGGCCAAAGGCCGCGGCCACAGCCGATTTTGGGCAGGACGACTACGGCGGCGGCAAGTTGGGCTACGGCATAGCCTGCCAGCGGTGCTGCCGCGGAGTGATCGACCAGCCGGATCAGGATCAACCCGATCACGAATCCGAGGGCGGGCCCCATTGTGACCTGGATCGTGTAGACGCCGATCTGCTGACGGACCCGCGCGCGGTCGCCAATGTAGAGATTGATGGTTCGGGTGAACACATAGGCGACGGTGGCGACGACCAGATGCATATCCGCCCCCGGTGCGATCACCGTGAAGAGAATCGCAACGACGAGAATGCTCTGAATGACACAGGAGCCGAGCAGGACTGCATTCTCGGTGCGGTGGAACCGCGCGGCGTCGCCATTGTCTTGATGCCGCCCCAGAAAACGCAAAGCATACTGTGACCACCAGGCGAGGAAAGCAATCTGCAGGAGTTCTTGCGTCGCGGTGGTGAGCGTGATGACGCCAAGGGTGGGCTCGTCGACGACATGGGTCCAGACGATCATTGCGATCAGCTGAGCGAGCGGGCCAACGATCTGCGCGGGCAGATAAAGCAGGGTATTTCGCAGCAGCATCGATCAGGCCCCGAGCCATCGGCGAATGGAAGTGGATGCCAGTGCCCTGATGCTCACCAGGGCGATGACGCTGGCGCTCGCCGCGCAGGCGAAGGTGATTGCAGAGGCCGCAACAGGGTTCAGCTGGCTCAGCGCCGCATGGTCGCGAAGCAGCATCACGACAAAGATGTGCCAGAGATAAATGAAGTAACTGCCGGATCCCAGCGCCGCAATGAGTGGCAATTCGACGTGGTGAGCAAGGAGCAGGCAGCAGAGCAACGCGGCATAGCCAAAGAAAGCAATCGAATCGTAGTCGGCGGCGTCGCCAAGCCGAAATAGCCGCACGCCCGTATAAAAAATGTATGCAACGA
>Ga0116129_1001190_pt1 | contig 14756 bp, 9 predicted proteins | sample June2015DPH_17_2_FD_89732 | JGI IMG/M metagenome (GOLD analysis project Ga0116129, IMG submission 89732) | Peatland microbial communities from SPRUCE experiment site at the Marcell Experimental Forest, Minnesota, USA - June2015DPH_17_10 | ecosystem: Environmental > Terrestrial > Soil > Wetlands >...
ATCATCGGCGGGGCGATCGGAAACGCCATCGATCGCGTGGTTCACGGTGCGGTATTGGATTTTGTGCTGTTTCACCTCGCCGGAGCCACCTGGACGTTCCAATGGTATGTCTTTAATCTGGCCGATGCGGCGATCGTTGCCGGAGTTGCGGTGCTAATGTATGAGTCGCTGTTCGTGCGAGACGCCGCAAAAGCGCCCTGATGTAGGGCGATAATCCCATGGCGGCAAAGAGGTAGCACGCCGCCGCGGGGGCGACGAGGTCCGGTAACTCGTTACGGGGAACGGTTATGCCGCAAAAAAATCGAAACCGTAAATTCGCGCGCACCGCGATGTGCGCAGCCTTCGGGGTGTTCCTGGTTTTGGCCGGCAGCGTCGCCGCCGCTTATGCGGAAGACGACGATGATGCGCTGCCCGACGAGAAATTCATGCGCAGTTTTCTGCGCAAGCTTGGTCTTCGCAACGGCCAGGAGGCCGGCATCGAATACCAAGAGCGTCCGCCCCTGGTGGTACCGCCGAATCGAGACCTGCCGCCTCCGGTGGCAGGCAATACGCTGATCAAGAACAATCCCGCCTGGCCGACCGACCCCGACGAAACGCAGCGCAAGAATGCCCAGAAGGCCAGCAAGACGCGCAAACTCCAACTCGACGCAGCCGGTAATGTCGACGATCTGCGCGACGCCCCGGACCCGGCCGGCCGCAAGGCCGGGCCTTCAGCGCCGGGGGCGCCGGTAAGGCCCTCGGCGGCCGGGGCGGGCCCCAACGGCGGCACTGCGCCCGAAATGACGCCAAGCGAACTCGGCTATACGGGCGGGCTTTGGGACAGCTTCTGGAGCATCGGCAACTCCTTCAGCACCGAAAAGAAGCCCGAAGTCGGGAAATTCGTGCGCGAACCGCCACGCGCCTCGCTCACGGACCCGCCGACGGGCTACCGCACACCGTCGCCGAACCAGATTTACGGCATCAACGTAAAAGACGTTAAGGGCAAGGCATCGACTGTCGAAGATCGCCAGTCGGAAGGGGTAGAGAATAGATGAGCCGGCATCGTGTGGCCTTGCGTGTCATTTGCCGTGACATTCTGTCTTTCCTGTCGGCCCGTGTAGGCCGTCGCCGATCGGGTCGATCCTTTCCCCGGGTCGCGTTGGATTTAGTCGGGATCGCGGCCGTTGCGGCGATCATCGTCCACGGGGCCGGTTCGGCCGCGGCCGCGGGTCCGGAGATTTCCCATTTCATGCTTTCGAACGGCCTTGAGGTCGTGGTCATCCCGGATCACCGCACTCCGGTCGTGACCCACATGATCTGGTACAAGGTCGGGGCCGCGGACGAGACGCCTGGCAAGTCCGGGCTCGCGCATTTCCTCGAACATCTGATGTTCAAGGGCACGGCGAAGAATCCCGAAGGTCGGTTCTCGCAGACGCTCGCCACCATCGGCGGCCAGGAGAACGCCTTCACGACGTCGGACTACACGGCCTTTTACCAGCGTATCGCCAAGGAATATCTGCCGACCGTGATGGATTTCGAAGCCGACCGCATGACCGGCCTCGTCCTCACCGATGCCAACGTACTGCCGGAGCGGGACGTGGTGCTGGAAGAATTCAATATGCGGGTCGCCAACAGTCCGGAGGCCCGGATCGGCGAGCAGGTCTCGGCGGCGCTGTACCTCAACCACCCCTACGGCCGGCCGGTGATCGGATGGCATCACGAGATCGAGAAGCTCACCCGCGAGGACGCGCTCGCCTTTTACCAGCGCTTCTACACACCGAATAATGCCGTCGTGGTGATCGCTGGCGACGTCACGGTCGAGGACGTCAAGCCGCTTGCCGAGAAGACCTATGGGGTGGTCAAGCCACGTGCCGAGATCGGTCCGCGCATGCGGCCGCAGGAACCGCTCCCTGTGGCGGTGCGCCAGTTGACCATGGCTGACCCGCGGGTTACCCAGCCGAGCCTGCAGCGCAGTTATCTGGTGCCGTCCTCGACCACTGCCGCGGCCGGCGAAGCCGAGGCGCTTGACGTGCTCGCCCACGTACTGGGCACCGGCGAGACCAGCCGCATGTACCGTGCCCTTGTGGTCGACCAGAACCTCGCCACCAGCGCGGGCGGCTGGTACCAGGGGACCGCGCTCGACGAAACGCGCTTCGGCGTGTTCGCGTCGCCGTTGCCGGGCGTTTCCTTCGCGACGATCGAGGCCGCGATGGACGCGGTTATCGCCAAAATCGCCGAGAACGGGATCACGGCTGACGAATTGCAGCGCGCCAAGACGCGGCTGATTGCCGACGTGGTCTATGCTGAGGACAATCAGGCCACCATGGCGCGCTGGTACGGCGCCGCGCTCACGTCGGGCGGGACGGTGGAAAAGGTGGAGGCATGGTCGGGCAAGGTGCATGCTGTCACTGCTGATGAGGTTCGCGACGCGGCACGCAAATGGCTTGACAAGCAACGCTCGGTAACGGGTTATCTTGTCAAGGTACTTCCCACCGGCCCGGAGAACCGCTCGTGAACGCACGTGCCTGCCTTCATCTGCCGCGCGTCCTTGTGGGTGCGTTGGCCGTAGCGACTGTGCTTGCCGCAGCGCCCTCCGCCGCCCTCGCCACCACCATCGAGCGTATCGTCAGCCCCGGAGGCATCACGGCTTGGCTGGTGCGCGAGCCTTCGGTGCCGTTGATTTCCCTTGAGTTCGCCTTCCGCGGCGGCGCCACCCAAGATCCGATCGAAAAGCCCGGGGTCGCCGCCATGGCGACGGCGCTGCTCGACGAGGGTGCCGGCGACATCGATTCGAAGAACTTCCATGAGCGGATCGAAGCCAACGCGATCGAGATAAACTTCACGGCGACCCAAGACTACATGGCGGGCTCGCTGCGGACGCTGAGCGAGAACCAGGGCGAGGCTTTCGATCTGCTGCGGCTTGCCCTCACGGCACCCCGGTTCGATGCCGTCGACGTGGAGCGCATCCGCGAGCAGACACTTTCGGGGTTGCGCCGCGCCACCACGAGCCCGAACGAACTCGCGAGCCAGCGCTGGTGGTCGATCGCGTTCGCCGGCCACCCCTATGGCCGGCCGGTTCGCGGTACGCTTGAATCGGTCCCCACCATCGCGATCGAGGATCTGAAGGGCTTCACCCGCAACTTGTTCGCCCGCGACAACCTCAAGGTCGGCATCGTCGGCAACATCGATGCGGCGGGTGCCGGGAAGCTCGTCGATCGCGTGTTCGGTGGTCTGCCGGCCAAGGCTGTGCTTTCGCCGGTGGTCGCCGCGGTTCCGCAGGGATTAGGGCAGAAGATCGATATCGATCTGGACGTACCGCAATCGGTGTTGATGATCGGCGGCGCCGGCATTCCCCGCAAGGACCCGGATTTCATGGCGGCCTTCGTGCTCAACCATATCCTGGGCGGCAGTGCGTTCTCCTCGCGGCTCTACAAAGAGGTGCGCGAGGTGCGCGGCCTTGCCTATTCGGTCTATAGCGCGGTGATGCCGCTCGATTATGCCGCCCTTTTCATGAGCGGCACGGCGACGCGGTCCGATCGCGCCGACCAGACGCTCGAGGTGATGCAAGCCGAAATCCACAAACTCGCGGAAAGCGGCCCGACCGAGGAGGAAGTCGTCAAGGCGAAGTCCTTCCTGACAGGCTCCTACGCGCTGCGTTTCGATACCTCGGTCAAAATTGCCGAGCAGCTCGTGCAAATCCAGCTCGAGGACCTCGGCATCGACTACATCGACAAGCGCAACAGCCTCATCGAAGCCGTGACGCTTAGCGACGTGAAGCGGGTCGCCAAGCGCATGCTCGACCGCACCATGCTGGTCACGGTGGTCGGCCGGGTTCAGCCGTTACCGGCCAAAGGCGGCTGACCCCCGGTATTCATTGCGCCGCCCTCACTTCAGCGGCGGTCCCATCGTCACGGTGAGCTTGCCGACGCCCGCGACCTCGCATTCGAGCCTGTCGCCCGCGACGGTCGCGGCGACGCCTGACGGAGTGCCGGTCATGATGATGTCGCCGGCGGCCAGCCCCACCATCTCGGACAGCTTTTCGATCACTTCCGGCACATTCCATATCATCTGCTCAAGATCGCCGTCCTGGCGGATCTTGCCGTTGCATTTGAGCGTGATGCGGGCCTTCTTGGGATGCCCGATTTCCGAGGCCGGCCGCAGCGGGCCGCACGGCGCCGAAAAATCAAAAGCCTTGCCGACTTCCCACGGGCGCTTGATGTCTCGCGAAGCGATCTGGAGGTCGCGCCGGGTCAGATCGATGCCGACCCCATAACCCCAGATCAGGTCGTTCGCATTTACGGCCTTGTGGTTGCGGCCGCCGCCCTTGAGGGCCACCACCAGCTCGACTTCGTGATGAAGGTCCTTGGTCAGGGAAGGATACGGCACGGTGGCGCCGTCAGGCACCACCGCGTCGGCCGGCTTGGAGAAGAAGAACGGAGGCTCGCGCTCGTCCTGGCCCATTTCCTTGATGTGCTCAAGATAGTTGCGCCCGACGCACCAGATCCGGCGGACCGGGAACAGCTTGTCGCTTCCGGCGATCGCAATGGCGGCCTGGGCCGGAGGCGGAATGACGTAGCGGGAGGCGTCTGCGCTCATGAGATGTCTTCTGCCTGGAGGGGGAAAAGGGGATCGGGGTCGGCCGGGAGATGCCGAGCGCTCCCGCAATGTGCCGAATAGACGGAAGGGGTGCGAAGGTCAATGCGCGTGTCGCGGCGGACGCCAGGCAATTATGCCGCCGAACGGTGTAGGAGCCTGCACGGCCATCGCTCGCCAGCGCCCAACGTCAGTTGCCGAGCCGCTTTGCTGCCGCGAAGTCGGCGTCGGCGCGGTCGATCTCGCCCTTCGCCTCGTATGCGTTGCCGCGGCCGTTATACGCGAAGGCATATTTGGCATCGAGCCTGATCGCCTCGCTGAAGTCCGCGATGGCGTGGTCGTAATCGCGTCTGGCGTAATAGGAGAGTCCGCGATTGGCGTAACCGCGCGCATATTTCGGGTCGAGACCGATCGCGCCGGAATAGTCCGCGATGGCGCGATCGTAGTCCTTTGCGGCGTAATAGGCGCTGGCGCGATTGCGCAGGGTCGCGGCGTCGCCCGGATCGAGCGTAACGGCCTCGGTGTCGTCGGCGATCGCGTGGTCATAATCCTGCCGCGCAAAATAGGCGAGGCCGCGGCTGCGCAGCGCGAGCTTGTCCCTGGGGTCGATCCGGATCGCCTCGGAATAGCTCGCGATCGCGCCATCAAGATCCTGCTTCGCCGCCTGTGCAAGACCGCGATTGTACCAGGCGCGTGCATCCTTGGGGTCGAGCCTGATCATCTCGCCGTAATCCGCGATGGCGCCGTCGTAGTTCTGCGTCGAGTAATAGGCGAAGCTGCGGCCGACGAAAGCGCCGCGATCGTCGGGAGCAAGCCTGATCGCCTCGCTGTAATCGGCGATGGCATGGCCATAATCGCGCTTGCCCGCATAGGAATTGGCGCGGCCCAGGTAGCCGGTCGCATCGCCGGGCGCGAGCCTGATCGCCTCTGTGCAGTCCGCGATGGCGCGGTCGTAATCCTGCTTGGCCCGATACGCGACGGCACGATTGTAAAAAGAGTTGCGGTTGCCGGGGTCGATCCGGATCGCCGTCGTGTAATCCGCGATGGCGCCATCATAGTCGAGCTTGGCCGCAAAGGAATTGCCGCGCGACGCATAGGCGGCCGCATCATTGGGATCGAGCCTGATCGCCTCTGCGTAGTCCGCGATGGCGCGATCGTAATCCTGCTTTGCCCGGTAGGCGACGGCGCGATTGTAAATGGCGCTGCGATTGTTGGGGCCAAGCCGGATCGCCGCCGTGTAATCCGCGATGGCATCGTCATAGTCGCGCTTGGCGGAGTAGGAATTGCCGCGGGCCGCATAGGCGTTTGCAGTATTGGGGTCGAGCTTGATGACCTCTGCGTAGTCCGCGATGGCGCGGTCATAGTCTTGTTTGGCGTAATAGGCGTTGCCGCGACTCTCGAAGATGTCGCGGCGGCCGGGATCGAGCTTGATCGCGCTCGAATAATCCGCGATCGCACGGTCCTGGTCGTGTTTTGCCGCGTAGGCTGCGCCGCGGCGGTACAAGGTCGAGGCGTCTTTGGGATCGAGCCTGATCGCATCGGTGTAGTCCGCGATGGCGCGGTCGAAATCGCGCTTGGCAAAATAAAGACGTCCACGATTGTCGAAGGTCAAGGCATTGCCGGGTTCTAGCCTGATCGCATCGGTATAGTCCGCGATCGCCCGGTCGTAGTCGCGCTTGTAGAAATAGGCGAGGCTGCGATCCTCATGGAGGCGGGCTCGGTTCGGATCGAGCCTGATCGCCTCGTCATAGTCCGCAATCGCCCGGTCGTAGTCGCCTTTGGCCCGGTAGGCGTTGCCGCGGCTCCCATAAGCCACGATATTGCCGCGGTCCAATCCGATCACCGCGCCATAGTCCGCGATGGCGCGCTCGTAGTCCTTCTTTTCCATAAGCGCGCTGCCGCGGCCGTTGAACGCCGAGGTATCGGTGGGGTCGAGCTTGATCGCCTCGGTATAATCCGCAATTGCCCCGTCAAACTCGCCCTTCGCCCGCAGCGCCAGCCCGCGGTTCTCGTAGCCGCGGGCAGAACCCGGATCGAGTTGCACCGCCCCGGCGAAATCCCTGATGGCGCGGTCGTAGTCCCGCTTCTCGTAATGGGCAACGCCGCGATCGATATACGCGAAGGCGAGATTCTTGCCGGTGTATTTGTCCGATTGGATCACGGCCGTGCAGCCGGCGATCCTCTGCTCAGGCGCCGCTCCGCCGCTGCCGGTGCACAAATCCACTTGCTGTTGAATTTGAGCGTTTGCCGCCGGCGCAAACAGACCGGCCGTCACCAACGTACCGACGACGCACGCGCGATGGAGGATAGATCTGCGCGGCCTGCCAACCATGATCGAGTCTCCGGAAAACGTCTCCCCGGAGCCAGATTACCACAATGTGCCGATCCGTCAGCCGTGCGCCAATATTATCATGTCGCGGCAAAAGAGCCGGCTCTCAATTTTGAAGCGTCCCAAGCTTGCGTTCCCACGCCAGCGCGTGTGCCACGATGGTGGCGAGGTCGTCGTGTTGCGGCTGCCATCCCAGTGTCTGCCGGATCAGATCGGACTTGGCCACGATCTGCGCCGGATCGCCGGGGCGGGCGCCGGCGCGGTCGACGCGGAAATCGACGCCGGAAACCCGCTTCACCGTGTCGATCACCTCCAGCACGGAAAATCCGTGGCCATAACCGCAATTGAGCGTGACCGGCCGGCCGCCGCCGCGCAGATAGGCGAGCGCATCCGAATGGGCGCGCACTAGGTCGGCGACGTGGATGTAGTCGCGGATGCAGGTGCCGTCCGGGGTCGGATAGTCGGTTCCGAACACGTCCATTTTGGGCCGCTTGCCCAGCGCGGTTTCGACCGCCACCTTGATCAGATGGGTCGCCCCCTTGGTCGATTGTCCGGTGCGCAACTGCGGATCGGCGCCAGCGACGTTGAAATAACGCAGGATGACGTAATCGAGGCCGTGGGCGAATCCGGCATCGCGCAGCATGATCTCGGTCATCAATTTGGAAGAGCCGTAGGGCGACATCGGCGCCACCGCGTCGTCTTCGCCGATCGGCACCTTGGCGGGATTGCCATAGACCGCCGCGGTCGAGGAGAAGATGAAGGTCTTGACCCCACTCTTGACGGCGTATTCGATCAGGGCGCGGGAATTCACCGTGTTGTTGCGGTAGTAGCCGAGCGGATCGGACACCGAATCCGGCACCACGATCGACGCCGCGAAATGCACGATGGCGTCGACCTCGTGCTCGGCGATGAGGCGCGCGACCAGCGCCTGGTCGCCGGTCTCGCCGGCGATGAGCGGAACCCCCGGCGCGATGGCCCATTTGAAGCCGGTCGACAAGTTGTCGAGCACGATCACGCGCTCGCCCGCCGCCACCAGGGCGTGGACCATGTGGCTGCCGATATATCCGGCGCCGCCGGTAACCAGGATCGTCATGGGGCTCGCTCGTGTGGGTGGATTGTGGCGTTCATATACCCGGGGTTCTGAATATCAGGTTAGCAGGCGCCGGCGTCCGCAAGTGACAAACCCTGGGGCGGCGTATATGAGCCAGCGGCACTCTGTATCGTCCGGGACCGGCGCCACTATTGTCATGGCCGAGATTTTGTTCATCAAGACGTCCTCGCTCGGCGATGTCGTGCATCACATGCCGGCGGTCACCGACGCGCGCCGCCAACGGCCCGATGCGCGCCTCACCTGGGTGGTGGAGGAGGCTTATGCGCCGCTCGCCCGCCTCCATCCGGGGGTCGATGCTGTCATTCCGGTAGCCTCGCGGCGCTGGCGCGCAAAGCTGAGTGATCCCGCGACCTGGCGCGAGATCGGTCGGTTCCGCCGGACCATTCGGGAAACGTCTTACGATGCGGCCGTCGACACCCAGGGCCTGCTGCGCAGCGCCGCGATCGCCCAGGGGGTGCGCGGCGTCCGCCACGGCTACGACGTCGCGAGCATCCGCGAGCCGCTGGCCTGCCTGTTCTACGACGTCAGGCATCGGGTCGAATGGGGTGCCCATGCGATCCGGCGCAACCGCATGCTGTGCGGCCTCGCGCTCGGTTATGCGCCGGCGCAGCCGCTCGATTTTGGCCTCGATCGCCGGGCGATCGCCCGCAAAGCCGCGAGCCCCTACGGGGTGCTGATCCATGCCACGGCTCAGCCCCGGAAGGAATGGGCGAGCGCGCACTGGATCGCGGTCGCGCGCGGTTTGCGCGACCGCGGCCTCGATGTGGTGCTGCCTTGGGGCAGCGATGCCGAACGCGCGCGCAGCGAGGAGATCGCCGCGGCATCGGCGGCCGAAGCGCGCCCCGACCTCGTGCCGGACCGTCGTCCGCTCGACGAGGTCGCGGCCCTGATCGCCGGGGCGTCGCTGGTGGTGGGTGTCGACACCGGGCTGGCGCACGTGGCGGCGGCACTCGGGGTGCCGCTAGTCGCTATCTTTATCGGTAGTGAGCCCGGATTGACCGGTCCGATGGGTTCGGGTCCGATCGAGGTGGTGGGTGGCAAGGGCGCGATGCCCGATCCGGCCGAGGTGCTGCGCGCGCTCGATCGTGTCGCCGGGCGTGCGCCATGATGCGCGACCCTTCGGCGCGGTTCGACATCAAGGCACAGATCGGGCTGGTCGGGCTCCTGGCGCTGCTGGCAGTCTATTTCATGGTGTGGCCCGTGTGGCGCACGGGCTTTCCCATCGAGATCGCCCAGAACGAGGGCTGGAATGCGTATTTCGCCGACGCCGCCATGGGGGCTGCTCCGCTCTATCCGCCGACCGACACGCTGATCGTCAACAACTATCCGCCGTTGTCTTTTTATATGGTCGGTGGCCTTGCCGGCATGTTCGGCGACGCGCTCTATGTCGGGCGGGTGCTATCCCTTCTGGCGATCGTTGTTCTCGGCGGCTTGATCGCCAAGGTGATCACGCAGCTCGGCGGTGGCCGCGCCGGCGCGGCGATCGGCGGCCTCTGGTTCGTTGCCGTCATGGCGCGCTCGTTCAGCCGTTTTGCCGGCATGAACGATCCGCAGCTTGTCGGCCATGTGATGATGGTGACGGCGCTCGCTTGGTTCCTGGCCCGCGACGAACGCGGAAAGTCCGCGGTGCCGCCGATCCTCCTCATGGTGGTGGCGGCCTTCTACAAGCACAACATCGTGGCGGTGCCGGCGACCACGTTGCTGTGGCTTGCGATGCGGGACTGGCGGCGTGCCGTCGTGCCGCTGGCGGTCGGCGCCGGTGCGGCGGCGCTCGGGCTCGCGATCTGCGTTTTAGTCTATGGCGACGTCTTTATCGCCAATCTCATGACGCCGCGGCCGTATGATTGGCTGCGGTCGCTCAAGGGACTGGGCCGGTTGCAATGGACCCTGCCGGCGCTGGTGCTGTGGGCGATCTGGGTCACGGCCGAGCCGAAGCGGGAAGCGTCGCGCTTCACCATGCTGTTCATCGCGGTCGCGTTCGCCGCCTATCTGGTGCAGTGGAGCGGAGCGGCGATCCTCGACAACGCCCAGTTCGATCTCGTCATCGCGACCGCGGTTGGGCTCGGCCTCGGCTTCGATCGTGCCGGTGCGACCGCGTTCGGGCGCCGCTTCGGGGCGACCGCGGCGCGCGCCGTCGTCGTGCTGGTCGTCGCGGCCCGCCTCATCGCGACGCTGCGTATCGAGCCGGCCTTGGTGCTGTTCGACCCGGAATACCGGGCAGAATATTACCGAAATACCGTGGTGGTGCGGGCGGACGCGGCGCGGATCGCGAAAATCCCGGGGCCGGTGGCATGCGATTACAAGGTGGTCTGCCGGCTTGCCGGCAAGCCGTTCTCCTATGACGATTTCCGTGCCGAGATGCTGGTCGCGACCGGTGCCTCACACGGCCTTGATGAGGAAGGCCTGATGCGGGAGCACGGCCTCACCTATGTGGAGAACGACCCCCGCGACGGTATCGAGGCGCTGTTCCGCACGGTCGCCGGCACGCCTTAACCGCTGCGCGAAACCGGGCGCCGAGCAGCGCCATCATGCGGCGCTTGCCGCGGCCGGCGAGAGCGCGGGCTCAAGCTCCGCGACGAGCGGACCCAGAAACTCCTCATAGACGCGCCGGCGCCCGATCGCGCTTTTGTAGATCGGTTGGCGCACCTGCGTCGCGCTCGCGGTGCGGATCGGTCGCTCGGTGCGATGAAACTCGAGACAGCGTGCGTCCCACGGTAGTCCGCAATGCGCGAGGATGCGCCGCGATGCGCCTTCAAGGTCGGCGACCACGTCCTCGTAGCGCACATCGAGGATGCGCCCGGGCGGCAGAACGCGGCGCCAATGGGCCATCAGCGATTGGTAGCGCCGGTAATAACGGCCAAGCTCGGCGAGATCGTAGGTGTATTTTTGTCCCTCGCTGAACAGCTTAGAGAAGCACGAAACGCAAGTATCGACCGGATCGCGGACCGTGTGGATGATGACCGCATTGGGCAGCGCCAGATGAATGAGGCCGGCGTAAAGGAAATTGGACGGCATCTTGTCGGTGATGCGTGGGGCATCGGGCGCGAGCCGCAGGAGCTCGACGAGATAGCGCGCACCGAGCTCGCGAAACTGCTCGCCCGACATGGTTGATGCGATATCCGGAAAGCCTTGCGCGGCCGGGCCCACTCCGGCCGCGGCGGTGTCGAACAGCTTGAGTTCTCCAGCGCCGAACACCGCCGGGTGGCTCGCCAAGATCTGCTCGACCAGGGTGGTCCCGGAGCGCAGCATGCCGACGATGAACACCGGCACGCGTGACAGCTCGCCGGCGCCTTCATGGCTACGCATCAGCTCCGGCGTGAATACTGCCGCGATGCGGTCCATCTGGCGGGATTCAGCCGCTTCGTCGTAGGCGATTTGCCGCCGCTTGAGTGCATTGCCGGTCAGCAGTTGCCGGAAGGCGACAGCGTTCCAACTTATCTGCTCGTAGGCTTTGGCGAGGGCAAAATGCAGGGCGATCTGGTCGGTAGTGGAAAGCGACCCGGGGGTGGCCGCCAGCGCTTCCATCGCGGCCACATGCGGGTCGTCCGCCGCAAAATGGGTGAGTTCGCCTAGGTTGCAATAATAGGAGGCCTTGCGTGGCGCCAGACGTATCGCCTCTTCGGTCGCCCGCCGGGCCTCGTCGAAGCGTCCGAGCTCCTTTAATGCCAGACCGAGGTTGTTGTATGCGCCGGCAAAGTCCGGTTTGAGCGCGATGGCATGGCGTAGTACCGCCTCGGACTCCTTGAGCCGGCCCTGATCCATAAGAACGTTGCCGAGATTGGAATGCGCTTCCGCGTGGTTCGGCCTGAGTGCGATTGCCTTGCGCAACACTGTCTCGGACGCTTCGAGGCTGCCTAAGTCCTTGAGGGTGTTTCCGAGGTTCGCGTATGCATCGGGATAATCCGGCTGGAGCGTGATGGCGCGGCAGCACGCGGCGGCGGCGTCGTCGAGCCGGCCCAGGTCCCGGAGCACATTGCCGAGATTATTGTAAGCGGCGGCAAAGTCCGGCTTGAGCGCGATCGCGCGTCGGTATGCGGCCTCCGCGTCTTCGAGCCTGCCGAGGCCAAACAATACGACGCCAAGGTTCGAATAGGCCTCCGGATAATTCCCGACGAGCGCGATGGCGCGGCGGAGTGCCGCCTCCGCCTCGTTGAATTTCCCCTGGGACTTCAGCGTATTGCCGAGGTTATTGTGCGCCTGCACGTAATCCGGCTTCAGCCGGATGGCGCTCCGATACGCGACCTCTGCGTCGGCGAGATTGCCCATCGCCGCAAAGGCCGCACCAAGGTTGGTATGAACTTCCGGGAGCTCGGGCGCGAGCGCGAGGATTTGGTGATAATAACCGACCGCCTCTGAGAGCCTCCCGGCCTGATGATGCGCCACGGCCTGGGCAAAAAGAGCAGGCACGGCAGAGCTTGGTCCAACCGGGGCGGGTTTCGTCGGATTGGCATCCGAACGTGCGAGCAGCGAATTGGCCACGGCACCTTCCTTGCGATAGCTCGCTCGATTGCGAGCAAGTGCAATATCGCCCCTGTTTGTCTCTAGGAGTTCTTGGTGAATGAAACGTTAAAGCCTCGGCGTGGCGCCCGCTGATACTTTAAGCAGGCGGCTTTTACTGGAAGCCGCAACGGTTTCGGGCTCACGCGCCAAGCCCGAGTTCGGCGACAAGCGGGCCCAAGAACTCCTCATAGGTGTGCCAGCGCCCGACCGAGCTTCGATAAATCGGTTGCCGCACCTGCGTCGCGCTTGCGGTACGTACCGGCCGCTCGGTGCTGTGAAAGTCGAGGCAGCGTGTATCCCATGGCAGGCCGCAATGGGCGATGATGCGCCGCGAAGCGCCTTCGAGGTCGTCGACCACGTCTTCGTAGCGGACGTCGAGGATGCGTCCGGGCGGTAGCACGCGGTGCCAGTGGGCCATCAGGGATTGATAGTGCCGGTAGTAGCGCCCGAGCTCGGCAAGGTCGTAGCTGTGCTTTTGCCCCTCGGAGAACAGTCTGGAAAAGCAGGAGACGCAAGTGTCGAATGGATCCCGGCGGGCGTGAATGATGATCGCGTTGGGCAACGCCAAGTGGATAAGGCCGGCAAAAAGAAAATTCGTCGGCATCTTGTCGGTCACGCGGGGAGCGGCCGATGCGAGCCGCTTGAGCCCGGCCACATAGCGCGCCCCAAGCGCGTGAAAATGTTCCCCCGACATGCGCAGGGCCATTTCGGGAAACAACGGGGAATCCTGCAGTGTGGCGTGAGTATCAGCCATGGCGCGTTCGAACAGCTTGAGTTCGCCGCCACCGGACACCTGGGGATGGCTTGCAAGAATTTGCTCCACCAGTGTCGTGCCCGACCGCGGCATCCCAATCACGAAGATCGCAACGGGCGAAAGATCGCTGGCACCCTGTACGGCGCGAACAAATTCCGGGGTGAATACCGCCTGCACGCGTGCCATCCCGTCGAGCATTGCGGCTTCGTCATAAGAGATGCGAGAGCGCTTGAGCGCGTTACCGGCCAATAATTGCCGGAATCCGTCTTGCTCTCGACCGATGTCCGCATAGGCCTTGGCCAGCGCGAAGGCGAGGTGGATCTCGTCGTCGATCCGAAGCGAAGCCTTGTCGTTCGCCAACGTTTCCAGCGCCGTCACATAGGGGTCATCGGCCACGTATCGCCTGACTTCGCCTAAATTGCCGAAGTATGAGGGATTTCGCGGCGCCAGGCCCACGGCCTGTTCGGCGGCCCGGCGCGCTTCGGTCAATCGGCCGGCATCCTTCAACACCAGGCCGAGATTGTTGTAAGCCACGGCACAGTCGGGCTTCAACGCGATCGCCCGATGAAACGCCACCTCAGCCTCGGCGGGACGGCCGAGGTCCATGAGGACGGTCCCGAGGTTGGAATGGGCTTCCGGATAATCCGGCTTGAGAGCGACGGCGTGACGGAACGCCGCCTCCGCCTCGTCGAGCCGGCCGAGCTCCTTGAGCACAAAGCCGAGGTTGGAGTGCGCCTCCGGGTAATCTGGTTTGAGACTGACAGCGTGACGATAAGCGGCTTCCGCTTCTCCAGGCCGGTCGAGGCTCAGCAGCGTATTTGCGAGATTTGAATACGCCTCCGGGTAGTGGGGCCGGCGCTTGATGGCGTGGCGCAGTGCCGCCTCCGCTTCGCTGAGCCGACCCTGGTCTCTGAGCACGTTGCCCAAGTTGGAGTAGGCTTCGGGATAATCCGGCATCAGCGCGATGGCGTGGCGCAACGCCGTCTCCGCGTCCTCCAGCCGGTCCATATCCCTGAGCAGATTGCCGAGATTGTTGTAGGTCCCGGCATAGCGCGGCAAGAGGGCGATCGCCTGGCGATAAGCCGCTTCGGCCTCCTCGCGCCTGCCGAGGTCCGCAAGAGCGGTGCCGAGATTGCTGTAGGCACCTGCAAAATCCGATTTATGCGCGATGGCGGTGCGGTAGGCGATCTCGGCTTCGCCGGGTCGGCCCAGGCTTTTGAGAAGGTTGCCGAGATTGTTGTGGGCCTCGGCGAAGTCCGGCTTGAGCTCGATGGCGCGCCGCTGTGCGGTTTCCGCGGTCGCCGGCTGGCCGAGGTCCGCGAGCGCGGCTCCAAGATTGCAATGGACGTTTGCGTGTTGCGGCTCCACGGCGAGTATGCGGCGGTAGAGCGTGACCGCCTCGGGGAGGCATCCTGCCTGATGGCATTTCAACGCCTCGGCAAACAGCGATCTCACGTCGACGGCGGTCGTCAGGCCCGCGGAAGGCGCAG
>Ga0116129_1001191_pt1 | contig 14754 bp, 14 predicted proteins | sample June2015DPH_17_2_FD_89732 | JGI IMG/M metagenome (GOLD analysis project Ga0116129, IMG submission 89732) | Peatland microbial communities from SPRUCE experiment site at the Marcell Experimental Forest, Minnesota, USA - June2015DPH_17_10 | ecosystem: Environmental > Terrestrial > Soil > Wetlands...
CGCCATGATCATCGATGCACATTGCCACTACACCACCGAGCCCGCCGAGCTGCATCGGTTCCGGGACAGGCAGCTCGCCGGCCTGGCCGATGCTGCCCGCAAACCGGCTTCAGCCGATCCGGGCATCAGCGACGAAGCGCTCATGAAGAGCATCGAGCCGCAGCTCAAGCTGCAGGCCGAGCGTGGCACCACGCTGACCATTTTGTCGCCTCGCGCGGCCGGCATGGCGCACCATGTCGGCACCGAGGCCGTCAGCCGGGAATGGGCCTGCGTTTCCAATGATCTCATTCATCGCATCTGCAAGTTGCGGCCCGATAATTTCGCCGGGGTCGGACAGCTGCCGCAGTTTCCGGGCGTTTCTCCCGCGAACTGCGTCGCCGAACTCGAGCGCATGGTGAATGAACTCGGCTTCGTCGGCGTCAACCTCAATCCCGATCCGACGGGCGGCTATTGGACGTCGCCTCCGTTGGTCGACAGGTACTGGTATCCGGTTTTCGAGAAGCTGTGCGAGCTGAACGTGCCGGCGATGATCCACGTATCCTCAAGCTGCAATCCGAACTTCCACCACACCGGCGCCCACTACATCAATGCCGATACCACTGCGTTCATGCAGCTCATCCAAGGCGATCTGTTTCGGGACTTTCCGTCGCTGCGCCTGGTCATCCCGCACGGCGGCGGCGCGGTACCCTATCATTGGGGCCGCTACCGCGGGCTCAGCCTCAGCATCAAGAAAAAGCCGCTGCTCGAACATGTGATGAACAACGTGTTCTTCGATACCTGCGTCTATCACCTGGCGGGCATCGAACTGCTCACCAAGGTCGTCCCGATCGACAACATCCTGTTCGCCTCGGAAATGCTCGGGGCAGTGCCGGGCATCGATCCGGAGACCGGCCATGCCTTCGATGATACGAAGCGCTACGTCGATCAGGTTGCGAGCTTGAGCGACGCAAGCCGCCGCAAGATATTCGAAGGCAACGTGCGCCGGGTCTATCCGCGTCTCGACTCGCGACTGGCGCGGCGCGGGCCGGGCGCGCCGTAGCGCGATGGCCCGATTGACACAGCATCGACGGCTTGCTAGTGTGTGTTCTATATGTAGGAAACAGATTCCGTATAGAGGAACACTGATACCGGGACAGCGCACGGCGCATTCGGCCAAACACCGGGTGGTACCAGCCACTCGCGCGCTGCGCAGTCAAGGTAAGGAGACGACTACGTTGCCTTGCGAAAGATTTGCGTCGCGTCCGGCATGGATGTCCCGGCATGGCTGAGACAAGCCCGGCCGTCGGGCCCGCGCATGAGATGCAAGACCATGCGCTTGGGCGGGAACTCGGCCACGTCCATGCGCCGGGCGCATCGTATGACCACGATCATGACGACTTCGATTCGGCGGGTCCGCTCGAAGAGAATCCGATCTGGATACAGGACAATGTTTCGCTGACCAGCGTCGGCATCGACATCGGCTCCTCCGGGACCCAGATCATCTTCTCGCGAGTGAATCTGCGCCGGTTGGGCGAGGCTCTGGCCAGCCACTATTCCGTCGTGTCGCGCGAAACACTGTTCCAGTCGCCGGTGGCGCTGACACCCTATGAGAGCGAGGAGCGCATCGACCAGAGTGCTCTTGGTACGATCATCGACGAGGCCTACCACCTGGCCGGCTTGGGTCCGGAGAACGTCGATACCGGCGCGGTGATCCTGACCGGCGAGGCGCTGCGACGAGAAAACGCCGAGGCGGTCGCCGGCATCGTGGCGGAACGCGGCGGCGACTTCGTTTGTGCGGCGGCCGGGCACCACATGGAAGGCATGTTGGCGGCTTTCGGCTCGGGCGCGGCGCGCCTATCCGCCGATACAGGCAAGCGGCTGCTCAACATCGATATCGGCGGCGGCACCACCAAGCTTGCCATCATCGACTCCGGCCGCGTCGCCGCCACCGCGGCGTTTCATGTCGGCGGCCGTCTGCAGGTAGTCGATACCCGTGGGCGGATCGTCCGCTTCGATCCGGCCGGGCGTCGCCTGGCAGCCGACGCGGGCTTCTCTTGGTCTCTCGGCGACACCATAGATTTTGCCGCGCTCGATGTGCTGGCAGAATATATGGCGGCTGCAGTGATCGCCGCGGTGTGCGACGGCAATCCATCGGCCGCGATCCGGGATCTGTACCTGACCGACCGCTTGCCCGATGCGGGCCCGATCGATGGCGTCATGTTCTCCGGTGGTGTCGCCGAATACATCTATGGAAAGGAGGCGCGCGACTTCGGCGATCTCGGCCGGCGCCTGGGCAGCGCCCTACGGCGCAAACTCGAGGCCGGGGCATTGCCATGGCCGCTGTTGCCGGCCGGGGAATGCATTCGCGCCACGGCGCTGGGCGCATCCGAATACACCGTGCAGCTCACCGGCAGCACCCTCTACATTTCGAACTACGCTGTCTTGCTGCCGCGGCGCAATCTGCAGGTGCTGAGGCCGCGCTACGAGTTGCCGGATACGATCGACTCGGAAGAGCTGGCCCGAGCGATTCAGCGGCACCTGATGCTCTTCGATCTTGCCGAGGAGGATAGAGATGTGGCGCTTGCCTTTCAGTGGCGGGGCGACCCGTCGTACGAGCGCATCGCTGCGCTCGCCCGGGGCATCGTCGCCGGCCTGTCGCGCACCATCGCCAACAAGCGGCCGCTCTATCTGATTCTGGATGGAGATCTGGCGCAGACCCTGGGTGGCGTGCTGCGCGACGATCTCGGTGTCGAATCGGAAATGCTGGTCATCGACGGCGTCGTGCTCACGGATTTCGATTACATCGATCTGGGCAAGATCCGGCTTCCATCGCGCACTGTGCCGGTAACCATCAAGTCGCTGGTTTTCAACGATGCCCGGCATCAGCCGGCTGCGCACGGTCATCGCGTGCATGGCCACGACCATGACGAGCATCACCACCGCGAGCAGGGCGGCCATGATCATGAACCGGCACGGCCCACGCCCAGCGTTGACAGAGTGAGGAAAGCTTAGATGACTCAGGATGCGATCGTTTCAGAAGAAATGGCCAAGAAGTTCGCGACGGAGAAGGACTCGCCGTATACGGACTGGGTGCGCGGTGAAGGGCTGGAAATCATCAGCGCTCACTATATTTCGAACCTGCACGATGTCGAGCTGAAGCCGTGGGCGCGCCGCGGCGGCAGGGGTGTGTACATCAATCACGAGGCGTCGCGGACCTCCAACGATTGTTACGTCTGCGAAATTCCGCCCGCCGGCCAGCTGGCGCCGCAGCGTCAGCTGTTCGAGGAAATGATTTACGTGCTCGACGGACGCGGCTCGACGGCGGTGTGGAACAAAGCCGGCCGGAAGATCAGCTTTGAGTGGAACAAGGGCTCGCTGTTCGCCATCCCGCTCAATTGCTGGCACCAGCACTTCAACGGCCAGGGCCGGCAACCGGCACGCTTCGTCGCCGTCACCAATGGTCCCAGCATCATCAATCTCTATCAGGACATCAATTTCGTATTCAACACAGAATACGACTTCAAGAATCGTTTTGGCGGGGAGGCCGACTACTTCGCCAACAAGGGCGAGCAGAAGGGCCTGTTGCTGGAGACGAACTTCGTTGCGGACGCCATCAACTTGGCGCTGATCAGCGCCAAGGAGCGCGGCGCGGGAGGCGGCCATATTCGCTTCAACATGGCGAAAGGTTCGATGAACAGCCACATTTCCCAGTTTCCGGTCGCCACCTACAAGAAGGCGCATTGTCACGGGCCGGGCGCTCACGTGATCATCATGAGCGGCGAGGGCTACACGTTGATGTGGCCGGAAGGCGAGGAGCCGCGTCGCTACGAGTGGCGCGAAGGCACTATGATCGTTCCGCCCAATCTGTGGTTCCACCAGCACTTCAACACCGGCGTTACGCCGGGCCGGTATCTGGCGTTCAAGCACGAAGTGGTTTCGATTCGCAACGTGCAGGGTGTGCCGAAAGCTTGGATCAGCCGGCGAATCGGCGGCGACCAGATTGACTATGCCGACGAACGACCGGTGGTTCGCAGGCTTTTTTCGGAGGCGCTGGCAAAGCACGGTATGACGCCGCAGATGGACGAGGCATACCAGACGGAACTCGCCGACCTGCCGCCTCCGCGCCGCGGCACTTGAACCCTGTGCGCCCGACCGTGCAGCAATCCAACGAGACAGCTTGAAAGCCGTGAACGCTCCGGCTGATGTCGCGCTGCGGCCCAGAGTCGGGCTGCTCGCGCTTCTGCTTACCTTCGTGCGCTTGGGGACGATGACTTTTGGCGGCAGCGTACAGTCGTGGGTGCACCGGGAAGTCGTGGAGCGGCTCGGCTGGATCGACGATAAGGCATTCCTGTCGGGCCTGACGGTCGCACAGGTTCTTCCTGGCGCAAATCCGGTCAACATAGCCCTCTATGTGGGGCTGCAGCTGCGCGGCGCTGCGGGCGCCGCGGTCGCGGTATTCGGCATGATCGTGCCGGCCTTCTGCCTGACGCTGTGCCTGGGTTATTTCTATCGCGCCTATGGTCATCTGGCCGTGGTGCATTTCGTTCTGGGCGGACTGGCGGCCGCGGGGGTCGGTGCCACGCTCACCATGGCGTTCAAGGTCGCGCGGCGCTTGCCGCGCAATCTCATGACGCCGTTGATCGCTCTGACCGTGTTCGGAGTGGTCGGCCTGCTGCGCTGGCCCATGGTGCCGGTGGTCGTGGTGGCGGTGCCGGTCAGCATCGCGCTGGCATTCGTTCAGGAGAAGAGGAAGGCATCGTGACCGGTAGCCGACTGCTCGCGCTCATATTGGTGTTCTCGCCCGTGTCCATCATGTCCTTTGGCGGCGGCCAATCGACGATCCCGGAGATCCAGCATCAGGCGGTGACCGTGCACGGCTGGCTGACCGACGACCAGTTCACCGATTTCTTCGCCATTTCGCGCGCCGCACCGGGGCCGAGCACGCTGATCGTGGCCCTGATCGGTTGGCAGGTATACGGTTTGCTCGGCGCGGTAGCGGCGACACTCGCCATCTTCGTACCCTCGTCGATCGTGATGTACGCAGTCAGCGCGTGGTGGCAGCGCAACGAGGAATCCGTGATCCGCAAGTCCATCGAGCGCGGGCTGGCGCCGGTCGCCGTGGGTCTGATCTTCGCCGGCGCCGTGATCGTGCTCAACGCGGCGCATGCGGGGCTGCTCGCATTGGCGACAACGGCAGCCGTCTGCGTACTGCGGAGCATGACCGGGATCAGCACCTACGCAATGGTGGCTGCCGTCGCCGCGGCCTATCTGCTGCTGTTCGCCCTGTTTCAGTTCACCGCCTGAAGGCAAAGGAAAACGCATGTCGAAGCCCGGCCGTGCCAACGGCATCATCCGCGCCCTCGAATCCGGGCAGCATGCCTTCTCGCTTTTCGCGCCCTGCGAGGTCGAGTTCGCCATCGAGTTGCAGCAGTCGGCCTATGACGGCGTCGTCTTCGAGGGCGAGCACCGTGGCTGGGACATCAGAGCCTTGCGCGACAGTTTGCAATACCTGCTCAACCGTCGTCAGATCATCAGCTCGGGCTCGGTTGCGCCGGCGATCACCCCGATCGCGCGAATTCCCGCCAATGGCGCGGAGAAGAACCAGTTTCTCGCCAAGCAGGCGCTGGACCTAGGTTGCTATGGCATCGTGTGGCCTCACATCAGCAGCGTCGAAGAGGCCTACAATGCCGTCGCTGCCTGCCGCTATCAGCGGCTCGCCGATAAGCCGCTCTACGAGCCGGCCGGCATACGCGGCGACGGGCCGATGCAGGCGGTGCGCTATTGGGGAGTGACCCAACAGGAATATTACAAGCGGGCGGATGTGTGGCCGCTGGTTCCGGATGGCGATATCTTCGTGGTCTTGCAGATCGAGGACACGATGGGTATCCGAAACCTGCCGGACATTCTCGACAACGTTCCCGGCATCGGTGCGATCCTGATCGGCGAGGGCGATCTGAGCCAGGAGCTTGGATACCCGCGCCAGACAGAACACAAGGCCGTGCTGGATGCGATGGCCGAAATTGTCGCGATCTGCAAGCAGCGCGGCGTCGTCGTCGGTCACCCGCATGTGACGGCTGACAACGCCGAGCGTGTCGTCGCGGAGGGTTATCGTTACCTGATGTGCGCCGCACCGCGCAGCTTCGCCGATCTTCGCGCGGCGCGCCGAGTCGCCGGGCGCGGCTGAGGCCGCAGCCCCGTCGCACGGCGCCGCTCGGATCGCGCGATTCACGGTGCGACGGCGTCTAATTTTGAAGGAGTACATCCGTGGAAAAAGTGCTTGCCTCGGTGAAGGTTGGTGCCGGCAAACTAGAGCTTCGCGAGTTCCCGATGCCGGAGATCGACGAGGAGAGCGCGCTCCTCAAGATGGCTGTCGCCGGTATCTGCGGCACCGACGTCAAGATGTTCAAGCTGCCGCTGACCGGCGGCCCGGTCATCATGGGCCATGAAAACATCGGCTATATCGCCAAGGCCGGCCGCAAGTTCATCGAGCGCAAGGGTGTCCGGGAGGGCGATCTCGTCTTCATCGAGCACTACGTGCCGTGTTTCAAGTGTGAGTGGTGCCATCTGGGCGAATACCGGCACTGCATCGCGACCGATTGGCGATTCAATCCGGACGGCCGGCGTTATGGCTATACGACGTCGGACAATCCGCACCATCTATGGGGCGGCTTTGCTCAGTACACGTACCTGCCCTGGAACGCAGTCGTCCACAAGGTGCCCGCCGGCGTTACGCCGGAACTGGCCGGAATCGTAACGCCGCTGTCGAACGGCATCGAGTGGGCCTTGTTCGATTCGCATGTCGGCTACGCGTCCCGCGTCCTCATCCAGGGTCCCGGACAGCAGGGCCTGTCGCAGATCGTGGCCTGCAAGCAAGCCGGCGCGGACCTGATCATCGTCACCGGCACCTCAAAGGATGCCAAGCGTCTGGAAATCGCCAAAGTCCTCGGTGCCGATCATGTCATTGATGTGCAAAAGGAGGATCCGCTCGCCCGCATCGAGCAGATCACCGGCGGCGAAGGGGTCGACGTGGTGCTTGACTGCACGGCAGGCGCCGGTACGGCGCCGGTTCTGCTCGGTGTCGAGGCCCTGAAGCGCAAGGGCGGCACGCTGTTGATCCAGGGAGAAATGACGGACTTCCCGAATTTTCCGATCGGCAAGGTCACCGTGAAATACATCACCATCAAGAGCGCCCGGGGGCACGGCTACCGCGCCTGCGAACTGGCACTGCAGCAACTCGGCTCGCATCGCTTCCCGCTGGAGCTGGTGACGACGCACACATTCGGCCTCGGCGAAGCCGAATATGCGATCAAGTCGGTGGGCAACGAGGGGGCGAAGGACGTCATCCACGTCTCATTGCTGCCGTGGAAGTGACAAATCCCCCGGAGCCTCGCCGGTGAGCGAGCGCATCCCCGTCATGGTGCTGACCGGATATCTGGGCGCGGGCAAGACCACGCTGCTCAATCGCATTCTGTCCGGGGACCACGGCCGGCGCTATGCGGTCATCGTCAACGAGTTCGGCGAGATCGGCATCGACAACGAGCTGATCGTGAGCGCCAAGGAAGAGCTGTTCGAGATGAGCAACGGCTGCATCTGCTGCACGGTGCGCGGCGATCTGATCCGCACTCTGCACCGGCTCTTCGCGCAACGCGGTGCTTTCGATTGCGTCGCGATCGAAACGACCGGCATCGCCGATCCCGGCCCCGTGGTGCAAACCTTCTTCATCGACCATTTTCTGCAAGCCAGGGCGTTCGTGGATTCGGTCACCACCGTGGTGGATTCGCGACATATCGGACTTTGTCTGGCGAGCAGTTCCGAAGCGATCGAGCAGATCGCCTTTGCCGACCAGATCGTACTCAACAAAGTGGATCTGGTCGCCGCCGGCGAGTTGCGGCTGATCGAAGCTCGGCTGAAAACGCTGAACCCGTTGGCGCCGATCCACCATGCGCAGCGCGCCGATGTAGCCCTCGACAAACTCCTGGGGCGCCGAAGCTTCGACATCCAGCACATCCTCTCGCTGGAGCCGAACTTCCTCAATGGGGCTGATGACGAGGCAGGACAGGTGCGCGACGCGGATTGTCTGCATCCTGACCATGATCACGACAGCGGCATCGCGAGCGTTTCTCTGACTTCCCACAGGCCCGTCGATGGCTCCAGGCTCACCGCCTGGCTCAACGAGTTGGTGACCGTCGGCGGGCGCGACATTCTGCGCGCCAAGGGAATCTTCGACGTAAAGGACGAAGAGCGGCGCCTAGTCTTTCAAAGCGTCCATATGCTGTCGGAAGCCGACTTCCAGCGTCCATGGCGATCGGATGAGCGCCGCTACAGCAGAATGGTCTTCATCGGCAGGAATCTCGACCGGCAGAAGTTGCAGGCCGGACTCCTGTCGTCGCAGGCCGCCTGAGCCCGCCGGCGCGGAAGGCTTCGATACCGACGTTGACATCCAACGCGTGCAGCAGGAACTGCGGCAAATCTAATTGACAGCTCCAGACGTGAGCCGTTACAGTTCACCGTATAGTGAACTATGGAAGGGGGCGGTCGATGCGCGCATTACAGCGGGTAGGAGTTGATTCGGGGCCGATCCGGCACAACAGCGGGACCTGGGCCCGCCGGCGGAGATTCGCGGCGGCGATCGCATCTGGAACCTGCGGGCTCGCCTTGCTGTTCGGCACGATCGCGCCGGCTGATGGGCAGGACGGAGAAAAGTCCTCGTTTCCGAGCATGGCTCCTGTGGAGCAATACCGGATGGCGAGCCGGTCCGAGGAAATCGCCCTGGCGCGCAGCGCGGCACCCGCTTCGATCTCGAGCGACGCCGGTGTCCTGGTGTTGGGCGATCGCGGCTATGAGGTGGCCGTCAAGGGGAAGAACGGCTTTGTGTGCCTTGTGGAGCGCTCTTGGTTGGCACCTTTCGGCGATTCCGTGTTCTGGAATCCCAGAATTCGCGGGCCGGACTGCCTTAACCCTGCCGCCGTGAGTACCGTGCTGCCGGTCGATTTGGAAAGAACGCAGTGGGCGCTGGCCGGTCTTTCCAAAGACGAAATGCTTGCTCGGACTAAATCCTCAGCCGCGGCGCACCAAGCTCCCGCGCCGGGCTCAATGGGCTACATGATGTCCAAGCGGGGCTACCTGTCGGATGTCGATGGACACTGGCACCCACATTTGATGTTCTTCCAGCCGCACGCCCCCATGTCCGCCTGGGGAGCAAATCTTCCCGGCTCTCCGCTGATGGGCCAGGAGGGCGGTCCCAACGAAGCCACCGTCCTCTTTGTCCCCGTGGACAAATGGTCCGACGGCACTGCCTCCACGGATACGCGGTAGCAAGGGATACGCGGTAGCCAAGGGAACGCGGTAGCAAGGGGTGCCACCGGATTGACATCAGCGCGCTTTCAGACCGAGATTTCCGTCGTGAAGCCGCAGCCGCAGTGAATTTTGATAGTAGGCGACCGCTTGATATTGCCCGATGACGATCGGCAGCTCGATCAGTTGTTTGTCATCGAGACGCTTTGAGAGCGTCGCCCAGGTCGCGTCGGAGATCATCGCGTTGCCGTGCAATTCTTCGGTTGCCCGCAGTATCGCTTGCTCGTGCTCGCTCCATCCTGGCGCTTGCGACCCGACGGTGATGCGCTCGATTTCCTCGCCCGCGATACCGAGCTTTTTGGCGACGAGGACATGCTCACCCCATTCGTACGGCGCCTGGCAAAGCCAGCCTATTCGCAGGATTGCCAATTCTCGGTCGCGTCCAGCCAATGCGCCCTGACTCAGTAGATGAATGCCGATGTCCACGTGACGCGCAAACAGCTCCGGGTGACGCAACATGGTCCCCACGATCTCCGGTAGATTCGCCAGCTGGGCCGAGATATCCGCCGCCGGTGCACCGGCAGCATGATTGGACATCAGCTCTGTCAGGGTTCCACGCTGCCGTGATTGGAGCGAGGAATTTACCTGAATCATGCGCATGATGATTTTCGAGAGATCGTCGGTCAGCTTGTCCACCTCGATCGGCCCGATGCGCGGTCCGTCGCCAAGAACAAGTGCCTCACGTCGTTCAACATCAAAAGGTTTGTGTTCCATTACGATGGCAATCATAAGCCAGCATGGCGTGCACCAGCATGGCGTGCACCAGGGGCATGCACGTCAGCGGGCACGTCGATCAGAGATTGCCGTCAAAGAGCGCGTACGAAGGATCGCTGCGGTCGAGGCTGAATCTGGGCGGGATGTGGCCGTGTGTGATGGGGCGGATTTCGTCGAAATCGTGGGCAAAGAAGCGCTTTTCGATGCCCCATCGCGCATCGCGCCGCGACCACCGGTCAAGATAGCGCCCGCGTGTCGTGATCTGTTTCAATTCCGTGCCAAACATGATGCGCGCACCCGATGTGACATAGGCTTCACTGAATGCTCGATCACCGTCGAGTTTGATGATGATATTGGTAATCTGGTGCGAATGCACTACACCCTTCAAGTGCGAATCGCAGATGTAGTCGATAACGCCGCGGGCGCTGCCGCGGTAAATCGAATCGCCATAGTCGACCACCGCATCTTCGTGCCAGATGGAGTAGCCCAGTTCGCGATCGACGCGATCCACCGCGCGACAATAGGTATAGAGGGCTTCAGTGATTTGTTGCTTGTCGCAGACCGAACGAAATTCGGCAGGCAGCGAATCGAATTGCTTCGACATGGTTGCTTCCCCAATCCTGCTCACAATCGACTTGGAGCCGTTCTTTTATGCAATGGTGTGTCGATCCAGTGTTCAGTCGTAGCTCTTTGTATCAAATTATTATATTCTCGAATTTAGGAATACGGCAAATGAGCTTTGTCACTGTTGAGCGGCGACGCTTTCTGGAAGATCTCGCCGCGCTGTTGATTTCGTGGGGAATGCCCGCGCATTCCGCATACCTATACGGATATCTGTTGCTGAGGAACGAGCCCGTGGGCCTGAGTGAAATGGCAGCCGATCTGCGGATGAGCAAAAGCCAGGCGTGCGTCGCGGCCAAGGTGTTGGAAGAGACCTCCAATGCGAAGAAGAGCAAGGAACCAGGAAGCAAGCGGGTGTTTTATTCCGCACCCGACGATTACTCGGGACCCTTCATCAGCCAAGTCGATCTCATGGGGTCGGTGACAAAACTGCTGCAGGACAAAGGGCCTTCCGTCGCTTTCGGAAACGCGTCGACGCGTTTGCAGGAGTTGACTGCATACTGCCTCGCAATGCGGGACGCAATGGATGGCGTTGTCCGGTCGTTCACCCGATCGAATAGCAAGCAGTAACGAAGATGATCACGGCGCCGCGCGAAGCCGGAGCATGTCCCGAGTTCGGCCGTCTTATAGAGTAGAGACATACAAAGTGGAGGATCCAACGTGGATTTAAAGCTCGCAGGACGACGCGCGCTCGTCACAGGCAGCAGCAGTGGGATCGGCGAGGCCATTGCGCGCATGCTCGCCCGGGAGGGGGCTTCCGTGGTCGTTCATGGCCGAAACCGTGAACGGGCCGAGAAGGTCGCGGCTGAGATCAAGGCCGCTGGAATCGCTCTCGGCGATCTATCGACGGATGAAGGCGCCGACGCTGTCCAGGCCCAGGCGCGGGCTGCGCTCGGAGGGAGCATCGAGATCCTGATCAACAACGCGGGGGGAAGCTCGACCGGCAACACTTCAAGGACGCCGCTCGACACGGGTGCGCCCGATTTTCTCTCGAATTACAATGCCAATACCCTCTCATCGGTGCGGCTGATCCGGCACGCCGTGCCGGACATGGTTGCTGCCAAGTGGGGCCGGGTCATTCAGGTCTCGAGCGCGGTAGCCGTTCAGCCGAACAACATGGGTGCAGACTATTCCGCTGCAAAGGCCGCGCTGAACAATTTCACCGTCAGCTTGGCGGGATCGCTCAAGGGCGTCGGCGTGACCGTCAACACGATCACGCCCGGCATCATCATGGTGGATGGCTTGATCCGGTTTGGACGAAAAAAGTTCGGCGACGCCAACATGTCGATCGAGGACATCACGCAGCGATTCGCGGCCGAGAAGGTATTCGAAATTCCTCCGGTCGGTCGCCTTGGGAATCCGGAGGAGGTCGCGCTGGTCGCCTGCATGCTCGCCAGTCCGCTGTTGGGTTTCGTCACCGGTTCGAACTATCGCGTCGATGGCGGACAGATCCGTTCGGTAGTCTGAAAGGGAAAACACCTCATGCCGCAGAAAACCTACCGCGTCATTCAATGGGCCACCGGCGTAGTCGGCCAGGTGGCGCTCAGGCATTTCATCGAAAACCCGACGATCGAGCTTGCCGGAGTGTGGGTCACTAATCCCGAAAAAGTTGGTAAGGACGCCGGCGACATCGTCGGCCTTCCGCGGACCGGCGTGATCGCAACGAACGACGTGGAAAAGCTGGTCGCTCTGGATGCCGATTGCGTGCACTTCGCGGCCCTCAGGCTGGATCTCGATCTGGTCTGCCGCCTCTTGCGGTCCGGCAAGAACGTCGTCTCGATGCCTGGTCCCTTCTTCCCCACCGAGCGCTATCGCGAACAATTCGACAAGATCGAGGCGGCCTGCCAGGAGGGGGGAACGTCGTTTCATGGCTGCGGAGTTCATCCGGGCTTCTCGGGCGATCTCCTGCCGCTGACGCTGACGCGACTCATGAACCGGATCGATCACATCGAGATCACCGAGGTCATCGACAAACTCAGAAATCCCATGATCTATATCGAGGTCATGGGATTCGGACGCGACCCAGACGACCTGCTGGCCAAGCCGAGCCGCTCGGCGGAAGCTCCCCACATCTTCGCGCAATCCATGACCATGGTCGTGGAAGGTTTGGGCAAGAAGATCGAGAGGCTTACGACCAATCTCGAAGTCGCCAAGGCCACAAAGGACATTCCATACCCCAACGGCGTCATCCGGGCCGGAACGGTCGCGGGCCAACACTATGAATGGACGGCGTGGGTGGATGGCGCTCCTTTGATCACTTATCACTTCTACTGGACGATGGGCTACGACATCGAGCCTCGCTGGGATAATGGCGAGAGCTGTTACAAAGTGGTTATCAAGGGCGATCCGCCGCTGGAGCTCAGACTCATGGGCGGCATGGAGGCCGATGGGCGCAGGCCCTTCCACGGACTGCCTTGGACTGCGTTGCTCGGCGCAACCGTCGTCCCGCAGGTCTGCGACGCCAAGCCCGGTGTGATCACGCATCTCGACCTGGGCGTTGTACAGCCGCACGGGTTGGTGCGGCGTTGATCAGCTGGCGGTGGGAACGCTTAGCTTGAATAACAAGGCCTTCGACGCCAGGGGGCTGTTCATTCTGGGTTTGTTGCTGCTGGTCAACATTCTCAATTTCGTCGATCGCCTGCTGCCGTCGATCCTCGTGGGGGGCATCCGCAAGGACTTGGGACTCAGCGACGCGCAGATCGGCCTCATGGCGGGCGTTGCCTTTGCGGTCATTTATTCGTTTGCAACCGTGGCGCTGGCGCGCCTCGCGGATCTTCGCAGCCCGCGCGCGGTGATCTCCTTGTCGCTTGCGTTTTGGAGCTTGGCGACCGCGCTCAGCGGCCTGGCGCAAGGGTTCTGGCAACTGTTCATGGCGCGAGCCGGCGTCGCGGCAGGGGAGGCGGGCTGTACGCCCGCCGCTCACGCCCTCATCGCCCGAGTGTATCCGACGAATCGCCGCTCCCTGGTGGTGGCCCTGTTTTCTCTGGGCGTGCCGATCGGGGGAACATTGGGACTCATACTCGGAGGGTGGATCAATGACCTGTTCAGCTGGCGCGCCGCATTCTTCGTGGTCGGCTTGCCGGGACTGGCTGTTGCCGGGCTGGTGCGCTTGGCTATTCCCGACCCGCCTCATCAATCGCCGCTTCACACACGCACAGATAGTCTGGGCGGCACTTTGAAATTTCTATTTGCGATACGTTCCTTCCGCCATATGGCGATCGCGAGTTCATTATTCGCCATCGGCAGTTACGCGATGAACGTGTTCGCTCCGGCGTTTCTAATGCGCACCTACGTCATGGCTCCGCGACAAGCGGGCTTGGCCATCGGTATTGCAAACGGTCTCGGGGGCCTGATCGGCACTTTCGCCGGAGGTGCCCTGGGCGATTGGCTGGGCAAGAGTGACCCGCGCTGGCGGCAAGGCGTGCCGGCGATCGGACTTGCCTTGTCGGCGCCGACGGCGCTGGCAGCATATCTGGTGCCGGATCGGACGTCGTCCGTGATCCTGCTGACCTTGGTTTATCTTTTCGGGCTGCTGTATTTCGCGCCCACCTTTGCTGCGGCTCAGTTGCTGGTCCCGGACAACATTCGCGCGAGCACCACGGGCATTCTTCTCTTTTGTCTCACCCTTATCGGCGCCTCGGTCGGGCCCTATGTGATAGGTCTGGCGAGCGATCTGCTGGCGCCGCAATTTGGCGCTTTGTCGCTTCGTTACGCAATGTGCTTGATGGCGGTCACCATGCTCTGGTCGGCGTGGCACTTCTTGTGCGCGGCGCGAGCACTGCCGGCTGATCTTAGGCAGAGCAATTCAGTATTGGCTAAGCGCGGCGCGACAGCGTAAGAGGCAGTTTCCTGATGGTGCGCGTCGCCACGGTCGGCATGTACTCGATCTCATCGACCGGCACCGCGAGATTGATGTTGCCGATGCGCTGCGTAATTTCGTGCGCAGCCACCTTGATCTCCATGCGCGACAGGGCCGCGCCGATGCAGCGGTGCACGCCGACGCCGAAGGCCACGTGCTTGCCCAGGTTGCTGCGATACAGGTCGAAACGCCGCGGGCACTCGAACACCGTCTCGTCATCGTTCCCC
>Ga0116129_1001192_pt1 | contig 14743 bp, 8 predicted proteins | sample June2015DPH_17_2_FD_89732 | JGI IMG/M metagenome (GOLD analysis project Ga0116129, IMG submission 89732) | Peatland microbial communities from SPRUCE experiment site at the Marcell Experimental Forest, Minnesota, USA - June2015DPH_17_10 | ecosystem: Environmental > Terrestrial > Soil > Wetlands >...
CACATGCATTTCTTTCCTCGATACCGGGGTGACCAATTTGAAGGTCAGCCAATCGATCCCAAGCTGGTGAAGAATCCGGTCTACTCTCCAGGCGAATTCCAACGTATCCGCGATGCCTTCCTGGCAGCACTCGGTTCCAACCACGCATAATCGCCAACTATCAAAACGAGGCTCGCAACGGGTTGTACGCTATGCGGCCATGGCGAGCGCCGGAATCGGACCTGGGTCCCACGGCTCTGGGATCAGAGGGGCCAATCGGGCGATCCGCTCCGTCCCGCAGAGACCGCACCGCACTCTGCCTAGGCGTTTGGGCGTGTGGACAATTGTCTGGCACGGACGCTGAAGCAAATGGAAGGGTCTGCTGCCGTCTACTCGACACGTTCTGCGACGACCGAGACCACCAGCTTGTCCCCGTTTCCGAGCATATCAATGCTTCCAAGCACCTGCTCTTTCCCCAAAGCTAGCGTAGTCGCCCGCTCCAGTACAGCCAGCTTAAGGATTGTGTCCTGCGCCCCTACGCGGGACTTGTCTTCGGACGTAATCGACCGCTCCAGCTTCGAGTGAAACCTCAACCTATCGTCGAAACCATCTACTGTCACCTCGACACTCAGCCTTACATCCTGATCTTGAACCTGCATATTCTGGGTCGAGGAACGAGCGTCGTATCTCCCGCCAACCTTTGCCCCCCGTCTCTCCTGCTTGAACTCGGTCTTCTCTCCCGAATCTGCGACCAGCGAGAACGTCTGCGCCTCTGCGTTCTTCTTGCCATCCGTGCCGTTCATGGTAAAGGTAAGCCGGTAGGCGGCCCTTGACCTATCAAATTCAGCAACTATCTTCTTCGCCATCGCAATGTCCTCGACGGATCCGCGGACTGAGAGGGTTTGCTGCGATGGCAAGCTATGGATTGTGATCCTGGGCAGGATATTACGCAGGCAGCTTTGAACCTCGTCGAGACCATTTTGCTGCGTAAGGTTGTTGAGATGGATGGTCTCGTTCATCTCCGCATCCGGACTGGCACTGGCGCTGTTCATATCTGAAGTCTGAGCCCCGGCTATCGCCACCTGCATGAGCAATGCAAAGGCCTGCCCGCAAGCAATCAGCATCCAGTGAGCAGTTATATTTCTTTTGGCAGCGTCACCACTGATTTTCATCTGTCCCCCTCTCCAAGTTCTCGCAAAGAAGTCCCGCCGCCTTTGCATCTCGCTGCGCATATCGAGCGCCCATGGGACTTCTGTATGGACAGACGGATACAGACGGCTTCCGCTCAACAAATCTTCCGATTCAGAAGTTGTCGTCTCTAAATATCGGAAGTGCTGCGCGGGGAAGTGCCGGAAGGTGCTGCTGCCGCCGCATCCCCGGATAAACTGTCCCTCTGGGCAGAGGGGTCATCTCCCTGATGCTGAATCCATCGATGAATATGGCTTCAAGCGCCTCTTAGATCATCCTATTGTGCGTGAGAGTTTCCCGATGAGGCCATGAGGGATTATGGCTATGTAGAAAGCTATTTGACAAAGAAGACAATAACACTACAGAATGCTACATAGGGTGGCGCCATCGTAGTTCCGGAGTCCGGAGTCCGGACTCGATGTCATCTCCGCTTAGCGTGCGAGCGAGCTGATAATTCTCATGGCGCTCGGGTTTGGGGAAAGCATCAATGCGCCATAGACGGATGTCGGCGGTCATCTACGGAATTCTGTTCAGCGGCGCAATTCTGTTTGGCCAGAACCGCATGCCCCTGACATCGGACACCGTGGTCCTCACTCTTGACCTCGCACCAGATCAACCGCCTCTACAAGTCACGCTGGCACAGATGATGTCTGTTTTCAAGGAGCCGGGCTACAGTATTGCCGTCATCGATCACGATCGCATCGCCTGGGCCAAAGGCTTTGGTGTGACCGCAGCCGAAGGCGGCAAACCAGTCACTGCACACACGCTCTTCCAGGCAGCTTCCATCAGCAAACCCGTTACGGCTGCCGGAGCGCTTTGGCTTGTCGAGCACGGCCAACTCTCGCTCGACGAAGATGTCAACCACAAGCTCAAATCCTGGCAGGTGCCCGGAAATCAATTCACCGCCACACAGAAAGTCACACTACGCCGCATTCTCAGCCACAACGCCGGCCTCAACGTGCACGGCTTCGACGGATACGCGCAGGGTCAGCCCTTGCCTACAATCGAGCAAACACTCGATGGCCTCCCGCCAGCGAACAATCCGCCTATCCGCATCACCGCTGTTCCCGGTTCGGAATGCAGGTACTCCGGCGGCGGTTACACGATCGCCGGAATCTTGATCCACGACGTCTCAGCCCAGCGTTTTGAACAATTCATGCGCCAACACGTTCTTCTACCAGCCGGCATGAAGGAAAGCACATTTCAACAGAGTCTTCCGCACTCCCTCGCCGCACATGCCGCCACCGCCACCGATCGCAATGGCCAGCCTTACCCAGGCAAGTGGCGTCTATATCCCGAACTTGCACCCGATGGCCTCTGGACGACACCGACCGATCTCGCCAAGTTCGCCATCGAGATCGCACTGTCTGAAGGCGGTCGTGCCAATCATGTGCTCTCACAGCTTTCAGTCCACGAAATGCTCATCCCGCAATGCCATGACGATCCCAAACGAGATGGAGAAACAGGTCTGGGATTTGCGCTGGGCTTTCCCTATCTGCATCGTCCTGACATCTTCTTCCACACGGGAGTCAACGCAGGTTTTGAGTCGGACCTAATGATGGACCCCGATCATGGCTGGGGTTTCGTTACCATGGGCAATTCCGACAACTTCGTGCCAGTGAATCGCGCGATTTTTCGAACCCTGTCCGACAGGTACGGATGGGGGGTCGCCACGAGCACACGCGATCTCGGCGACGACCTCACAATCATCCGCGCTCTCCGCAATACGCAGACGGCACTCGATTACTACCGGTACATGAAATCCGAGGGATTTAACGATCTGCGTCACCACGTAAGCACACTGGACAACTTCGGACACGGGCTGCTTGGAGATAAGAAATTCGACGACGCCATCCGCGTCTTTCAACTCAATGTTGCCGAGTACCCGCAGGACACCCATACCTATGACAGCCTGGGGGAGGCATACATGGACGCCGGACAACGCGAACTGGCCATTCAGAATTACGAGAAGTCTTTGCAGCTCGATCCGAACAATGACAATGCCTCCGCCCGCTTGAAGAAGCTACATTCTCAGTGAAAGGACAACTGAGAAAAACATGCCAAACCGCTCATTGACAGATGATTTTGCGCGATCGCCGGGATTACCGCCGATGGCGACAGCGATCTTCGATTCCAGAGCCAGTATCAAGATCCCATGACACTAGGCGACATTCGGGGAGTAATCCTGGAGAGAGGACGTAACGGTACAGAAAGCATTGCTTTGACGCAGGTTCTGGCATCCATTGGATGCATCGACTGCAAGGTTCGGGTTTGAATCAATTCTGCCGCCCGGCCGGGTGAATTGCTGCTACCGTCGCTGCCGCAGCACCCAGCACGGCCTTAGCTCCGTAGGCATGTCGGGTTGTGCACAGGTGGTAGCCGACGGGTAGGCGGTCACTCGGGCACAGCTCGGGAATAGGAGTGCAATCCGTAGCCGTCATCCTCACTCAGTGGAAAGGGAGATTTACCAGCCGTTGATCCAGGTTCTGGGGTGCCGATTCTTCCTCAGCACCGCTGAGGCGCCGTTCGTGTGATTGGTCCGTTACAAGACGGCTCCCGGAGCGCTAAGTGCTTCGAAAACTGAGAACATTCTCACTCTTCGCCGTGTCTAATTTGAACAGGTGACCCATGCTTGAGCTACACCACGTCTCCAAGCATTTCTCCGGAATTGCTGCCGTTGACGACGTCAGTTTCTACGCCCGGCCGGGCGAAGTTACCGGCTACCTTGGGCCGAATGGTTCCGGCAAAACCACAACCCTGAAAATGATCACCGGACTCATCGAGATGACATTCGGCCACATCCTCTTTGAGGGCAAACCAATTCAGGATGACCTGATTGCCTACAAACGGCGAATGGGCTATGTCCCCGAGGAGCCATACCTCTACACGCATCTCTCCGGGACCGAATACCTCACCATGGTCTCGCAACTCCGCAATCTGCCACGGCGACAATCCTCGGAGCAAATCGACGGCCTTTTGCGACTGCTTTCTCTTCATGATGACCGCCACGCATCCATCTCCGGCTATTCGAAGGGCATGCGACAGAAAGTTCTCATCGGCGCGGCGCTCCTGCACAATCCTGATCTTGTCCTTCTCGATGAGCCATTTTCCGGGCTCGATGTTGGCTCTGCTCTGGTGCTGCGCAGCCTCATTCAGGAACTTGCGGCGCGCGGAAAGGTGGTGCTCTTCAGCTCGCACGAGCTCGACACAGTCGAACGCGTCTGTACGCGTGTTGTGATCCTGCACCGCGCCAAACTCGTCGCCGACGACTCCATCGCACACCTCCGTTCGTTGATGAAGTTGCCCACACTCGAAGCCATCTTCTCGCAGCTCGCAGTCGAGCAGGACACAGATTCGACGGCGCGGCAGATTGCGGATCTTATCCATGCGTGAGTCGATGCGCAAGCTGATCTGCCGCCTTCCGCTCTCCTTTCGCGTCCTTTACCGCCAGTTTTTTCTGCGCGTCATCGATCTTGAAGCCTTGTCGATCGAAGCCGATATAACACGGTTCCTCGGCCAATTTGCCGGCGTGCTCATCATGATCAGCCTGCTTCAGGCCGTTGGCGCTTTATTATTGTCGAGTTCATCGCCCACTCCGGCGGCTCAACTGGCGCTTGCCTGGGGCAAAGAACAGTCCCTCATCTCCGATATGATGCTGGTCATTGGGCTCATTGCGGTCGCCAGCTGGGATAGTACCTTTCCCGACCGGCGTGATGTCATGGTGCTCTCGCCACTTCCCATCCCCCCGCTCACCGTTCTTCTTGCAAAGGTCTCTGCATCCGGAGCCATCGTGGGCATGTCGATCCTTGCCTTGAACATCGGCTCGGGCTTTGCGTGGCCCCTGGTTCTGGCGGGCTTTCCGGGGGTACTGCGTTTCTGCCCGGCTTACTGGTTCACAATGGTCGCTGCCAGTCTGTTCCTCTACTGCGCAGTGCTCACCATTCAAGGGTTCAGCGCTCTGTTGTTGCCGCGCCGCGTCTTCCTGAGCCTCTCGGCTGTCCTGCAACTCGGCGCGTACGGTCTCTTTCTGGGGGCGTTTTTCCTGCTGCCAACATTCGCGAGTCTGTCCGAGTGGGCCGACCCGCGGAATCATCGGATCCTTGCATTCTCGCCCCCATACTGGTTCTTCGCGCTATTCAACCAGCTCAACGGTTCGTTGCCTCCGGCGCTCGCATGGCTGGCGAATCGGGCATGGATCGCTCTCGTATTCGCTGTATTCGGAGCAGCCTCGTCTTTGATTTTCTGTTATTTGCGCACCATGAAGAAAACCGTCGAAGAGCCGGACTTGGTGCCGACCCGTGGAGGCCTCCATTGGACGCCGCGCTTCAGCAGTCCTCTCCAAACCGCAATCGTCCTCTTCAGCTTCCGATCGATCATGCGCAGCCGTCAGCATCGCGTCGTCCTTGCGTTTTATCTGTCCATCGTTTTCGCACTTGCGCTTGCCGTGACGCGAACTGAACTATCAGCGCCTGCGCTCCGTCCATTGAATCCCGAATTTCTTATTCCAACAATTTCGATGATGGCCCTTGCAGTCGCCGGAATGCGAAACGTATTTCCACTGCCGATTTCTCTGAACGCCAACTGGATCTTGCGTGTCACGCAGCTTAGCCCGTCCTACAAGTACCTGGCCGCAACCCGGTGCTGCCTGCTCTTGTTTGCGGTGCTCCCGGTCTGGCTGGTCACGGCCGGACTGTCGTTGTCCTTCAGGCCGTGGTATCAGGTCGTGGAACACCTCGCGATCCTGGCCCTCCTTGGCTGGTTCTTTACCGGGATCAGTCTCATCGGCTTTTATAAGGTCCCTTTCACGTGCTCCTACTTGCCAGGGAAAACGAACATCCAGTTCGCATTCTGGGGTTTCGTCGTCGTCTTGATGACCCTCGCAGTCTCGTTTGCGCCCTTGGAAATGCAAGCGCTCGGCAATCCCCTGCGCTATGCCAGTTTAGTTGTCGTCCTTATCGTTGCCGCGGCCGGGCTTTGGGTCTTCAATCGGCACCGCGCAGAATCGGCGGTCCTATATTTTGAGGAACTCCCGGAGCAGTTGATTACGACATTGGGCCTTTCCTCACCCCCGGCGATGGCTGAATCGGGGCGAGCCCCGATCAGGCCCTGAAGTGGCCAACTCCTGGGGTTGTAGCCAAACCGTTAGTTATATAGTAGTTACGAGAAAACCTAAGCGAAAAGCGGCGATCGCTCCGAGCATCGCCAGCCATCGGCAAAACTTCCCACATGCCGACTTGGACGAAGCCGCTGCGGCGGCGGACGCTACGCGTGCGATACTTCCGAAATCATGGGCTTCAATCGCGCTCTGAATCGCCTTTCGCCGCTTGCTCCTACCTCTTGATTATTCTGTCTGTTGCGGGCGAAAGTCGATTCAATTTCCATACCCTGATCGCATCTGCCTGGAACGACAGCGGCTTCCTTCAAGTCGCTATATCAGAAGCGCCCTCCCCAACTCATCCAATCCCGAATTGTTGCGTGCGGGCGCTCCAGATACAGCACTAGGACATGTCATTACTTATCTGCCGTCGACGAGCGATTTACGGCTTGTCGAGAACAGCTGCCTCGGCCACGAAGACTGAGAGAAATCGCACAGGCGCAGAGAATAGAGTTCCCCCTCGGGCTTCAAGTATTCATTCAGTTCGCAGGCAATCCATGGGATCGCTGCGCGTGGCTCGGCGAGCCGGAATATAGCACGCAACCACTGCCGCAATCAGCAGCACGCCGGAAACAACAAGCAGTGTGAGTGGATCGCTTTGGCCCACTCCGTAAAGCAGATGAGAGAAGCTTGGCATCATGCGCACCAGCGCCACCGCGGCCACGATGCCGACGCCCAGCCCGGCGCCCGCCATCTCCAACGCCTGCTGTACGATCATGCGGAAGATCTGTCGCCTGTTTGCGCCCAGAGCCATACGAATACCAATCTCTTGCGTTCGCCGCGTCACCGAGTAGGACACAACTCCGTAGATGCCAATCGAGGCCAGAAGCAATGCAAGCGCAGCAAACACGCCGAGCAGAACAATCGGCAGACTGCGCGAAGCCATCGATTCGGAAACCACCTCGTCGATCGTTTTGACGTCATAGACCGGCTGATCGGGCGAGGAAGCGTAAACGACGTCTCGAATCGCAGGCATCACCTCCGCGGGCGGCAGACCTGTACGCATTAGCAAAGTAAGAGTGCGGAAGAAATCGGTAACTATTGAATCCGGCAACTGATAAGCTGGGATATAAATCTGGCGCGGATTATAACTCCCGGGATCCTCTAATCCCCAGTGGCGCACATGCCCGACGACACCGACAATGCGGGCCGCACCCCAGTGGCCCACCGTAAGTGTCTGGCCGACCGCATTCCGGCCGGGGAAGAATGTTTGCGCGAGCACACTATCGATCACGACCACTTTTCCGGAATCGATCTGGTCAGCAGAAGTGAAGAACCTGCCTTGCAGCAGCGGAATTCCCATGGTTTTCAAGTAATCAGGGCCGGTCCAGAAGTAGAGCGCGTGAGGGGCTTCTTGAAGCGAGGCAGGCTGCGCCGTACCAATCCAGAAAGGACCGCCATTATCGCCGCCCGAGAGAGGAACAATATTCGTCAGATCGGCCGCTTCGACTCCGGGTACCTGCCGAATGCGCGCAAGCAGTTGTTGGTAGCCTGTCCGCGTTCCAGCGGGGGTCTGTGTCAGCGAAGGCGACAGGCCAACCTGAAACGAGATCACGTTTCGGGTATCGAACCCGGGGTTCACATGCCAGAGATTGCGGATGCTGCGCAAGAGCAATCCCGCTCCTGTCAAAAGCACCAGAGTGAGCGCGAATTGCACCATCACCAACCGGCCGAGGCTTGCATTTCGTCCGGCCGAGGCTCCTCGTGACACCTTCTTTAAGGCGTCTTGCACATCGGACCTTGCGGATTGCAGCGCTGGAACCAGCCCGAACAGAACTCCCACAACAATCGAAGTCAGCAGGGTAAACAGGAGAACCGGCCAATGAAGGCCGATGTTCCCCGAGCGCGGCAGAGTGTATGGGAGGGCCGCGAGCAGGGCGTGCAGTGCAAATCCAGCAACCGCTATACCCAACAATCCGCCCGCCAGCGACAGCACGACGCTCTCGATCAGTAGTTGTCGCACAATACGGCCCCGGCTCGCGCCAAGTGCCGCGCGTATGGCGAACTCACGAGCACGCGCAGTCGATCGCGCCAGCAGCAGGTTCGCAACATTGGCACAAGCAATCAGCAGGACCAGAGTGACAGCGCCAAACAAAAGCACGACTGTCCCTTTTACGTCACCGACGATTTGCTCCTTGAGCGAAGTCAAGACAATCTCGACACCGCGATTGGCATCGGGATATTGGCGATTGAGGTCTCCTTGAACCGTGTTCATCTCGGCCTCCGCCTGCCCCATCGTTATTCCCGGTTTCAGACGTGCCAGCACTGCGACTGCATCAACAGAGCGTTCGGAGTAGATGGCAGGCATGTTGGGCCGCAAAGGGGTGAGGAGATCCGTGTCGGCGAGAAAATGGAAGCCTGCAGGAAGGACGCCCACGACGCTGAAGCTCCGGCCATCAAGTACCACCGATCTTCCTGTCACGTGGGGGTCTGCGCCAAACCGTTCTCTCCAGAGTCGGTCACTGATGAGCACAACAGGAGCCGCATTCGCTAGGTCGTCTGATGGCACAATTTCCCGCCCGATCGCGGGCTTGATGCCGAGGGTCGCCAGCAACGCGGACGAGCCCCGAATACCTATCAGATGTTCGGCTCTTCCGGGTGCAGCGAGATCAAAGTTGTGAAAGGTTACCGCAGCCATCGAATTGAACGAGCGTGACTGCCTCTGCCAATCTTCAAAGTTCGGGTAGGAAGCATCGAGGTGGCGCCCCCCCGGACGGTTCTGCCAGAGGAATGCGAGGCGATCTGCCTGCGGAAATGGTAAAGGCGCCAGAAGGACGCCTTGGACGACGCTGAACATTGCCGTGTTCGCACCGACGCCTAAAGCGATGGTAAGCGCTGCAACGCAGGTGAAACCGAGACTGCGAGTCAAGGTGCGCAGGCTATACCGCAGGTCACGCGAAACAGTATCGGCGAGGACTAAACCAATCATGACGCAGTAACGCCTCCCCTTCGAAACGCAGGTCTCTCAGAATGAGACGGTCCGGTGAGACTCTTGTTACGCGGATTCCGTTGAAATCTCCGAAATCTTTAAGATGAGTCCGAACAAGGCTTCGCAAGCCGTACCGACTGGCGAGAGGCCAAACCGCCCATTGACAGCCGATGATGTGCGATTGTTGGCATTACCCCCGTAAAACACCGATGGCGCCGGCGATCTTCGATCTCAGAGCCAGTATCAGGATCCCCTGACACTAGGCGACTTCAGTACCTATCCGAGCGTTTCAAAATGGTATTCTGAGGCACACGCGCGAGACAGATCGTATTGATGCACGATTGTTCTTGCGACAAAACCAGCCCTAGTGAGCGCACTTCAGGGGAGGGGCCAAAGGAGTTCGTTATGGCGCGCCAAATCATCTTCACATCGAACGCGGCAAAGCCGTCGCCGACATATAGCCAGGCCGTCAAGGCGGCAGGTCTTGTCTTTGTCTCGGGCACGGCGCCGACAGACTCCGAGACGGGCAAAATCAAGGGAACTGCGATTCAAGAACAGACGCAGCAATGCCTGACTAATGTCGCCGCCATTCTGGAAGCGGCTGGAACATCCATGGAAAAGATCGCTAGTGCCACGGTTATTTTGGCAGACGAGGATGATTTTGCGGGCATGAACGAGGAGCGGATGAGATGGTTTCCAATCAATCCACCTGCACGTCAGGGCGCTAAACTTCCGGCTCGCAGTCCGGGACTCAAAGTTTCAATTGCCGTCATCGCTGAAGCTTAAGTATCGGGAACGCCCCAGCATCCAGGAATCTGGTTGTGCCTGGACGCTGGGCAATACTTCTCCTACCTGGCCAGCGTCTGCCAGCGTACACTGGCAGGGCAGAATCGGGATCATGTACGGTTAGGCAAACCGTCAGTTATATAGTAGTTACGAGAAAAAGAAAGCGAAAAGCCGCGATCGCCCCGAGCATTGCCAAGCCATCGGAAAAACTTGCCACATAGCGACATTGGGGGAGTGATTCTGGACAGAGGATGTAACCTGCAGAAAGCATTACTTTGATTCAGGTTCTGGTTCTATTGGATGCATCGACTGCAAGATTCGGGTTTGAATCAATTCTGCCGCCCAGCCGGGCGGATTGCTGCTACGATCGCTGCCGCAGCACCCAACACGGCTTAGCTCCGTAGGCATGTTGGGTAGTGCACAAGTGGCAACTGACGGGCAGGCGGTGATCCAACCGAAACGCGAAGTCGAGCACAGGTCGCTCGATGAGTGCGTTATCGCGGAGAAGGCATTTCTCGAATTTTGCGCGAGAAGACGAGTAAAAGTAAATACCGTCCGCTCCCGTGAAGCAGCCCTAGTTAGCGCTTTCTTCCCCACAGACGCCTACTGCGGAATGCCGATTTCGTTCGGTTCTTCTTCGCGCATTTTTTGTCTTGACTCGATTTGCTCGTCGCTTAGGCGTGCATCGTAAATCGAACGAGGCTCGACGGAACGGGCGATGAGTGTCGAAAGGGCGGCGATTAGAATGAGCGGCAAAATGAATGACCTGTCCCTGCCCGTAAGCTCCAACATCAGGACAACGGCCGAAATCGGTCCCTGAGTGGTAGCGGACAGAACAGCGACAGCGCCGAGCAACGCGAAGAATCCCAGAGGCACGCCCGGCCACAGCGTGCTCCAGGCATGCCCTAGCGTAGCGCCGAGCAGAGCCCCAAAGGTGAGCGAGGGCGTAAACAGGCCGCCAGGAACGCCACTGCGCATGCACAGGATAGTGGCCAGCGGTTTCAGCAGCAGAAGAGCCAGCAGCAGCCGCAGTCCAACCTGATCCGTAAAAAGCAACTGCGAAAGGTCTTTGCCGTTGCCGAGTATTTCCGGAAACCGCACGGAGACCATTCCCAGCAGCCCGAGGACGATCACAGGGGCTATGAATCGCTGCCATCCGCGCGGCTTGGCCTTGTCGGCCCAACGAACGAGGCGCACATAAAGGATGGAAGCGAACGCGAAGAAGGGAGCAGCCACAATCGCCCACACAATCCCTGAAGCCGAGAGTGGGAACGAGGGAATGATGTAGGTCGGCGCATCCGGCAGAGCTATCCAGGAAACCCCGGTCGCGATCAGCGAAGCAAGAAGCGCCGGCAAAACAAAGCGCAAGGCAAGCTTCCCGCGCATCACTTCCAATGAGAAAAGCGCACCCCCCAATGGAACCCCATAAGCCGCGCCCATGCCGGCTCCAGCGCCACAAGCCACAAGCAAGCGTCGCTGCTCATCGGAGAGTTTTCCGGTATCCGCAAACAGATTCGCGAAGACAGCGCCGGCTTGTTTGGGCGCGCCCTCGCGCCCCATGGATGCACCCATGGCGACGGCGAAGATCGACAACACAGCGCTGCCCAGAGTTCGCAACGCCGGCATTCGCCCGGCGTAAAACCAGATGGCCGCGGTGGTATCGATGCCGTTGCCATTGGAGAGCTGTCTGAGAAGAAGCTGCCCGGCTCCGGTCACGATGGCTGCGGCGAGAAGAACGCTGACGTGTCTCGCGAGGCTTGCCTGACGCGCTGCAGCAAGTATGTTTGTGCCGGATCCATGCCATGCGACATGCTGGACGATTTCAAGCAATCGAGTCAGCGCCGCCGCTGCCAGACCCGTGGTGGTGCCAATCAAGCAGACCGCCAGCCAAAATCGCGGTGCGCCCGGACTCGCAAGCGTGGTGGGGATAGCCCCGTCGCTCTCGGCAACCAGTGTCGGCATAAGAAACATACTAACGAAAGCACTGCCTTGCCGCATCCCTTGGCGAATGACAAAAACATACAGCTCACGCCAATGACAGCCGCTTGACGAGCAAGTTCGAGCGACTTGTTGGATGCAAACAGGAACCAAGCATCGACAAGAACCCCGAGGGTGAAGATGGCAACGGCGATCCAGACAGTTCTGGTCCGCGATCCAGATTCCAGGAATAAAGGACTAAGAAGTTTCTGAAGGAGCACTACCCCGACTACCAACGCGCCCAGCACGAGTTGGCCTATGTACGCGTAGAATAGAACTCCCAGGCCTTCCGCCACTATGATCCGACGAAATCTCAATGTCCGGAATGCCGGTCAACTGACCAGGATGCAGAAACTCTGCGATTCCGCCCCTCGCCGACTACACAAGGCTAATGCGAACAAGCCGAGCTGGGCCGTTAAGCTAACCGTCGAGGCCGGCCCGTGCGCATCCTGACCCGTTAAATGCTGGGCGAGATCCTTTTCCACACCCTCATCGGATGCGTGCTTTTCCCCTTTATCCTCTTCATGCGCGATCTGCCAACTATCCTGAATATGATGGTCCGGAACAGCTCCACACTAAACAGTGTCGCGGAATTTGCCCTGTTCCTAATGCCCAACTTCTTCATGGTGACGATTCCCATGGCGGTGCTGGTGGGCGTGCTGCTCGGCCTGAGTCGTCTCGGCGCCGACAGGGAAATCGTCGCCATGCGCGCCTCCGGCCTCGGCATTGGCTACTTTGTTCGCGTCGCAGGGATCGTCGCCATCGGTGGAACCGCAATCGGCCTTTTCAACTCGCTTTACGTCGCTCCTCGCGCCAATCAGGCCATCCTCGACCTAAACAAAGCGCTCGCTCCCCAAGCCACCTAGGAGATCCAGCCACGCGTGTTTTACGAGGATTTCAAAGATAAAGTCCTCTACGTTCAGAATGTGATCTCAAGAACCGGTGCCTCCAACTGACATCAGGTCTTCATCGCCGACATCACCGACCCCAGCTCGCCCACAATCACCACTGCCGCCTCCGCCACCGTCGTTAGCGACACCCCGCAGGCAATGCTCATGCGCCTCCGCAATGGAACCGAGCACGAGCCGCTCAAAGACCGTCCGGAGGAATTCAACATCTCCACGTTCACGATAGATGATTTGCCCTTCGCCGCAAACCAGCAAAATGAAACTCACCTCGGCCGCCTCGATACCCCGATTCTTGCACTGCCCATCAGTGAGCTCATCGGGCGCACACATGGCCCGGACGACAAGCGGTTCCTCATCGAGTTCTACAAGCGTTTCTCCTATCCCGCTGCCTGCCTGGTCCTCATTCTGGTGGGCGTGCCGCTTGGTGTCACCTCCCGGCGAGGGGGGGAAAAGCTCCGCCTGGGTCTTCACCATTCTGCTTGTAACCCTTTATTACTCGCTGTCTCTGATCGGGATCGCACTAGGCCGTCAAAAATGGATTCCGACATTCCTGGCCGTCTGGTCGGCCAACATTCTCTTTGCAGTCGGAGGCCTGTTCCTACTCTGGCAACTGGCCAGCGGCAGCCAGATTCTCAGCGCCATTGCCGGCCTTCGGCACGCACCTCAAAGAACAAGATTGCCGCTCCCGCGATACCCATCGGCGTTTCCAATGAAGGCCTTCTGACCCTGTTTCGTGGCAGGCCCAGGAGCAAGTCATCGTACCGCGTATTTCCCCGCATTCTCGACCAATACGTTGTGCTTGAATTCTTGAACATGTTTGCGCTGGTGCTACTGGGCTTTGTGCTGCTCATGCTGGTTTTTATAGCCTTCGATTTCCTTAGCGATATTCTGCGCCACCACATTCCCAGCACCACGGTGGGAGACTACCTCATCAACCTCACGCCCTTTCTTCTTGATCAGCTCGTTGCCCTGGCGGTTCTCATCGCTGTCCTTGTCACATTCGGGGTCTTCAACCGCAACAGCGAAATCATCGCCATCAAAGCCACTGGTATCAGCCTTTACCGTTTGGTGGTGCCCTTCGTCACCATCGCCGCGATTCTTGCCATGAGCCTCTTCCTCTTTGATGAGTTCTATCTGCCCCAGGCCAACAGACGGCAGGACGCTCTGCGTAACAACATCAAGGGCAAACCAGCGCAAACAGTAACCCATCCCGAGCAGAATTGGATATTCGGAGAACCTCGCAAGGGCGAGCCGGGCCGCATCTTCTACTACCGTTTCTTCGATCCCGACCGCAGCGAGTTCGCTAATATTTCCCTTTTCGAGTTTGCCCCCTCCACCTTCGCACTCACCCGCCGCGTCTTTGCTGCCAAAGCACTCTGGGACCCCGGAACGGCCTCGTGGCGATTTCACAACGGCTGGGAGAACGACATTGAAGGTGACCACCCCAAAGATTTTCACCAGTTCACACAGACCTCCTTCTTCGAGATCCATGAAGAACCCGGTTACTTCAACAAGGAAAGCCTGCAAGCCCAGCAGATGAACTTCGGTCAGCTCAAGTGCTACATCGGCGGCATGTGCCAGAGCGGCTTTAACACGATGAAACTCCGCGTAGCTCTATGGCACAAGCTGGCCTATCCATCCGCAGCCATCGTCATGGCCGTACTAGCCATTCCATTCGCGCTCTCAATGGGCCGCTGCGGATCCCTCACCGGCATTGCGGTAGGCATCGGCGTAGCCCTCGCCTTTTGGGTAATCGACAACCTCTCCTGCGCACTTGGCTGCCTTGGTTGCCGATGTCCTCTTCGGGCTCGTTGGCGGCTA
>Ga0116129_1001195_pt1 | contig 14689 bp, 18 predicted proteins | sample June2015DPH_17_2_FD_89732 | JGI IMG/M metagenome (GOLD analysis project Ga0116129, IMG submission 89732) | Peatland microbial communities from SPRUCE experiment site at the Marcell Experimental Forest, Minnesota, USA - June2015DPH_17_10 | ecosystem: Environmental > Terrestrial > Soil > Wetlands...
GATGGCTTTGATCCGGAACAGGCAGACCTGTTTGCCCACAACGAAATTGTTATTCACGCATCTTGCGAGAAGGTCTTCGCCAATATGGCTGACGCTCAAGCGTGGCCTTCCTGGTATCCGAATTCTCAGAATGTCACGTTGCTGAACAGTCCCGATGGAAAGCTCCATGAGGGAACGCCGTTTTCGTGGGACACCTTCGGACTCCACTTTGAGAGCCGCGTGCATGAGTTCGTGCCAAACAGCCGCATCGGGTGGTTTGGCAATAGTCCAACGACGAATGGTTATCACACTTATCTTCTGTCGAAAACAAACGAAGGCTGCCACGTCGTAACGGAAAGTTGTGAAAGGACCCGGTGCGGTGGAATTACGCAAGAACAGACCGCAGGCTATGCACGAGGGACATGATCTCTGGTTGAGCAATCTCAAGCAGCGCTCTGAGACTTAACCCACGTCGTAGGTCGATGCCCAGATCCCGATGAACGCATCCGGGATTACAGCATCAGTGTGCTCCTCGTGCGGATAAACCATGGAATGGAGAAACGAATGCAGAAGAAAACACCTCAGCAACGTACCCTGTTCAAGGGTGGCACCGTCCTGACCCTGGATGTGTCGATCGGTGACTTCACGATTGCCGACGTGCTGGTCGAAGGTTCGCGCATTACCGCTGTGGGTCCTAACCTCAGCGCCGACGATGCGCGGGTTATCGACGCGACCGGCAACATCGTCATGCCTGGTTTTGTGAATCCGCACCAGCATGCATGGCTCGGTCTGCTTCGTGGGCTGCTGCCTAACGTCGAGACGCTTGATGAGTACTTTAATGCGATTCCGTTCGCGATCGGGCGTTACTACCGCCCGCAGGACATGCACCTGGCCACCCTGCTAACAAGTCTGTCGTGCCTCGACGGCGGGATCACGACTATTCTGGACGCGGCCCATAACAGCCTCACACCCGAGCACGCGGACGCCGCGCTCGAGGCTTTCGATCGGGCTGGCCTCCGCGCGATCCATATGGTCGGCAAGCCGGTAGGTATGACGGTGAAGCATTGGCCCGGCGAGATTCAACGTCTGAAGAGGTCGGAGGATGCCCTTGCGAACGTTGGTCTGTTCGCCCTGATTCCTGATGCGAATCACTGGGCGGTTGCGCGTGAATTCGGGTGTCGCATTCTGACCGAGTTCGGAGGTTGGGACCGTGGGCCATCACCGCTGCCCGATCTGCACGCCAGGGGGATGCTGCGTTCGGACAACATCTTCAATCATTGTTGCCGCTTGAGCGGCGATGACTGGCAAATCCTTGCGGATGCGGGAGTAAACGTCACAGTGAACCCGCGCTCGGATTCGTTGTTCGGGCTGGAAACCGATGGCTTCCCTTATCAGACGGCGCTTGATTACGGTCTGCGCCCCGCGCTTGGAATCGATATTGACACGTCCCAGGGTGGAGACATGTTCGGCGAGATGCATGTCGCGTTTGCCCAGCAACGCACGTTCGCGCAGAGGCGACGTGCAGCCGGTGATAAGTCTGCGCCCGCGCCTATCCATGTACAGGCGATTTTGGAGGCCGCAACAATTGACGGTGCACGCGTCATGGGGCTCGAAAGCAACGTAGGAAGCCTGACACCGGGCAAGCAAGCGGATCTGATCATGATCCGTACGAATGGCATCGCCACGTTCCCGTCGCACAACGCAGTTGGAAATGTCGTACACATGGCCAACCGGAGTGATGTCCGGACTGTCATGGTTGCTGGTTGGCTCCGAAAGCATGAGGGGCAACTGGTTGATGTCGACGTGGAAAGTGTCCGACGCGCAGCAGAGGCCTCGCGCGAGTATCTGTTCGATGCGGCTGGCTACCAGCCGGATGCGTTTGAAGATGAATTCCCACATCTGCAACCGGCTACCTAGGGCCCCGCCGTTTTAATGGATAACATCATGTCCTCACATCGCAATGCGCGACTGTCGTTGCCACCAGGCACACGCAGTGCAAGTCCATACCGAGCAATGGCACCCATCGCAGCTGGACTGTTTTTTGGCTTCATCTCGGTGGGGCTACCCCTTCCAGTTGTCCCCTTGTTTGTCCATCAGGTGCTCGGTTACGGTGATGCCACAGTGGGCGGTACCGTCGGACTGCAATTTCTCGCAACACTTCTTACGCGCAGTTACGCGGGTCGTGTCGCAGACGCAAACGGTGGAAAGCGGTCTATGATGCGCGGCGGGGTGGCCTGTGCGCTTGCCGGCGTTCTCTATATTCTCGCTTCCGCCTTGCCGTTACCGTCAGTCACGGCCTTGATCGTATTACTCGCGGGACGGGTGGTCGCTGGCTTTGGCGAGGGTCAACTGGTTACGGGATCTGTGACCTGGATGATCGCAGCAGGGGGTTCGCAAAATGCGGGCGAGGCAATGTCGTTGGTGGGAATGGCTATGTACACGTCGGTTGCGCTCGGCGCTCCCTTGGGCATGCTCATCTACCGGCACTCCGGCTTTTCAATGGCGATGTCGTTGATCATCATCGCGCCACTGCTTGCGTGTGGGATTGGAGCTCGGGTTCCAGCCGCGTTTGCGCCGAGTGGAACGCGAGTTCCCATGATCCGCGTGCTCGGAATGATCTGGCGTAGCGGGCTCAGCCTCTCGCTGCAAGGTGTTGGATTTGCCGTAATCAGCGCCTTTGCCTCGCTGTTTTTCGCGTCCCGCGGATGGTCACACGCGGCGTTGGAATGACATTCTTTGGTGGAGCTTATGCCTTCATCCGCGTGTGCTTCGGACATCTGCCGGATCGTATTGGCGGGTACCTCATAGCGATCGCATCTTTGGGTATCGAGGGCATCGGTCGGGCGCTGCTGTGGTTGTCCCCGAGTGAGACGGTGGCACTGTTCGGCGCCCTCTTGTCCGGAATGGGCTGCTCGCTGCTATTGCCGGCGCTTGGTGTCGAGATCCTCAAGCACATTCCCCCGCAGAGTCGAGGAACTGCATTAGGAGGATTCGTGGCGTTCCAGGATATAGCATACGGGATAACCGGCCCTATAACAGGCGTACTTGCCGCCCGTACCGGATACGCATCGGTCTTCCTCGTCGGGGCAGTGGCAACGCTGGTCGGAATCGGGTTTGTTTTTTCCGAGCGTGCGAATTCGAAGACGCTGATGTCAGACTGGTGTGGGGATGCATCGCAGGCGAAGAGGGGTGCGTGAAACCAACGATTGTCAACACATCCGATCTTGCCGCGGTTTCTCCTTATATGTGCGACGTTGTTCTGGCTGAGGGACTGAAGGCCGTCTGTTTAATTCCACTTGTCAAGCGAGGTCGAGCGCTCGGGATGCTCAGAATCGGACGGACCGGCAAGAGTGCCTTCACACCAAACGATGTCGAGTTCCTCACGCGGGTGTCTGGTCAAACTTGCGAGGCCAGCATCCCTGACGTTTTACAAAGAAATCCGTCCAGATCCAGTGCCCACTGATATGCTCGTCCCGTCGCATCGGCTTTCCGAGGCGAGAGGTTATGAAGACTGCAGTTCACAGATGGTTCTCTGATCGGTGGGCGTTCAACACCTCGAATGCCTATTGGCAGGCGCTGCCAACGCTGAGCAGGGGGAAATTCCTAGTCGCGGCGTTTGTCACCTGGTGCGCGGTCGGTTTCGTCATCGATCTGCTACTTGTGAACTATCAACCCTTAGGTCGAGGCTTTTTCTGGCCAATCTACTTTGGCACGCTTGGGGCAGCCGTTTTTGCGGCCCGCATGGGGCGGACTAGTCTCGTCCCCGTTCTTCTGCTGATTATGGGGGCCGGCCTGTGGCTGGCGGTTCGAATCTCCTTTCATTCGTTCGTGTCACCAGACTTGGAGGCGATGCATCGTCGAGTCGTCTTCGACGCCATCGGCATCCTGGTGGGCACGATCGTCGGGTATCGACTGCTCGTCGATTTCATCAGGACCGAAGGCCTCGCCACGGTCCGCATCCAGACCGAACTTGCCCTCGCACACGGCATACAGGCGACTCTGGTTCCGATGCTTTCTCTTCAGATTGACCGCTTCGAGGTCTATGGGAAATCCATTCCCAGCACAGAAATGGGCGGCGACTTGATCGATGCCGTAGAACGTGACGGAACGCTGCTCGCTTACGTGGCTGACATTTCCGGACACGGCCTGGCCGCCGGCCAGTTGATGGGAATGCTGAAGACGGCGGTGCGTGTCTCCCTCCAGTTCCGACAGGAACCCGTGGCCGTACTGGAAAGTGCCGACCGCGTTCTTCCGGCGGTCAAGGAGGCGAACATGTACGCGACGATCGCGCTTCTGAACTTCGACGGCTCGTCCGAAGTGGAATATTCGTTGTCGGGTCATCCGCCCATCCTTCACTATCGCGCCCCGACCGGGGATATCGCGCGGCTCGCCATGGAGCAGCTTCCATTGGGCTTGATGCCCGGGGGTCGCTATTCGAGCCAGCGCGTCAGCTACTCCGCGCGGGATCTGTTTCTGATGATTTCCGATGGGATCTCGGAAGTACCCAACGGGAACGATGAAGAATTTGGTCTGGATCGCCTCGAGCATTTACTCAGGAAAAACGCCGCGCAGCCACTCCCACAGCTATGGGAGTTGATCATGGGCGAAGTCAAACGGCACGGTGTGCAGCAAGACGACCAGACATTGCTGCTGCTCCGCGTCCGCACGTAGCAAGCATCCGCCGCTCGTATTGCAAGTCACACCGCGCGGTTCGATTACGGTTTGGGGTCGACCATTAACGGACCATAACTCGTTGCCTGCGCGGGATCGACACGTGGTGAGCCTGACTGTTGCAAAATCGCGATCCCACTCATTTGACCGGGCGAACGGGTGTGGTTTACTAGTCGACAATGACTCCTTCGTTGATCCTGCGAGTACTGTTGCTCGGCTATCTGTTGTGCACTTTCCCGGTCAGAGTCTTTTCGCAGACTCTGGTGGAGCGACTGGGATACCCTCCCGGCACAAAGCTCCTCGTTGTTCATGCGGACGATCTGGGCGAAACCCACTCGGTGAATGCTGCTGCCATCAAAGCTCTGCAAGGCGGGACGATCAATTCGGCGAGCCTGATGGTGCCCTGCCCATGGTTTCCAGAGATTGCCGACTATGCCAAATTCCATCCGGACGCAGACTTTGGCCTGCACCTCACATTGACGAGTGAACGAGTTTATTACCGCTGGGGTCCCGTGGCGCCCGCGGACAAAGTGCCGAGCCTGGTGGATCAAAACGGATATTTCCATCACGAGTGGGAAGCGGGCGAGCATATCAACGCCAAGGAGGTCGAGGTCGAACTGCGCGCCCAGATCGAACGCGCGCTCGCGATGGGCGTTCGTCCCACGCACCTCGATTCGCACCAGTACCGGCTGATCATGAACGGCAAAGAACTGTTCGACACTATGCTGCGGGTGGCTCACGAGTATAAGCTGCCGGTTTTCGTTACCAGAGATTGGTTCGCCGACCACCCATATTTGCAGGCCAGCCTCGGTCCGAGCGATGTAGTGCTGGACCATACGGTTACGATTGAACCGGAAATTCCGCCGGAAAAATGGGCGGAATTTTACCTCACTGCTTTGAAGAACCTGAAGCCGGGCGTGACGGAGTTCGTCATCCATCCCGGTTTCGACGATGATGAACTACGGGCCGCCACCAGGGAACGCTCTACATGGGGCTCGGCCTGGAGGCAGCGCGACTACGATTTTTTCACGAGTGACCAGTTCCGGGAAATTCTGGCTCAGCAAAAAATTAAGCTGATCACTTGGAGGGAACTGGCCCGTGCTGCCGAAGCAAAGTGATCTCTCCCAGATTTCTGCCGACGCGTCATGGGGTAGCCGACCCCGCAGCGGCGCAGACTCAACACCACCACGGGTCGGTTCTGGTCAGCGGATACGCAAGAAGCGACTCCGCTGGACCCGATCTGCCTAGCTCGACCTCAAACAACTATCTCCTTTGCCTGCGAACAGCACGACCCAGCCCTCGCCCTCTATTCCAACCGGGCGCACTACTCTGCCTGATTGACCAAATTTCCAAAAGCGTCGTAGTCGTAGCCAACTCCTGCCCCGACCGCGATTGTTTCGCTAGGTTGCTCGCATCCTTTGCGCAGTTCTCGACTTAGCTCATCGATGGCCCCGATGTGGTGCAGGACTTTTACTTCGAAAACCCAGACGTGAGTTTTGGGGTACACTCCCGCGACGGTTGAGTCGTGGTTTTGCCGGTGTGGCGCTGGAAGCGAAGTTTGAAGCGGAAGATACGTGTACAGCGAGAAGCACGCACAGCAGAGCGGCCACAGCTTTCACCAAGGAAGTCGGCCTTTGCTATTTTGAGATATTTCAACAAATCTACCACGTCTTTGGCGTATTGCTCGATCGAAATCGGACGCTCCGGGATGTCCGCCGTGCGACCATTTCCTTGGAGATCGACCGTAATAACCGAATGATTTTGAACCAGCTCAGGGAATGATTCCCGCCCGGCAAATCCGAGGGCAGGCGGGATAAAAACCAGCGGATCGCCGGTTCCCTCGATTTCGTAATACATCTTCAGCCCGTTGACTGGTGCGTATCCATTGATTTTCTTTGGATCGCCGTTGCGCGCGTTCATAACAGTTCCTTTCGATTTGGCCTGAGTCTGTGCTTGGTCAGGGCTATTTCCACCGATCGCTTGGGAAGCCACGAACAGCGGCACCAGCATTGCACCCAAGAATCGGCGGATTCCGCTTGCCTTGAGGTAGCTCATTTTTTCATTGCATCTCTCGGATGAGCATCTTCCCAGCGGTAATCCTTGCGTAAGCCACTTCCGAATTGCTCACGAAAAATTCCCAGAAAGTAGTTCCAGCCTCGCTCATGGCCTCTCGCTTCGTCAGTGTCCGGAAGGTCGGAATGCACGAGGGTCATCAGGGTGTCTTCTCCCTGTTTCTTGAAGGTCAGAGTAACCGTCGATTCCTGTCCCAATGTATTCGGCGACATCCAGGTATGCTGAATCCGCTCCGGTCGCTGTACTCTCATGAATCGTCCGTAATGGGCTGTTCCTTTCAGGAGCCAGTAGAAGAGCCCGTCTACTTTTGGATCTAAAACAAACTTTTCGGCTGCATTCCAGGGATTGCCAGGAATCTTTGGATTGAGCCACCCATCGAACACCTCGTCCTGCGGAGCAAGGATTGTTCGTTCAACCTTAATTTCAATGGTCTTCTCCGATTTCTTCATTACTTCTTCTCCTTCTTCCGTTTGTCCTTAGAATACTGTTCAAACTCGTCGAGGCGCTGGTTCCAGAACCGCTCGTACTCATGAACCCATCCCGCCACCTGTCGAAGTGGTTCCCCTCGAAAAGATATGAAGACTTCCCGGCCCTGTTTTCTGCGTTCGATAAGCCCTGCTCTTTCGAGCAGCTTCAGGTGTTTCGTCACCGCATTTAAAGCGGTGTCGAACGGCTTTGCGACATCCAGGAAACGAGCAGGCCCGTTTGCCAATTGCCCAATAATCGCCCGCCGGGTTGGGTGCGAAATCGCAGTCAATACGTCCGTCAATTGATCCATGATAACATTACACCCTAAGGTGTAATGTAATGCAAGCACAATTTTCGGGAGCGCGACTCGCACTTCCGCTGCTGCGACCCACTGATAGCGGCCTTGGGACAGTTCCTTTGCGAATCCTTCAAGCAGATGACCGCCGGTGCTACTGCGCAGTTGCTCGATACGTGATGGCCGTCTGAAATAGTGAACCAGCATGATGCTCCCCCTCGTTGGGAGCATCATCATTATGTGTGATAGCCGAGACTTGACCTTACACGCGCTGTTTGTGAGGACGAAGCGGAACTGTCGGACTCGGCTGAACCTCAATTTCCGGTTGGCCCGTGACTCGACCGGAACTCGGAAGGGTGTAGCTCATTGGATGAGCTCTGAATGCGTCGACGATGTTGTACTTAAGGGACTCGGACTCGCGTGGTTGCTGGCTGATCGGGCGCGAGAGCCAGGCGGGATCCCGCTAGCAGTCTGCCTACAAGCAGAACTGACCAGGTTGTGCGGACGACGGTCGCCAGTTTTTCCATCAGACCTGCAGGACCGCCGAGGTGATTCGCCATCCCAAAACCCAACAACAAAGCCATCATCGCGATAGCGGTGAGGATACTGTAGGCGGTCCAGCCGCGCCAGCGCGGATCGCGTCGAAAGCGCCACGCAAAGAGAAAGAGAACACACAGTGCGGCATCGAAGGCAAGAAGATCACAGACTAAGTGCGGGAGTGGTCGGGTAAAAACGGCATCGCCTATTACAGCGAGGCCGTCGAGGAATTGAATAAGCGGAATCAGCACTGAACCAAATCCCTGTAGCACCTCACGGCGCAGGCCCAGAGCGAATATGCAAAGCAGAACACCAAAGACAAGGAAGTTGATCTGCTGTGCCAGTTTGAAAGGCGTAAGCTCGAGGGCGCTAATGGTGCTGCGAAGCGAGTTATAGCCTGGCGTCAGGAAGCCAAGAACGATATAGGTCGCAATAAACAGAACCCCACCGCACCCTGCAACCAGCAGTACAGTCGTGATGCGTGGGCGGATTTTCGGATTACCATGGTCCGTCGTCATCGTTGTCTGTTCCGAATACACAGCATATTCAAAACTATGGTGATGCTTTTCCTGCTGCAAAAGCGTTCCTTTAATTCCGGTTTAAGCTCAACTGGATATATTTCCTTCGTGAGGAGCGGGTTCTCCATATCCCTAAAGGATCCGGCGCAGCACGGGGATCCTCCGAAACAGAAGGGCGCTGAGCGCAAAATGTGGCCGCGGTGGCGATGTGACTCGGCGGCCTGTCGCAGCATTGGGGCAGAAGATCCGAAGAGCCAGCGCTCTCAAAGTCAAACCCGCACAGCCGCGCCTTCATATGCTGGCGCTTGAGACTTTGCAGTTGCGATTGCCAGCCCGAGACATGCTGCGATCAGTGTCTCGGCAATCACCGGACCAAAAAAGAAGTAGGCGTTCGAATTCACCGCGAATACGGCATACGCAACCAGAAACGTAGCCAGGATCGGCCGGAGCGTCATCGCGTCGGTTTTCGCCAATGATCCGAGTTGCCAGAAAAGAACAGCCTCAGCAGTGAGAGAAATCGAGATCCCCAATCCGAAGCCGTGGTAGAAATCCCAGAAACTTCGCATGTGTCCCATCACAAGAAACTGATTCACCTTCATCGCCTGCACGGCAGTAGCGGCGGGGCCTGGCCCCACATCGCCAAACACACCGCCGATAGTGTGTAACACAGCGTGGATGAAAGTCAGGACCGCTGCGATGCGAAGAAACAGAGTGGAGCTCATGACTATTTGCCTCCTTGCGCCGCCTTGGCGAAAAGCACCAAAATTTCTTGCCAGGCTCCGGGTCCGTCGAAGATCTCGCGGAGTTTTTGATAGCCCTCGCCATGACGCTCCAACTTGCTGTGCTCCAACTCGACAAGGGTGGTTGCAGGTCCCTCGGCCGAGAATCGAATCTCGACCTCACTCGCCTTGGCCACATCCGGATCGCACACCCAATCCGGTTGATCATGCCCCGGCCCTACATGCCACGAAAAGGTAACTCTGTGCGGCGGGTCCCACGCCAGCACCGTGCCCCAGTCGTTCAGGTTGCCTGCGACATCTCTCTCATACCAGCGCCCTCCAATGCGCGGCTCCGCGAAGATCGTCTCGAAGGGTTTTTCCCCGATATGATGCGTCGCCGGCCACCACGTCTCCATCTGCTCCACAAACACGCTAAATGCGCGCTCGATCGGCACCTGCACGCGCACACTCTTACGTACGACGGCTTCTTCCACTGTGTTTGACATGTTTCTCTCCTGGCGTTTTCATTTCTGCTGTTGCTTGAAAGGAGGCCATCGCCTGCGTCCACATCAGGTCAAAGTGGGCACGCAGCCGCGCCACTCCTTCCGGATTCAACCGGTACAGCCGCCGCGTTCCGGCCTTGCTGTCGGCGACGAGTCCGGCGTCTTTGAGGACTTTGAGGTGTTGTGAAACCGCTGGCCGCGTGACAGGCAGCTTCCGCGCAAGCTCGCTCACAGCGATGGGCCCGCTCGCGAGCTTTTGAAAGATGGCCATGCGCGTTGCATCACCCAACGCGTCGAGCCCAGCTTTTAGGTAAGCATCCACTAACGGTAAGCTACCACGAACCGATGGGAATTTGTCAACAAAAAATTGCGTCTCCGTTCTGAAAGTTGTGGGAACACCCCCTAATCGATAAGATTGGGCGCTAGATCAAGCACGGCCGCTGCGTAATGCTCGTGCCCAGTCCGGGCGCTGCCGCTGCTCAGCGTCAGCAGCAGCGTTTTCCCAGTCATATACAACAGCCCTCAATTCTGCGGACCACGATCCGTTTCGCTTTTCTACAATTGCATATCGTGCGTGTGGTGAGCCGGTTTCCATCTTGAGTGGGAATGGGCGGTCATCCTGGTAAGCGGGCAGGCCTACGGATCCCGGTTGACGATGAGTGGCCCTTCCGCTAGCTTGAAAACCCGCGGAATATGGGAATGCCCATAGAGGATTAGGGCGCCGATGTCGTTCCTGCTCGAGATCGTATCTCCGTAGGCGTGGCTGGTCGGACGGTCGGACGCCAGATCGCTCAAGCGTTTCTAGAAAATATGAAACATCGCTGTTCGGCGTTCCGTAAAGACGCTTCATCAAGTCTGCTTAAGAAAGCAAAATAATGTGTTTTGTTCGGATCATGAGAACAGCTCAATTCACGTTTCCAGGGCCGTCGCAGCTCGAAATCACCGACGGCGATTTCGGGACAATTGATTCATCGTTTTCGCTCCCTGGACTTCTGATACATCATTCGTTCTTTGTTCCAGTCGATGGGTCCTTCTCGGAGACCGCAGTTGTTGTTGTTTCACCGCCGAACAAGTGGCGGTTATTATTGAGTATTTTGTTGTTCCTTAATAACGCTCGCCAAATCCTGATGATCTATTTGGAAAACGATCGACAGTGCGTCTGCGCTCCCTCGCACCAGAACGTACGTTGCTGATGTATCCACATGCTTGCTTCGGGATGAATTCCGGAAACACATTCTCCATACCACCTTCGCGAGCAAATATTTAGAATCCAGAAGGTTCGCTTCCACAGCTTGAAGTTGGGTTTCAGAGAGCCCCATCGAAGAGAATTGAGTCTTCATTTTGGGAACGACTGTGAGGAAATCGTCTTTTTTGACCGCCTGGAAGCCATTGGGCCCGCCAAACATGAACGTATCCGCGTATAAATCGCTGATTCCCGATACATCAGAAGAAGAATTTGCTCTCTCGTACCGTAAGAAAAACTCCTTGACTCGTTGATCCGTCTGTTCCTCCCGCTTGTGCCTACTGCAGACGTTCCCGAAACGGAATCTACCTTTAGTATTATACCACAATTACGTTTGTTAATCAAACAAACGCTCCATCGGGTAGTGTATCAGTTTGAATTTTGAGGATAGTCTTCTTCTGACTCTGAACACATATAAGCCACAAAGCAAATCAGGGCAACCACACCGGAGAGAGCCATCAGCGCCAATCCTGTATTCGTAAACGGAGAGAAAAAGAGTACGAATCCAGCGACGTAGCCTATAACTTTGCTCACTACTCGAATAATCCGCTTAAAAGTCTTCATGCGACTTGCTTTTTATACGGGCCGTGTTTTCCGGGTTTCGGCATGTAGTTTTCTGCCATCATCACAATTTCCTCAAGACTCCAAACGTGGTCACTCAGTCCCGCTGCCATCGCTGGAGTGATTCGCAAGGTCTTGTGGATTCTGGCGAAATTGTAATAGACCGCATGAATCGCAACCATCGCAATATGGTTCTCCAGCTTCTTGCTAAAGCTGGAATATCGAATCACGTTTGGAGCATTGCGGAATTATGCGATCTGCTTCCCGAAAACCGCACTATCGGTTCACAGATTGACAAGGGGCTTATCCTGAAAGCGCTGGGAGAATAGCTGCAATGGATTCACGAACTACTCAACGCGCTACGAAGGCCGCCCCAGCCTCAGCTTTTGAGATTTCACCATCGAGCAGCCATGATCTTCCTTGGACTTTCGTTGTCCCTTTTCATTGCGTGGAGCATTAGGATGCTGGTCAGCGACAGGCATTACTTTCTTCTCGTCATTTTCGTAATTCCACTAGCGATCCTAGCGACAGCCAGCGGACGAGTCGTAAAAAGGGGCGTCATTGGCAAGTCGATGCCACCGTCCCAGAAGCCAAGCTAGCCTCCTGTGGAAATCATACGACCCACTGCCGCCGCGCTGTGATTCTACGGGATCAAAATTCAAACTGATACATTACCCTCCATCGACAATCGGTATCGACACAATCTACCGTCCGTCCATCGTTTCCGGCGCCGGCAGGCTTTGAATTTCCTTGCCTGACAGGCTGTCGTACACGGTCATTTCCGCAGGAGCCCTTGTGCCTACGAATAAGCGGTAATTGGTGCGGTCGAGCGCCATGTCTGCCGCGCCATCACCACGAGCGGGCCAACTCGTGATGAGTTCGCCGCTTCCGAGTGTCAAACTGGTAGATTCGGTCTGCACGCGAGTCGCAAATGAGGAGGACGCCGTTGTCGTCCATCGCGTTTTCGGCGAGATGGCCAGGACGAGGCGTTGGGGCAATCATGTCGGCGACAAGCTGGTCGTATCCGGCCCCGCGCTTGGGTTGCCGGATGCCCACACGTTCATACGCATCGAATCCTGCATTCTGTCCTCCATAGCCGAAGTAGATGAGGTTGGTCGAGGGGTCGTAGAAAAGACGGTTCGGATCGGGCTCGACCTTAAAGTCCTGAACCGTCTGGAAACTCTCGCCCTGAAAAACGCTCACGTGACCGTCGAGACTGGATACATATAATTTGTTGAAGTCACCGCCCAGGAAGAGCGCGTCCTGAGTGTCCTTAAACCCGGCGAGACTCTCGATTACCTTCCTGCCGCCCAGGTCCACAACCTCCAGGGTATTATTCGCCACGACAGCAACAAACAGACGTTTCTTTTCCAGATCCACACCCATGTGATCGAGACGCCCCTGGACACCCGACAATGCAATGGTTTCCACTAGCCTGAGTGTTTGCTTTTCTTGTGCAAACACCTGGGTTGCGACGCCGGCAGGCAGGGCAATGAAGAATAGTGCAAGAGGTTTGATCATAAGCGTCCTCATTACTTTATGGATGACAAGTATGCTTGGCAATAAATTACCCGCGCAGTGAACCATTGTGGGATTCGTTTTCGCGGAACTTGAGAAGTGCCTGAATTTGTGTGATTTTTTGAGATAGAGGAAAAGCATTTTGAGAAAAATGTCTGGTGTTGGTTTTGTCCTGGTCTTGATTGCGGCATCCGCCATGCGAGTGCTCGCTCAGCAGAACCCGCCTGCTGAAAGCGCGGCTCCGCTCGTCTTAACCGGAGCCATCCCCCTGCCGAATGTGAAAGGGCGCATAGATCACTTTGGACTCGATCCGGCGCACAACCGGCTCTTCGTTTCGGCGCTGGGCAACAATTCAGAAGAGATCATTAGCATCGGTGCGCAGACGGTCGTTCACGCGATTTCCGGGGTGCCGGCCCCGCAGGGCGTTGCCTATTCGCCCGAGACGAACAAGCTATTTGTCGGAAGCGACGAGGGAAAGCTATATGTATACGACGGCAGCACCTTCGATCTGATCACCTCCATCGACTTTGGGGATGACGTAGATAACCTTCGCTACGATGCGGCGGAAAAGCGATTGTACGTCGGCTATGGGGACGAAAAGACCGGCGCAATCGGGATAGTCGATGCCGCCGGTAACAAGCGGCTCGGCGACGAGTTCAAGCTGGGAGCGCATCCGGAATCTTTCCAGCTGGAAGCTTCAGGCCCTAACATCTACGTAAACCTGCCGGACTTGAAGCAGATCGCCGTCATCAATCGCACCACGCACTCCATCACCCGCTGGCCGATAACTTTCGAGAGCAACTTTCCCATGGCGCTGGATGAGCCCGATCACAGGCTCTTCGTCGCGACACGCGCTCCGTCCCAAATGGTTGTGTTTGACGCCGGCTCAGGCAGACTGGTTGCTGCGCTTCCCACTGTCCAGGATTCGGACGATCTGTACTATGACGCCGACCGCAAACGCGTCTATGTCCCCGGCGGCGAAGGGTACATCAGCGTGTTCCAGCAGGAGGATGCCGATCACTATAGGCTTCTCGCCAAGGTTCCGACTGCGATAGGAGCGCGCACCGCCGGGTATTTTGGAAAAGGCAGGAAAGGCTTCGACCACTTCTATCTTGCAGTTCCCGCCCGCGCCGACCACGGCGCGGAGCTGTGGATTTATACAGTGCAGGATTAGAGCCACGCGAGAAAAGCAACGCCGAGGTGACCGTCGTAGCGAGGGTATTGCCGCCGCAAAGCAATTCACTCGACTGTTTCCGCCCTCCCCATCCCCTACTATTCGCCTCTATGCCAGTTTCGCTGGTGTGAGACCAGGCTTGACGGCAAGCGTTTTTACCACACGAAAATTGTCGGCACCGTCGAGCAATACCCTGATGAAGATGCTGCGCGGCACTCCGTGGTGGGGTTGGTCTCAGAACTCAACGCCGATGGCCGACCAACGAATTCCGGTGTCCTGACCGTTGCTCAACTCTGTGATCACTTCGAGCAACAGGAACTTTCGAAGGACAACACTTGGCGCAGTCATGCCACAAAGAAAATCTATCAGGCGTACTTGAGCCGCTGGATTCGTCCTCATTGGCAGAAATACGGACTTGCCGAGGTTAGAA
>Ga0116129_1001199_pt1 | contig 14657 bp, 11 predicted proteins | sample June2015DPH_17_2_FD_89732 | JGI IMG/M metagenome (GOLD analysis project Ga0116129, IMG submission 89732) | Peatland microbial communities from SPRUCE experiment site at the Marcell Experimental Forest, Minnesota, USA - June2015DPH_17_10 | ecosystem: Environmental > Terrestrial > Soil > Wetlands...
CGGCGCTGAAATCCCTGACGGCCGGCGCAAAGCCCATCTCCGCCGAGGAGAGGCGTGCGCGCATCGCCAAGGTCCAGGCGCTCATGGAACAGCGCAAGATCGCGGCGCTTCTGATCGAACCCGGATCGAGTCTCGACTATTTCACCGGAATAAGGTGGCGCCGTTCCGAGCGCATCACGCTTGCCGCCATTCCTGCCCGCGGCGAGGTATTGGTCGTGACCCCGGCCTTCGAAGAGCCTTCGGTGCGCGAGACTTTGCAGGTGGGGGGCGATGTCCGGCCGTGGAACGAGCATGAGAGCCCGGTGGACAGGATCGTCCAAGGTTTGCGCGACCGTGGCGTCACCTCGGGCGTAGTGGCCGTGGAATCCACCACCCGCTTCTTCATCGTCGACGGCATACGCCAGGCCGCGAGCGCCTTGCAGATCGTCACGGCAGATCCTCTGGTGCGGGCATGCCGCCTGGTGAAATCGCCGGCCGAATTGGCCCTCATGCAAACGGCCAATGATGTGACCCTCGCGGCACTTCGCTTCGTCCATGGGCAGGTGGAGCGCGGCATGGGCTCAGAGGATATCGGCGGCCTCATGGATCGCGCCACCACCGCGCTCGGCGGCGCACCCGAATTTTCATTGGTGCTTCTGAACGAAGCCTCTGCCTATCCGCATGGATCGCTGCAAGTTCAAACCGTTCGCGAAGGTTCGGTGGTCCTCATGGACTGCGGCTGCACGGTGCATGGATATCAGTCCGATATTTCGCGCACCTGGGTGCACGGCCAGGCGAACGCCCGCCAGCGTAAGGTCTGGAATACGGTCAAGCGCGGCCAGGAAATCGCTCTCGAGACGGCGAAGATCGGCGTCCCGACCGGCAGAATCGACGACGCGGTCCGCGCCTATTATGAAAGCCAAGGTTGGGGCCCGGGCTACAAATTACCCGGTCTCTCTCATCGCACCGGTCATGGGATCGGCCTCGACGGTCATGAGCCGGCCTATCTCGTGCACGGCGATGCCACTGCGCTGCAGGCCGGAATGTGCTTCTCCGACGAACCGGGAATCTATATCCCGGGAGAATTCGGCATTCGCTTGGAGGACTGCTGGACGATGACCGCGTCCGGCCCGAAACTGTTCACGGCGCTCGCAAAATCCCTGGACGAGCCTGTTTGATGCATGTTGCGGCGGGCGCGGCGATGCTCGCGCCACTCTCCCTGCTCATCTGGCTGTATTTATTCCTTGCCCATGGACGGTTTTGGCTGTCGGCGCCGCAACTGCCTGCCACCGTGCCGCCGGAGTTTCCGGAGGTGGACATCGTCGTTCCCGCACGCGATGAAGCCCCCACCATCGGTGCGGTGATCGGCTCGCTGCTGGCGCAGGATTATGCCGGCAAATTCCGCGTCATCCTGGTCGACGATAATTCCACCGACGGCACCGCCGCTCTGGCCGGCAAGGCTGCCAACCTCGACGTGATCACTCTGCAATCCAAACCCGCGGAGTGGTCCGGCAAGCTATGGGCGCTCGGCCAAGGCGTCGCCGCGAGCCGCGCTCCCCTCCTGCTGTTCACCGATGCCGACATCGTGCACGATCCGCGGCATCTGTCCGCGCTGGTGGCAAAGCTCGAGCAATCCCGCCTGGACATGGTGAGCGAGATGGTGCGTCTGAACTGCGCAAGCCTTGCGGAGCACGCATTGGTGCCGGCCTTCGTCTATTTTTTCCAGATGCTGTATCCGTTCAGCCGAGTCAATGACCCCGCATCGCCGACCGCCGCGGCCGCCGGCGGCACGGTGCTGATTCGCCGCGAGGTATTGCAGCGTATCGGCGGCATCGATGCCATCAAGCGCTCTCTGATCGACGATGTGGCACTGGCGTCGGCCGTGAAAAAATCCGGCCGCATCTTTCTGGGACATTCCGGGCTCGCCGCCTCCATTCGCCCCTACCCGAGATTCGCCGACATCTGGCATATGATTTCGCGGACGGCCTTCACGCAGCTGCGCCATTCGGCGGCATTGCTGGCCCTTACCCTGCTCGGTCTGACCTTGGTGTGGCTGGTGCCCGCGGCCGCGGCGCTGTTAGGCCACGGCTGGCAATTCGCTTCAGGCTTGCTGGCCTTCGGACTCTCGGCCGTGAGCTATCTGCCCACCCTGTCGCGATATGGACGCAACCCCCTCTGGGCGCTGGCGCTGCCGCTGATTGCGCTGTTCTACATGGCGGCGACCTGCGGCTCGGCCCTGGATTACTGGCGAGGGCGAGGCGCTCGATGGAAGAGCCGGGCTTATGGCGCCGGTTAGCCTGCCTCGGGCCGGCCCGCCATCGGCCGGCCCATCATGGGTCGGATGAGGGCCGCATGGGATTGCGGCTGCAGCACCGTCAGCGCTTCGCCCTTGATTGAAAACGAGTCCGGGGTGTACTGGCGGGGAACGCATTCGGCGCGATAATCGACGTCGCGCAGGCTGAAATTCTGGGTGATTAAATCTTTCATCTCTTGGATGAGCTCGCAGTCGCCATTTCTCATGAAATAGGGGCGCCGCGTGGTCACTTCCACGGGAGTCCAGCGCGCATCGACGGTGCCGGGCCCTGCACCAGCAACCGGGGCCAGCGTATAAAAATCCGCATTCACGGAGGCGCTGTGGCTAGGGGTGTAGGAAGCTCCCGGGCAACCGTGGGCGGTCACATGAACATCCTTTCGAGCCCCGAGATGCCGCAGGATTTGGCCCACCTGACCCTCCAAGCCATCGCAGCTGTAGAGCGTGGTGACGCCGAAGTAGGTGAAGGAAGCTTTGTGATGCTGCCAGGCGCCCGTGACGATATCGGCCGGCGGAGCATCGGCGGTTTGCGGTGCGGCACGAGTCGCCGGCGAGGCCAGCGCCACGCCCACGATCAAGCCCGCAGCCCATGAAAGAGACACCTGGAATCCACTGCTGTGTTGCATGACGGTCACCATCGCTAGACCCGTTCCCATTGCGCCCTGCAGAAAAATAGACTCCAACAACTCGACCAAGTTCAACCCTTGCGGTTCAACGCTCGGCGCAAGGCAATCAACATCGCCGCCTCGCCCCGGACGCCCTGCTGGCTTCGACTACCGTGACGGCGGTCATGTTGACGATGCGCCTCACCGTGGCCGCCGGGGTCAGAATGTGCGCGGGAGCAGCGCAGCCCAGCAAAATCGGGCCGATGGCGACATTGTGCCCGGCGGCCGATTTGAGCAAATTATAAGCAATGCTGGCGCTGTCGAGATTGGGACAGACCAATAGATTGGCGCTGCCCTGCAACGAGCTGCTCGGAAGTATCGACCGGCGGGCCGCCTCATCCAGGGCGCAATCGCCGTGCATCTCGCCATCGACTTCGAGCTGGGGCATGCGCTCGTGCAGCAAGGCCAGGGTCGCTCGCATCTTCAGAGCCGAAGGCGCATGGCTGCTGCCGAAATTCGAATGCGACAGCAACGCCGCCTTCGGGTTGAGGCCGAATGCGCACAGCTGATCCGCGGCGAGCTGCGTGATCTCCGCCAGCTCCTCGGCGCTGGGATCGAGATTGACGTGAGTATCGACGATGAACACCTGCCGCCCCGGAAGTATCAGCCCGCTCATGGCGCCGTACACATTGACGCCCGCGGGTCGCCCAATGACCTGATCGATGTAGTGCAGATGCCTCGCAGTCGTACTGACGGTCCCGCAGATCAAGCCGTCCGCCTCGCCCTTCTTCAGCAGCATGGCGGCAATCAATGTGGTGCGGCGGCGCATTTCCAGCTTGGCGTATTGCGCCGTCACCCCGCAGCGCTCGGTGAGCTTGTGATAGTCCTGCCAATATTCCCGGTATCGCACGTCCTGTTCGGGATTGACGACCGTGAAGTGCTCTCCGATCCGGATGCGCAAGCCATGGCGCTTGATGCTGCGTTCGATCACCGCGGGCCGGCCCACCAAGATGGGCGTGGCAAGCTTCTCGTCCACGATGATTTGCACCGCGCGCAGCACCCGCTCATCCTCGCCTTCCGCATAGACCATGCGGCTGCGCTCCGCCGGCACCGTGCGTGCCGCGGCAAATATGGGCTGCATCAAGGTCCCGCTGTGGTACACGAACTGCAGCAGGCGCTGGCCATAGGCGTCCAGGTCGGCGATGGGCCGCATCGCCACTCCCGAATCCATGGCGGCCTTGGCAACCGCGGGTGCGATTTTCACGATCAGCCGCGGATCGAAGGGCTTGGGGATGAGGTATTCCGGGCCGAAACACAAGTCCTCGATGCCGCCGTAGGCCGCGGCCACGACATCGCTCTGCTCCTGGCGCGCCAACTCCGCAATCGCATGGACGGCGGCGACTTCCATCTGCCGGGTGATGGTGGTCGCTCCCACGTCCAGCGCGCCGCGAAAAATAAAGGGGAAACACAGGACATTGTTGACCTGGTTGGGATAGTCGCTGCGTCCGGTGGCGATGACGGCATCGTCGCGCACCGCTCGCACCTCCTCCGGCAGTATTTCCGGCGTGGGATTGGCAAGCGCGAATATCAGGGGCCGCGGCGCCATCTTCTTCACCATGTCCTGAGTGAGCACGCCGCCGGCCGACAGACCGAGGAACATGTCCGCACCGCCGATGACCTGCGCCAGAGTACGGGCGTCGGTGGGCTGCGCGAAGCGGGATTTTTCAGGATCCATCAGCTCCTGCCGCCCTTCGTAAACGACTCCGGCAAGATCGGTCAGCCAGACGTTCTCGCGCGCCAACCCCAAATCCAGCAGCAAGTCCACGCACGCGAGCGCCGCGGCGCCGGCGCCGCTCACCACCATCTTGACTCGACCGATGTCCTTGCCCACCACCTGCAGCCCGTTGAGGCAGGCCGCGCCGACGATGATCGCAGTACCGTGCTGGTCGTCATGAAACACCGGTATCTTCATGCGCCGGCGCAATTCGCGCTCGACCACGAAGCATTCCGGGGCCTTGATGTCCTCGAGATTGATGGCGCCGAAGGTGGGTTCGAGGGCGGCGATGAGTTCCACCAGCTTGAGCGGATCGCGTTGCTCCACCTCGATGTCGAAGACGTCGATGCCCGCGAATTTCTTGAACAGCACCGCCTTGCCTTCCATGACCGGCTTGGCCGCCAGTGGGCCGATGGCCCCGAGCCCCAGCACCGCGGTGCCGTTCGTGACGACACCGACCAGGTTGCCGCGCGCGGTGAAGCGATACGCATTGAGCGGATCTTCGACAATGGCTTCGCACGCCGAGGCCACGCCCGGCGAATACGCCAGCGCCAGATCGCTCTGGTTGAGCAATTGCTTGGTGGCCGTAATCGACAGTTTTCCCGGGGTCGGGAATTCGTGATAATCCAGAGCCGCCTTCTTGCGGGCTTCCTTGATGTCGTCGGTCTTCATGAGTCTCTGCCTTGGTGCAAACTCGCAATTTTAGCGCACCATGGCAGTGAAATCATTCAGCAGGGAGCCCACATTGTAAGGGCGCCGCCCGGCAAATGGGACTAGACTCCGCGCTACGGCTATTCGGTGGGTTAAATTCTCTATTGGAGGACGCGACCATGGGCACTACACTCGTCAGCGATCAAGATCAGATTCTGCACGTGGAAGTCATGCGAGTCCCGGTTTACCGGCCCTTCGTATGGTTGCGCGACGGATGGCGCGACATGCGCAGGCACTGGGGAGCCAGTTTGGGCTACGGCGCATTGATCGTGGCGTTGGGCTGGACGCTCCTGGTGTTTTGCGGCACCCACCCTTACTTCGTCGCCGCGGCAATTTCCGGGTTCTTGTTGGTCGGTCCCTTGATGTCGGCGGGTCTTTGCGAGATGTCGCGGCGTTATTCCCTGGGCCAGCCGGCGAACTTCGACGACTCCTTGGAGGGATTCAAGCGAAATGCTCCGGCGCTGTTTGAATTCGGCGTCATCCTGGCCATCTGCGCGGCCGTATGGTTCGGGATCTCTGCGGTGCTTCTGGGCACCGTCTTTCACATCGCCGCGCCGGACATCAGCGAAACCCTGTACCGCGGATTTCTCGATTCGACCAATCGCTCGCAGGTCATGGCCTATATCGTCGTCGGCGGAGCGCTGGCCACGGGAGTATTCGCCGTGTCGGTGGTCGCGATTCCGCTGATCATCGATCGTCACGCCACCGCCGGACAGGCGATAACTACCAGCCTCAACGCGGTATTCCATAACATACCCGCCATGATCGTATGGAGCGCGTTGATCCTGCTGGCGACTATCATCGGCTATGTGCCGCTGCTCTGCGGACTGCTCGTCATTGCGCCGTTGTTGGGACATGCAACCTGGCATGCCTACAAGGGCATGATCCGTTCATAGCTCATGCAGGATCTCGTCGCAGAATTGCATGCAGAGGGCTATGCCATAGTCCGCGGATTTCTCTCGCCGGCGGAAACGGCTGAAATCAGCGCCGAAACGCATCGGATGTACCAGGAAGGATTGAAGCATCACGCGACCTACCGGGACAAGAACCTGCTGTTCGAAGTGCTCGACGACCCCAAGGCCAACCGCCGCGTCGTCCTGCAGGCGCACTGGACGGCCTGGCTCAGCCCCTTGATGGAGCGAATGAGGCGCAGCGAGAAGTACTTCGCCGTTCTCGAACCCTTTCTGGGCAGGGATATCAAGCAAATTACGCATCAAGTCCATTGGAAGCCCCCCGGCGCGAAGTACACGTCTTACAGATTTCACCAGGACGCGCGCTTCCGAGAGGGTAATGTCAAGGATTTCGGCTACCTACGCAGCACGGTGACCACCGGCCTCGCCATCGACCGGCAAAGCGTCGAGAACGGCGCTTTGCGGATCATTCCCAGAAGTCATCGATTGGGATATCTCGGGCTTTCCGATGACGGCCCCATCATGGTCGGCCAGACTCAAGACGAGGAACTACGCCGCGCCGGCCTCGATCCTTCGAACATCGTCGCCTGCGAAATGGAACCGGGCGATCTTCTGCTCTGGACCCTGTTCACCGTGCATGGCTCGGCAGCCAACGTCAGCAGCTACGATCGGCGTTTCATGATCAATAGCTACGTGCGGGCGAACGACAGCGAGCGCGGCGAATGGGCGTTTCGCGATGGCGTGTCGACGCCGCTCGGCGCGGAACCGGAGATCTGCAAGTACGAGCAATTGCGCGAGCGGCCGGGACCGTTCTACATCGAGTCCGACTGGACTGAGGAACGCAAGGCCGCCGCCACCTAGAGCGAAACTGCGGCGGCGTTCCGCAGAGCAGCTGCTTTCAATGATTTGGCGATGCCGACCGAAGCGAGCAAGTAATGGATGGATGCCCAGGCGAAGAAGAGCAGCATCACTAGAACCCCCTGCCGGGTCGCGCGTGCCAGTATCGAATGACACATTGACTGGGTCTGGGTGCTGGCCGCTGCGGGAGCTGCGCCGCCCGGGCAGCTTGCGGTGAATGTGGAACCGGCTTCGATCGCGGAAACGGGCCGCATGTCTTGCGAGTGGAAGTCGGCTGCGGCCAAACGATCGATGATCCAACCGGTGAACAAGGGTCCGCCGCCGAGCGCGAAGACATTCAGGCAAATGTACAGCAGGGCCGTTGCGGTGGCTCGGCGGCGCCGATCGACGACGTTCTGCACCACCCCGAAGGTGGGCCCGAGGGAGGCGTACTGGAAGAACCCCGCCACCGCGAGCGAGGCGGTTGCCCATCGCCAGTCCGTTTGCAGCACGGCCAGCAGATAGAATGGCGTGGCGATGAGACCGCCGAGTGCCGGAACCAGCGCATACCATCGCTTATCCCGTAAGGCCAGAGCATCGGCGACGAATCCTCCGGCAATGATGCCTATGCCGACCGCAACGCCCCCTGCGAGCCCGGCGAGAATTCCGATGGTCGCGTAGTCGAGGTCGAAGACGCGGCTAAAGAAGGCAGGTACGAAGGCATAAAATCCGTACGCGGCAAACGCGCCGATGTTCACCCCGAGAACCATGTGAAGCACGGGCCGGTCGGCCATCAGGGCCTTGGCCACCGCACGCAGCTCACGCACTTCCGATTTCAGCGAGAAGGGCGGCAAATCTGCCTTGCCGTTATCGACTGCACTGCCTGGCTCCGAGTATCCACGCGGAGGCTCCCGAATGAAGACCTTGATCAGCACGCCGACCACGAGCCCCGGCACTCCCACCATGGCGCAGGCCGCCCGCCATCCCCAGTGCTGCGCCACATAGCCGCCGCCCACCGCCGCCAATAGATACCCGAGGGAAATTCCGCAGGAATAAACCGACAGCGCCGAACTGCGTCGCGACGGCTCGATATAGTCGGAAATCAGCGAGTGCGCCGGCGGCGAGCAGCCGGCTTCCGCGACCCCCACGCCCATTCTGATCAGCAGCAGCAGCGAGAAACTCCGTGCAGCGCCGCACAGTGCGCTCAACATGGACCATACGATGAGCGCCGCAGTGATGATGTTGACCCGGTTGAAACGCTCGGCAAGCCGTGCAATAGGAATCCCACCGAAGGCATAGAGCATCGCGAAGGCCGTGCCGCCGAGCAGCCCCAGCTGAGTGTCGGTCAGCTTGAGGTCGAGCTTCATCGACTGGCTGACGATGGAAATGATGCTGCGGTCCATCGCGTTGAACGTGTATGCCGTCATCAGCAGCAACACAACGACGCGCTTGTACGCCGCGGAATATGGGGTGGATGCCGGCTTCATCGGGGCATTCTCACCCATCTCGAGGGTACGCGCCGATCCGCGTGGCCAGCCGCGACCGCGGCTATGGATTACCCCTTAGTTCTGCCGGCGCCGCCGCGGCGGACTCAGACCCGGTGTTCGGCCGCGAACACCTGCCCCATGACCTTGACGAGCTCGGGATCCGAGAAATCGAACAGGCCGCCGTTGCCCGACACCCATTGATAGGTGTGCAGCAGCCGGGTGATCTTCCACTGCCCGTCGATGCGCGCGAAGCTGTTTTCGTACCAGCCGTTTTGAGTGTATTCGGCGGCGCCGCTGTCGGTGGGCTTCCAATGCCTCGCGACCATGTAAATCACCGCGCTCGCCCGGTCCCCGTCGATGGTCGCCGAGAAGTTCGAATACTGATGATGGCGCCGCACCGGGCTCAGAATCAATTCCGCAAAGCGTGTCCAAAGGTCGGCATCGACGTACACCTCCGGCTGCCCGGTCAGCCTCTCGAAATTGACCCGGAACCGGTCGGCGAAGCAGCTTCGGTAGAGCTTCCAGTCCCCAAGATCGAGCGCGCGGCCGAAATTCAGCATCACCCGCTCGATCTCCGCGCGGGTCCAGAGCGTCTCGATCATTTGCGCCTGAGAAGGGCTCGTGCCGTTGCCGCTGTCTTTCATTCCCGGTATCTCCGTGCTCAGTACTTGACCGAAAACCGCAGGCCGAAGGTTCTGGGATCCTCGAGATAGGCGGTCGCCGGGCCGGGCACGCCGGCCGCGGCCGTTGCGGCGATCACCGCCCGATTCGTCATGTTCTTGATCCAGGCGCCGACCGTCCAGGACGTGGCATCGTAGGTGAGAGAGGCATCGCCCTTGTTCGAAGCCACTTGCTCGGTGCCTAAGTTGTGCACATAGTCGGCGAACCAGGAGCTCTCGAAGCGCCAGTTGATATGCGCACGCAGGGTGGCGTTGGCGAGCGGAATGTTGTGAGTAAAACCTGCTTCGATGACCCAATCGGGCGCGTAAGCGGGCTGAAGCCCGTCGTAGTTATTGCCGCTGCCGTCGACGACATCCACGTTGCGGGCATGAGAGTACGCGATGTTCAAGTTCGCCTGATCGTCGGTGAACACTTTGGTGAGCACGTCAAGCTGGTCGCCCTTGATGGCCACCTTGTTGCCGTTGAAGATGTCATTGTACGGCGCGGAAATATCGTACGACTGGATGATGAGATTGTGGAAATCGTAGTAATAAATCTCATTGTTGATCTGCAGCCGGTCGTCCAGCCAACGCGACTTGATGCCTGCGGTGTACGATTTGAGTTCCTCCGGCTTGACCGCATTGCTGTAGGTCGGAGTGTTGGGCAGCGCATTGAATGTGCCGGGTTGATAACCGGTCTGCACCACGCCGTACAGCATCACCTTCGGCGTCAGGTCCTTCTCGACTCCCGCCTTCCAGTCGAAATGATTGTAGGTCTTGTCGAACTCATAGGGCAAGCCGCCGAGTGCAACCACTTCGAAGCCGCTCGCGGTCCGATCGGTCGAGCTGCCGCGGCCGCCGCCCGTTATCCGAAAAGTGTCCGTAATACTGTAGGTCAGCTGCCCAAAGGCCGAATACCCCTGCAGGCGGTCGGCGTCGACATTGGTCTGATAGAAGCTCATCGGCAGATTGGTGAACAGGTATTCGGAGCCGCTGTTGCGGGAGTCATAGTAGTAAAGTCCTGCCAGCCACTTATACGGCCCATTGCCATTGCTGCTAAGCCTAAGCTCCTGCGTCAGCTGGTTGTAGTGGGCGATGTTGGTCGATTGAATGGCGCTGAGCCAGTAAAGCGGTCGCGCATCCAAATACAGGTACGACGGGATGTAGCTCAAAACGGCCCCATCCAGCTGATAGTCGACCTGTGCGCCGATCATGTCCGTCTTGTAGTGATTCCTTTCGGCGGCCGTAGTGCCGAACGGCCCGGCATAAGCTCCGGTGCGCGTGTCGTTCCAGGCATTACCATAGAAAAAGCAGCTCTCGCAGTAGGTGCCGGTCGCGGGATTCGTGCCCTTGTTGACCAGGTTCTCGGTATGCCCGTCCTTTTCGGCGCCCTGCGCCCACAGGTATATCGACAGCCGGTCGGAGGAATTGATGATGGACGACAGGCGCAGGCTCAGATCGTTCTTCGAGTCCGCGCCCGTCACCTCGAAGCCGTCGTTATAGGCGTAATCCACGGCGCCGCGCACGGCCACATTGTCCGTGAGCTTGAGGTTTTGCGTGGTCGTGACATGGACGGCCGCGTAATTGCCGACCTCCAAGGTCGTTTCGCCGTCGTTATTGAAACCCGGTTTCGCCGGCGTGAGGTTGATGGTGCCCCCGATGGCGCTGCGGCCGTACAGGGTGCCCTGCGATCCCGGCAACACCTCGAGCTGCTGCACGTCGAAGAATGCGGCGCTGGTGGCTTCACGCGGCAGATAGATGCCGGCGAAGTTGAAGGCCACATTGGGCTCGACATTGGCAAAGTCCAGGTTGGCGCCCACGCCGCGGATGAAGACCTGCGTATTGTTGCCTTCGGCCTGGAAGCGCACCGAGGGCACTATCATCTGCGCCTGGCGCAAATCCGTGATGCCCGCGTCGATCAATACGTCTGAGGGTATCGCAGTGACCTCCGCCGCCGTCTTCTGCAGGTTTTGCGTTTGCTTTTCCGCCGTCACGGTGATTTCCGCCAGCGCATCGTTGGCCGCCGGCGTGTCCGCTCGCGCCGGCGTCGCGAGTACGCCCGCAAGCGATCCCGTCAACAGGCCGATGCAAAGAATTGTGCGAAGCATTTAACTCCCCTTTTCAACTTTTAAATAATGGGCACGGTACCAATCGTTGATCTCGCCGCCCGTCGTCAGCCACACATCGGCGTGAGACGCGATGTAGCTCAACGCCGGCTCGATATGCTTCATTCGAAATGGATGGCCCGATATGAAGGGATGCACCGAGATCGACATGACGCGCGGCCGCTCCCTGCCTTCCTCGTACAGCACGTCGAATTGATCCTTGATCATCCGGCCGAACGTTTCTGCCGACGTGCCCTTGACCATGATGGCGGGCACATCGTTAATCTCGAGCGTATAGGGCATGGTGAGCAGCGAGCCGCGCTTGACACGCATGGGCACGGGAAGCTCATCGTGGGTGTAATTCGAGACGTACTCGATGCCCGCCTCGGCGAGCAAGTCCGGCGTGTTGAAGCTCTCTGCGAGCGCCCAGCTCAGCCAGCCCTTTGGGCGCTTGCCGGTAGCTTCCTCGATGAGGCCGACGTTTCTTTGGATGAAGCTTCGTTCCGCCTCCTCCGTCATCAGTGTCGTCACGCTGGTGTTGTTGTCGCCCTGCGCACCCCATTCCCAATTGCGATCATTGCCTTCGCGAATGATCAACGGATATTCGCGGCATACATCGCTTTGCAGATTCACGGTGCCGCGATATCCATGACGATCCATGGCCTGCATGATTCGCCACAGGCCCACCCGATTGCCGTAGTCCCGCCAGCCATGATTCAGGATGTCTGGGCTGAACTGCATCGTTCCCGGATAGACCGCGTGCGCCGGAGCCGTGGAACCGAAGGGCGCATGTTCGATGTTGACGTAGATGATCACGGCCAACCGCTCGCCTTTCGGAAAGCGCACCGGCTTGCGGTGGGTGATGGGTTCGAAATCGTAGCGCGGTGATTGCGTCGACTTCGCCGTGCCGGCCTGCGCCATGATTGCCCCCTGAAAAATCCATCTCTTTATTTGCGGCGCGCGGCCGAATGACGATCGCGCGATTTATCGTCGATTACCTTAGCGTGATGCGATCTCGACGACGAATGACAAGCGGCAATAGACTGTATTTCCCGTCGCTATACGACGTATGGAACATCGCGCGCCCGTCTCTCCCTGCGCGGCCGGACAGTTATCTTTCGATGATGCGACGGCGATCGGCCGCCCTTCAATTCGCGCGGCTGAGTATCAGGAACTATCAGCGGCCGGCGGTGCGGCCGTGAAGGCGATTCGATTGTTTGGCGCGCCTCACCAGGCCAACACGCCGCCATCCACGCGGATGTCGGCGCCGGTGACATAAGAGGCATCGCTGCTGGCCAGGAACGCCACGACACTCGCCACTTCCGCAGGCTGACCCATTCGATTCATCATGGCACGGCCCAGTTGCTTCGCGGACCAGGCGGGATCATCGAGTATGAAACGCGTCTGGTTGGTTTCGATCGTGCCCGGCGATACGGAGTTGGCCCGAATTCCATGCAGCCGTCCTTCCATCGCGAGATGCCGGGTCAGAGACAACACACCGCCCTTGGCGGCCGAATGAGCCAGCCCCGGCAACAGTTCCAGCCCCATCCATGCGGAAATCGACGCCGTGTTCACGATGGCGCCCTTGGATTTCACCAACTCCGGCCAAGCGGCCCGCGTCAGCAGGAACACCAGGTTCAATTCCTCGTTGATAGTCTTGTACCAGGTGTCATCGTTCATCTCGCCGATCCAGGCGAAATAAGCCATCGCGCCATTATTGAAGAGCACATCGACACCGCCGAAGCGATCCACCGCCTCGGCTACGAGCCGCTCGCATTGGGCCTTATTCGTCAGATCCAACGGATGAACGGACATCATGTTGCCGCCCGCCTGCTCGACCAAGCGCACGGTCTCCTCCGCACCGGCCACGGCGATATCGCAGCCGACCACATTGGCGCCCTCGGCCGCGAAGCGCAACGCCGTGGCTCGCCCGATGCTGCCGCCTGAACCGGTCACGATGCACGTCTTGCCGGCCAACCGCTGATTCATATCTGTCATGAAGAGCTCTGCGCCGCGCCGAACAACGGAGCCAGGTCGATGAAGATCCAAAGGCGGTCGATCTTTTGACCGCCGACGCGCCTCAGATGGCTCGCCACCGGCATGCTCACCTCACCGCCATCCCGTCGCGTGTACGTGACGACGGCCATCTGCGCGGCCAGATCGCCCGATGACACCAGCGCCTCGCGCCGGTGCCGCATGCCGCTGAGCGAGCTATAGAACTGTCGGAAGGCTTGCTCCGCCGCCGTTCTGCCGTAAATCGCGGGTGCGTTGCCGAATCGCACTTCGATCGTCTCCGCAAACCACGACGTCAGCTTCTCCACAACGAGCGTGTCGGCATCGCGAAAAAAAGCACCCGTCCAATCGTCGTCCGCAGTTCCCGCGGCAATATTAGCGTGCAGTTTGTCGCGCCCGTCCTCGTCGACCGTGCGTCGAACGGCAGCGAGAGTCGAGGCGACGGCGCCGAAATAAGCCCCTTCCATCTGGGCGAAATGCTTCTGTTCCGCATCGCTTCCTTCGGGAATGCCTTTTTTCGTAAGCCCGAACGAAAACGTCAAGGTAAGATTGCCCTTCTCGTCCTCGCCGATGATATTTTCGATCCGGCCGAGCTCATCGCCGCCGATTCGGTCGAATATGACCCGCGACTCGGGTTCGAAAGTTACTTTTTCCCGAAGCGGAACGTCCTTTAAAAGGATATCGCGAGTCAGCCAGCCCTCGCCTCGTTCAATGACTTCGCATTTGCTCATGATGGGCACATAGGGCAGCGCATTGTTGGCCTTCATCAACAGGCCGGCCCATACGTCATGGCGGCTCAGAGTGGTCTTCGACGGCTCGTTGACGAGAATCGTACGGCTGAGTTTGTACACGAATTACCCCGAATGTAGCGAAATTGTAAAGTTGCGGACTTGGGCCATGACGGCGTCCCCTCCTGATAACCGATCAGGTTGCAAGGTATCCCCCGTCCACGGCCACTGCGGCCCCGTTCATGAATGAGGCATCGCCGGAAAGCAGCCACTTGACCGATTCCGCGATCTCGGAGGGTTGACCAAAACGGCCGATCGGATGGCGCTCCAAAACTCTGTCAAATATGGGCTTGAAATTCTCATCGCCCACCAAGCGAGAAATCATCGGCGTAAGCGTGATGCCCGGCAGTACAGCGTTCACCCGAATTCCCCGTGCACCGTAGTCCGCCGCCGCGGCACGCGTCAGCCCGATGACCCCATGCTTGGCGGAGATGTATTCGCCGGCGTTCTTGATGGCGACTTGCCCGAGCGAGGAAG
>Ga0116129_1001201_pt1 | contig 14642 bp, 7 predicted proteins | sample June2015DPH_17_2_FD_89732 | JGI IMG/M metagenome (GOLD analysis project Ga0116129, IMG submission 89732) | Peatland microbial communities from SPRUCE experiment site at the Marcell Experimental Forest, Minnesota, USA - June2015DPH_17_10 | ecosystem: Environmental > Terrestrial > Soil > Wetlands >...
CTTCGAGTGCTTCGCCTATCTCCCCAACCTCCTCAAGAGCTGCCCGCAAATGTCCCATGATGCGCGCGGCGATGTCCTCTGGGTCGTTCAAATGCTCCTCGGCGTCGGCCTCGGTGTTGCGCAACCATGAGATATCGAGGTTGTCGTTACGGGCCTTGATCTGCTCGCGGGTGAAGCACCGGAAGCGGCCGGTTTCGCCCTGGTCCTTGCGTTTCGCCTTGGCGAGGGGATCGGCGCCGAATGCCTTCTCGAAATCGGCGAAATCGGCGACTGTCAGCGGCCGGGTCTTGCCGAAAGCCTCCATCTGATTGCGCAGATCATAGATCCAAATGGCCTTAGTGTTAGCCTTGTCGGTCCTACCCCTCGCGAAGAACGCCACGTTGGTCTTGACGCCCTGCGCGTAGAAAATCCCCGTCGGGAGGCGGAGGATGGTATGCACGTCGCACAGTTCCATCATCCAGGTGCGAAGCCGTTGCCCTGTGTTGTCCTCGAACAGGACGTTATCGGGCACCACGACGGCGGCGCGACCTCCAGGCTTCAAAGCACGCACAACGTGCTCGACGAACGCGAGTTGTTTGTTGGATGTGTCGGCCGTGATCGAAAAATCCGCGCGGTTCGGTCGGCCGCCGCCTTTTTTGGTGCCGAACGGTGGATTGGTGAGGATGAGATCGGCTTTCGGGAGTGCCTCGCCATCCGGAGACATGGTATCGCCGGATTCGATCCCTTCCTCGATGCCGTGAAGCATCAGGTTCATCAGGCACAGGCGGTGCGCGTCCGGCACCAGTTCCAAACCGACAAAGGCATTGTGCTTCTGGAAGTGGATTTGCTCCTTGGGTAATTTGAAAAGATCGTCCGTCTGGTCCTTGATGAAACGGTCAGCCGCGACAAGGAATCCGCCGGTGCCCGCCGCCGGGTCCTGAATGATTTCGCGTGGCTGGGGCCGCATCAGCCGGACGATGCAGTCGATCAACGGCCGTGGCGTAAAGTATTGCCCTGCGCCTGATTTCTTCTCGGCAGCATTCTTTTCCAGCAAGCCTTCATAAAGATTGCCGAGGCCTTCGTGACGGGCGGAGAACCAATCGAGCTTCTCGATTGCATCCGTGAGCGCCTTAAGGTTGGTTGGCTTGCGTAAGGTGGTCTGCGCATCGACGAAGATCGCCGCGACCGCGGCCTTGCCCTTGGTGCCGAGATCCAGTAACAGGCGCTTGTAATAATCGAGCTGCTCCATCCCGGTGCGCTTGTTGAGCTCGCTCCACCGATTGCCATTCGGCAACAGCTGTTCACGACCGGTCTCGGCCATCATCTTCAGGAACAGCAGGAAGGTCAACTCGGTGACGTATTCGTTGTACGTCACGCCATCATCGCGAAGGATGTGGCAGAGGCTCCAGAGTTTGGCAACAATGTCGCGTGTGGTCGAAGTCTCAGCCATTAGCTCGCCCGTCTCCATACTTCTTCGTTGATATCCGCAAGAAGAGTCTCAAGTTTACCATCGAACACCCTGTTCAACCGTGCATAGCCACCCTCGGCGCGGAACGGCTCCTGGTCAAGCGCTTCGCGGTCAACCACCAATTCCTGAACAAGCTGCTCGCTGATGCGTCGCAACCACTGGCGCTGCGGGACACCCCATACTCCGCGGCTTTCGATCTTGCGGATCGCCTTGCGCACGCGGTCTTCAAAAGGCTCAAGGGGATCGCCGATCGCGGCTTGCCGGATGAACCCGATCACCGATGCAGCTATATCTTCGTTCTTGGACTGCTGCCATGCGGTACGGAGCGCCGTGTCTGTAAAACCTTGCCGGTCCAGTTCCAGTCGTAGCTCGCGCAATTGGGCCCGGGTCAGTTCGCGCGGCCGCTGCACCACCACGCCGAGAGCCGCGATCTTATTGACGTTGTCGCGAATAAAGCTGGTGAAATTGTCCAAAAAGTCTTCCGGGCGCTGGGCCGTGCCATAACCGCGTGTGACGCTGAGAAGCTGGTCCGGGTGATGTGAAATCGGCAGCGAGAGCCATGTGCCTTCGGGGCTCCAGTCAAGAATCGGGCCGAGCGTCGGTCGGTTTTTGAACCAAGCCACAACGGCAGCCGTCGCGCCGTGGCGGATGCGGTTGAGAGTGTCTTCGGGCTTTTCACCGGCGGCGGCTTCGTAGCGCTGCCGAGCTTCCTTGGCGAGGCGGTGAAGTTTGCGCTTCCATTTCACAGCGAGCTGGTCGCGGATCGCGGCGCGATGTCTGTCGTCGGTGACGTTTGTGAGCTCTTGCAGCAACTGCTCAATCGACATGTCCGGATTGACCACGACCGGTTTCATGTCGGTGAGGTTCTCAAGATGCGGATAGAGATCGACAGCGTCAAAGATGCAGAAGACTTCCTTGCCGATCTCGTCACATTTCCGGGTCGCGCGGCCCAGCATCTGTTCGTAAAGTATGCGACTGTTGACGCGGCGAACGAAAACAAGGTTCGTGATGCTGGGTACGTCGATGCCCGTAGTGAGAAGGTCGACGGTGACAGCTATCTTCGGCAAGGCGTCGTTGCGGTAGGAACGGATTAGCGCGCGGACCCGATCAACGCTGCCGGTGATCTTGCGGACTGCGGCGTCCTCGATCTCTCCGTAGCGAGCCTGCATGGCTGTCTTGATCTCTTTGACGAGAATGTCGGCATGGGCGTCGGTTGCGGCGAACACCAATGTCTTCCCAGGAAGACTTGGGTCGATGTGTTTGGCCAGCTCCTCGGCGACGACGCGATTGAATTCCTGCGTAATCACACGGCGGTTGAACGATTCAACGTCGAACTTGATCTCATCGGGCGCGTGAATGAGGTCAATCTGGCCGGTGCGCGTGTTGAAGAGCTCAACCTGCTCGTCCTTCTGGAAGGTGATGCCCGCGCGGGTTAGTTCGGTCTCTATTCGGATCGGTGGCTCGTGATCGGTCAAGAAGCCGTCAATCACGGCCTCGCGGTAGGAGTAAGTAAAGATAGGATCGCCGAAGATTTTCACGGTATGCAGGGCGGGAGTAGCGGTGAGACCGATTTTTACGGCGTCGAAGTGCTCCAGCACGCGGCGATATTTTGAAACATAGTCGTCCTGCGAGCGGAATTCGAGCTCTTGGTCCGACATCTCGCGGTCCAGAAGATAGCCGCGATGACACTCGTCCACGACCATCAGGTCGTATTGATCGATTGCGAGGGTAGCGGAATCGTTGTCCGTAAACAGCACCCGTTTGACGAGGCCCTGAATGGTACAAATATGCACTTTAGTCTCGGATTCTGGAGCAGCGTCGTTGAGGCCCTGAAGACCGAAGATGTCGGCGAAGGTTTTGATGCTGATCACCTTGGTCGAACGGAATTCCCGCTCTGCCTGGTCTCCGAGCGCGCTGCGATCAACCACGAAACAAATCCGGCGAAATCGCTTGGCAGCTAGGAGGCGATAAAGCATCGCAATAGCGAGCTTTGTTTTGCCGGTCCCAGTTGCCATGGCGAGAAGCATCTGGCGGCGATCGGCTGCCAAACCCTTTTCAACTTCCATGATGGCTTGCTGCTGATACGGGCGCAGGCTGAAGCCAAAATCCATTGGCGTGATCTTTAAGGCGGCGTCAGCCGCATCGCGATCAATGTCGAGTTGCTCTTTCAATCCATTCGGCGTCATCCAATCGGATAGCGCGCGCCGATGATTAGTGGCTTTCCGCGCATCACGAAACCAGATCCCGCTTTCCGTCTCGATCTGCTTCAAGTACGGGCGGCCGTTAGTGGAAAATAAGAACGGCACGCGAAAGCTCCCCCACGGACTGCCTGCGGCTTCTCCTGTTTTGAACGAAAACCCCTGCGAGTACCGTTCCGATTGATTGATCGCGGCGGAGACATTTTTGCGCTTTCGCTTAGCTTCAACGACGCCGACACACGTCAGGCCAACAAAAAGAGCGTAATCGGCCGGACCGTTTTCGGTCGGCCATTCGGCAATCGCCATGGCGCGGCCTTTGGTAGGTCTCGCTCCGGCTGCATATGTCAGTTGAGTGGTGTCCGCGTCCCAACCTCGATCGCGGAGCTGCTGGTCGACGATCTGCCGTGTCGCGGCCTCATCCAAATCGATCTGCTTGGCGGCTTCTTCGCCGGTCTGGATGAATTGCAGAAGGTTAGCGCGGGTGTGAAGCGGCTCAGAGGCCTCTTGCAGTGCTGTGAGGCGCTGCGAAAGCGCCTGCTTCTCACGTTCAACCTCCTGCGCAAGTTGTTCCCAAGTGATACGGTCTTCAGCCTCTTGCCGGGCGCGTTCCTCCGCGCTCTGTCGGGCGCGGGCATTTTCCTCGGCAATGAGGTGCGCTTTCTCAGCTGCGGATTGGCTGGCGAGCAGTTCAGTCCTGAGGCGCTCCAACTCGGCACGGATCGGTGCGGCAGCGTCTTCCGGTACCACTGGCGGCTGGAAAGGGCCCGCGACAAATTTAGGGTCGTTGCCGTAGGTGCGGTGGAACCAAATGCCGGCCTGTCGCGCATATTTGAGAGCGTTCAGCGCCTCACGGGGCGTTCCGCCGTCGCGATGCGTCGCACGGTTACCGAGAATGCGGATCTCATGGAAAAGATCGGCTACCTCAGACGGAAGAAATCGCTCGAAGCGCAATCGACGGAGCAAGTCTGCTTGAGATTCCTCGCCGGACTGAAAAAGTCCGGTCTTGGCGGCGATCAGTTGGGCGAGAAGCTCGCCGAACTGGCGAAGTTTGATGAGGCATGTATTGGGGTCGTCATGAAAATAGCGTTCGGCGAGCGAACCTAGCCTCACGAGCTGAATGTCGTGCTGCTTCAGGAAGAGAAAGTTTCCGGGGCCTTTTTGCATAATCAACAGATACCGCAAGCTGTGGCAAAAATCGACCTTTCAGGAGAGACCAGCCTAGGCAGCCAAAAAGGCAGCGTAGGAAGCGCATTCCTGCATTTGTGCGTGTTCGAGAGGGCGGCTGCTCAGCACCTTCGGTTCTTCTTTTTCTAACTCCCTTCCTAACTAGCGATCACACCAAAAACGTCGATCCCGCCCTGCAGAAGGTAATCGCGCGTGGCGGCGAGAAGGTTCGACAAATCTCCATTGCGATCGTCGCGGCTTACCCCGGGCTGCACGATGTAGATTTCGAACTGGGACTGCTGCCGTGCTTCAAGAGCAAGAAGACGGGCGGCATCAGCTTCGTTGCCCTTCACATACTTTTTTATACTCCTCAACGTGGACCGATGCTTCAGCCGATCGAGCAGTTGGTCAGGCCGCATCCAAATGCATGACTTCACAGCCTGTCCGCACACATCGTAGAGGTCATCTACTCGGTTCCCTGCAATCGTCCTGCGGCTGGCCTTACAATGAAACAGTTTCACCCGCGGTCCTGCGGCGGTTTGCTCGACCGTAATGTAGTCGGCGATCTCTCCGCTTCCATCATCGCAGAATACTACATCGGCAGTAGATTGGATTAAGCGCTGTTCCAGCCATTCAAAGATGGATTGTGGCGGCACGCCGTTCGGTTTTTCCTTAGTCATATCGACGCCAGCAGCTTCCCAATCAATGACTTCGAATGATCCGTTACCAATTGGCTCGAAATGAGCCGGCGCTCGGAAAATGCTCGTTCCTTCAATAGCCGATAAATCGGCACAGAAAAGCGTTGGCATTTCTTCGTTGAGATACTCCGCAATGGGAATGTCCTCATTGTGGATATGAACCGTAAGGTCGGGCTCATCCGCGGACGCAGCGGCAAAAAGATCCGCATTTCCAAGCGAGAATGTGCCGGCCCATTCAATCTCTTCGTTGGAAACAGCGAACACCAGGCCTCCTTCCTGGCTGTCCACGATTGAAAGGTCAAAATCCAGCAGATTGGCCTCACGAAAGGTGCCGTCGGGCAAGTGGTAGAAAACGACAGGGGGATCACGATAAAGACCTACCGCCCAGCTCATTGCAATGATGCCCGCCGGCACCTGTGTCAGTTCCTCGCCGGAGGACAAGAGATCGAGACGAGAGCCGGTCACGGGATCGCGCCCGCTCATAATTTTTTGTCCAATGCGATTGTACCAGTCCAGCAGTTCGGGAATTTGATCGTAGGTGTTGCTCCATACCTTTGATGCAGTGCTCACACCGATCGTGACTTCAACTCCGTCGTCGATGGCCTTCCCGAAGCAGTGACCGCGATCGAACAGGCGACCATCCGTCTCCTGAATCGCTCGGTCCGCGCTGGGGCCAGCGATCATGCGATATGATTCGACCCGTCCCAATTTGTGACGTTTGCGCATGCCGACGTTAAAAAATTCTGCTCCTTCAAGGTCATTGAGCGCGCGGCTGATGCTGTTATGGGAGAGTGGGCGGGGGCGACCGCCGACAATGTCACGCGCTAATCTCATATAAAGCCGTGCGTCACGTCGCGAGGCACAGATGAAAAGTAAACCGGCATTACGCATGTGATGAAAAATGAAGAGATCATAAGCGACATTCGTGAACCGCTCGTCCGTCGACCATGGGGAGCGGACAGCCTCCCGCGTAAGGTATACGGCAGCTTCATGGGGGTCGCTTATTCCCTTGTAGATGATTTGGAGCTTGTCCGGAAAGTCCGGCTCAACGCTGAGGTCTACGCCATCTGGCGTGGCAAAAACTTTAGCGTGGAAATAAGGCCTGACGGTATAGAGCGAGAAATCGTCCATGTCCGGCGCAGCGGCGACGTGGAAACTATCGAGAACGTCGCGCGTTCGAAGCTCTTCCCCAATGCGAGCCCCGCTCAGATTCTGCACTATGTCGCGCCAAATTGCGCCGGACTCGTATAGTTCACCAATTTCAGTGCGACTGCTCATCGGCTCGGCCAGAAAGGTTGCTCCGCCGATGCCGGTCTGGCCGGTTCTTGCAAACCGACCGATAAATTGGAGCGTAACGGCGAGTGATTTGTGTGGACTGTGGACGGCAGCAATCTTTAAATTTGGAAGATTGAAGCCTTCGCCGAACATATTCACACAGACAATTCCATCAAGCTCGTTTGTCTTCAGCTTAGCAATGATGCGTTTGACATGGGCGAGGGTGTGGTGGCCGTCGACGAATGCCAAGCGAACGGCAGTGTTGGTCCCATAGATGTCCAGCAGTTCCTTAGCCCGCGGTATCGTGTCCGCCCTGACCATAACAAGGTGTTGGAGACCCGCGGCACGATCACGCTGCAAGCACGCTTCGGTAGCGCGCGCGATCGCGACGTCTATCGAGGGCGCTCCCCGCAGTTGAACGGGTTCGAATGTTATGTCGCCGAATACGTGGTCTTGGTGGGCATGACGAAGATCGTATGTAAAGACGAATTTGCCCTTGATCTCCTTTTCGTCTCGGCGAAACGGGGTCGCTGTGAAGAGCACTTGTTTTGAGCCATGAAAGAGGTCCAGCAACCGACTCCAGGTTCGGGCAGGAGCATGGTGGGCTTCATCGACAAGGACAAGATCGAACAGATCGGCAGGTGCTTCCGGTATGGCTCCGTCTCTCGGGCTGACGCTCGGAACGGTGGCCACGACTACATCGTACTGGCGCAATGTTTCCCATGCTTCGTGCGAACCAATCGTGCCCTCGGTTGCAAATACTCGCGGTGTCGGGAGACCGAGAGGGAGCGCTTCTATTTTCTTAAGGTCAGCAAGGACCTGGAAGTTTTCCGCAATCTGCTCGCGAACCAATCGGCTTGGCGTGAGAACGAGTACGCGTTCTGCGCGCTGAATGAACGCTACCGTCATAAGGACAGCCGTTTTTCCTGCGCCCGTTGGCATTGTGACAATTGCCGGCTGCGTGGCGCCAAAAAAATGGGCTGATACCGCATGCGCGGCTGCAATCTGGGAACTACGGAATCCAGGCCGCCCGTTGGTGGCGATCGGAAACTTCAATTGGTCGTAGTGATTGGCAAAGTACCCCATGGTCCCTCGGCAAGCGCGGCGGGGTCGTCGCGCGACCGGTTCCCGCTAATGCCTACGTACTTTAGGTGCGGTGGGGAGCATTGCAACCGCGCGTTGGGCCACAGGCCTGCTTCAACACGAGCCCCTTGTGAACAAACCGCGTTTCCGGGCTCTGAATTTTGTGCCCCTTTGTGCCCATTTTGTGCCCGGGAATTTTTTGGACCGGTTCGCGATCAGACGCGAATTTTGTCTAACCCATTAGATACACATAGAAATTTCTGGTGAGGCCTTGGAAGGCCTCGCACGCAATGGAAAAGCCCGCCAGAGGCGGGCTAATTCATTGTTTTGACTGCGAAAACTTGGTTGCGGGGATAGGATTTGAACCTATGACCTTCAGGTTATGAGACTGACGAGCGTCCGGGCCCACATCCGCGACGAGGCACGGTTCAAAACCCTGCGGCAGCTGCTGTCGCCCAATTTGTCACCCCAGACGAAAAAGCCTCGCATGCGCTCGACGAAAAATCGATCGAAGTCATTGAAATTATTGGTAGCGGGGGAGGGATTTGAACCCCCGACCTACGGATTATGATTCCGCCGCTCTAACCAACTGAGCTACCCCGCCTCTCCAAACAGATCAATGACCTACCGGCACCGCCGAAACATCAGCTCGTCTTTGGCTTCCGCCGCAAGGCCCGTTGAACGTCCCGCAGCGAACCCGGAAAGGGCCGCGGCGGCACGCGGGCGGAGATATAATGCAACCACGCGGGCTCGTCCACCGTGCTTGAGTGCCGTGCTTGAGTGCGGCGTGCCGGCCGCCATACGCCCGCGCCGGACCTCGCCTTACTGCGCGATTTTCCGGAACCGCATCAGGGTGAAATGACCCAGCGGCTGCACCGGGCGGCGCTCGACCAGGCGGACCCCGGCGCCTTCGGCCCAGGCCGAGAGGCGCGCGAATGGAAACTCGATCCGCCATCCGAGCCGGCGGACCAGCGGCGCGAAGCCGTGCTCGAGCTCGCGGCGCGGCCCGGTCTCGGCACCTAGGTGATTGACCAGCACGATCTCGCCGTCCGGCTTGACCACGCGCGCGAACTCGTCGAGCGCCGCTTCCGGATCCGGCACCGCCGTGATGACGAACTGCGCCACCACTACGTCGAAGAACGCATCGGCAAAACCGAGCTGCTCGGCATTCATCACGGCCAGCGTCTCGACATGGTCGAGCTTGCGCCTGCACACCCGCGCCTTGGCGCGACGCAGCATCGGCTCGGAGAGATCGATGCCGATGATTCGATTGCAGGGGGAATATTTTTCGAGCGAGATGCCGGTACCGACGCCGACGTCGAGGATTCGCCCGCCGACACGCTCCGCCGCCGCGATGGCGGCTTCGCGGCCCGCCGCGAACACGGCGCCGAACACCACGTCATAGATCGGCGCCCAGCCCGCATAGGCCTTTTCGACGTCGTTCTTATCGAACGAATACGCCTCGACGCCAGCCCCCGTTATCGCCCCGCCCATCAGTTCAACCTCGTGCGGCCACCCGCAGTTTGCGTGGAGGGAGCGCCGGCACGGCATCGATCTCACTTTGCGACACCGCGGAACGGATGAAGCCGCCGCCCAACACACGCGCCTGACCGGCCTCGGCATCGTACAACACGCAGGCTTGGCCGGGAGCGACGCCTTCCTCCCCGGCCGCAAGCTCGACCTCAAAACCGTCGTCACGGCACACAAGGGTTGCCGGCCGCGGCGGCCGGGTCGAGCGCACCTTCACGAAGACGTCGAGCGGTCCTTCGGCGAGCACGGCGTCGAGCGCCCCATCGCCGATCCAGTTCATGTCGCGCAGCCGCACCCGGGTGATGCGCAACGCCTCACGCGGACCAACCACCACCCTGCCCTTGGCGGCATCGAGCCGCACCACGTAAAGCGGCTCGCCGGCTGCGATGCCAAGACCCCGCCGCTGGCCGACCGTGAAGTTGATGATGCCGGCATGGCGGCCCAAAATCCGCCCGGTGAGGTCGACGATGTCGCCGGCCTCGGCCGAGCCCGGGCGCAGCCGCTCGATCATGTCGGCATAGCGGCCGGTCGGCACAAAGCAGATATCCTGGCTGTCGGGCTTCTCGGCGACCGGCAGCGCAAAGCGCCGTGCCAATTCGCGTGTCTCGGCCTTGGCGAGATCGCCTAGCGGAAAACGCAGGAAATCGATCTGCTCGCGCGTCGTGGCGAACAGGAAATAGCTCTGGTCGCGCTCCTCCTCGCGGGCCCGGTAGAGCGCCCGGCCGCCGGCGGGAAGCGCGCGCGACGCAACGTAATGCCCGGTCGCCAACGCCTTGGCGCCAAGCTCCCGGGCGGTCGACAGCAGGTCGCGGAACTTGATCGACTGGTTGCAATCGACGCAGGGAACGGGCGTTTCGCCGGCCACATAGCTTTCCGCGAAGCGGTCGATCACCGCCTCCTTGAACCGATCCTCGTAATCGAGAACATAATGCGGGATGCCGATGCTGCCCGCCACCATGCGGGCGTCGTGGATGTCCTGTCCGGCACAGCAGGCGCCCTTGCGATGGGTCGCGGCGCCGTGATCGTAGAGTTGGAGCGTCACTCCGACGACGTCGTAACCCTCGGCCTTGAGGAGCGCCGCCGTGACCGAGGAATCGACGCCGCCCGACATGGCGACGACAACCCGCGTGTCCTGCGGCCTGCCTTCGATTTCGAGACTGTTGCGCATCGCCGACCGGCTGCTCCTGCAAGGGAACGTCGTGCCGGCGTTTGGCGCGCCGTCCCGAACGATCCTCCTCCTCTACTATAGGAGGGCGCGGGGCTGGCGCAATGTCGCCGCTTTACCTCGCCACCGATAAAGCGCCGCAGCGGGGGCCGGCATTTCCTGCCGGGGCAACCTGCAAGGGTTGCCGCATGGCCGCGGTTTCGAATTGACGTCGCCATCGTAAGCATCTGTTCCATATGACTAATTTTCTCTTCTCCCGATGGCCCGCGGTTTGCAGATTGGTTGGCGACCGGGCCGTGCTCAAAAGCACGCCCAGCCGGACGATGAAGAGAACCCGCCGTGCCGATCGCCTCACCCGATGCCGTTTCGCCTCCGCAGTGGTCCTCTGTCCCAAGTTTTGGGCTCGACCGCGGCAGCACGGATCAATCGTCGGAGTTCGCAAGCCTTCTCGACAGCCAGACGAGCGACACCGCGCCGGACAACCAGTCGGTCGCGGCGCCGGCCGCTCCGACCGCGACTCCGGCCGCGCCCCCCGCGCCGGCGGTGCCAACCGCCACGACAGCGCCGTCCACGGCGCCAATCGCAAACGCAACGCCACCGTCAAACCAGCAAGCGGCTGCCCCACCAAACAACGCCACGACCGCGAAGCCGGCGCCCGGATCAACCAAGCCATCCGGGACGGCGACGAATGCCGGCAAAGGCACGCCCGCCAAGCCGACAGCCAAGTCGGCCACGTCAACCGCGTCCGCGGCGTCAACCGCGACCACGACATCGTCCACCTCATCCCAGACGGACGCCACGGACCCCAATGCAGCCCGGTCCGACCCATCGGAACCCGCTCCGCCAACCTCGGCCGCCACGGATGTCCCGTCGGCGGATGAATCCGCCGCCAGCGGGACCGGCAAAGGTGCGACGAGCCGGCGCGCGGCGAGCCAGAGTGCCGATATCACGGACCCGACGGGTCAGGCCGCCCAACCCGCGGCGGGCACCAGCACCAACCCGCAGGCGGTGGCAGCGATCACCGTCGGCGGTCCAACCGCCGCGGCCGGCGCCACCGGCACCGATGCCGACGATGATGCACTGACAATCGGCGACGACAAAGGCGCGAAGCCTGGCGACCATGCGGCGCCAGCATCGACGCCGGATGCGGGGCCGACGCTCCCCACCCAGGCTGGCGCGACAGGGACAACCGGCACGGCGGCCGGTTCGACCGCCGGCGCCGATACGCTGCCGGATGGAACAGCGGACGCAGCGCTCGTGCCGACCGGCCGGCCCGCGATTCCGGCGTCGGCGTCCGATCAACTCAACGCCTTGCCGACGGCCGGAACCGATCCGACCATCGCGGCAACCGCCGCCCTGATCGCCCCGCCGGACGATGGTGGCGACGCCCGCAATCGCGATGTTGCGACGGGCTCCGCGGATTCGCCGGCCACTACCGGAATGGTCGTTGCGGCTCCGACCGCCGGTGCCGCCGCTTCCGCCACCTCCGACCGGACCGGCGACGCGGCAAGCGTCGCCGTGCCGCTCTCCGAGGTCGCCGTGACCATTGCGACCCAGGCGCAATCCGGCAAGAGCCAGTTCGAAATCCGTCTCGATCCGCCGGACCTCGGCCGCATCGACGTGCAGCTCAGCGTCGACAGCGGCGGCAATGTGAGCTCGCGCATCGTCGCCGAGCGTCCGGAAACGCTCGACCTGCTGCGCCGAGACGCGCCCCAGCTCGAGCGCGCGCTTCAGAATGCGGGGCTCAATTCCGGTGACGGCTTGCAGTTCTCGCTTTCCGACCAGGGATTCGCAAGCCGCGACGGCTACGCCTCGCCTGATGACTACACCGCCCCGGCATCTCCAGCCACCACCGAGGTCACGGTGCCGGTCGCGGCCTTGCAGGGATATGGCGCGTTGTCGGGGCGCAGCGGCGGCCTCGACATCACGGTCTAACGTTCAACGCACGAGGTATTGCCATGACGACTATCCAAAACGGCGTAGCCAACGGCGTCACGTCGGCAACCACCTCCGCCTCGACTTCGACGGGTTCGAGCGGGTCGTCGGCCTCGGCCCTGAGCGGCATCGGGGCGCAATCGATCGCGGGCAATTTCCAGACGTTTCTCACTTTGCTCACCACCCAGCTACAGAACCAGGATCCCACCAATCCGTTGGACACCAACCAGTTCACCCAGCAGCTCGTGGAATTCGCCCAGGTCCAGCAGCAACTGCAGTCCAATTCCCAGCTCGGCACCCTCGTCTCGCTGCAGCAGACCGCTCAGTCGACGCAAGCCCTGAACTTCGTCGGCGAGACCGTCACGGTGAACGGCAATTCGGCGCAGCTCACCAATGGCCAGACGCAATGGACGTTCAATTCGCCGCAACCCGCATCCGCCACGGTGAACATCTCGAATTCCACCGGCCAGCTCGTCTTTTCCGGCGCCATAACGCTGCAGACCGGCAGCAACACCTTCAACTGGAACGGCCAGGGCAGCAACGGCACGCAGTGGCCGGACGGGACCTACACGGCCGCCGTCACCGCGCAGGCTGCATCCGGAGCGTCGGTGGCGGTGACGTCACAGGTCACCGGCGTCGTGCAATCCGTAAACCTCACCCAGAATCCGCCGCAGCTGTCGATCAACGGCCAGAACTTCACCATCAGCCAGATCAGCAGCGTGTCCAAGAGCTGAGGGAGCGGCCGGCATCCTGTTTTAATTTTAGTAAACCTGCAGCGGAGCGACGGGTCGCTCCGCTGCAGCGCGATATTTCCTTCAGGCTCACGCGCTTAGTCAAATCTTAAGCCGGGCGAGGTAAGGTCCCCTCGTTGGTCCGGTATCGTCTGTTTTAAAGTGCGTGAGAGTAACATGACCGAACCCCACCGCCCGAGGGTCAAGTATGTCATCGGGCCCGACGGAAGTCCGCTCACGATTGCCGATCTCCCCGCGCCGGGGACGAAGCGCTGGGTGATTCGTCGCAAGGCGGAAGTCGTCGCAGCCGTTCGCGGCGGACTGCTCTCGCTCGAAGAAGCGTGCAGTCGCTATACGCTGACCGTCGAAGAATTCCTCGCCTGGCAATATTCGATCGACCGCCACGGTCTCGCCGGGCTGCGCACGACCCGCATCCAGCAATATCGCCAGTAGGCGTTCCGCGACTCCGCAATCATTGCGAAGCTTTTGGGCATCGGCCGGCGCCGCTCGTCGCCGTCGCACGACCAGATCGTGACGCATCCGCAACGCCTGTTGCGGCGTCGCGGCTAATTCGGCGCGCCATTAACCAAATCGAAACCATCCACCCGGCAAAACTTGCCTAGCCGGTCGTTGCGTCCGGCCATCGGGGCTCGATTGCCAAGCGGGTTGGCAAGTCGGCACCAATTCGGGGTTTGCCGGGTGCAAGGTCTGATCGATTTCGTCAAAACGCTGGGGCCGACGCGTCTTGCCGCCATGGCCGCCGTGACGGTCGCGTTAGTCGGCTTCTTTGCATTCCTGATCCTGCGCGTCACCGCCCCGACCATGGTGCCGCTGTTCACCGACCTCACGCTGGAGGATTCCTCCGCCATCATCAAGGATCTGGAACGCCAAGCCATCCCGTACGAGATGAAGAACGACGGCGCCATCATCCTGGTGCCCAAGGATCGGGTGTCGCGGCTGCGCATGAAGCTCGCCGAGGGCGGCCTGCCCAAGGGCGGCGGCATCGGCTACGAGATATTCGACAAGTCCGATACGCTCGGCAGCACTTCGTTCGTTCAGAACATCAACCGCCTGCGCGCGCTGGAAGGCGAGCTCGCGCGCACCATCCGGGCGATCGACCGGGTGCAGTTCGCCCGTGTCCACCTCGTGATGCCGGAGCGCACCCTGTTCGCGCGCGACCAGGCGGAGGCATCCGCTTCGATCGTCCTCAAGGTGCGCGGACAGCTCGAATCCCAACAGGTGCGGGCGATCCGGCATCTCGTCGCCTCCGCCGTCAACGGGCTCAAGCCCACCCGGATATCGATCGTCGACGAAGCCGGACGCCTGCTTGCCGATGGGTCGGCCGACGATGCCGGCATCGGGGTCGCCGCCGACGAGCGCAAGACCAGCTTCGAGCGGCGCCTGCGCGACCAGGTC
>Ga0116129_1001204_pt1 | contig 14628 bp, 7 predicted proteins | sample June2015DPH_17_2_FD_89732 | JGI IMG/M metagenome (GOLD analysis project Ga0116129, IMG submission 89732) | Peatland microbial communities from SPRUCE experiment site at the Marcell Experimental Forest, Minnesota, USA - June2015DPH_17_10 | ecosystem: Environmental > Terrestrial > Soil > Wetlands >...
AAAACGTACTATTGGCCCAAACGACATGTCTGGCGTCGTTTGGGCCCGTTTTCCTCGTCGTTGCTGCCGTTGTTGGAGGCGGCAGACACGTTTGGACGTGTCGTGATGGCGGCAGTGGTAATGGTTGTGCTGGTCATAGTCGTGCTGGTGGTCGATTCGTCTTTGCGGTTTTTCGTTACTAGTAGCCTAGTTATAACTTATAACTGGAGCAGGCGACGGACACGTCACATGTTTGGACGTGTCGTGATGGCGGTAGTGGTAATGGTCGTGGTGGTCATAGTCGTGGTGGTGGTCGTCTGTCGTCTTTGTGGTTTTTCGTTACTAGTAGTCTAGTTATAACTTATAACTTGAAAAAGGCCCGGGTAATTACTAATTAGTCAAGAAAAAAAAAGAAGAAAAAAGAAAACATACAGGGCTCGGCAGACGCATCTTGAGCCCTCGTCGTTCGTCGTTCGTCATCCCCGATGGTGGCGGTTGCGTGTTGACGTTCAAGTTGTGGTGATGGGAGTGCCAGTGGTGGCCCGGACTTGAAAGTGACCCATGTTCAAACCTGTTACCCGTGACAATCCCTATAAGTAAACCGAGTAAGAAATTACTTACTAGAAATTGAAAATTTTAGGTAGATTAGTTATAAAATATACAGTACGGAAAAATAGATGTTTTACACATAGTATTGACTGGAACAATGTGAACTTGGTGGCCAGTGGTGGCCAAAGATGTGGCCAGAAAATTGTGGCCACCCGGCCCACCCGCCGAGTTCCATGGCCTTGGGCCTCAGTTCCACTACCTAATTTGACTTCCACTGTCTAAACTGACTTCCACTTCCACTGTTTTCGTATACACTCCTTCTTTGATGACCCGCCGTTGACTCGGACTTTCATAGCTTTCGCCAGAATATGTATGTTTGATGTGGGAGGTCAACGGTCAGAGAGAATAAAATGGATCCACTGTTTTGAATCAGTGAAGTTGATTATCTTTTGTACTGCACTGAGCGAATATGATCCAGGCTTGTTGGAGGAAAAATCCCAGGTTTGTTCCCTTTCCTTTGAATTATCACCTTTGTCACTTGTGTACGATTAGTCTGATAATTTAAATGTATATTCTACCAATTTTTCTTCGAACAAGTGAATGATTTTGGTACGAGACTAAGATAATATGCTCGTCATAGCACTGGCATCTATGTCCATTTTGTTTCGCTTCTCCCTCCTTACCTCCTCCTCCTCATTGATCTCGTTGCTATCTCCATATCCAACTCTTCGTTTCAAGATTGAGTTTTTTTTTGGCTCCAATGATGTGTCGCTCTTTTGTGTACTAATGTTTCTTTTCAATACCTGTGCCAGAAGATAGTGTCATCACATTTGTCAAATAGGTATCTTATCGGATGCAAACCTGACTAAAGGATCTATCCAACAACGCAACGGAACGCAGGATGGTGAGCATCTTACGGTGGCCTCCCTTGACTGGAATGACGACAAATGACAGTTGAACTTGAACAATGTCGCCGTTACGGAATGTCTGCGGTTCACATGGCTGAAATCTAATGTTACGGTGTGAGTTGAGATTTGGATAAGTGAAAATTCTACTTAATGACATTAAAGTGCCGTTCCTGTTCCTGCAGCTGGAGAAGTATTGGACCTGATTTTCTTCGGTATGGACATATGCGCAAGTCCCATCGCCAATTGCCATTCCACGCAGTATGCCACACGGGTCAACACCCTTTTGAAAAGCAATCTCTGGGCCATTCGCCTCTTTCACTGGTGTCAAGTAACGATTAGAGATGTCAAGGCATGGAAAACCGAAACATTGTTCCTCTGAGCTGGTCCAGCTATCCAAGATGCCTTCTGAAAATTCACGATCAAAGTATCCATACACCTCACATGCAGCTTCCAATGCGCTCGTAAATGTTGCTGAGCCTAGACCTGTCAACACAACGCGTTGACGCAGATACCTAAAACGGTGAGCAGATATTCTGTTAAATGTATTGAGAATTGACCTGCATACTAAAATTTCAGCTTACTTTGGCTTCTCTTTCAAAGGTGGCAAATCTTTTGAAACCAGGATCCCTTGAACGGTGAAGACAGCCTCCTCCATCGTGGCCTCGTTATGCTGTCGAATATCTATCAGGTGCCAAGAATCAGGCTTTTCCATCTTTTTAATGTTGAACTTTTCACTGAAAGTATCGCCATTCTGCTTTGAAGTTGGTAAGTCTTTTCCTTACTATTTACCTGTTCTTACCTTGAATTGTCTTCCCAAGCGGAAATCTTCTCCAGCATTTAAATTTTCTGTCGTGCTCTGCTCCAGTGCGTTTCCTGTTAATCCCTACTTAGAGCAGCTTGTTATCAGTATTATCTGAACTCACGCGCATCCTCTACATTGTAGCCTTTGTCAAGCATGCTGGCCGTCAGGTATATGAATTGGCAAGTATGGTCTTATCGCTTTCGCGCTTCACTCAGCCTGATCCTACTCTTTTGTTATAAACCTTCTCTGTTCAATCATCTTTTCATGCTTCCCTGGGCCCAGGCCTGTCGTGTCCTTGCATCGTTTCAACCCCGTTTTACTCTCATTTTTGCTTCTCACTCATCATCAATCAATTAGTTCAATTAATTAGTGTGAAAGAGAAACAACAACGAAATTTTTTTAGCAGCTGCCTATAATGTCAATAAGTAGAAGCAGACAAATGGCCTGCCTTGACTTTATGGGTAATTGCAGGTCCCAGAAGATACTATTTGATCTACATTCGGAAATTCACCAAATTTTGAGATGCTTTAGTACTTTCCAACAAATTACTGACTGGATAGCGGAAAAGGCTGAAGAGATTATAAAATCCCTGGCTCAATATCTGAATTAAAATTTAGAAAGATCAGCACATCTGAGTACTATAGTTTTCAGATCACTGACATGCATTTATCAGGTAAGATTATACCATCGGTCCCATTCAGGAACAGATGACTCAGGTATTTTCTGGGGTCCTGCCGTTGCTAAGAAATTTTCATCAAGGGTGCGTTACATACTATGATTCTACTTTGGATCCACCACGTCTCAGGCTTGTATCTACTACTGCACCATGTCTCCTTCTACTGTCTCCTTCAGTTCCGCGGCTTGCGCCCAATCAACTGCCATTATTAAAACTCCAACAGGACCTACTTCGCCCTTTAGAGGTATCCCCTACTACCCTTACTACCCATCCGTTACATTTTTCCTGTGCATTGAACTTGGCCAAAATGTCGACTAAATCCCCTTCCAAAGCCAGAAGGTACACTCTTCCTGCAAACACTTTTTAGCCACTGATTTACGATTCGCAGCTCTTCATCCAAAAAAAAACCCACAAAAGCTCAGGCTGAAGCGTGTGTAACATTTCCTGTTTCCTTGTGTAAGAGACTAATTGTGTTCTTGTAACAGTGAAAGCTTTGATCTACAAACGTTTGTGATAGCATCTATAATTTTTTATCTTCTAACTCGTTTTGTTTTGTTTTCTAATCTGTTTAGGATGATTGCTGATCAACTGGCTGCCAAAACCCCATCAATGCCGTTGTAAGTTTGTATATTCCTCTACCTGTTCGCACTGATGGTGAAAATTATAGAGCGAGCCCTGAAAAAAAACGCAAGGCTGTTGTCGTTTCAAGCGACTCAGAAGTGTACGTTCTTGTTATTAAATGTTATTAGCCCTTGCTCACTGCTCGTTCTAGTGAGATTTTAAAATCTGCTCCATCTCCTTCAAAAAAGCGAGTTCGGAAAGCGCTTCCTACTCCAGGCTCAAAGGATTTTGAGCTCCTTCCACCTGTTTCAATCGCGTAATGGTTTAATGTACCTTCAAATTTTTATATTTGACTCATTTTTTCATAGGAAGGAGTCAAACGCCACCATAGCAGTGGATGACCCTAGTATTAAGTAAGTTATACTTGTGTCCTTGTGTTCTTGCTCACTGAAGTCCTTCGTCTAGACCAGTTTCCACCACCAGTGGGCGCCCAAAGTAGGTTTTGGCTTAATGAGTCAGATCTGAGTCCTCAATTTTGTTAATGTTTTAGGAGGGTGATTGTTAAGACTGTGAAGGCAAAGGCGAATGAAGCGGCGGCCATGATGGAGGCCATCAAAGCAAAGTACGTTGTTGTTCTGGATTTTGGAGCATTCTAATCACTTCTTGCAGTTTATTTGGCAGCGAAATAGAAAAAAACAAGCCTGTTGCTCAGGCTCCTGAAGGAAAAAATGGGCCTGACCCTGAGTATGTTTCCTTTTTTTTTCATCTTTTTGCCACCTTTTCGACATGCCCTACAGCTCCGAAGGTGAATTGGGCCCATCTGAGTCACCACGTGCATTATGTGAAGATAGCGATAATGAAAGTGATCTTCCTGAGGTTTCGGCGTATGTTTTATCATGTTCCTTTGTTTTCTATGCTGACTCTGGGCATGTATATATAGTATACTTGCCAGTGTTCAATGTGCGGATAGAGGAAAAGGAAAGGCGAAGGCCGAGTACGTCAAACTCAGCTCCTTAACTCTGTTCTCATATGTTAATTAATAATAACCATTTATCAGAGCTGCTATTTCAGCTGAGTCCGAAGATGGTTTAGATTGTGTAGATGAAGCCAGCATTGATGGTGACAGGACCCCCCTTCAGGCTCGTCAAGTGAGCGAAGACTTCAAGCTGTGCGTGTTTTTTATAATCTTTGTCTTTTGCTTTCCTTACTAATGCTATCTAGTAGTGCTCTATCAGTTGCAGAGGCCAAACCGGATGTTACTAGCGATGTTGAAGATGGTGGAGAAGATGATGTAACAGATGTTATGTCGCCCGAATGCCAAGATCCATTATTGGCTCAGACTTATTTGAGTCTCCCGCTCCTTCCGTGAGTATATGATGGTTTCTGTCCTTGCACTTTAGTATTAATCATCTTATTTAGTCGTCTGTGTGAAATCACATCTTTCACGGGCACCACGGATTCTGTACGCACCGTGTTTAGTGATGCGTGTGCAAAGATGACTAAAGTGGAGGCTCAGTGAGCTTTTTTTTTATTTTCTTGTATACGTAACTTTCTAAATCTTGCAAATGTGAACAGGTCATTTTTACATGCTCTCCTCTTTGTCAAGAGCGACTTTTATGTGAACACTGCTCGTATTAACCCAGATGATCTCTTTGTTGACAACTTCCGGCTCCGTGTACGTGAAAAAAAATTACTAGCCATTGGTATCATGACGGGTACCGTCACTGAAAGTTTCCTGGTCGAGGCGGCACAAGCGGGTCCTCGTAACTCTCCCTATTTCATACACAAAATCAGCATTGCCCCTCTGGAACAAGACTTCCGGCGTGATGTTTCGATGTGGGGTTTGTTGTTTAACTTTACTGTTGTTGTGGGTATGCTCAGTCCGTATGGGTTTTCCTTTGCCACACGTGGTGAAGGTAAAGGTGATTTATGGAAAACAGGTTTGTTTTCGGTGACTCATGTTTTCAAAAAGCTTGTTTTCTGACTTATTGTTTTAGCCCCAGCTCCGTCATCGCCTGTTTCAATCAAATCATCTTCATTGAAAACTGTGTCGTCTCCCTTGCGAGCAGTTAATGCTGGCATATCCTATCTCTCATCCCGTTCTTTTGATGATACCAGTACGTCACTAACTCTATGTAATTCTTTACTTTTCATCTAATACTGATTTCGCCACACAGTTCCTGTTTATGATGGACGTGCACATAATGATCACCCAGCATTCAAGTTCACTGATTCTGACTTCAAGCGTCTCTCCTCTTGGCCTTTATATCGCAAGCGTGCGACAGAGCTTCCTCTTGATGCTATCGTGTCTGTTGGTTATTCTTTGGGAACATACAAGGGGATCTCTAGCCCTATACTTTCTTCTAACCTCCAATTTGTGATTTTATTGTCAGTCCCCAAGTAGAGTTATCTTCTGTCAATGCTATGTATGCTCTGGTAAAAAATTGAATGCTATTTGTTGTGTCGTTGTGTATCCTAGTGCTTTGTGTGAAATTTGATTCACATCACGTGGCTAAAATACGATCAGTTAACATTGAATGTTGAATATTGTTGATTCACTGTTGAACTTGAAGGTTCATGTTGAACCACTGCCAACATGACCTATTTATCAAAAATGCTTCAATTACTGTGTTCTGTGATTGTTTTTTCAATCCTGGGTTTATCAAGCTTACCTTTTCCACATCATCCTTTGTACGTATTTTTCTAATTCTTTTGATATTTGTATCATCATGTCGCATGACAGTAAAAACATCTGTGTTCTCTCCTCCGAGTCCTGCCCTTCGCAGCCGCCAACGTGCATATGCCACTCTATTTTTCCTGGGGTTTTGGTGGACCCTGTTCCTGCCTCTCAAGTTTCTTTACCGCTCAATGAGTAAGTGATTGACACGTCTTTACTTTATTTTTCTAATTCTTTTGATAGTTGTATCATCATCTCGCATGACAGTAAAAATGCGTGTGTTCACTCCTCCGAGTCCTGCCCTTCACAGCCGCCCGCGCGCATATGCCACTCTATTTTTCCTGGGGTTTTGGTTGACCTTGATCCTGCCTCTCAAGTTTCCCCACCGCTCAATGAGTAAGTGATTGACACGTCTTTACTTTACTTTTCTAATTCTTTTGGTAGTTGTATCATCATCTCGCACAACAGTAAAAATGTGTGTGTTCACTCCTCCGAGTCCTGCTATTTACAGCCACTGGCGCGCATATGTCGCTCTATTTTTCCTGGGGTTTCGCTTGACCCTGATCCTGCCTCTCCTTTCCGAGAAGTGTCTGCAGCTCTGCTGTGTTTTAATGACCTACATCGTGTTTCTTGCAATGTCCGCTACATTGTTTCTTGCATCCTGAATGTCGATGGCCCATTTGTATTTCCCCGCTACCTGATTGAACTTCTTAATCGCTTGATAGCTTTATCAAGATATATTACTTTCAAATCCTTTGTCTGTCGATATTTTCTTTTCTTGCACAGTGAAAATGCTACTTTACTTGACACTTTGCGGTATGATTGCAAACTGTATCAACTTACCATGCTAACATTGTGCCTTCCTCAAGAGAATTTACGTGACTTCTGTTACCTGGTATTCACATGTATTGTGCACAGTATCACGTTCATCCATAACTTTCTTAGATTTGTCTCGTCATTTCTTTTCATTTGTATTGACCTGCTGCCCCCCAGTTTGCAACAGTCTATCTCCAATGGGGATAGCCAATCTAATCATGGTCCTGATATGCGTACCTTTCCCCAAGGTGGTGGCTTCCGGTATGAACTTCAGTTTGATGCAATTGAACCATATCTTCTTACAGGTTGTGATGGCATGTCGGAAGAAAATGTCTTTGTATTTGTCGATCATGTTGACAGCATAGGTCAGCTTTCATACCCTGCAGATAAGTGTTTTGTGCATGTGAGTATACCGTTAGAGAGTATGGTTCCTTTTCTCCCTGTCAAAATGGTCCTGAAAATCGCCAAGTTGCATCACATGTCATTAGGTAGTCATGTTCCCAAGTCCGAAATAATCCGCTCCTTTGATGGACATAGCTGTGCATCTTGTAACTTATATCACAGCGTCTTTGCTGTTGTTGCTTCAAAATCCAAAACAAAATCTTTAAAAGGCAAAAATCGTGTGCAAGCTTTCCGATCTCATCTGAACTATGACAAGCCATCTTTGGACAGTTCGGATGCAGCAGAGGTATTGTTCCCGCTAGACCCCATGTTAGAGCCTGTAAATTATCCACCTCCTCCATTTAATGATGCTCATTCACGCAAAATTATCAGTAACTTCTGTGCAAAGTCTGATAAAACATTAATTGAAGAGGCGGGTTGTAGTGTATGTGGTCAGCTAGTTCCCACTGCGCAGCTTACAAGGTTAAAAGCTGTAAAGAATTTACTCAATGTGCTTGAGGTACCGGATGTCACAAGGATTCAGAGAAAAAAAGATTCAGATCCTATTCGCGGATATAAAGGACCTGTTCTAGACTACTCCTGTGATCGCATATGTGACGGATGTCGCCACCATGTACGAAATGGTAAAGTTCCTAGGAATGCTTTGGCCAATGGTCTTTGGTTAGGTCCAATTCCTGAAGAGTTAGCCTGTCTTGGATTTATTGAGAAGCTGTTGGTTGCAAGGGTACGCATTAATAGTTGTTTTATTCGTGTTGCATCCTCTGGCTTGCGAAAGATGACATCACATGTCATAGCCTTTGAATCACCTGTACCTAAAGTATATCATCGACTCCCTCCACCAATGGAGGATCTGGATGATGTCCTTGCTGTGTTATTCACAGGTCCATGTAAGCCTACTGACAAGGAATTTCAACGCACTCCCCTTTTGGTCAGGCGGAAGCAGGTAGCCCGTGCTCTTGAATGGTTAAAATTAAACCATGCAGATTATGCTGACCTAGAGATAGCATATGATGAGCTCAACCGTTACCCCGAAGATTCGCTTCCTGTTACCATTGAATATCAACACTCAGAAACCACAAAAATAGAGGAAGGTTCAAGTACATTTGATAATGATGACGGGCATGGTGTTCATGAAGGTGAATGCCCATTCATTGTTCATGGATTGACAGGAACTGAGTATGATACAAAATCTTTGAACACATTAAAAGGAATTGCTCTTCGACATTGGAATAATCGAGGTGCCGCACTTGCTGTCTCTCATGGCTCATCTCCGTTGTCAATATATAACAACCCAAACTTATATCCACAGATCTTTCCTTGGCTTTTCCCTTATGGTTTAGGTGGTATCGGGTTTACTCCATTGTCAGATAAAACTCATAAGCGTCATCTACTAATGTACCACGACAAGCGGTTTCAGAAAGATATTTGCTTCCCTTTTGTCGCATTCAGCCATCAACAAGTTAAGGCATCTACAACAGGTGGTTTACTGCTTGCCGAAACACGTAACTTTGAGAATATTGCTAATAGGTTATTAAGTGTAAACCAGGATGTATTAAATGATCTGGCCAAAAGAATGTCCATCGGTGAGGTTATCAAACCTTCTACTGACGATGAGCGATCATGTTTCCAACTAATTCGTGATCTTGACCACATAGATGGGAAGGTTGATGGCTCCATCACCAGCAAAAAACACATGCGAAGCGAGATATGGTCTATGATGACTTACATGGGCGCCCCTTCATGGTATATTACCTTGTCTCCAGCAGATAATAAACATCCAATATGCCTGTATTTTGCGGACAATAAAGAACGACTTGACGTTGAATTAATACGGTCTGAAGATGAGCGTTATCGCCTCATTGCCAACAATCCTGTTGCTGGTGCGCGTTTCTTTCATTTCATGGTTCAAATGTTTATTGAGCATGTACTAGGTGTCAGTACTGAAACTACTGCTGATCATTTAGGGGTATATGGTAAAACAGCTGGTTATTATGGTACAGTAGAACAACAGGGACGTTTAACGCTACATCTTCATATGCTCCTTTGGATTTGCGGTACTTGCTCACCAGAAGAAGCTCGCTTACAGATCCTGGATCCTGACTCAAAGTTCCGGAGTAAATTGATAGAATATCTTGAAAGTTGTCATGCAGGAGATTTCATATCAGGGCCAATGGAAAATGTAGCGAGCGCTGTAAAAACTGCTTCTGAGAAAGCTGATTACAAAAATCCAACAGAAACGTTACCCGAGCCTCCACAACCCTCTTGCCACAACCCACCGCATAATGGTTGTCATTCATGCGATAAACTATCTGCATGGTCATCAAGGTATCAGTTCACTGTAGATGACTTGTTATTAAAATCCAACGTACATAAGTGTTCTACAAATAGAAACAAAGATGGCTCCCAAAATAAAGCACGTCCATACAAAGGATGTCTTGACAACATATGGGGCCGCTGTAAAGCACGCTTCCCAAGACTGACATATGCAAAAACTGAGATTGATACAGAAACAGGGAGCATCAGTTTAAAGAAGTCAGAATCATGGTTGAATACCTTTACATATGTCGTAACTTACCTTTTCAGGTGTAACACAGATATCACCAGTCTTCGCTCTGGCACCGCAATTAAAGGTGTTTTTCTTTACGTTACAAACTATGTCACCAAGCCGGTCCTGAAGACCCATGTTATCTTCGACACTGTCCGATCAATGTTCCAAAAGAATGCTGAGTTGATTGCAGGCGATGAGACACGCAAAGAAAAGGCCCGAAAACTTATGACAAAGATTGTTAATTCACTCGCTGGGAAAATGGAATGGGGTTCACCAATTGGTTGCATGTATCTTCTAGGCAATCCAGACCACTACACCAACTATATGTTCACTCCCTTCTACTGGAAATCTTTTGTTCAGGAAGCGAGAAAAGCATGGGAACCCCAAAACATACCTACTGAGAAGATTCCGCAATGCAACTTAAGTCCTGCTGGCCCTGATCCTCTTACAAAGCCAATAAATGCTGTAGATGACCAACATCGGGAGAAGGTTACTATCTTCAAGCGCAACGGACGGGTTATCGGGCTCTCACCTGTTCACGACTATATCTGCCGACCACTCGAATTTGAGACCACATGTCTGTACGACTGGATCTCTCGATATCGGCGTGAAAAGAGAAGGGTGAATAAGAAAAAGAAAAGTTCTAAACCCAAGTGTGTTGACAGTGAAGCTGAAGTCGAATCAGACTGCGAAACCGATGGCGGGTATGACTTGCAGGCACCTGTCAGAAAGTCAAAGTCAAAACTTTACTTCTTCACAAGAAATCATCCGCTTGTGGACACTCATGGTGTACATTGGTTAAGTAGTGACAGTAGAGCACGAATCCCAAACTTCATTGGGGAAAGCCTTCCACGTTGTGACCAAGGTGACCGAGAGTTTTATTGTTCTACAATGCTCACATTGTTCAGGCCATGGAGAAGCGGTTTAGATTTAAAAAATGAGGGAAATACCTGGGATGAAGCTTTTACACTGTACCAGTTTTCAACCCGTCACCTTGTTATTATAAAGAACATGAACCTGCGATATGAATGCTTGGACGCCCGAGATGACTTCCATGCTCAAATGCGTAATGGAGGTGTCAACATGCCTGCATGGGCTGAGCAGGGTGCTGGGATGCTACAGGACCTTGATCAAATGGCCATTGAAGATGCAATAAACGGGAGTATTGGACGTACTGAACCTGATGACTTCCTTTTGTCTACACATGTCGGAAGACGAAATAAGGCACGAATTGAACTGATGACTGACATAAGACGTACCCTGACAACGATGGGGTGGACCAACCATCAATCTAAGCTACTCCCTGAAACGCTCAACATAACACCTGATCCAATACAAATCGAACAAACACCGGGCCAGTGGAAGGCAGCAGTTGCAGCTGCACGTGCGGAAATACTAGAGGAACGGGCACGTCACATGCCTCCTACCGTCGACTCTACCAGTTCACGCACCTTCATACCCGACGATGTGCGAGTTGTTGACAAGTCTTACATGAGCCGCTCATTCGTCTCTAAGGTCTGGCAGAAGACAATTGACTCTGTTTCAGCTGAATATTCATTAAACACTGAGCAAGATCGTGCATTTCGGCTTATTGCTAACCATGCATGTAGTCATGATTCAGATCAGCTGAAGATGTACATTGCTGGAATGGCAGGTACGGGCAAATCACAAGTATTAAAATCTCTGGTTGAATTTTTCCGACAGAAGAATGAGTCCCACCGCCTGATCATGGTTGCACCCACTGGCAGCGCCGCTGCTCTTCTAAAAGGTTCAACCTACCACTCAGCTTTTGGGATCAACAGTGACGGTGGTCTGTCATCTAACATCCAACTAGCACAGGTGAAATCCAGGTTGGAAGGTGTAGACTACATCTTCTTGGATGAAGTATCAATGCTTTCATGCCGTGATCTGTATCTAATAAGTGCGAGGCTAGCTCGCGTTATGAATAATCTTGATACATCGTTTGGAGGACTTAACATGATTTTCGCAGGTGACTTTGCTCAGTTGCCACCTGTCATCGGTCAAGAACACAGTTCACTCTATAGCCGCACCGTTGGAAAGAACACCACTTCTTTGCACGACCAAGAGGCTGCAATTGGGAAGGCTTTGTGGCATCAGGTCACCACCGTTGTCATACTCCGTCAAAATATGCGACAGCGATCTCAATCAGAAGATGATGCTAAGTTTCGCGAGGCATTATCTAACATGAGGTACAAGGCCTGCACTCCGGCTGACATCATGTTCCTTAAGTCTCGGGTATCCAGTGAGCTACTAGGTCGCTCTAATGTAAATGAAAGACAGTTCAGAAATGTATCCATTATAACCACTCTCAATTCTCAAAAGGATGAAATTAATGACCTTGGTAGTCAAAGATTTGCTTCAGAAACAAAGCAGACACTAACAGATTTCTATTCTATTGATACGGTTCCCACCAAAGATTCTGACAACACCCGTGAAAAGCGAAATAGGCCAACCGGAAAAAAACATCTTATTAACCATGGTATCATTCCTGAGGACATCCAACGTGCTCTTTGGGATCAGCCTGCTTGTGCAAATACCAAACTCATACCTGGCAAGTTGTCCCTCTGTATTGGCATGCCTATAATGATCCGTAACAACGCAGCCACCGAATTATGCATCACAAAAGGGCAAGAGGCATTTGTATACGCATGGCAATCTCACAAACTTTCAGATGGCAAGGATATTTTAGACACTTTGTTTGTAGAGCTTGCAAATCCGCCTTCACCAGTCAAAATTGAGGGTTTACCTCTCAATGTTGTGCCCCTAATGAGAACCAGTGTAGTTACAAACTGTAAACTTCCGGACGATACATCTCTCACCATATCAAGGAGTCAGGTTGAAGCCCTGCCAAATTTCGCAATGACGGACTACGCCTCCCAAGGCAAAACTCGCTCGCCGAGTAATGTTGTAGAACTTAGCCATTGTCGGACTCACCAAGGCTATTACACTGCACTATCCAGGGGTGCTACTGCTGCGGGTACTTTAATTTTGACTAGTTTTCATCCAAGCAAAGTCACCGGAGGTGCATCAGGAGCGCTGCGACAGGAATTTCGAGAGCTGGAGCTGTTAGACGACATCACTAGACTCAGATTTGAAGACAGAATCCCAAGATCGATTACAATGGCCGATCGTAGAAATACCTTGATAGATTCGTTTCGTGCCCACAGAGGTAAGAACTACATGCCGTCGACATTGCATAAGGCTATTCGTTGGAGTGCAACAGATCCCTTCTTAGAGTGGAAAGAATATGGTGATTGGCGAATACTCGGCTCAAAAACAGACTGTACTAAGGCAGACCATAGTACCCACACAACATCTAAGCCGCCGCCGCCGCCGCCATCAACACCTGTCCAAAATTACAATGCTAGTGCATTGGCCTTAAAGCGTAAATCTTCTCAAGTTATTCGTGAAAATAAGCAACCATTTTTAAAAAGAATCAAGTATGAGCACCAAATTAATACATCTGCCAGTGGCTCCACTGACATGTCTGACCCGGTCCTCCGTCTTGATCTCCCACTTGGCACTAGCTGGTCGAGCAACAGCTGTGCATATGATGCAGTTTTTGTAATACTTTTTAACATATGGCGAGAGGATCCTATTCCAACTAGTACATTATGGCACACCTTGCAATCCGAGTTCTTAGATTTATTGATTACAAGTTTTGAAACACATGAGAGTTTTCCCCATGCCCGCACATCTCAACGCTTCTCTTTAGAGGAAATCAGAGACTTCATGAGGCGTCGTCTAGCCAGAATTTCCACGGAATTTGTATTCGGCCGTTATACAAGTGTACACAGTATTATTGAGCGCTTTTTCACAACATCTGATCCTGTCACAATATCAGATCTTATGTGCCCTAATGGACATGTTGTTGATAGACAGGGCCGGTCCCCAACTTCTAGCTGTGAAATAATTGTATTTTCTCAGCCCGGTACATCTTTACAACATTGCATGGACAACTTCTCGCATTCCACTGCCTCTAAGTGTTTGACCTGTGACACATGTTTATTACGGGCAACTTCATTTGTCCAATCCCCACCTGTAATCATCTTTGACTTAGGAACCTGCGCCAGTGTACCCTCTCTGTCTTCTGTTCTTTGGATTACCTGTGGTGAAACTGGCCGTGTTTGTTACAACCTTAGAGGTATTGTTTATTACAATAACCAGCACTTTACCTCACGTTTTGTTACAGGGACTGGCATGATCTGGTTTCATGATGGGTTGTTAACTGGTACTTCCTTAATTTATGAAGGTCAAGATGTAGATTCTATCACTACCGAGACAGCAATCATGGCATTTTACACTCGGGTGTAGATAATAGTAAAATAATATGAGTTACAAGTCAACAACAAAATCCTCTACAAAATATGAAAATGCCGGACCGTTAGCCAGGGCCCGACATCGACTTTTGCCACACGTGATCTTGTGGCAAAAGTCGATGTCGGGCCCCGGCTAACGGTCCGGCATGCTATCAACCTCCACTACTTACCTCCTTGAGGAGAACTCGGACATGCCGTGCGCAGCAGCGGCCCACTAGCACAAGTCCTTTCCTTAATCCCTAGTTAGAATAATATGCTCCTATGTATACAATTTACTTGAATAAAATTAGTTTTATTTTAATCTTAATCTCATCTGTAGTGATTTTAAGTTACGAAAAATATAGTTGCTATAAAAATAAATATATGTTCC
>Ga0116129_1001205_pt1 | contig 14607 bp, 13 predicted proteins | sample June2015DPH_17_2_FD_89732 | JGI IMG/M metagenome (GOLD analysis project Ga0116129, IMG submission 89732) | Peatland microbial communities from SPRUCE experiment site at the Marcell Experimental Forest, Minnesota, USA - June2015DPH_17_10 | ecosystem: Environmental > Terrestrial > Soil > Wetlands...
CGTCGCGGATATGACCGGCCGGGGAACGTCATTAGCGGGATGCTGCTGGGCTACGAGCCTGAGGCCATGGAGCCGGGACCCGCCAAGTCGTCCAGCAAGAAGTTGCACAACGGAAGCAATACCGCTCCAGAGTAGGTCGCAGGCTGTGCTGGCGGAGCATGCAATGGCAGCGGTAGCGTACAAAGCGAGCGCGTGCTCACCCATACCGTCATATCGCCCTTCTACACCGGGCCATTGCGTTCGCCGCTGCGCATTCAGAACAATTTTGCGAATGAATGCTTCATGGATGAACTGGCTGCGGCCGCCAATGTAGACCCGGTGGAGTATAGGCTGCGCCATCTACGCAACGACCGTCTTCGCGGAGTTGTAATGGCCGCGGCGAGGACAGCGCAGTGGAAACCATTTTCTTCGCCCCTTGCAGCAGTAAGCAATGAGCTTATGGGGCGCGGCTTTGCCTGTGTCGCATATGAAGGTGATAACGGATATGCTGCACTTGTCGCGGACGTAGCGGTGAACGGGACCACGGGCGTCGTGCGGCCGGTCAAATTCACTATCGCGGTCGACTGCGGTCCCATCTCGAACCCGGACGGCCTGCGCAATCAGGTAGAAGGGGGCCTTCTTCAGGGGGCTAGCCGCGCCCTAGTGGAGGAAGTGACGTGGGACGCAAAGCGCGTCACTTCGGTCGACTGGGAGGGCTATACGAGCCTTCGTCTTGATTACGAGATTCCGGAGATCGAAGCAATCTTCGTTGTGCCCGACAACGTAAAGGCGACTGGCGCTGGCGAGACCTCCATCACCGTGACGCCGGCCGCTCTGGGGAATGCTATCTTCAACGCGTCCGGTGCTCGTCTGCGCCACCTGCCGTTCACTCCCACGCGCATGCTGGCAGCGCTCAAAGCGGAACAACAAGCGAGGTCGGCATGAGGGCAATCGCATTTGTGCTACTCGCGGCTGCCGGGATCGAATTCGGCGCAATGGCGCCGGATGCTCCATCCGTGAGTGCCCAGGATCGCGCTCGTGGGGTCGCGGCATTTGAGGCCATCGTGCCCGCGCTGCGGCATCCCCGATGCCTCGTCTGCCACTCGAGCGGGGACTATCCGCGCCAGAGCGACGATCTTCACGCACACATCATGGACGTGCGCCGCGGCCCGCATGGCCAGGGCGCTGCTCCCGTGCGCTGCAGCACCTGCCATCAGGATCACAATCTTACCGGCATGCATATGCCCCCAGGTGCACCGGACTGGCACATGCCGTCAGCGGATAACCCAATGATCTGGGAAGGGCTGACGGACAGCCATTTATGCCGGCTCTTGACCGATCTCAGTCGCAATGGCGGACGGGATGCGAAGGCAATCGAGCTTCACATGCATACACCGCTGGTGTTGTGGGGCTGGCATCCTGGCGAAGGACGCAAGCCAGAGTCAATGCCGGAAAGCGCCTTCCTTAGGGAGGTGCATGTGTGGACAACTGCCGGGGCGCCCTGTCCGGACCGGTAGGAAGCGCTCGCCCCGCGGAAGCCGGTCTCAGAGCGCCACGGTTGATTTCAGATCGAGCATTCAATCGACACATTGCCACGCAAGGAGCAAATTGCCGATCCGCAATCTGATCCACAGAACGCGTCTTCGAGATCGATTGCGGCTGGATTATCGTCGCAGGCGCCAGTCCGGTTGAGTACATGCGGAAGCATCCAAAGCGAATCCGCATGTTGCACATCAAGGACTTTCAACGCGTCGCATCTCCTACGATCGATCTGCGCGGACCAGGTCGTCCAAAGGGAACCGAGCTAGGGAAAGGCTTCATCGACTACGCCCCGATCTTCGCCGAGGGACGCAAAGCGGGCATTCAGCACTGCTTCGCGGAACAGGAAGGCCCATATGAAGTTCCTCTGCTTGAGGCGGCAAAGGTCGAATATCTGCATAAGTTTTCCTAGCCCATCAGTACTTACTCCTTTGCCCGGCACGTGCGCCTTGCGGGCAAAGCGCTGCAGCAACTCGATGGCGTAGAAAGCGTCCATGTCCACATGAACGATTTGCTGGCGCGGCAATTGGTTCAGGAGCTCGGCCCGAGGTTCGGCGAGAAGAATTTGCGCCGGTTGATGCAATTTGCCGAAGTCTTTCCCAAGGAGGAAATTGTCGTATCGCTGATAAGACAAGTGAGCTGGACGCACTTCATAGCTCTGCTACCCATCAAGAACGCGCTGCAGCTGGACTTCTATGCGGAGTATGGAAGTCCCGCTCATGAGTGAAGCATTCGTACTCGGCAGAGATTCGGCATATGAGGAGATTCGCGCATCATATGCCGCCCAGAGCATGTTAAGGGGTAGGGGCAGACCTAGGATGACTACAGCGAAAACATCCGGCATCACATTTAATATTGACAGTCGATATCGATATACAATACCATCTCAACATGTCGAAACCAACGGAAATCCTGCAAGGGACATTAGATCTTCTGGTGCTTCGTACTCTAGAACTCGCTCCGCTGCATGGTGTCGGAATTTCGGATCGAATTGAGCAGGTGACGCGTGGTGTTTTTGTTGTTGGGCCCGGCTCTCTCTTTCCAGCGCTTCATCGACTCGCAGAAAAGGGATGGATCGACGGAGAGTGGGACGAGCTGGAAAACAGACGCCGAGTCAAGGTCTACAAATTGACATCATCTGGACGGGCTCAACTGTCGAAAGAAAAGGGGAACTGGAAGCGAGTTTTTACTGCAGTTAACCAAGTGCTTGCCTAGGAATCATAAATGTCCTGGCTGTCCCGAATCCGCGCACTTTTGCGATTGGCCTTTAGGCGCAGCACTGCCGAAAGCGAATTGGACGATGAGGTGAAGGACTATTTCGAGATTATGACGGCTCGCCAAGTTGAAAATGGCCTTCCACTCGAAGAGGCGCATCGGCTCACACGAGCAAAGTTCGGAGCGCCGGAACGCGTCAAGGAAAAAGTTCGAGAGGCGCGGACAGGCGCAGCGATCGCATCCCTAGCCCGCGATCTTAAGCTCGGCTTCCGACAGCTCAGGCGAAGTCCGGGCTTCATGGCTTTGACAGTCATCACGTTTGCGGTTGGCATAGGTTCGACGACGGCGATTTTCAGCGTTGTAAATGGCGTTGTGCTTAAGCCGCTGCCTTACTCCGATCCCGACAGACTCGTTAGTGCGGGACTCAATCTTCCCAGCATAGGCCAAGTCGACTGGCCGCTTTCCGCTGCAGACTATTTTATCTTTCGTGAACAGGGCCGCGCCTTCCAGGACATCGGACTTTATGCCACAGGGATGAACGGAACCGGTGCACCGGCAAACGTCACGGGCCTTGGAGAGCCCGAACACGTCTTGGCTGCTGAGGTCACAGACGGACTCCTGCCGATCCTGGGTGTCGAGCCAATTTTTGGGCGTCCCTTCACCAAAGCAGACGATCTCCCCGCCAGCGCGCAAACGGTGATGCTCACCTATGGCTATTGGCAGCGCAAGTTCGGCGGTAACCGATCTGTGATCGGGAGGTCTATCGATATCAACGGCGAACCGCACGTGATCGTCGGAGTGCTTCCACGGAATTTTCAATTCCTCGACAAGAGCAATCTCGACCTCTTCTTGCCGTTGAAGCTCGATCGGTCAAAAACGACCCTCGGAGCGTACGACTATCCCGCCATCGCCCGCCTCAAGCCTGGCTCCACGTTGGCAAAAGCACATTCAGACATGGCTCGGATGCTTCCCATCGTCTTTCGCAGTTTTCCCGTCCCGGCCGGCTACAGCGCCAAGCAGTTTGAAGATCTGCATGTCGAGCCCAATTTGAAGAACCTGAAGCAGGAAATCGTCGGCGATGTGAGTAGGGTCCTATGGGTTCTGATGGGCGGCATCGGGCTGGTGCTGCTTATTGCTTGTGCCAATGTCGGCAATCTGCTTCTCCTCAGAGCCGAAGCGCGGCAGCAGGAGCTGGCGATTCGCGCCGCATTGGGCGCAAGCCGGAAGCGCATTGCCGCCGGGCTGTTTGCGGAGAGTCTCAGCCTTGCAGGCATCGGCGGATTGCTGGGTCTAGGCCTCGCTTACGGAGCTCTGCGAGTGCTCATCGCCACGGCCCCGGTAGGCTTGCCTCGCCTCCATGACATCGGAATTGACGGAGACGTGTTGGCGTTCACCATTCTTGCCTCGCTTTCCGCGAGCTTGCTCTTTGGTTCCATTCCAGTCTGCAAGTATGCGAGGCCCAGCATCGGCAGCAGAGTCCGCGAAGGGGCGCGCTCCATCAGCCAGAGTCGGGAGCGGCATCGGGCGCGCGGCGTGCTGGTCATTGTTCAGGTCGCACTGGCGCTCGTCCTGTTGGTCAGTTCAGGACTCATGATTCGGACCTTCCGCGCCCTCACCCGGGTCAATCCCGGCTTCACCGCACCGGCGGAACTGCAGACGTTTCGCGTCGACATCCCGGAAACCCAGCTCAAGGAGCCGCTCCGCGTGCTTCAGGTCGAGGGCCAGGTTGCGAGAAAACTCGCTGCCATTCCCGGTGTCTCTTCGGTCGGCATCAGCATCTCCGTTCCGATGGATGGGACCGAGAACGTAGACTCGGTCAACCTCAAAGATCGTCCATTGGGCGGTCCGGTTGCTCAGGATCACCAGATATTCTTCGTTTCGCCCGACTTCCTCAAAACGCTCGGCACACCGCTGATTGCCGGCCGCGACTTCACCTGGAGCGACATTTATAACAGGATCCCTGTCGCCATGGTTTCCGAAAGTTTTGCGCGAAAGTATTGGCAAACCCCTTCCAATGCGATCGGCAAATTCATCAGGCCTAGTACGGAGGACGAGTGGCGGGAGATTGTCGGCGTCGCGGCAGACGTTCATCAGAACGGTGTCGATAGTCAAGCTCCCACTGCCGTCTATTGGCCGATCTTCATGCCCACCTATGAAGGCCAGACGGCTTTTGGAGTACAGCGCGTGGTGACGTTTGCCATCCGCAGTCCGCGTGCCAGTTCCGCGAGCTTTGTAGATGAAATTCGCCAGGTTGTATGGTCAGTCGACTCCAATCTTCCATTATCAGAAGTCCACACACTCAACTTCTACTACACAAAATCGATGGCCAGCACTTCTTTCACTCTCGTGATGCTGGCCTTGGCGGGCGGCATGGCGCTCCTGCTCGGGATCGTCGGGCTCTACGGCGTTATCGCCTACTCAGTCTCCCAGCGCACCCATGAACTCGGCATCCGAATGGCGCTCGGGGCACAGAAAAGCAATGTACTCAGATTGGTTCTTGCAGAAGGAATGAAGCTGGCTCTAATCGGAGTGTGTCTCGGAATTGCAAGCGCAAGTGCTGTGACGCGGTTCCTGACCACTCTGCTTTACGGCGTCAAGCCAAACGATCCGCTGACCTTCATCGCCGTCGCTCTACTCCTCATCGCCGTAACACTGCTCGCCAGTTACTTTCCTGCGCTCCGGGCGGCAAAAGTGGATCCAATAGCAGCCCTGAGATACGAGTAGAGGCACAAAAGGCCTATTGGAATCGTCGGGGTCCAAGAATCGAACCAAGTCCTCGACGGGGAACTTTGCCTGACATGTTCCCGTATAGATTCATGCAATGTGAAGCAAACGAAGCCTACTGCTCTCCTTTTCCCAAGAGAGGATTGCCATTGTCAACGCATCGGTTATTGACGGAACGGACCATCCGCCGTGCAGAAATATTACGGTGACCACCGAAGGAAACTAGATTGTTTCGAACGCTCATGAGTGAAGCATTCGCACTCGGCAGAGATTCGGCATATGAGGAGATTCGCGCATCCTATCTGCTCAGAGCATGTTATGGGGAGGGGCAGGGCGAGGCAAGTGCTCAAAGGGCGGCTGGGTGGTCTTGGGAGTAGTGGACGTGGACCAGCCGCCACTTTCTGGATTCTTTCCGATAGAGCTGAGTCTCGACGCCATGCGTGGTCACGGCCGATCCGTCCTTCCGCATCGTCGCATGGAAAGTCCAATGGAATTCCGACCACCCAGCATTGCCATTCATAAGAATCTCCACACCATGCGTTTCAAGATCGCGCACCGAGAACACTCCGCCCAATACCTTCCGGAAGACCCGCTGCGCGATAACATCGAAACCGTGCTCCTCGCCCAATGGATAGATGAACGAGATCTCGGGCGTGTGAGACCAGATTTGCAAGAGCAGGCCGAGATCCACAGTATCCGCAGCTTTGGCGTATTGCTCGATGAGGTGGTGGATCGCCTCGTCATCACGTCCGGAGGTTGGGTCTCGGTTGGCGATTAACCGCTTGTTGAGCAAGCGCAATGAGTCTGCGCTCGGATTGATCGTTTCTTAGACGCAAACGGCTGCCCCGACCCTTAAAATGCGGTGTGCGCCGCTTTTGCTGTCGCATGAACGCCTAATTTGTGTTTCCTGAGCCTAGCGGTCGGGTGCATGTCAGCTCTGCATCGTCCGCAGCTTGGAGAGGACTTGTTCACGATGCCTACTCGTCCCAGCCGGCGCACCTTTATCAAGCTCACTGCTGCAGCCACGTCGCTTACTGCCTCTGATCTGGCCCGCGCAATTCCAGCCAGCGGCTCCATCGCTCTCATTATCGATGAAGGCCCTCTTCTCGCAACCGAACCCGTTAAGTGGGCGCTTGCCGAGTTCCGCCGCGCCTGCGCGGGAAAAGACCTGACTCTTTCCTCTTCTTTGGGCAAACTGGCCATTGTTATCGCTCCATTATCCAGCCCGCTCGCAACAGATTTCAAAAGACTGACCGCAATCACGCAGCCGGAAACCACGGCTCTGCTTCCGGGGAGCTATCGCGATGTCCCGGCCATCCTCGTCACCGGCATCGATGCGCGTGGCCTCGTCTACGGTCTTCTCGAGCTCGCCGACCGCGTAGAGCTCAGTGATGACCCCCTTGCAGCTCTCCATCTTCCTGCACCCATCGTTGAAACCACGCCAAACAGCGTTCGCAGCGTGGCCCGCGCGTTCCTCTCCGAGATCGAAGACAAGTCGTGGTTTTATGATCACGACTTCTGGACTCGTTATCTCGACAAGCTGGCCTGCGCGCGCTTCAATCGCTTCAACTTTGCTCTCGGCTTTGGCTATGACTTTCCCCGCGGAGTGACCGGCGACTACTTCCATTTCCCCTATCCCTACCTCGTCGAGCTGCCTGCATACCCCCGGGTCGCCATCGAGCCGCCGCTTAGCCCCGGCGAGCGTCAACGTAATCTCGAAACGCTGCAGTTCATCGCGGCAGAAACGGTCCGCCGCGGCCTTGAATTCCAGCTCGGCATCTGGACTCACGCATATCAGTGGACTGACAGTCCGCACGCCGATCACCGCATCGCGGGCCTCACCTCAGAGACACACGCCGCCTACTGCCGTGACGCGCTATCCGCGCTGCTCAAAGCCTGCCCACAAATCACGGGCCTCACCTTGCGTATCCATGGCGAAAGCGGCATCCCTGAGGGCAGCTATCCATTCTGGCAGACGCTGTTCGAGGCCATTGCTGCAGCCGACCGCACCATCGAGATCGATATGCATGCCAAAGGTCTCAATCAGACCATGATCGACATGGCCCACAAGACCGGCATGCCCGTGAAAGCCGGCGCTAAATTCTGGGCCGAACACCAGGGTCTTGGCTATCACCAGGCCGATATTCGCGCAACCGAATACCCTCGAGAAGGCGTTAGCGGGACCTTTGCCGTCTCCAGCGGTGCGCGCAACTTCACCCGCTACGGATACGGCGACTTCTACGGCCACAGCGACAACATCACGCTTCTCTATCGCGTCTGGCCGGGAACGCAGCGTCATCTTCTCTGGGCAGATCCAGCTCTTGCTGCCGGCTATGGCCGCGCCGCCCACTTCTCGGGAGCTGCAGGTATGGAGCTCTGCGAGCCGCTTACCTTCAAAGGTCGTGAAGGATCAGGCCGCGCCGGCGGGCGCAATGCATATGTGGATGCGACCCTCGCCGCCACCTATCCAGATACGGCGAAGTACGCTACCACCTATCGCGTCTGGGGCCGTGCCCTGTACAACCCCGAATGCGCGCCCGATGTGCATCAGCGCTGGTTTTACCATGAATTTGGACCATCTGGCCCAGAATTGCAATCTGCCCTCGCGCACTCAAGCCGCATTCTTCCCCTCATTACGACAGCATGGCTGCCTTCAGCCTCCAATCACAGCTTCTGGCCGGAACTCTACCTCCCTATCTCCATCCTTCCACCCACGGGCGAGCCACTCTATACAGATTCACCCGCTCCCCATAACGTCAGTGCCATCAGCCCGCTCGACCCGCAGCTGTTTTCCACCATCGAACAGCACGCGACGGATCTGCTCGCCGCCACAGCAAACGCCCGCTACAGCCCCAGTGAAGTCATCGCCTGGCTCGAAGCGCTGGTGGAGACTTCCACCCGCGCTCTTAACAGAGCCCGTGCACTAAACAATCGTCACGCCACACTTGCGGCCTTCGGCCAGGCAGAAGAAGACATTCTCATCCTTAACGGCCTTGGTCTCTACTACGCCAACCTCTTCCGCGCTGCACTCTGCTATTCAATTCATTCACGCACCGGCGACCCGCAAGCAGCCGAAGCCTCTCTCAGCGCCTATCGCATTGCGCGCGACGCTTGGAGTGCTATGGCCCAGCGTGCTTCCAGAATCTATGCGTCAGATATCAGCTACGGTGAGCCCCGGATCCGTCGCGGCCATTGGAGAGACCGCCTCCCCGTCATCGAGCAGGATCTCGCAGTCCTTGAGCAGAACTTCGCTGCCAAGCCAGCGCAGACTGGCTCCGCTTCCGCCGCTCTCGCGCATTTGGCCAGGACTCCTGGGCGCCCAACCCCTGCCGTTGTGCACATGCCTCCAACTTCCTTCCATCCTGGCGTCGATCTGGCTGTTTCCGTCTCAGTGCCGGTAGCGGTGACAAGCGCTGTCCTCTGGTATCGCCACGTCAACCATGGCGAACGCTGGCTTTCGATACCCATGCAAAGAGCCGGCAACAGCTGCAGCGCCGCCATTGCCGGCAGCTACACTGGCTCTCCCTATCCCCTGCAGTATTACTTCGAGCTTCGGACCCTAGACGCCGCCACGTTGCATCCAGCATTCAATGCCACACTCAGCAACCAGCCCTATTTTGCACTGATGCCTGCAACTTCCTGAAAGCAAATCGTCTTTTATTAACAGATGGCTTCCGCTTAGCGTAAACGCCGTTGCCGGTGGCAGGGCTCCCGGGGGAGCCTACGGGACTTCCAGGGCGAAATCGCATCGAAATGGAAAACCTTGGTACACACACATGGTGCGAGTTACCGCTCCGTTCTGACCCGTACACTCGCCAAATAAATGGAAAGCCTGCTTTACATTCTCCATGGAACGCGCTACTCTAGCATGGAAAGTCGGCTTTACATGGGTTTGATCATCACAAATCGAGTCAAGGCGCTGCGCAGCGATAGTGGGTGGACACAGGAGCAGCTTGCATCCGCTGTCGGTGTCTCGCGGCAAAGTATCAACTCGATCGAGCGTGAGAGGTATGTGCCCAGCCTCCCGCTCGCTATGCTGCTTGCTAAAACGTTCAACTGCCCGTTTGAACAGGTTTTCAGTCTGGAGGAGAGATGAGTATCGCAACTCTGGGTAAGGTCATCGACGAACGCTTTCTGCAGCACCGCCTCAAATCCACGAGCTTAGGGGGGATCGTCGGGGGCATCTTGGCAATCTGCCTTTTTGCCTATCGTTTCTACTTCAACCACCTGTGGAGCTGGGATCTGTTTGCGGTCGCTATAACGATAGTTGCGGTGAAGCTTGTGGCGATGGTGTGGTATCGGGTCACCGATTAACGCCATCGTCATGGTGTCAAAGGCCGCATATACCTGAATCGAACAAAACATAACACCGAGGGAATCAGCCATGTGTATTCACAATCGAATTCAGAACCCGCGCGCGGAACGTTTGCGCCGGAAAGCCGTCGTTGCCGCCGCGTGCTCGGCAGCGATGGCCGAAGTTCCTGCTCTTTCGTCTTCTCACGGTCATCCAGTCCTGGGGGCGACTGCAATTGCGATCCAATTGTGCCTAGTGACTCTTGCTGTTGGCCTATTGGTCCGCATGAGGCGGCTTTACCGGGCTAGCAATGAGTAAACTGAATTCCTGATCGATTTACACAGCTTAGTAAGCCGACTCCAATCCGGTGGTTCCCGGAGCACTGGATTGGTACCGCAAAGCCAAGGAGATTTTCGTGAACTTGCAGACACAAATTGAGGAGTATATTGCCACTCAACCGGAGCCAAAACGCAGCGAGATGCAAGAGTTGCATCACATTATTTTGGCGTTGATGCCAACATGTAAATTGTGGTTCTTAGATGGAAAAGACGAAAAAGGAAAAACCGTTTCCAACCCAAACATTGGATATGGATCTCAAACCATGCAATATGCCAATGGAAAAACCAGGGAATTTTATCAAATCGGTATCAGTGCGAATACAACAGGCATTTCCGTCTACATAATGGGAGTAAATGACAAGAAGTACCTAATCCGGACATTTGGGCAGGCACTCGGCAAAGCAAGTGTCACGGGGTATTGCATTAAATTCAAAACACTAACCGATATAAAGATCGACGTACTTAAAGCAGCAATCCAATATGGAATTGAACAGACAAGCATGCAACATTGATTTCAACTTGAGTCGATGAACTGCCATTCCCAGCAGTAGATGTGCTTCAGCCGGTCGCAGTCCGGCCCCGCGATTCGAGCTCCGTCAGCGTTCGTTCATTATGCCATGCATCGAGTCGGCGCTGCCCGCTCTTTGACTGCGCGCTAGCGTGCAGCTGAAGCGGACGCCGCCAAGTAAGGATTGCTACAGTCACGCCATTGTCGGTTTTTCGCACTACTCGATGCGGGCAGCATCTTTGGATTGAAGAGACATGTTCGCGCGGGCCAGGGCCTATATTGCTCCGTTGACCTCCTGACCATAGAGAGCGTAGTTGTCTGTGCCAACCTCTTCGGCAGCGCGAATCAACAAAGAACCTGAAGCGGGGTTGAGGACACATGTTGAATCCAGTGAACAACGCCCGCGTACTCGACAAAGCTGATGAAGCGATCTTAATCCGACCCATGGCACCAGTCTATGGCACGATGCGGTGTCGGCGGTGCCTGCGGCTTCGTTCTCACCGCCAATCCTTCCCTGATTCAAATTCCGACCAGATTCGCCTACCTTCCGGGCGAAGATCAGGCATTGGGAAAGATGGGCCAACTCGCTCGCGACGGGGTTCTTGGGTTAGGATTCGCGGCCTCTGATTACGCCGTACCAAGATGCGGTTACAGAGGATCTTCACATCTACTTCCGCTCGGTGGATCTGGTGTTTTACTATGTCTGCGATGGCTACGTATATCGCAGAGGCTGACAGCTACGCGGGATTCAGCAGTACCGGGAAGTACTTCGGGTACTTCGGCCTGGTGGCGGGCGCGGTGGGGATGACGGGTTGGGCGGCGATCCATGGGCAAATTCCGGGCCTAGAGCCTGCGGAGCCTGGCGATCAGCTGTTGATTACGGCGATGATGTGGATTGGCGGCGGCCTCGCTGCGATTATGGCTGTGGCGGCTCTGGGGTCGCTAATACTATCGAGCAAGTCGCGGGGGACGGTAGTCGTTGATGATCTGGGCGTGACGCGGCAGATCGGCGAACAGAGCCGGATGCTGCGCTGGGTGGAGATTGATGGTTTTGTAGGGACGCCGATTCAGGGTGGGGTCACACTGATTCCGCGCGAAGGCAGACGGACGATCGTGATTCCGCGTTTTCTGGATGACTATCGCGGCTGCATAGCGGAGATCACGGCGCGGGGAGTTGGGAGTTTGCCGGCGAGCCGGCCGAAGCGGAGGCAAGCTTGGCGGCAGGCACTCCTGACGTATGTCGGCATCCTTACGTTCCTGTTCGCGAACAACACCCGCGAGACGCATGCGATGAGATTGGTGGGTCTGCTGGGCTTTGCAGGGTATTCTGTCTGGTTGATGGTCTTCGAGGATTTGGATCTGGAAGATCATGGGTTGATTCGGTGGGTAAGCGCAGTGCTGCTGGTGGCAATGCTTGCGTGGCTTCTGTGGCACCTGATTCACACGTGGTGATTCGCAGATTCACATTGAATTGCGTCTGCAGGTACCTTGGTTGCATGGCTTTCACAGATTGCAAGTAAGAACAATCCTACCCCATCGCAAACCGGTTCCGGGCGCGTCACAGGCAACTCAACAGGCAACTCACCAGTAATTGTTCCGTAACTGACTTTGATTTTGCTGTGCCAGAAAGGACGAAGCCTTTGGAGAGCGAAAATTCGTTTTGGAACCGGCGAGATTTTTTGAAGGTAGGCGGCACATCCGCGGCGGCTCTGAGCATGGCGGGATCGGCGGCTGTTCCGATACAGGCCTCAGAGGTGCCTCGATCGCAAGCGGATAAACTGCCAGATACACCCTATCCCAAGCTCTCCATCATCACGCCGTATTCCCCCGAGAAGCTGGCCTTTGCCGCGCAGGCCGGTTACGAAGGTGTTGTGGTCACGCCGGGTCCGGACTTCAACCCAAACGTGAGCGACACTGCGATCGATCAGATTCTGGCCACGGCGCGCAACGCAGGCATTCGCATTGTCAGCATTGAGTACTTCGGACCCAACCACACGGATCCCGACGCAGGCAAGCGCGCGGCCGCGCAGGCCGAGTTTATTCGCGCGCTGGAATTCTGCCATCGCCTGGGCTGCAAGTTTGTCGGCACCTTCAGCGGCGGGCAGCCGGGCGCCAGTATGGACAGTCAGGCCGCAGCTTTGGCCGATGTTTTCAACGAGAAATACCTGCCCGTTTGTGAGAAGCTCGACGTCGCAATGGGATGGGAGAACTATCCTACTGCCGTCAATTTTGCGAGCACTCCCTCCGCGATGCAGGCCGTTTTCGACCGCGTCCCGAGCAAGCGGCTGGGGCTGGAATTCGATCCCTCGCATTTCGTGCGGCAATATATTGACCCGGTCAGCGCGGCATGGCAGTTCAAAGACCGCATCCTCGCCGTCCATGCCAAGGATACGGAGATCACTCAGCCTGTACTGCAGCAGGTGGGGATTGCCGGGCGGGGATGGTGGCGCTACCGGATCCCCGGACAGGGAATTGTCAACTGGACGGCATTCCTCACAGTCCTGCTTGAGATCCGTTTCAACGGCGGCATTGCCGTGGAGCACGAAGACAAATTCTGGGATGTGCCGAACAGCGGAAGCCTCCCCGACTTTCCGCAGCAGCGCAAAGATGGATTCATCCTGGCGCGGCGTTTTCTCGAACAGTATCTGCCTGGACGCCAGTCATAGTCACGGTGCGTTGGCATTCGGGTATCAATACTTCACCCGCCGTCGGCAAGGCTAATTCGATCCGCATCCCGGCCAATGGGAGCCTGGAACCTGATGTGCCGGAAACTATGCCAATCACCACTTTGAGCGCTGCCGGGCGTTCGAGAAGCGCCTCCCAGGGCGTAGCGGCCGCCATTCCACCGCCCCGGCCGGTGTATTCTGTTGCACATGCGGAATCAGTCAAAGAAATTCCCCCGGTTGAGCTCTCCGGACCTCCTTTTGCCCTCCCGTACCAACCGTCGTGATTTCTTACGCACCACCTCTCTCACCGCCGGTGCGCTCGCGTTTGGTGTGCCGACGCTTTTGCGCGGCCAAAACCTGAACAGCAAGTTGAACATCGCCTGCATCGGGATCGGCGGCAAAGGCCGGAGCGATACCGACGCCTGTGCCAGCGAAAACATCGTCGCGCTGTGCGACGTCGATTGGGGATCTGAGGCCTACACGACGCAGACGCAGAAATATCCGAGCGCCAAGTTTTACAAAGATTTCCGCCAGATGCTGGATCAAATGGGCAACCAGATTGATGCGGTGACGATTTCGACGCCGGATCATTTGCACGCGATTGTAGCGTCGGCGGCGATGAAGATGCACAAGGCCGTTTTTTGCCAGAAACCCTTGACGCAGACGGTTTATGAGGCGCGCTATCTGCGGAAGATGGCCAGGGAGAGAAAAGTCGTCACGCAGATGGGCAACCAGGGAAGCGCCGCGGACGGACTGCGCCGCGCGGTCGAGACGATTCAAGACGGGCTCATCGGGCAAGTGCATCAGATTCACGTCTGGACCAATCGTCCAATCTGGCAGCAGGGCATGGATCGTCCCGAGGGAGAAGATCCGATTCCTGACACCTTGGATTGGGACAAGTGGATTGGACCGGCTCCGATGCGGCCGTATAAGGCCAGTCATGACCCGAATATTAAGGGTGGAATCTACAATCCTTTTGTCTGGCGCGGCTGGCAGGATTTCGGCACCGGGGCGCTGGGCGATATGGCGTGCCACACGGTCAATATGCCATTCCGCGCCTTGAACCTCGGCTACCCGACAGAGATCGAAGCCTCGCCTTTCGGCCAAATGAACAAGGAGTCTTATCCGGTCGGTTCCAGGATTCGCTTTGAATTTGCTGCACGGAAGGCTTCTATTCCCGTCGCGCATCCGCATCTTTTCCACCATCACACAAAGATCGAGCAGGATGCGGTGACACTCCACTGGTATGACGGAGGCCAGCCCGCCCCGAAGGCCCGCGGCGGCCATGACCTCAGCAACAAGCCGCCGGTTGAAGTCACCGCCGACATCATCGCGCTGCGCGGC
>Ga0116129_1001206_pt1 | contig 14605 bp, 16 predicted proteins | sample June2015DPH_17_2_FD_89732 | JGI IMG/M metagenome (GOLD analysis project Ga0116129, IMG submission 89732) | Peatland microbial communities from SPRUCE experiment site at the Marcell Experimental Forest, Minnesota, USA - June2015DPH_17_10 | ecosystem: Environmental > Terrestrial > Soil > Wetlands...
CATAGCTCGATCGTGTCGCTCGAGAAGCCGCAGTGGACTGTCCAGTTCGACAACGACTCGACGCGCGCCAAGGCTACGCGCCGCGCCGCGCTGGCGCGGCTGGCCAAAGACCAGGAGCCGGTGTATGCGCCTCACTTTCCATTCCCGGGCGTCGGGCACATCGTGGCGGACGGCGATGGCTTTGCCTGGAAGGCGGGGGTTCCTTAAGTCATTCGGTGAGTTATTCGGTGCCGGCCGCGATGCATGATCACCCCCATTGATCCCGGCTTGGATTAAACTCATGAGTATCGTAGCCGAGAGAGAGCCTTGCTGAATTCCCGCCGCGTCCGTCTGCTGTGCCTGGTAGCTTTTGTGCTGCCGGTGCTGCTGCTGCGCGCGGCGATCCCGGCGGGATTCATGGCGGCATCGATCGATGGCGCCTGGCAAATCGTGCTGTGCCAGCCGCAGATGATGGCCGGTCATCACCATCATCATCACTCTGGTTCGCAAGATCCGATGCCCTCGGATGTGGATCCTACCTGTCCCTATGCACAGAGCGCCGGGCCCGCTCTGATGCCGGCACTGCCGGTGATGCCGCTGGTCGCTGTGATGCACCGACTGCAGCCGCCGGCGGCGATCACGCAGACGCGGTTGACCTTTGGCCCCCCTCGCCAGCACTTTCCCCGCGGACCTCCCTCGCTCGTCTAGATATCCAGCTTCGCTGCGGCGCGGCGCCACACCTGTGAAGGTGTGGCGCCGTGCGTCTGCTCGCAAACTCTACCGGGACGAGGCATATGTTTATCTCCATGAGGGTACGCGGCGCGCTGCCGCGGTCCGATCCATTTCTCCGCAGGGCGCGCGGGCAAGGCGCGCATCGATCAAGCTCGCTAAAATTGCGAGCGCTCTTGGGCACCTCGCTGTTGGTGCTTGGCTGTTCCGCGGTCCGCGCGGAGGACGACAATTCGAGCGACAATCTCACGGAGGTCGTGGTCAATGCCACGCGATGGGACACCAAGCTGCAGGATGTGCCTTTGCACACCACCATCATCTCAAAGGAAGACATTGAGTATTCCCCCGCACCCACCGTGGATCAACTGCTGCGGCAAGTACCGGGGCTCCTGATACCGGGCGCGCCTTTCTATACCACCGACCCAACGGGAAATAACATCACCTTCCGAGGATTGAGCAAGAAGGTGCTGGTGCTGGTCGATGGGGTGCCCATCATCGATCCGTTCTATACGACCATCCAATGGTTCAGAGTGCCGCTGAGCGACATCGATCGCGTCGAGATCGTTCGCGGCGGCGGGTCAGCTGCCTGGGGAAACCTGGCAGTCGGCGGAGTAATCAACATCATCACCAGCAGGCCGCAAAATGACGACGGCGAGGCATCCTTCACCGGCGCCAGCATGGGAACGTACCGGGCATCGATCAACAAGGACGAAGTCATCAACGACTACTTGAGCATCGCATTGTCGGCCGATACTTTCCAAAGCGATGGTTACGACACCAACCCGCGCGCGTATCGGCAGGCCTTTTGGCCGGGCGCCGGGGACTCCTCGGCGACCGGTCAAAACGTCCGGATCGGCGCATACTTTCAGCCCACCGCGGACCTCAGCGGCTTTTTTCGTGCCGGCTACCATGTCCAAAAGCAGGATATCGGCGGCTACGCCTACGGCGCCAACGACCAGAAGGGCCCGGATTTCCAGGGAGGCTTGACGGAAACGTTCGATGCCTCCAGCCACTTGACGGCGACGCTCTACGGCCAAAATGTCAATTTCACCAAATACAATGGTGCGGGATGCTACGTTGCAACCCCCTACGCATGTGGCGCATTCGTCTCAGGTTCCGGCGCGTCAGTGGCACAGCAAACCGGTCAAGTCCTGCAGTACGCCACCTCGTACGACCAGAATCCCTACCTGGAGCGAGGCGCCTCGCTGATCTATACGCATGGCTTTCACGGCATTCTCGCGGATGCCCAATTCGGCACGGACTATCGATACATTTCGGGTGAAGACTCGCAGCAGACTTTTCGGACCCCGACGCTCGCCCTGCCGCAGGTGCTCCGCGTGCAGCGGACCAATTACGGCGCGGGCGACCAGGCATTTTATGCCGTCTTCTCGCAAATCAAGCTGCGGCCGATCGATCCTGTGGAAATCACGATCGCCGCTCGCGAAGACCGCTACCAAAGCAGCAATGGCACGGCGACTCAGACCGACTACTCGAATGTGGCGACCCCGGTCGCCGGCTTGCCCCAGGGCGGCGCGGTTCCCAGCAGCAGCAAGACCCGGTTCGATCCCAGTGTGTCCTTGAGATATCAAGAAACCCAAAATTTGAGCTTCCGCGGCTCCGTCTACGAGGCGTTCCGTGCACCGGGCCTGAACAATCTGTTTCGCAGCTTCGGCAGCAGTTCGATCACGATTGCGAATCCGCTGCTGGGACCCGAGACCTTGATCGGCAAGGAACTGGGGTTGGACTGGCGCAGCGATCGTTTCAGCTTTGGCGCGACGCTCTTCCAGGAAGACGTGACGAACGTGGTGGCCACCTATCAAATCACCCCCGGGTCGCCCATTCCCGCGCAAGTTCTGGCCATCTGCGGCGCGGCCTATACCGGCGTCGCCAATGTTTTCTGTCCCGGCACGGTGAGCTTCAACACCAACGGGCAGGATGAGCGCTCCAACGGCGTGGAGCTCGACGCAGAATGGCAGATTGCGCGGCATCTCAATCTGGCGACTTACCTGACCGGCACTCAGGCGTACTACACCTCGAACACGACGGGCGAACCCAACGACACTCAGTTACCGCTGATTCCGCGCTATGTCGCGGGCGGCAATTTGACTTGGGATGCGCTGGAGAACTGGACGCAGTTTGTCGATATTCGCTACAGCAGTTCCATGACATTGAGCAACATCAATGCTTCACCGCTGTTCCGTCAAGGCGGCTATGCGGTCGCTGACTTGAGCAGTACCTATCGTTTCGGTCACGGGTTTGCCGCCAGCGTCGCGGTGCAGAACATATTCGACAAAAGCTATACCGATACCAGTGCAAGCGTACCGCAAGGCGTTACGGTGGCCCTGCCGCGCACGATCAGCGTGACCTTGCACCAGAAATTTTGAAGCTTTTTCCTTGCCCCAACCAGGAGGCACGATGCGTCTACGGTCGACACCATTCCTCGAACCCGCAGCAAGAGCCGGCTTGATCCTGGGTCTGTGTTTGCTGATGAGTTTCGCTGCGCGGGCGCAGGCCGAGCCGCCGTCAGAACAGGCTCCCCCGAGCGTGCCCGCCCCAATGCATGAGCATGCTCAATCGGAAGCTGGCGGCTGCGTCGGCACCGGGCTCAAGTGTGCCACTGCGGTGACGCCAGCCTTCGATGCACATGAGAATCTATGGGTGGCGTGGGTTGCCGGTGGCGCCGTGTCGGTGGCGCGCTCCACCGATTTTGGTCGCAGCTTCACGGATGCGACCACAATTGGTCAGTACGGCGATCTCATCGATGTCGGTGCCGACGCCAAGCCGCAATTGACCATTGACGCCCATGGGCGCGCGGTTGTGGCTTACGGCGTCTTCAAGGACAAGGCCTATGACGCGCAAGTCTGGATCTCTACTTCGGCATCGATCTGGGCCAAGGAAGGAGCGGCTTTCAGCGCCCCCAGGTCCTTGTCATCGGATCCAGCCAGCCAGCGGTTTCCCGTGCTGTCATTTGCGCCGAATGGCCGTTTGTTCGCTGCATGGCTTGACAAGCGCACCGTGGCGCTCGCCCGCCGGCGCGGCCAGACCCAGGCGGGAGCTGCTCTCGCCTTCGCCTGGTCCGATGATGCAGGGGCAACGTTTTCGAGCGAGACGATTGCCCAAGACAACACCTGCGAATGTTGTCGGCTGGCGCTGGCATTCGACGCGCGGCGCCAGCCGGTCATTGTGTTTCGCGCGATCTTTGCCGGTCATGAACGCGATCCCGCGGTGATTCTCTTCAACTCGGAAGGAAACCCTGCGCGCGAACAACGCGTGGCTGAAGATCATTGGAGCATCGACGGCTGTCCGCATCATGGACCCAGTGTCGCCGTCTCGGCCGACGGAGCGTTGCACGCGGCCTGGTTCACGCAGGGAAAGGCGCATCAAGGATTGTTTTACGCACGGTCGGAGAATCGCGGCCAGAAATTTTCCGAGGCCATGCCGATCGGCAACGCCGCGCAGCAGCCCGGGCGTCCAAGCTTACTGGCCTTGGGTAACGACATTTGGCTCGCCTGGAAAGAATTTGACGGCACGCAAATCAGCATCAAAGAGCAACACTCGACCGACGCCGGCCGGCACTGGACCAACCCGCGTATCGTGGCGCAGACAGGTCACGCGGCGGATCATCCTGTGCTCATTGCTCATGATGGCGCCGCCTTCTTGTCTTGGATGACCCGAGATCAGGGCTACCGACTCATCAAATTGGAGACATCGTGATTCGCAACTCTCAGGCATCCTGGCTGATTGCCATCTGCATCCTGTTCGCGCAGGCGCGGGCGTACTCAGCGGATGCGACAACCATCCGTCCGTTCGATAAAGATAGCTTCGCCCAGATCAGGGCCAGCTATACACACCAGCCTTTGGTGGTGCACATCTGGGGCTTGACGTGTGGGCCTTGTCTGGCCGAGCTGCCGCGATGGGGTCGAATGAAGAAACAAGATCCCGGCATGCATCTGGTATTGATCCAAGCCGACGAGGCGGCCGTCGATGCGGTGAAGGCAGCAGTCGAGCACGCCGGACTCGCAGAGGCGGAGAATTGGTCCGCGCGGTTCGAGCTCGATGAATTCGAGCGGGCGAGCATCGATGCCTCATGGGTCGGCGACATGCCGAGAACGCTGCTTATCTCAGCCGATGGCGTCGTTACAACGCTCAAGGGCGTCGTTGACCCGGGGGTGGTCATGAGATGGCTTGCAGCGCATGATTGACCCGCAGCGGTGAATCCAACATCAAGCGCCCGAACTACGTGGTCGATCTCACATGATTTCCCAGATGATCGCTGAAAAACCTGGCAATGATCTCATAGGTATCGCGCGCCTCCGGCAGATCCGGGTCGTTGACGTAGCAATGACCCATACCCTCTCCGACAATGAGATTGCTCGGCGCTCCGGCCTTCATGAGCTGGAAATGTGTATAGACGGCCGGACTCAAATCTGGTGCACGCGTTCCGGTGATGATCATCGTCGCTGGAAATTTTGCCAGAATGCTTGGATAGCCCGCTGGTGACACCAGCATGCTGTTCATATCCGCGCCTTTGAAGTAAGGAGGCGGCATCGAAGCAGTCCCGTCCGGCCGCGGCGGCGGAAATGCGCCGTCGATGTACCCTGCCAGATAGGCCGAGTCACCTACGCCAAAGCGTGCCCCGCCGGCTCCGAATATTCCCAGCGCTCCGGGACTCGGCAGGCCTTTGTCCAGAATCCAGGCTTCCACCTGACCGGTGAGTTGCCCGCCCGCCGAGCAGCCATAAATGCCGATCTTTCCCGGTTGGTACGACTTCAGAAGTTCCTTGTACACCGCGATGACATCCTCCGTCGCCGCGGGAAATATGTTCTCGGGCCCTTCACGATAATCGACCGTTACGACTTTGAATCGACCCACCGCAGCGATCGGAATCGACTCGACCAGGGCGCAGCCGTAGGCGCACATCATGAAGCCCCCGCCGTGGAGATTGATGAGAATGCGGCTGTGATCAGCCTCGCCGCTCGTGGGGATGACGACGTGCGTCTTCACGCCGGCAATTTCCTGTGCCGTGACTTGCACCGAGTAGCGCTTCTGTGCGGACGCCAGCATCGGTTTGAGGGTCCGCTCGACATTGGCGCGCATTTCGGCAATGCTCGAGCCAAATGACGTCGCCACGGCCACATCGGTATTGGCTCGCGACTTCAGTTGATCAACTGCCTCGCGGCTCATGAAAGTCGACGGCGGCAGGTTGAACGCAGGAACGTGCGCAACACCGTCCGATGTAAAGCTAGGCTTATCGGCCTGCTGCTGTTGAGCGAGCGCCGCCGATCCTGCACACCAGATAAAAGTTGCCATTGCCGCCGCAACACGTATCGATCGAGACATGCCTCCCTCCTTGCAACCGCATCCTATCTCCAAATGATGCGGCGCAGTTGAACTTCGAGCGTGAGAGGTTCGACTACTGGACGGATTTGGCCGGATCGCAACGAAGCCGGCGCCTCGTGTTGAGCGCTCCGAACAGCAATATTTTTGCGAGCTCCGCATCGATGACCCCGGTGCCGGGTCCGTGGGGCAATTGGCTTTTCGCCGCGAGAAGCTCTTGCGCATCCGCAGGGTGCAAGCCGGCGTAGGCCAAGCTCAGGCCGTCAAAGGACCGTTCGCGCACGATCTCACGGCTTAAATGAGTTATTGGTGCATGCCGGCGATCTTGTCGAATCAATTTGTAGACGGCTTCGACCATCGATCTTTCACCCTCGAGCAGTTGCAGAAACGATTCGCCGAATTGTACCAATACGCTGCTGATGTCCCGCTTTTCGTTCGCCGACTGCCACCGCCTACGCTGCTCGGTGATCTCACACGCCGCAAATCCGTCGGCGGCGCTGCTCATGTACATGATTTGTAGGATGGATTTCACGGCCGCTTTTGCAGCGAAGCGCAGTGTACTGACGGACGAGTCACGACGAATCGCGGCCTAACGTTGATCCATTTCAGGATGCACGATCGTATGGATAAAATTCTCGAGTTCCTCGACGTTCAATTCACCATCGTGATTCCCGTCTGCGCGGTCGAACTCTACTTCGAGATATCTGAACATCTGTCTCTTCGAGATGCATTCTGATGCGGCGATCGATTTAAGATACTCTTGGATTGCCATGATTCAGCCCTTGAGTTGTGTAGTGACGCGGATTGCTGCGCAAGTACTCATCTATCCGAGACGCTGCGCGTACTTCTGGCGCGCGGCGAAGCGCGGATTGCGGAATTGAAAAGGCAGGTGCGCTGTTTCAATTTGCAGATGGCCGCAGGTGAGCTGCGCTTCGATGTCGTCGGTCATCACGACGGTACGTTGGGACCCGTGCGATGACTTGCAGTGGAGTGCCGCAGCGACGAAACAATCCTCGCTGCACGCCGAATCGAGCCCGTAGCGCGCCATTTCCGCAAGGCCGAGAGCCGGAGAAGATAGCCACACGGTGCCGTGTCGCCCGGCCACACGGGAGCAGAGAGCCTTTGCAAGGAAATTCAGAGCCCAGGCGGAGCGGCTGCGCACGTTCGGCGAGTGTGAACTTTTCAGCCCTTCCAGGATTGTAAGAGTGACCGGGGGCACGCGTACCGTGACGGAGGTCGAGTCGAGAAGGGTGCGAAAGTCAATTTCTTCGGCTGGGACAGGATTTAAGTACATCATCGAATCAAGAAAGAGATTCATTTCTATGCTCCGTGTCGACTTAAGTTAAGCGGACAACAGCGCCTGGGGGCAGGAGTAGTAGGAGTCCGCGCTTTCGAGCTCTCGATTCGCTCTTCGATGCAAATCGCGACTGATCCGAACGAGCCCGAAAGTGCTGTGGGTCGCCCCGGAACAATCGACAGTGAAGCTCGCGTGTTCTATCAGCGCGCCTATGAGTATCACGAAGCTCAGTTGGCGAGCGCGAACTAATGACGCCCGAGATTTCATGGGCACAATTATAAGAGAGCGATCTTGCGGATCTTGTTAAAAACGCATCAATAAATGAGCGGCGCGGCGCAGTGCGCCAGAGCATGACTACAGGGCGGTCTGCTAAATGGGTACCAATAGAATCAATAGTTTACCTTCAAGGGCAACCCGCTCTGACTTGCGTGGATCCGGCGGATCGATTCCATGCTGTCTGCCTCGTCCGGCCGTTTGTCTTGTCGGTAGCGCTTCACGCGCGCGAGGCGCAGCGCAAAGCCGCCGGGATAGCGGCTGCTCGTCTGCGGATCGCTGAATGCGATTTCAACCACGATCGCGGGTTTGATGTACACGGTATGCCCGTCGCGGTGAGTCTCCAGCCGCAGGAACTGTTCCGTTTGCCACTCGAGCATGGCGTCCGTCAATCCTTTGAACGTCTTGCCGAGCATGATGTAGTTCCCGGTTCGAGGCTCTAGGGCGCCAAGATGTAGGTTCGAGAGCCTGCCGGTGCGGCGGCCATGGCCCCACTCGGCGCCGAGGACCACCAGATCCAAGGTGTATGCGCGCTTGATCTTGAGCCAACTCGCGCCGCGGTTGCCTGCCTCGTAAGGTGCATTCAGAGACTTCGCCATGACGCCTTCGTGTCCGGCGTCGAGCGCTGCCTGGTAGAAGGCCCGAGCGTCGACGTCGGACGAGGTCACGAGCCTCGGCATCTGCATCGATGGCGGCACGATCTTGCTGAGCGCCTCGAAGCGCTCGCGTGTGGTGCGGTCGGTCAAATCCTCGCCGTCCAGGAGTAGGCAGTCGAAGAAGAAGGCTCGAATCGGCAATTCGGTGACCAGTTCATCCACCTTGAGGCGGCGCCCGAAGCGCCGCATCGTGATCTGGAAGGCATGCGGACGCCCCGCGGCATCGAATGCGATTGCTTCGCCATCGAGCACCAGGGATCGTGCGCCGAAGCTCCGAGCCGCCTCGACGATCTCGGGCACGGCATCGCTGACCTCGTTCAAGCCTCGCGTGTAGACGCGCGTATCGTTCGCAACCTTGTGAACTTGAATGCGGGCGCCGTCCATCTTCCATTCGAAAGCGACCTCGCCGGCAAGCTGCCGTAGCGCGTCGTCGACGTCGACGGCTGTCTGCGCGAGCATGGGCGCGACCGGCAAGAACAGTTCGAGCCGGAAGCGCCCGAGCCCTGCTGCGCCTTCGAGGAGTGCCGCGCGAGCCACGGCCCCCAGGCTCTTCGAGTACATTGCCGCTCGGCGCACCTGCGGCGCGGGCAGATCGGCGGCCGATGCGATCGCATCCATCATGACGCCTTCGAGAGCGCCTTGACGCAGATCCCCGGCGAGAAGACGCAGCAGGAAAGATCCCTCCGCCGCGCTTGCCATCGAGAACAAACGGCGCAAAACTGCGGCGCGTTTGGCGCCGGCGCCGCCGCCGCGGATCCCGGCGATCTCGGTCAGCGCTGCATCGACCGCGGAGATTGACAGAGTGCGGGTGCCGGCCGCCGCCTGGGCGGCCGATCGCAATGCCGCGAATCCGATGCCGATGCGACCCTGCGGTATGTCTCCCGAAAGATAGTGGACGGCGATCCCGATCTCGGCAGGCGGCAGCAATTTCAGGAAGGCGGCGACCTCCCGCACCTTCGTCAAACGAGCCGACACGGCGGCGACGCGGCCTGAAGCTTCCACCAGATCGGCAAACAGAATCACGGCAGCAGGGTCTTGAATACGCGCCGACGGCCGCGGCTTGGCACGCGCAGGATATCACTGCGCTGGCTTTCACCGCCGTGCCCGCGCTCGAGTGCCGCTTGCTTTCGCGCCCGTACAGGATTAGAAATGACGTCGGCGAAAAAAGGGGATCTGCGGGAGGCCTTCATGACGACGAGACGGAACTTACTCATGGCAATCGGCGCGCTGGGCGCCGGGGCGGCAACCGCAAGGGCGCAGAATGTCTGTACCGCCTACACCAAGGCCATGCAGAGCGACACGACGGCCACGCAAGCGCTCGATCGCTTGAAGGACGGAAATGCGCGCTTCGTCGCCGGTCACCCGATTCATTGCAACCCTCAGAACCAAGTGAAGGCGACAGCCGGCGGCCAAGCGCCCTTCGCCGCCGTGCTGGGCTGCATGGATAGCCGGGTATCGCCCGAACTCGTGTTTGATCAGCGCATCGGCGACATCTTTGCCGTGCGTGTTGCGGGCAACTTCGTCAATACCGACATCCTCGGTAGCCTCGAATACGCCACCGAAGTGGCCGGCGCCAAGCTCATCGTCGTGCTGGGTCATTCGGATTGCGGTGCGGTCAAAGGCGCGATCGACCACGTGAAGTTGGGCAACTTGACCGCCGCACTCGAGAATATTCGCCCAGCCGTGACGGAGGTAGCGGGCACGGGCGGCGGCGGCAACTCGAAGGACAAGAAGTTCGTGCAAAAGGTCGCCGAGCGCAATGCGCAGGATGCCGCCGCGCAGCTGACCTCTCGCAGCACCGTGCTCGCAAGCTTGGTCGACAACCATAAGCTCACGATTGTTGCAGCGATGCACGATGTGAGTACGGGTGTCGTCACCTGGCTCAGCGACGGCAGTCCCGCGGCTTAAAAGCCCGGTCCCGGCCCATAAATCGGGCCCAACGGTCCCCATGGCCCCCACGCGCCCCAATTCCAGGCCGCGTCGAAATACGCCTGGGCAGCTATTTTCTCCTGGCCATACAGATCCAGCTGCTGATTGGAGATGTATTGATCGAAGGCCTGCTGGTTTCCGACATAGAGGCAGCTGCAAGCTACCGGGTCGGCGTAGACGTAGAGCGTGACGCCGCCACCGTCCCGCCGCACGAACTGATTTGCCGGCAGGCGGTGCAACATCGCCTGCCGTTCGGCCGTGTTCGCAAGGTGGACCACGAATCCGGCCGCCGCAAGATTGTCCTCGTGTTGAATGATTCCCTGTTGCTCAAGCTGGCAAGCGGAAAGTGGTCCGAAGACCAAGAACAGGGTAAGAAGCGCAGCGTGCGAGCTGCAATGAGATCTCATGGTCGCTCCGCTGTTCCTTGGGCTCGCGAAATCTTGTGCCAGATATCGATCCTGAAGCCGCGACGGTCAAGCGCGACGCTGGGCTCTCCGTGCAACGACCGACCCGCTCTGCAATGCCAGGTGTACACGCTGTCGTGGCCCGTGGCATAGGCGGGCACCGCTGCCGCTTCGGGATTGTCTCGGCAAAAGCTGTCTGCCCCAGCATTGGTTGTAGCACGATCGGCCTTGCGATCGCAGACCAAGTTTGCGCCCGTCACGCATACATAGACCATTCGATCCATGCAGCGCCAGTAGGCGCTCCCCGCAGCGATCGCGGCGCCGGTGGGCAAGCCAAGCGCAGCAGGCAGGTATGGCTCGAGGGCGCGCGGCACGGGCGAGGGTCCGGTACCGCCGGCCGGACTGTCCGTGGTGCGGATATCTGCGCAATAGGAAAAAGGGTCGATCGCATCAGTGAAGCGGGGCGGTTCCGAGGCCGCGCTTGCGCCGATGATTGCAACGATGATGGCTGCGGCGAGGCTGCTGCGCTTCAGATAAGTGGCCATCGATGGCATCGCATTGCTCCTGCTCGCCCCGTTTCTGACGTTATATTAATATTTTCCATGCTCGGCGCTAGGTCTTTAGCATCGATACCTGCTGCGTGATGGATTTCGAGGGGGATACGGTTCATGTTGACGCTCGGCGAGGACATATTAATTCTCATCACGGTCATGGCCATGTCCATTGCCTTCATGACGGGATTGAATCGGATCTGGCCGGTCACTCGCCGCTACACCAGCAACGATCAGATCGGTTGGCAGCTGAACGTCCTAGGAACGACCTACGCGGTCATTCTTGGATTCATGCTGTATACGGAATGGACCACGTTCTCGGCCGCGACCTTGAATGTCAGCCTCGAGGCGAGCGCATTGAGGAACATTTATCGGCTCTCTGAAGGGTTGCCTGCGCAGCAAAGTGCGCAACTTCAGCAACAGACCCGTGCTTACGCGGATGCCGTTGTCAATGAGGACTGGCCGCAAATGGCTCGGGGTAAGGTGCCCGAGACCAGCCATCTCATCAATGAAAGTATGTGGAAGACCCTCATGTCGATGAAGTCGATGACGGCCTCGGAAAACATCGCGGAGGACCACGCGCTGTATGAACTTAGCGCCCTTACCCAGTACCGCCGTACGCGTCTGCTGCAGAGTGTGACTCGCCTTCCGGCGATTTTCTGGTGCGTGCTCTGGGTCGGGGGAATCCTTACGGTGGCATCGGTCTCGATGTTCGGCTCGGTGAGCGCCAGGCTCCACGCCATTCAGGTGTGCTCCCTGACCCTGCTCATCACGCTCGTGATGCTCGCGATCTCCGACGTGGACCGCCCATACCAGGGCTGGGTCCATATCGACGACTATCCCTTCCGCCGAGCGCAACAAAACATGAACTGACGAATCACCAATTCAGGGATTCACCGCATTTCGCGCAGACCGCGTGCAAGTTTTCGCGGTTCTTGCTAAATTAATTGCATTGACTCAAATCAGTTTCGAATATTAATGATCCGGCAGCATCGAAAACGCTGGCCGTCGGGAGACCAAGATGTCAACGTGGAACCGCCTCGCCAAGGCGCTCGCTGTCGTGTTACCTGCCGGCGCATTTGGCGCCTCCGTTGCTCTGGCGTTGGCCTCATCCAACGCCCCGTTGGCAACTGCCGATCAGAATCCCTCCGCGCAACCTGCATCGGGTCAGGGCGTTGCCGTTCGCTTGCAGGAAATACGAACGGGCGTCTCCAACATGACCGGGTCAGCGGGCGAAGGACCTGAAGGGGACGCCAAGGCAACGCCCACCTGGTGGGGCAATGGCGGCTGGGGCAGATGGGGTCTCGGTTGGCGCAATGGCGGCTGGGGTAACGGCGGATGGCGCAATGGTGGTTGGCCCAATTGGCACAACGGCGGTTGGGGCAACGGTGGGTGGCACAATTTCTGGCATAACGGGTAGCCGGTGCATCACTGATAGCCGTAACGGTTTGCTTTATGCCGCCGACCACCTTAGCCACGGATGCAGTTCCGATGATCGAGACCATCGTGGTGCAGCCGACCCCCTTCTGCAATATCAATTGCAGCTATTGCTATCTCCCCCAGCGCGACGTCAAGACCGTGATGGCGCAGCACACGATCGCCGCCTTGTTCACGAAGCTTTTTGCCTCCTCGTGGATGCAACCCCATGTCACCGTGATCTGGCACGCCGGTGAGCCGTTGGTCGTACCCGTGGCGTTCTACGAGACGGCCTTCGATGTCATCGAGAGCTTACGGCCCGCCTCGATCGAGATCCGGCACTCGATCCAGACGAATGGCCTGCTGATTTCCCCAGCCTGGTGCGAGTTATTCAAGAAATGGCACGTGGGCGTGGGCGTCAGCATCGATGGCCCGAAGCATTGGCACGACGTCCATCGAGTAACCCGTTCGGGCCGCGGCACCTTCGACCGCGCCATCGCGGGGATCCGAATGCTGCGCAGGGAGGGCGTACCATTCCACGTGATCTCGGTACTCTCAGAGAGGGCATTGGGTAGTCCGCAGGAGATGCTGGATTTCTTCCTGGCCGAAGGCATCGAGGATGTCTGCTTCAACGTCGAGGAGTCGGAGGGCGATCACGTCTCCGGACTGTTTGCAGCTGCCGACCTGCGGCGCCGATTCCGGCATTTCTTGAGCGAATTCTGGACGCTGTCGCGCCGCTCCGAGCGGATCCGCTTCGTGCGCGAGATCGATGGCATGCTGCCGCGAGTGTTCCGTCCGCAAGACAGCGCGCTTTCGAATATCCAGGTGGAACCGTTCGGGATGCTGAATATAGACTGCCTCGGCAATGTGTCGAGCTTTTCACCCGAGTTGCTCGGGCTCAAGAACGCTAAGTATGCCGATTTCATCATTGGCAACATCCTGAACGATTCGCTCGAAGATATGCGCCGCAGCGCCTCCATGACTGCCATGACACGCGATATCGCGGCGGGCGTTGAGGACTGTCGCAGCAGCTGCGAGTACTTCTCTGTCTGCGGGGGCGGTGCGCCGGTCAACAAGCTGGCGGAGAACGGCAGCTTTCACAGCACGCGAACCGCTTTTTGCGAGCTTACGCAAATGGTGCCGACCGACCTGATCATTGAAGCATTCGACCGCCTCCAAGGCAGCATGACAGCTGAGGATTCGGTCACGCTCATTCCACGCAAAGCCCTCGCCGGGATCGAAGGAAACATACGATGAAGAAACTAAACAGCTGCGCGGTTGCTGTAGCCGCCGGGTTGCTCATGAGCATTGCCGGTGCAGCATCAGCTCAAACCGGTCCTGCGGATCAAGCGCACGCCCAACCACCGAATCAAAGCGCGGGCGGTCAGGAAGCCCCGGAAATCCGGGCACCCGTGCTGCGGATCACGAGCGTCGAGGTGATTCGCAGCACCCATGGACCGGCGCTCGACATCATCCGGGTGCGCGGACTCGCGAGCTCCACTGGCTGGGAGGAAGCAGAACTCGTCCCGCTGACTCGGGGCGTGCCCGCGGACGGCATGCTGGAACTCGTGCTTGTTGCGCGGGCCCCGACAGAAGCGAAGGAGGCCACCGGTTTCGAGGCCATCGAGGCGATCTTTCCGCTCGAGACCAACCATCCCTTCAAGGGAGTCAATGTGCACAGCGCCTCCGATTCGGTCACGCTCTCGCAACTCCCGGGGTATGCGGAAGGCAAAACCGGCGGGGACGACTGCAGCAAATGCGTCGGCAAGATATTTGTCGCGAAAGGCGCGGCCGCGCCCGCCGGCAAATCGCCGGCAGAGGTGGTCAAGGAGGAACAATTGCCGCCGATGACGCGGGTCATCAAGCACTCAGACGGAATACCCACCGCCGACTCGAATCCGAACCGGCTGACCATCGTCCTGAATAAGGAAGGTAGGATTTCGACCGCCATCTGGGATTGAGTGCTTGCGGGGGATTGAGTCCTTGCGGGATTGAGTGCTTGCGCCGCGGCACACGGTGGCCGGACGGCAGCCG
>Ga0116129_1001207_pt1 | contig 14604 bp, 8 predicted proteins | sample June2015DPH_17_2_FD_89732 | JGI IMG/M metagenome (GOLD analysis project Ga0116129, IMG submission 89732) | Peatland microbial communities from SPRUCE experiment site at the Marcell Experimental Forest, Minnesota, USA - June2015DPH_17_10 | ecosystem: Environmental > Terrestrial > Soil > Wetlands >...
CCGCAGCGGATGCGTCGCAAATTAGTTCGGCGATCAGCGCGGCCAGGGCAGCCGCCGCCGCCCCGACAACCAGTCTGGCGGCAGCGGCCGAAGATGAGGTGTCAGCGGCCGCTGCGGCGCTGTTCGGCGGATTCGGCCAGGAGTATCAGGCGCTCCTCCAGCAGGCGGCCGCATTTCATGATCAGTTCGTCGCGACGTTGGCCGCCGCCGGAAACACCTACTCGCAGGCCGAGGCCGCGGCCGCGGGGACGCTCGGGGCGATGGCCGGGGCCAGCCCGGGAGTCGGGGCATCAGCCACCCCGGCGGCGCAAATTCCTGTTGTTGCAAGTTTGATCCTGACCGGCAGCGGCACGGCGAACCCTCCGTTGAGTTTCGTACAGGACGTCACCAGCCGCTACTTGACCAACTTCATGAGCGCTCTCACCGTCCCGGTGACCACGGCCGAGGGGCTATACCCGTTTACCGGTACCAAAGACTTGACGCTGGACATATCGCTGGCCCGCGGCGTCATATCGTTGGACAACGCGATCAACCTGCAGATCCACCCCGGCAACGGCAGCGCCATTTCCGTTTTGGGCTACTCGCAGAGCGCGATCATCGCCTCCATGGAAATGCCGAAACTCGTCGCCGAGGGCTTTAACTCGTCACAGGTCAACTTCACGCTGCTCGGTGATCCGAGCAATCCCAACGGCGGCCTCCTCTCACGCTTCCCCGGCTTGAGCTTTCCGAGCCTGGGTGCGACGTTCGGCAACGCGACCCCCAGCAACGATTTCCCGACCACTATTTTCACGCTCGAATACGACGGCTTCGCCGACTTCCCGCAGTATCCGATCGATCTCCTCTCCGACGTGAACGCGCTTTTGGGCATCGTATTTGTGCACGGCACCTATCCAACTCTGACCGCCACCCAGCTTGCTTCAGCCTTCCCCTTGATGCAGTCGGGGGCCCCTACCATGACCACCTACAACCTGATTCCCACCCCGAACCTGCCGCTGTTGGATCCGCTGCGCATAATCCCGGTGATCGGGAACCCGCTCGCCGATCTGGTCCAACCGGATTTGACGTATCTCATCAACTGGGGCTACGGCAACCCACTCTTTGGCTATTCGACCGGGCCGGCCGATGTGGTCACCCCGTTCGGGTTCTTGCCGCCGCTGAGCGCAACCACTTCCCTGCCGCCCCTCTTGATCAGCGGCGCCCAGCAGGGAGTCGCCGCCTTCGTCAGCGATTTGTCCGCCGAGCTACCAACATCGCTGCCCGCCATGTCGCTGCCCGGCATAACGGGTGCGCTTACGGGAGGTTCGTCGGGGCTCAGCGCACTGACCCTGCCTACCGCGACGTCCATCCCGTCCACGATCACCGGCATTCTCTCGGGCCTCGAATCGGCGAACAACAATATCGTCGGCGGCCTGACGACTGATTTCTCGACCGCTTACGCGACGCTGCTTCCGACAGCAGATATCGCGACCGCTCTCACAGTCACCCTCCCGTCTTATGACTTCGACCTGTTCATTAACGGGATCACGCAAGCGGTCAACGGTGACCCTGTCGGACTCGTCAATGCGTTCGGCAATCCGATCGCGGCTAACGTTGGACTGACCACGCTCGCAGGCGGTTTCGAACTCATATCCATCGACAATTCGCTCGAAACGATCTTGACCGGGACACCGAATCCGGGTCCTCAATGATCGACATGTCCTGGGGCTGAAGGCCTCCGGCCTGAAGTCTGGGTGTCGCAACACATTCAGGCAGTCGAAGGAGCTAAGGCGACGCTACTGCTGCGCAGTGCCGCTTGGCCTTGGACAACGGATAGGGCTGCGGCGGAAGCGGTTTCGGCCTGGGGCCGCCAGCTTTATCGATTTCTTTTGAGAAGCTCGACATGTTCGCCTTAAGCTCACTAATGCCGGTTCCGCCGAGCCTGTAGTCGTGAAGGGAACAGCCGATGGCGAGTATGTTTGTACAACCGCAAGTTGTGGCAAATGCGGCCGCGAATGTGGCAGATATCGGTTCGATGATCGGCGCGGCTAATGCGGCCGCAGCGGGCACGACGGCCGGTGTAGTGGCAGCGGCCGGCGATGAGGTGTCAGCGGCGGCCGCGACTTTATTCAACACCTACGCTCAGGACTACCAGGAGCTGCTCAAGCGGGCGGCGGTGTTGCATCAGCAGTTCGGCCAGGCATTGGCCGCCGCGGGGAAGGCGTACGTGGAGTCCGAGACCGCGGCTCAGGCACTGCTGGGTGGCAGCCCCGCAGCGGGTGGAGTGACCGGCGCCGCGGATCCGCCGCTGCCACAAACATTGATCGCACCGAGTGTCGGTTTGTTCATGGGCGGCAGCGGAAACCCGATACCAAATGCGACCTACATAAACGGCGTTCTCAACTGGGTCAACCAGAATTTCGCGGTGACCATGAGCAACGCGCTGCCCCTATTCACTCCCGAAGGGCTATATCCCGTTACCGGTGTCAAGACCTTGCCTGTGAACACGTCGGTGAGCGAGGGCATCACGATTCTTCAGAGCGCGATCAACCAGCAACTCTTCCCCACGTCCGGGACCGGAGCGCCCAGCGTTGCCGTCCTCGGCTATTCGCAAAGCTCCGTCATCTCCTCACTGGTAATGCAAAACATCCTGTCCGGGAATTACCCCTTCCAGGTGCCATCCACAAGTCAACTCGGCTTCACCCTGCTCGGTGATCCCATGAACCCCAACGGGGGCCTGCTGGAGCGCTTCGCCGGTCTGACCTTCCCGAGCCTCGGTTTTGATTTCTACGGCGCGACACCCCCGAACACGCCCTACAACACCGCGATTTACACCCTCGAATACGACGGCTTCGCCGACTTCCCGCAATACCCGATCGATGTCCTGTCAGACCTCAACGCCGTTTTGGGTATCCAATACGTGCACGGCACCTATGCGAGTATCAATCCGAACGCCCTCCCCCAAGGCGACACCATGATTGAGTTGCCGGGGTCAGCGACTCTCCCTGGTGGCACCGGGGCAACCAACTACTACATGATCAGCCAACCGAATCTGCCGCTGCTGGATCCGGTGCGGGCAATACCGATCATCGGCAACCCCATCGCAGACCTGGCCCAACCCGACTTAGCAGTCCTGGTCAACTTGGGATACGGCAGCACCGCCCAGGGCTGGTCGACCGGGCCGGCGAATGTTCCCACCCCGTTCGGGGTGATCCCGCCGGTCAGCCCAATCGATGTCGCCGGTGCTCTGGCCGCCGGGACCCAGCAAGGAATGAGTGCTTTCGCGGGCGACATCAGCGCTGGGATCGCTGGGATCCCGTCCCCGAACGTTTCACTGCCCGACATGTCGTCGATCGGAATGAGCGGCGTGCCGAGCCTGCTGCCCGCGGCCCCAGCGCCGGCGGCGATCGACGGCTTTATCCAGGCCTTGCAGACGGCGAACACCACTATCGTTAACGGGATCTCGGGTGCGGCTGCAAACGCCTACGCGGTTCTGCTTCCGACGGCAGATATCGCGAATGCGCTGGCAACCTCACTCCCGTCCTATGACGTCAACCTGTTCCTGGATGGCGTGCAGCAAGTGATCAGCGGTGACCCTGTCGGCGGGCTGGTCTACGCATTCGGCGCTCCGGTCGCCGCAGATGCGGGGTTGGGCACGCTCGCAGCCGGGTTCGAAATCGACGTCCTGTTGAACGCAGTTTAGGTGCACCCCGTATGGCTGGGCGGGGTGGTCGAGGAGCCCGGCCAGGCTCTGCAAGGCCGGTTGGTGACAACGGATAGCGCTGCAGCGGGTACGGTTTCGACCCCGACAAATTATCAACTCCCTTGGGAATCTCCACGTTTTCGCTCGAAGCTCACTAGTGCCGGCTCCGCGGACCTGTGGTTGTGAAGGGAAAAGCCGATGACGAGGCTGACTGTCCAAACCCAAGTTGTGGCAACCTGGCCGCGGATGTGGCAGAGTCATCGCGAATACTCTCGTTATCACTCTTGGTGGTCAAATCGGCCCGTAACGTCGCAGTAGCGGCCGAAATCGTCTTGCCCGCAGCATTTTCAGATACCCCGGCACCAGCCGATAGCTACGGCTCGAGGACGAGCTCACCGAATCATGGCCGAATGGTCGTCTCTCGGGCGCGTCACCGTCGGGCCTGTCACTGTCTGGCATTAGATTGATTGTTCGCGATTTCAGCAAACCCTAAAGTGCCAGGCGGAGCAGAAACCACCGCGCCTGCAACGGTTCTCGCAGACAGCGGTGCCCCAGACGCATTCGCCAGAGTCAGCAAACATGGGCTCGTACACTACCCGCGGTTAAGTTATCACCGGTCACTTGAAATTCCTCCAACGCGCCAAAAAACACAGCCGAAAAACGCGGACACGATCGCGAAACCGCTCTAAGCTAGCGATGCCGGCTCCGCGACAGCCGGGTTCACTCGGTCGTCGGATTTACAACGGCGTCGGTATGACTTAGAGAGCCCCCGTCGAAAGGGAAATAGGCGATGACGAGCTTGGTTACGCAGCCCCAGCTGATGGCGACGGCTGCGACGGATGCGGCGCAGATCAATTCGGCGATCAGCGCGGCCAAGGCGGCCGCTGCCGGCCCCACAACCAGTCTGGTGGCAGCGGCCCAAGATGAGGTGTCAGCGATGACCGCGACGCTGTTTGGCGCATACGGTCAGGAGTACCAGGCGATCCTGCAGCAGGCGTCCGCGTTCCATGAGCAGTTCGTTGCGGCTCTGGCCGCCGCTGGGAACGCGTACACGGAGGCCGAGGCCGCCAACGCCACCGCGATATCTGGGGCGCTGGGAGCGGTCACCTCGCCCATGCAGTCGATGTTGGGCGGCAGCACCGGCGCGGCGGGCGGCGGCAGCGCAATGACTAGCTTGGCCGCGAAAGCCAGCGCCGCGCAGTCGACCTTTACTCTGGTCATCGGCGGCAGCGGAGATCCGATACCTTCACAAACCTATATAACCGACGTTGTCGATAGATTCATCACGAACTCGTTCGGCGGCCTGCTCCCCAACCTCACGCCGGGCACCGTGCAGGGCCTGTTCACGCCCGAGGGGCTATATCCGCTTGAGGGTGTCAAGGAGTTGACCCTCAATCAGTCGTTGATGGAGGGCGTGCAGATCCTGAATGCGCAGCTCGTAGGGCCAAATGGGGACCTAACGGGGCTACTCACCGGGGGAAACCACGTTAACGTTTTGGGCTACTCGCAGAGCGCCATCATCGCCTCAATGGAACAGCAGATGCTCGACCCCACCAACACACCGGGGGGGAGCCCATTTTTCAGCCAATTGAACTTCTCGCTCATCGGTGATGTCTCGAATCCCAACGGCGGCCTGCTCCCACGCTTCCCTGGCCTGTCCCTCCCGAGTATAGGTGTCACCTTCGGCACCGCGACTCCAGATAATTCCTTCATGACCACTATTGTCACGCAAGAATACGACGGGTTCGCCGACTTCCCGCAATACCCGATCAATGTCCTGTCGGACATCAACGCCTTTGCGGGCATTGCATTCGTGCACGGCACCTATCCGACTCTCACGCCCCAGCAGATTAGTACGGAAATTCAGTTGACGAACACGGTGGGCCCCACAACGGACCAATACTTCATTATTCCAACCCCGAATCTGCCGATCCTGGACCCACTGCGCCTGATACCGGTCATCGGCAACCCACTCGCAGACCTGGTCCAACCAGATCTGACCGTGCTCGTCAACACCGGCTACGGCAGCACCACCCAGGGCTGGTCGACCGGGCCGCCGAATGTTCCCACCCCGTTCGGGGTGATCCCGCCGGTCGGCCCAATCACTGTCGCTAACGCTCTGGTCAACGCAGCCCCGCAAGGATTCAGCGCTTTCATGAACGACGTCAGCGCTGAAGCCCCGATCATGGCGAGCAACCTTTCCCCGGCCGGCCTGTCGAGCGCGCTGATGGGATCGGCCGGAACGGGCGCCGCGTCCGGCTTGACCGCGGGGCTGACGTCGGCGTTGTCCTCGCCCGACAACTTTATCCAGGCCATACAGACGGCGAACACCACTATCACCAATGAGATCTCGGGTGGGGCTGCGAACGCCTATGCGGCTCTGCTTCCGACAGCAGATCTCGCGAATGCGCTCGTCACCTCTGTCCCGTCCTATGACGTCAACTTGTTCCTGAACGGGGTGCAGCAAGCAATCAACGGTGACCCCGTTGGGGGGCTGACCTACGCATTCGGCGCTCCGGTTGCTGCTGACGTGGGACTAAGCACGTTCGCAGCCGGTGTCGAACTCGACGTCCTCCTGGGGGCAACCGGATACAGTATTTAGGTGCAGCCGGATGGCTGGGCCAGTTGGTCGATGAAGCCGGCCCAGCCCGGCTGATAGGAGGCTGATTCGGGCTCGAGTACAGCTTGCCCAGCACACCGCCGTCGGCCGGGCTCTGCAACGCCGCCTGGCCCTTCAATAACGGATAGCGTTGCGGTCGGGGCGGTTCCAGCGCGCCCGGCTCTATCAAGGCCCTTGAGAAGGTGGACGTGATCGGTCTAATTGCCGGTCTCATAAGTGCTCTCGGTATTACACTAACGCCGGGGTCCGTGAAGGGAATAGCCGATGACGAGCTTGATCACGCAGCCGCAAGTGTTGGCGGCGGCTGCAGCAGATGTGGCGGATATCAATTCGGCGATCGGCGCGGCCAGGGCGGCCGCCGCGGGCCCAACAACCGGCTTGGTGGCAGCGGCCGGCGATGAGGTGTCGGCGATGAGCGCGGCGCTTTTTGGCGCATACGGCCAGGAGTATCAGGCACTGCTCCAGCAGGCGGCCGCGTTCCATGAGCAGTTCGTTGCGGCGTTGTCCTCCGCGGGGAACGCCTACGCGGGAGCCGAGGCGGCGGCGTCGAATTCGCTGGGCACGCTTGGGGGGGACGTCCAGGCGCTGATGGGCGGCAACGCTGCCCCCGCCACGACTACGGTGACGGGCGCATTGGCGACTGCGGCTCCAATGGCGCCGACGGGCCCGGTCACCACTCTGGTCCTGGGTGCCAGCGGACTGCCGATACCTCCGCAGGACTACATAGTCGGAATTCCCCCGCTATACATCAACCAGTTTTTCCCTGCCGGCATCAACGTGGGCCTACCCACGCCCGAGGGGTTATATCCGCTTACCGGTATCAACAACTTGACCCTCGATGTGTCAGTGTCCCAGGGCGTCACGATCCTGAATAACGCGATCCAGTCTGCAATCGCCTCCGGCAGCACAACCGTTAATGTTTTCGGCTACTCGCAGAGCTCCACCATCTCGTCGGTGGTAATGCAGATGCTCAACCCCAGCAACACGCCGGGGGGGAGCTTGCTAGGTCCCGGGGTGAACCTGAACTTCACGCTCGTCGGTGATCCGAGCAATCCCAACGGCGGCCTGCTCACGCGCTTCCCAGGCCTGAGCCTCCCGAGTCTGGGCATTACATTCGGTACGGCGACCCCAGACAATTCCTTCCCGACCCATATTTATTCGATCGAATACGACGGCTTCGCCGACTTCCCGCAATACCCGATCGACTTCCCGGCGGATCTCAACGCTTTCTTGGGCATCATATACCTGCACGGCACCTATCCGTTTTTCACGGGCGATCAGATTCTTAACGCGATTCCATTAACGAATACTGTGGGCCCCACCATGACCGACTACTTCATTCTTCCAACCCAGAATCTGCCGCTCTTGGATCCGGTGCGGGCAATACCGCTCATCGGCAACCCAATCGCAGACCTAGTCCAACCCGATTTACGAGTCCTGGTCGACTTGGGCTACGGGAGCACCACCCAGGGCTGGTCGCCCGACCCGCCGAATGTTCCCACCCCATTCGGGGTGATCCCGCCGGTCAGCCCAATCACTGTCGCTGGGGCTCTGGCCACCGGGACCCAGCAAGGAATCAGCGCTTTCGCGAACGACATCAGCGCTATGATGTCGTCGCCCCCGAACCTTTCACCGGCCGGCCTGTCGAACGCGTTGATGGGATCGCTCGGGACGGGTGGGGCCAGCGTGCTGCCCGCGCTGACGTCGGCGCTGTCCTCGCCCGCCAGCTTTATCGCGACCCTGCAGTCGGCGAACAGCAATATCATTAATGGGATCTCGAGTTCGGCCTCGGCGGCTTACGCGACGCTACTTCCGACAGCTGATCTCGCGAATGCGATCGTGACCTCTGTCCCGTCCTACGACCTCAACCTGTTCCTGGACGGGGTCGAGCAAGTGGTCAACGGTGACCCCGTTGGGGGGCTGGTCTATGCATTCGGCGCTCCGCTTGCTGCTGACACGGCATTGGCGACGCTCTTCGGCGGTTTCGAAGTCCGAGTCATCCAGCACGCAGCCACATCGATTGTTGGCGATGTCATGAACACCTATATGCCGCCGCCAGTGTCGCAGGCACAGCCGCAGCCGCAGCTCGGAACGGCGTTCGGGTCGGACTGATTCCTACGGCTCGAGGACGAGCTTGCCGAGCACGCCGCCGTCGGCCAGGCTCTGCAACGCCGCCTGGCCTTCCGACAACGGAAAGCGCTGCGGTGGAGGCGGTTTCAGCCCCAAGAAGACCAGCTGACTCAGCCCCCAGGAGAACAAGGCGGCCGAACCGGGGACCTTGTTGAGGTACTCGCCCCACGCGACGCCCATCACGCTGACGTTGCGCAGCAACAGCCGGTTGACCTTGACGGTGGGGATGCTGCCCGCGGCGAAGCCGATCACCAGCACCTTGCCGTCGATCGCCAGTACCCGGATCGCGTCGTCAAAGGTTGGACCGCCGATCGGATCGACGACAATATCCACACCCTGACCGCGGGTGTACTTCCGCACCCGGTCAGCCCAGCCGTCGGACAGCGGCACCACCAGGTCGGCGCCGAGCGAAGAGACATAGTCGGCTGCGGCCTCTCGGTGCACCACGGCTATCACTTTGCTTGCGCCCATTGCCTTGGCGACCTGGATCGCGGCAGTGCCCACCCCACCGGCAGCACCCAGCACCAGCACTGTGTCGCCGGGGCGCATCGCGGCGCGACGAGCGAGGGCGAAGTACATCGTGTTGTAGTTCACTAACAACGACACCGCTTCGGCGTCATCGAGTTCCGCGGGGCTGCGCATCACATTGGGCGCCGGAACGGCCACTTGTTCGGCATAGCCGCCTAGGATTCCGAACGCCGAAACCCGCTCGCCCACCTTGAAACCCGACGCCGGCGGCGCCGAACGCACCACGCCTGCGGCTTCCATGCCGGGGACAAACGGCGGCGGCAACTTGAGTTGGTACTCGCCCTTGCTCAGCAGCAGGTCCGGAAAGCAAACCCCGGCGGCCCGAACGTCGATGACGACGTTGCCGCCGTCATCGTTGACATCGTCGATATCGGTGTACACCATGCCGGTCGGACCGGACAGCTTTTGTACGACACAGGCTTTCATAACCCCTACAGCTTGAATCCGGCTTTTTGCACCTTAGCGAGGTCGGTGATCTCGGCCCAGTGCGCGGCGATATCCTGCACCGACGGCGGCTTATCGAAGTTGGCGCCGTCGTTCTGGAACAATGCGACGCGCTGCACCTTGCCGCCACCCACGACGAAAACCGATGCGCTGTCGGCGCATTCCTCGGTGCACAGGTAGGCCACGATGGGGGCGACGAACTCGGGTGTGAGCTTTTCCAACACTTCCGGCGGCATGATGTCTTGAGTCATCCTGGTGGCCGCAATCGGGGCGACCGCATTGGCGTGAATGTTGTACTTGGCCCCTTCGAGTGCCAACGTGTTGATCAGGCCGACCAGACCGAGCTTGGCCGCCCCGTAGTTGGTCTGGCCGAAGTTGCCGAACAGGCCGCTGGTAGAGGTAGCGACGACGACCCGGCCGTAGCTTTGCTCGCGGAAATGCGGCCAGGCCGCGCGCAGCACGTTGTACCCGCCGTAGAGGTGCACCTTGAGCACGGCATCCCAACTCTCCGACGTCATCTTGTGGAAGGTGCCGTCGCGCAGGATCCCGGCGTTGCTCACCACACCATGCACGGCGCCGAATTCGTCGAGCGCGGTTTTGATGATGCCCGCCGCGCCGTCCTCGGTGGCGACGCTGTCATAGTTCGCAACTGCACGCCCTCCCGCGTCACGAATCTCGGCGACGACATGGTCGGCCATCGCGGATCCGGCGCCCGTGCCGTCGCGGGCTCCACCGAGGTCGTTCACGACAACGCTGGCGCCCTCCCGGGCCAGAGTCAGGGCGTAGTCACGCCCCAGTCCTCCACCCGCTCCGGTGACGACGATGACACGATCCTGCACTCCGGGCATCAGTTTCCTTTCTTATCGGGTCTTATATCGGGATCGGGGCGTGCAAAAGTTGGGGTCAGAACAGCCTGCGAGCCATCTTGAAGGCCCGCTCGGTGTACGGCGGGTAGATCAAGCTCGATAGGTCGGGCCGAGTCGGTTTGGTCAACACCGACTTGCGGTGGCTGAACTCGTCGAAGCCCCACCGACCGTGGTAGGCACCCATGCCCGAAGCGCCGACCCCGCCGAACGGCAGTTTGGCCGTCGACACCTGGAAGGCGAGATGGTTGACCAGCATGCCGCCCGCCGGAACGTCCTTGATCACCCGCTCGCGGACGGCGCGCGACTTGGTGAACAGATACGCGGACAACGGCTTGGGCCGCGAGTTGACGAAACGTATTGCGTCGTCCAGGGATTGGACGGTGATCACCGGCAGGATCGGCCCGAAGATCTCGTTTTGCATCAGCGGCCCGTCCGGATCGGGGTCGACGACGACCGTCGGCTGGATCCGCAGGCTGGACGCGTCGCAGCTGCCGCCCACGGTGACCTTGCCACCAGAGCCGGAGAGATAACCGCTGAGCCGGTCGAATTGGCGCTGATTGACAATGCGCATCCCGTGCCGCTCCTTCGACCGGAACTTTGTGATGGCCGCGCCGATCTTGGTGACGAGTTCGTCACGGATCTTTACGTCGGCCAGCACATAGTCCGGTGCGACGCACGTCTGCCCGCCGTTGAGCACTTTCATCCAGGCGATCCGTTTGGCCGCAACATCCACGTCGGCGTCGGCCGCAACGATGACCGGACTCTTACCGCCGAGCTCGAGTGTGACCGGGGTCAGATGACGCGCAGCACCTTCGTAGACCTTGCGGCCGATCTCGGTGCCGCCGGTGAACATCACGCGGTCCAAGCCCTGCGCGATCAGCTCCTGGCTCACCGCACCGTCGCCCTCCACCACCGCGATCGCATCGTTATCGAGATACCGGGGCACCAACTCGGCCATCAAGCGCGAAGACGCCGGGGCGATTTCCGAGGGCTTGAGCACGACGGCGTTTCCGGCGGCGATGGCCCCGACCGCCGGACCCAGCGTCAGGTAGAACGGATAATTCCAGGCGCCGATGATCAGCACGGTGCCGTACGGCTCATACTCCACCCAGCCACGGCCGGGGAGCTGAGCCGCCTCGAGCAGCAGGTATTTGCGGCGCGTCCACTTACGCAGGTGCTTGGCTGCGTACTTCGCTTCGCCGGCAGTGGTTGCGATATCGGCGATGAATGCCTCGAAGGGGTTGCGGTCCAGATCGTCGGCGAGGGCGGCGGCGATCGCGGCCTCGTTCTGCTCCATCAACTTTTGCAGCTGCAGCAACTGCTGTTTGCGCCACTCGATGTCGCGGGTGCGGCCAGTGGCAAAAGTCTGGCGAAGCCTCCCCACCGTCGCGGCGATATCGACCGGCGCGGCTGCTGGGGCCCCGTTCGGGGACTTGGATGTCTTCGGTGCAGCTGATTCGGTGGTCATCAGTGTCCCTTCCTTTTCGCACCTCTTCACACCTTCGGGAGCATCCCCACCGCTTTGCGGGCGGACGCTCATAGGTGATAACCGCGATCCTAACCATCCGGTTGGGAGAGCAGTAGGGAAGATCCGTTCGGACCGCGGGAGCTCGGGGGGCGCTCCCGCTACTCGCACGTAGTCAGGGCTTGGTTGCCGTCACAAAGCTGTTCGCAAACGGCCTGTCATCCGATTGCGGCTCGCGGCCCAATCGCGCTGCCTCCTCGCGCGCATTCACCGTGCGGGTGGTCCAGCCGTGCGCCGCGAACCAATCACCGCAGTCGGGCCGACCCTCGTCTTCAAACCACAGATCGAACGGGTTGAATGAGGTGTCTTGGCCCCGCGCTTCGCGCTTGGCCCGCAGTTCGGCCCACTTCTCCTCGGCCTCTCGGCGATTCTCTGCGTCAACCCCGAAGTTTTCGACGGCGAGTCGGCTGCCTGATCCGCTCAGCGAGTCGATCGAGGTGAACATGGCTTCCTGTGCTGCTGCCGGCAGAAACGGCAACAGCCCTTCGGCCAGCCACGCCGTTGGCAGGCTCGGGTCAAAACCCGCGTCGCGCAACGCTTGAGGCCAATCGTGGCGCAGGTCGACCGGCACCGGTCGCCGGTCGGCGATGGGTGTGGCGCCGTGGCCGGCAAGTGTCTCAGCCTTGTACTCCAGCACCTTGGGCAGATCGATTTCGTACACGGCGGTTCCGGCGGGCCAGTCCAGGCGGTAGGCGCGCGAATCCAGGCCAGCGGCCAGAATCACGACCTGCCTGATACCGGCCGCGACAGCATCGGCGAAGTAGGCGTCAAAAAAGTGGGTGCGGACCGCCTGGTAGTTGATCATGTGGCGGGAGTCGGCGGCACCCCCGTCGGGGTCATCCGGCTCCGGAGTCCACCATGCGGTCACCTGCTCACGGACGCCCGCAAGCTCAGGCGTGGAGACCAGCGGCTCGGCGAACTGGTCCCGGATGAGCGGGTCGGCGCTGGCGGTTTCGGCCGCACGGGCCAGCGCGACCATCACCGCAGTCGCCCCCACACTGGTAGCGATGTCCCAGGAGTCGTCAACGGTGCGGGCCATTACGACCGCTCCGCGGTGACAAAGTCCGAGAATGCATCCTGGTCGTCGGCCAGCGGAACATTCTCAATCCAGCGACCCAGCCGGCGCATCTCATCAGTCGAGCGCTGCGCCCGAGCGCGCCAGCCGTGGTTGTTGAGCCAGGGTGCGAGATCTGCCCGGTGGTCGTCGCGATACATCAGCTCCCCAATGTCGATAGCCTGCTCCAGGCCAATCTCTTCGGCCACCTTCTTGAACCGCTCCCGCATCTGCTCTCGCCGATCGTCGCCGTGGGAGGCTGCGGTTTCAGCCGCGATCCGACTCCCAGCCGCACTCAGCTCACCGACTTGGGTGAAAAGGCGGTCCTGGGCCTCGGCAGGCAGGTACATCAACAGTCCTTCGGCCAGCCAAGCGGTCCGCGCCGCGGGGTCAAAGCCGGCAGCGCGCAGCGCGGCGGGCCAATCCTGTCTTAGGTCGATGGCTACCTCACGGCGATCGGCCGTAGGCGTCGCACCGCTTTCCGCCAGGGTCGTGGACTTGTAGGCAAGCACCTGGGGCTGATCGATCTCGTACACGGTGGTGCCGGCCGGCCAGTCCAGCCGGTAGGCGCGGGAATCCAGTCCTGACGCGAGAATCACCACCTGCCGGATCCCGTCCGCGACGGCGTCAGCGAAGTAGGTGTCGAAGAACTTCGTCCGCGTCGCTTGGTAGCCGCGCATATGCGTCACGACGGCGGCGGTTTCGGCATCGAGAGCTTCCACCTTGGCCGCCACGGCCGGGTCGAGCATGGCCGCCCACAGAACGCCGGCACCGGCGTTAGCGACCAGCAGTTTGGCGTACGGGTCGCGGATCAACGCATCAGGCTGGTCGGTTTCGACGGCGCGGGCCGCCGCGACCATCACCGCGGTGCTGCCGACGCTGGTTTTGATGTCCCAGGTGTCGTCATGGGTGCGTAGTGAGCTCATCGCGTACTCCCCGCTCTTTACGTACTTCGTTGATTAGTTGGACGGCTCGCCGAGACGCGCCCGCAGCAGCGTGCTACGGACGGCCTCGTCGGCCAGGTCTTCGGGTACCGCGCGGCCCAGTCGGGCCATCTCTTCGCGGTTGTTCACGCCGTGCACCTGCCAGCCGTGGTCAGCAAGCCACTGGGTGGCATCCGAACGGTCGGGCTCGTGATAGGTCAGCGCCTGGACATTGACGTCCAGACCGAGCCGTTCCCGCATTCGCTGCCATCGCTGCGAATTTGCTCGCGAATTCATCCCGAAGACCTCGACGGCGACCTGGCTGCCCGGCGCGCTAAGGGCGGTGAACTTCTCGAACAGGCGGTCCTGAGCGTCGCTCGGCAGGTAGGGCAGCAAGCCTTCGGCAAGCCACGCCGTCGGTTGGGTGCGGTCGAATCCGGCGGCCGTCAGAGCGGCCGGCCAGTCATCGCGCAGATCCACCGGAACCGGGCGTCGGCTAGCGGCGGCAACCGCACCATGCGATTGAAGAATTCCGGTCTTGAACTCCAGCACCTTGGGCTGGTCGATCTCGTAGACGGCGGTGCCCGCCGGCCAGTTCAGCCGGTATGCGCGGGAGTCCAGCCCGGCCGCCAGGATCACCACCTGCCGGATGCCGGCGCTGACCGCGTTAGCGAAGTACTGGTCGAAGAAATGGGTGCGCACCGCCTGGTAGTCGATACCAAGCCGATGCGCCCGTTGACCCTGCGGATCGCCGTCGAGCCAGGCCAGCTCGGGGTCGGCCAGCTGCGCCCACGCCCGACCGGCCGACGACACCAGGATGCGGGCGAACTCGTCG
>Ga0116129_1001208_pt1 | contig 14594 bp, 14 predicted proteins | sample June2015DPH_17_2_FD_89732 | JGI IMG/M metagenome (GOLD analysis project Ga0116129, IMG submission 89732) | Peatland microbial communities from SPRUCE experiment site at the Marcell Experimental Forest, Minnesota, USA - June2015DPH_17_10 | ecosystem: Environmental > Terrestrial > Soil > Wetlands...
GTCGATCCGCTTATGCGCAAAGGAGAACGGATACTTGAATGGAGGTTGTCCGCCCGCATCGGTCACCGGTGACCATACCGAATTTGGATTCTGATCATCCAGCGCCGTATTATTCTGCACCGGCTGCGACTCATTCGGCAGATGGTGATCCGCGGAGCGGTTCTGCTCTTGCCCCTGCGCAACCTGCACCCCTGCCGCCACTGCCAGCACGGCCGATCCAGCCTCAAGAAATCTCCTCCTGCTTAGCTTTGCCTGGTTCTTTTCTTCTGTCATAGCGCACGGTCCTCTCTCGTCACATGAACCCTTGTTATAAAGAGTTAGGTTCTGTGATCGATTGTTTAAAAGCGACTGCTTTCAGGGAACATCTTCAGCAACAGCACAAATGGCCCATCTGAATCAGCTATGGAGCAACAGGAGCAGCACTCTCCTTGTCCACTTTGAACCGGTATGTCAAGCTGAAATACACAAGCGTCAACGGTGCCCCGTGCGCGTTCTCCCGCATCAACGTGCCCGGAGAAAAATGACCGACCCCCACGTTCATAACTATGTAGTCGTCTAAGAAGACATACTTCGCCGAGGCATCGAACTCCCGGCCGATGTCACCGCTCGAGAATCCGCCCGTCGGCGCTTTCACCACCGTTCCCGCGCTGCCGCTGTAAACGTTATCGTGTGTGGAGGAGACCTGTAGCCACTCCTGCTGGATCAGCAACGCCAGATGTTTGGTCGGAGTAAGATCCAGGTTGATCCGATCCTGCTTGATGTTCTGATAGCCGAACAAATCGGTCAGACCGAACGCATTGTGATTGCTGGGATACTGTTGATCGAAGGTTCCCATCCGCAACGGGTTGGTGTGCGGATCGCCCGACGCATAGTCGTATTCGCCACGCAGCCGGGGTTGCCACGCAAGGTGCCCGGCGCGATAGCCGGTCTTGATATATCCGGCGGCGGCCTTGATCGACTCGTTCGAGTAGCTGCCGCGTTGAATCGCCAATAACCCGTCGAAGCTTAATCCCCACGGGATATCGCCGGCCGCCTCGAAGCCCGGCGTCACCGTCGTCTGTGTCCCAAAGACGCCATTAGCGCCCTCAACTCGCGGAAGGGCCTGCACGAAAACAAATGGCTGAATCGCGACATCCGGCACCAGTGTCCCGATCGTGCCGACCGCCCCATGGAAGGTCAGACCCGCGCCGTGCTTGTCGAGCGACACAGGATTAACCGTCACCACCGACGTGCTGAACACGTCGATCCGGTTCTTATCCCCATAGCGCCCCAAGAAGCCGTCCCACGTCCGGCTGTTGTTGGTCCAGTCGCTGATACCGAGCAGCCGCTCGCTGCCGTATTTCAACTCCTGCCGTCCCGCGAAGACCTTGACCTTTTTCATGTGGAACTCGAGATACGCCTGCCGGTCATCAAACGTATCCCGCATATTCGGCATCACGGACTTTAGCGGCAGACCCAAAGCGTGGGTGTCGATAAACTGGATATATGCAGTGAGCCACTGCGTAGGCCGCACCTCCAAGCCGCCATAAACACGCGTCAACTCATATACCGCGTCGTATCCAGAGATGTAGTTATACGAGCTTTGACTCTCCGTGCGTCCCCGTAGCTGCATATCCAGCGTCAACCACTTCGGCATGGCGCTCAGATCAAATGACTGTACTTTCCCCTGTTGCAAAGGGTAGTCGATATAGTGCGTAGCCGACTCCTGCGCCAACGTGCAGTGGGCCAAAAATAAACAGGCTGCTGAATGAATCACGATTGCCGACAACCACGTCGATATCCGTGACTGGCGCCAGAATGGGCTTAGGTGCTTGTAAGCCGACAAAAGTGCGTCCTGGACTGCATCCGCCGCGTCGGCGGCATTGTCGCGGGGAACGCAATCAGGTCTCAGCATGCCGTCGATTATTGCCGTCGTTTCCATGGCTATGATTTCCTCCTCCCACGTTGACTCGGCAATGTGCCAGTTCGAACTCCGCTTCCAATCCATTGCATGCGGGTCTCCAAACTTGACAGGTGTTCCGTCAGTCCACTTCCCCTCGTGATCTGAGCAATCGTTCCACAAAGCACCGACGGAAGTGTTCACCAAGGCGACACTCTGTCGGCATGTCGGCGTTCGCAAATCGAAGAATGCTGATGGAGTTGTGAGGCCTGGAACACGACCCCTTGCAACAGCCAGATCGTTGGACTGTTCCACTTTCGGCAGTGTATGGAATTGCAAATGCTCTGAAGAGTGTGAAGGAGGCTTGGCGTTCGCGGTTCATGGCGCGATCGCAGGTTGCGGACAATTTCTCGGCGACGATCATCGCGGCTGCCTGGAGAACAAAACCGAGCTGGATGCCAGTAGCGGGAGCGATCGAACCATCAGCCCGGATTTGGAACGTTGGTACGCCAGGCGGGCTCATAGCCACACGGTCGAAGTCGCAGGCCCCAGCCACGGTTTACGCGTCGGCATCCCAAGGAAGTTGCAGGTGTAATTGAGAGTGCAGCACGTGCGGTCTCGAAGTGGCTCGGACTCCGCAAGGAGTCCCTACGCCCGGAGGGACCAAGTGAAAGTTCTCGAAATCCAGTCGCCGCCAAAAGGGCGAATCTTCCGATTCGATCACCTTGCCCAATCATTCATCGAGACAAATCGGACAACGCCTCGATAGCTGTGAATGCGTTGAACGTCTGGCTTGAAGCGCTACCGGAGTTGGACTACGAGGCGATCGGTGCGCCTGTTCAAAATTCACCGCGTTGCAGGTAGGAGGGAAAGCTTATGACTGCAGTCGCAATGGATCAGGAGGTTTGTTGGAGCGTGGGATTCCAAGTTTCCTCATGCGGTCATATAAGGTGGAGCGCTTCATTCCCAAGCGAGTTGCGGCGCCCTTGGGACCCATGATGATGCCGCGTGTCTGTCGCAGTATCCGGCAAATGTGCTCACGCTCAGCGTCCTCAAGGGTGATGGGCTGTTCCGAGCCACCCTGTGCAACCGGTCTCAATCTTGCAAGCGGGGAACAGAGAGTTTGGTCGCGTGTCAGGATTACGCTGCACTCAACGAAGTTCTGCAACTCTCTGATGTTTCCTGGCCAGGAATGCGACGTAAGAGAATCCATCACCTCCTCGGGAATTCTGTCGATCGTTTTCTGCATTCGTGCGGCATATTTGGCCACAAAGTGTCTCACCAGCAAAGGGATGTCTTCTTCCCGGTGCCGTAGCGGCGGCGCCGATTGGGAACACGTTGAGGCGGTAGTAGAGATCGCTGCGAAACCGCTTTTCTGAAATCAGCCTACCCAGGTCCCCATTGGTCGCCGCCACCAGGCGCACGTTTACGCGCTGCGTCTGCGTGCTGCCTAACCTCTCGAACTCTCCCTCTTGCAATACGCACAACAGTTTCGGCTGCAGTTCTACCGGGATATCACCGATCTCGTCGAGAAAAAGTGTGCCCTCGTGAGCGGCCTCGAAGCGACCGATCTTTCGTGCTACGGCGCCGGTAAATGCCCCCCTTTTCATGTCCGAAGAGTTCACTCTCCAGGAGCCCCACCGGAATCGCGGTACAGTTCAGCTTTACGAAGGCCCGACCTCGGCGTCTACTGCAAGCATGGATGGCGCTCGCGATGACCTCCTTACCTGTTCCTGTTTCGCCCTCGATGAGAACCGTGGAGTCCGTGGGCGCCACCGTGCGAACTAGCTCCAGTGTTTTCATCAGAGCCGTGCTGCACCCGACGATTCCTTCAAATTCCTGTCGCTTCAAGAGGTTTTCGTTGGCAAAGCTCATGCTTGCGAAGCTTCATGCGTCCGGAGAAGCAATATTTGGGCTTCCCATACTTCATCCTCCACGCCTTCTCTACCTTCTGCTCAGTTCAAGCGGACTCACCGACGTGTTGGGCGCGCGGGGGCCACCGCCGGGCAAACCTGCATCCATAAGTGACTTCGAAGACCAACGTTCTTCCTGGACGGCGGACTTCATACGCAGTGTCAAATTCGTCGTCTGCGATTCTCTCCACTGGAATATCCCCACAGTTGGATGGAATCGGATGACGCCATACGATCCTTGGCGCCATGGATCCTCGCCGGCGCTGATTTGCGAGTCGCATTTGATTTGCCAACTACACGTGTTCCTGTGCTCACTCGCGAGTGCGTACATTAACGCGACAGTTGCGACATCCCTAAAAATGTCGTGCGCAAAGGTGGAGTTCGTGCAGTGTCAGTCAGTGTCGGGGGTCGGTGTCGGGAAATCGACCCGATGTGTCGGGGGTCCCACAGTGCACAGACTGATTCTCGGGGATGCTGGTAGGAAAAGCGATGTTCGTGGCGCATCCACCCTACTATGGCTGCACGAACTGACGCTTACGGATTCTGGTCAGTGTTCGGGGTATCGCGCTCGTCAAAATCCGCAGAATCTCGTGCCTCAGCAAGTCAAACTGGCAGTAGCCCAAATGGTCAAGACGCCAACAAAAAACCAGCGATGATATAAGAAAGGTGGATTGCACGAAGAGCGCCTCATGGCTTATCCGAGTGCTTCTGCGGACGCCGGTGTTGTGCTAAGTGGTCCAAATTTCTTCTATCAGATCGTGCGGGGTGTTCCCGGCAAAGTTTCCGATCCTGAGTACGATCCGGATGCTCATACCAATTTCATGCCCGCAGTGGACCCTACCATCCTCTTGCCGGGTACTCCGGTTATTTATGTTCAAACGCATCCGAAGGGAACAGAAGAGAGAGTGGAGGGCAACACTCGTTTTACATCCTCCTTTGATCAACCGCCTTCGGACCAGGATAAACTTGGTAGCCGAGCCAGGGGTTATCAATATTGTGATTGCGACCCGCGACAATCGTGTCTACTTCTATAACGACATGGAAGCTGTGCGGTCAATGAGTTGGAAGCAGTTCATGAGTCGAGACTTCTAATGATGAAACAATCGCGACTGGTAGTATGTTTGCAAGGCGGGATCAACCGAATAGTCCTTCTCGCACTACCGGCTTCAGTGGTCGCCCCTCGCGCGGCTCAAGCGTAGAAGCATGACCTCCCTGGGCATACAAACTTGCGACCCTAGCGGGCAAGTCAAATCTAGGAAGAACGCGAAGGAACGCTAGAGTGAGGCCGCCCTTCTGAAAAGGCTAGCGTCGGCGGTTCAACTCCGTCCCTGGCCACCATAATTCTAAAGACCTTAGCTTGCATCGGTGATCTTCGGTCAGTCCATTCTAAGTCCGCTGTTTCGTCCAACCGTTCAAGTCATTTCTTGATCGCCGTGATTATGAAAGACTTAATTCCGATTACCCTCGTTCCCAGTCCGCTCTTAGTCCGCTTTCGGTCGCTGCATGACTAAGAATTGCGATGGGATTTGCCCCGGCTGCAGCCGTGCGATCATCGCTTGCTGCCGCTGTTTCTGATTGGGGGAGTGCCTAGCAAACACGACCACAAGAAATAGACATAGTAGACGATAGACAAAGGGGGCAAAAATTGGGCGGAGGTCGAAGAATGGCGGCTGTTAAGACAACAGAGCGCCGAACCCAGCCACCAGCAAGGCAAACGCCCATAGCAGGTCAAAGTTGAGCCAGGTGTATCGAAGTAACTTCAGCCCCACCTTCTCGTAGCTCTCAAAGAAGAAGATTGCGAGGATTCCGGCCACCATCAGCAACGTTAGAGTATGCACCAGTACCGCCAGCAGAATTACGGGCAGGCTCACTGCTGGAGTGACCGCAGGCATCGATCCCACCGGCATTGGTTCAACCATGGTGTCCGCGATTCCCAGCATCGGCTGGGTCAACAGGACTGGCACGAGCATCAACCCCGCCCCATGCGCCGATGCCATTAGAAAAGACCAGACAAACAACGCTCTTCTACCCACTCTCATGCCCGCTCCTCGGGGGTGACTGGATCGGAAGATTCGATAGACGCCAAGAGTAAAGAGGATAGCCGCGACGCCCCACTTGAGTGTGCGCGCAGGAAAGATATTTTGGACGAAGCTCCAGAGAAAAAGCGTTAGTGCAATCGCAGACGCGTGTCCCAGAGCAATCGGCACCAGAGCAGCGAGAACTGCCGACCGGCGCTTCTCCTGAAGACCGAGCGCCAAGGCAAACAGCCAGCCCATGGCCGGATTCAGGCCGTGATATGCCCCGAGAAGCGCAAGCACAACCCAGGGCCAGTTGTGATTCATGATTGGTAGTGAATCATGGATAGCAGTAGAAGTCCGACGAAGCATCTCCGCCCTGCAATCTAACCTGATGACCACGCAGCTCGCCGAAATCCACGAAAAGCTTCGGGTCGAGTTGAAGGCCACCGTCGGAAGCAACGTCCAGCTTGACCATCCAGCCGCGAATGCCGTCGGGGTAGAACTGTTTATCCCAGGCCGCGTACAGCGAGTTGGTGAAATACACGCGGCGGCCGTCGCGGCTGATTTCCACCATCTGCGGGCCGCCATTTAAGGCTTCCCCCGGGCTGGCAGGATGAGACCCACGCCGCACGATCCCGCCGATGTGAACCGATCCGATAAGCTTGGGACGGAACGGGTCGGAGACGTCGTACTGGCGCATTTCTCCCGTGCCCCAGCAAGAAGCGTACAGAAACCGATCGTCGACAGAAAGATTGATGTCGGTGAGCAGTGGCGGAACCGCTTTGAAGCCTTGCAGAAGCGGAGGCAGTTGGCTCGCGTCGGCTGGCTCCGCTGGAATCTCAATGACTTTTTTCACTTCGAATTTCCCGTTGGAGTTCCCGTTGGAGTTCGTGCGATGCCACAACCAGATCGAACTCGACAGATCTTTCAGCGACGTGACCACACCCACAAATCCGTAGGCTCTAGTAGGATCGTGCGCTGGGCGCAACTCAAGAACCATCTGCTGCTCGGCGCCTAAATCCAGCGCCTGGAGATGGCGGCGTTTGCGAAGATCCCAAATATGTAGATTGTGCCCGTACTTGCCTGCCAGCAGCAATTCGGGATTCACTCCATCCTCAACCATCTTCGGCGTGCCCCACTCGCTGGTGACTGCTATGTCGTATCCCAGATGCCAGGCGAAATCGTAGCCGAATTGCTGAGGACCGCGTTCGACCTCCCAACGGCCGAGCGGTTCGAAGGTATCGTGATTCAAAGCGAAGATTCCTCCCGGTCCATCGCCACTCGGCGAACCGAGAGCGCTGAGGTAAATGCCGTCGGGGCCACAATGGACCGTATGCGGACGGCTGTACCCGGTTCGCTCCGCCAAGACCTCCGGTTCGATGACCTTCACGATCTTCGGCTTCTTTGGGTCGGGTTTGGTGTCTACCACGTGAATCCGTGACGAGCGCAGACCAGGCACAATCAAATAGCGCCGCTCCACATGAGGGTGCGGAGCATAAGGGCAGAGAGCGGAACTGCACGCATTCCAGCCGAAATGGTGCAGCTCATCTCCGACGTTGGGCATTTCCACTTGCCCCACGATCTTGCCGTACTTTTTCGACGCGGTGTCGACGTCCACGACAACCAGAGCGTCCGGCTGATTGCCCCCGTTGGCACTCAGCGCCGCTACGTATGCGAGTTTCTCCGCTGGGGCTTGGCCAGCGAGCTTCGGCGAGGGATAAAAAGTGGGATCCGACTTCAACAGCATGAAATTGACCTCCGGAGTAAAGGCTCTGTGTGTTGCTACGCGACCGCTACTGCCCCAAGACTAGATCAGTTTAACTCCGGTCACGAAGAGAAGGGTGGCCACGGCGGGGCGCAGAGTCCCCTCGGGAATGCGGCTCGCGAGGACGCTTCCCAGCCAAACTCCGGGAATTGAGCCCAGCAGGAGCCCCGATACCAATGGCAGGTTTACATCTCCCAGTCGCCAGTGACCCAGTGCGGCCACGCCGACGATGAGCACTCCATGGAACACGTCGCTGCCGACCAACCGATTCAATCGCTCACCCGGAAACATGAGCAAGAGAGTGGTTACGATGAGGCTGCCGCTTCCGACTGACGTGAAAGAAACTAACACCCCGACAACAAAGCCCAGTAACGGCACGTGCCAGCCTTCCAGGTTCTCGTTGGTCGCAGATCGCGTGGCTGCCGCGGGAAGCCAGCGCTGGATGTACCCCTTGCAGACGATCCCGATGGCCACCAGAATCAGTGCGCCGCCAAGCAGACGGACGATCAGATGATCGACAAACTCCACACCGGCAGATTTTTTCAGCAACCCCAGCAAACAGAGACCGAGCAGTGCCCCCGGAACGCTTCCGCTGGCCAGTCGCCACACCAGCCTCAAGTTCACATTCTTGTGGCGATAGTGGACTGCCGCTCCAACCATTTTCGTGAGCGCGTTCCAGACTAGATCAGTCCCGACGGCTACGGTCGGCGCCGCCCAACCGGTCCATAACAACAAGGGCGTCATCATTGCCCCGCCGCCCATTCCGGTCAGGCCAATCAAGAAACCAACCAGCAATCCTATAGCGGCTGCACCCCACGGCATACTGCGCTCCTGTCCAAGGTTTGTCTTAAGCCGCTTTTCCGACTTTCGTTGCGTCTTCGACTTCGATTAGTTTCCCGGAGTGTACGTCGTAGATGAATCCGTAAACCGGAATCGACTCCGGCACCAGAGGATGCGTGCGAATGCGCTCGACATCGTCAATCACAGCCTGTGCCTGATCGCGGATGGTCAACCATTCGATGTATTCACCGGCATGAGAGCCTGGACCGCGGCCCACGTCGCGAAAACCCTTGGGACTTAGCTCAGCGGTCTCAAGGCTCGCGGCCAGCAGGCTGCGCATAGCGTCATTGGTGAAGAATTCCATGCCGCAGTCCGTATGGTGGATCACAAAGAATTCCCGTGTACCCAGAAGCTTGTAGCTGATTACGAGTGATCGAATCGCGTCGTCACTGGCGCGGCCGCCCGCGTTGCGAATCACGTGCGCGTCGCCTTCCGCGAGACCAGCATATTTGGCGGGATCGAGTCTCGCGTCCATGCAGGTGAGAATGGCGAAGCGGCGGGCCGGAGGCAACGCCAACTTGCTCTTGTCTCCGAAATCGGCGGCGTACGCGCGGTTGGACTCAAGCACTGCCGACAGAATCTGACTCATGATTGCCTCCTGAACAACATCCCACAAAAATGCGATTACGAGAGCCGTCGCGAATTATACTATAAAGTCCATGTGAGTGCTAGACATTATAGGGGGATTCTCTGTGGTTTCGAAGAACTCGAAGAGGCAGTTTTCGTTGGACATTAATTGAACTCGTAACCGCAGGTTACAAGTAACGCCCCCACAACCTTGGCACGAATATAATTGCGGCCTAGAGGGGAAAGCCATGCTGGAAATCAAACGAATCCTTTGTCCGATTGATTTCTCGGAGTTCTCAGCACGGGCGTATCGCCATGCTTTGTCGGTTGCAGAGCACTATCGAGCCAAGATGGTGGCGCTTCATGTCGTAGAGCTCTGGCGATATCGTTCCGCTGAATTCGCTGCTTCTCTGGCGAACTACGAAGAGTTCTGCCGAGCGCTTCACGAGGGTGGCGAGCAACAACTGCAAGAATTTGTGAAGAACTACGCTCACGATGAAATTAAAACCATTTTTTATCCCTTGAATTGGCTCGCCATTTCCGGCATTAGCGGTTATTGCAGCGAGGTTCTGAAACCCCTAAAATCTGCAATTGCCTAATCTACTTGCCCACGGAGTACCGTCATAGACGCTGCCGGAAGCGTGAAGCGATCTGTACCTGCGGGAAGAATCGATCGGTCTGCGGGGCCGTCCGGATCAGCGTAACCATCCCTCAGGGCCGGATGCCATGTGTACTGCTCTTTTCCAAATGTAATCCGCGAGATTGGGCCCACAAAGGAACGATCTTTCTGGGCATCATCATGGAACTGAATGCTCACCGTGTGGGGGTTGTCGTAGTCCTTGTTGATCAACATCAGCGACCACTGGCCATCAGGCCGCAGCACTGCATAGGCAGTTACAAGAACGTGCCCATCACTATCCTTAATATTGCTCGCCGCGTGAAAGAGGCGATGTTCCGCATCCTTTGGTTCTGCCCATTCTTGCGTTAGCATCTGCGCAGCAAAAAACTGGGAGGTGCGTTGTTTGATGAGCCAATTATGGTCAGTCGTGAACATGTGGTAGGTTCCCCAGCTATTCGAACAAGCGGGGTGGGGAGTAGAGTACGGCATCGCATGATGGTAATAGGAGGCTTTACCGCCAGCCTCCAGGAACGCGGGGAAAGTTTCACCCAACCACAATGCTCCGAAAACATCTACGGCGGCATCTCCACCAGGGGCATTTGTTTCGGTGTTGAACATCGGAACGCCATCCGGTAATCCGTCGTCACGCCAGACCTGCACGATGTGTGTGAGGATCTCGGGTTCCTTGAAGAGGTTGCTCCATGGGCCCTGGCAGGTGCCATCATAATAAGGATAGTGCTCGTAAGACATGAACGACAGATCTGAGAGCCGGCCGTGCGACTTTAGGTAAGCGAGAAAACGTTTGAACCACGAAGTCTGACCTTCTGCGTTCGGCCAGAATTTAATGTCTTCGCTCACTCCCTCGAATACCGGTCCCCCGAGTTTGAGGTTTGGGTCAACCTGGTGCAGGGCAGTGGCCCATTGTAGATACAAGGTGGCATAGTCCTCCGGCGCGAAGTATTGGCCATCCGGCTCTTCCCCCATCTCGACGTACGAAATCAGATATCCCCGCTTTTTCAGATATGTGATCTCCGCGGCTGCATCTTCCGGCGTTCCGTAGAGAATGGAAACCGGAATCATGGCGGGCAGTCCGCGCGTGAGTCCGCTGGTGTAGAAGAGATCGAGACCGACCTGATCTCCGGATTCCATGCGATCGGGGATCACATAGACATCAGTTGGTTGATGCCACGGGTCGATGGATGAACTGTAGGTAAAAGTCTGTTCCTGGCCCGGGGCGTGATAGAGCAGGTCATGGAACGATCCGTTTCTCATTGTTCCGAGGTAAACCTCTTTGATCGCGTATCCTACGCAATTCCGGCGGTCGCCTTGGCCGTGAGTGTCACAGGTGTTGGAAGACTCGGTCATCAGCACTCGCACGTATGTGGCAGCGACCGGCGCCGGAGAAAGTTGGAGTGTTACTGTTCCGCCCTTTCCATCCGTAATGGCTCCTGCGGGAAAGTCCTTCCACTCGCCATTCTCCGGATCATCAATAGCATCACCACTGCCCAGCCAGTACTGCACCTTGTATTTTCGTGCATACGGCTCTCCCCATGCGATGCGAATGGTGGTGACGATCTGTCTCTCCGCTAATTTGATCGCGATCCACTGCGGGTGGGCACTATCTTCCTCACCGGTAAATGGTTTCGTCAGATACGGATTGCTCTTCCAATAGGTGCTGAGGTCTCCATCATCGAGTCGCGAGTACCCGTCAAACTCGGCTCCACTGTTGCGCGTCACCCCGCGATGCGGCAGGGAATAGCCGAACGAGTGGCGAATCATGTCCTTGGTTGGTGTCGGGTCACCGACGAAATAACCGTTGCCGGCCGGACTGCTCCATTTCCCTTTGGGGTTCCAATGCCAGGCCTGAACAAATAGTTCTGTGTTCTGCCGATACGTGACTGGCCCCCAACCCGCGTCGAGAATTTGTTTTATCTGGTCCGGCCGGAAAAAAATGTCAGTCGTATTACTGGGGATGCGATCGAGAGTTGTGCCCAGCGCCTGAAGCGGGCTGAAGGTGTTGGCCACATGGCTGGGGGTTGCGTCGATCTTTATTGTCTGCGCCTGCATGCAGATTGCCAGCATCACGACGAGCACTGCCGACTTCTTCCGATGAATTCCCCTAATGTGAGAAACGTGCAACTGGATCATTGGTCCCCTTAGAGCGAACATTGTTTGTGGATAAGGTGGCTGCGGCATATCCAGCAGCCGCTTTCCAATTTTAGAAGGTAAGCTTCAACGGCTAGTCAAGACCAGAGAAATCGATCGAGAGGAACGCGCGAAAACTCAAGTGCAGCGTCTGTTGGGCACCTCAGTGCGTGCATTGGCGCCCCAACACTCGTGGAGTTGCGATATGTTACTTCCGCCCCAACCCTGTATGAGGCCGTTCAGCTTGGCCGTTTTGCTCGGAAGACGTTTATTGCAAGACTGAGGATTCAGGTCCGCGACTTCACCGTCGCGATGACAAAGTCGAGAAACGCGCGCGTCTTCGGGGGAAGATAATTACGAGATGGATGCAGCGCAAAGAGAGGAAATTGCTCATCGAGCCAATCAGGAAAGATAACCTCCAGACGTCCATTCTCAATCAACGACTCGATTCCTAGTTCCAGGAGCTGTGCAATACCGTAACCGGCGAGGCAGACTGCGTGAAGAGTCGCAACATCGCTCAGCAGGAGCCGCGCGTTCGAGTTGATCTCGATTTCTTTACGGTCCTGCCGGAACGCCCACTCGTAGCCACGTCCGGTTTCATGGTCTCGAAAATCAATCAGGCGATGATTGCCTTCCTCAAGCTCGGAGGGGTGATTTGGGCGGCCCGCCTTCTTCAGATAGGCCGGTGAAGCGACAGTAACGACCCTTGTGTCGAGGAGTTTTCGGGCTACAAGTGCTGATGGACGGGGCTCGCCGAAACGGATGGCAAGATCGAAGCCCTCTGCAACCAAATCGCCCAGCCGATCACGTGTAATCAGTTCGAGCTTGAGTGCTGGAAACTGTTTTAAAAATCGACTCAGTTGTGGCCCAAGGATAAGTTGCGAGATGAACGGGTCCATATTGACCCGCAGAGTTCCTCGAACCGCACCTTTAGAAGTCGCCACCGAAGCCGCTGCTTCTTCCAATCCCGCAAGCAGAGGAACGATCTGTTCATAGAGCCTGCGCCCTTCTTCGCTCAACGTGACGGTGCGGGTGGTTCGCTCAAGCAAACGTATGCCGAGGCGGGCCTCTAAGCGCGCGATTGCACGGCTTACTCCCGACTGTGACATGTTTAACGATTTGCCGGCTACAGCGAAGTTTCCGCTTCTCACTACCGCGGCCAAAACACCTAGTCCATTGAGCACGCGATCATCGAATCTCATTCATTCATGATATTTGATCATGAGCAAAATGCGTATCCGCGCCGGATACGCGTCGGTCTTTCTCGTCGGGGCGGTGGCAACGATGGTCGGAATCGGATTTGTTTTTCTCCGAGCGCGCGAATTCTAAGACGCAGCGGTCAAACCTGGCGAAGTTTCCGCTTCTCACCACGGCGGTCGAAACACCCTAGTCCATTGAGGGCTCGATCATCGAATATCATCCATTAATGATAATTGGTCATGAGCAATATGCCGTAGAGTTCTGACGCTTCGTCATTGCTAAGTGCGTCGAATGTACAGGTCTTAGAAAAACGGAGATTCGCAGCAATCATTCAAAGTGCTCTCCCGCTGTCTATGCACGAAGGGCATGATCTTTGGTTGCGAACTCTCAAACCGCGCTCTGAACGGTAATTCGAGGTGGACGAACTTCAATCGTTCGATTTGTGTTTCCCAGAGAGGAGATATTTATGGCTCGTATTTTCATTACTGGATCATCCGACGGTCTAGGCCTTACGGCCGCACAGCTTTTGGTAGAACAGGGCCACAGCGTGGTATTGCATGCTCGAAGCCAACAACGGGCCGATGAGACTCAAAATAAACTTCCCGCAGCAGAATCGGTAGTCGTCGGGGACCTCACCGGCATTACCCAGACACGACACGTTGCCGATCAAGTCAACAAACTCGGAACCTTCGATGCCGTCATTCATAACGCTGGCATCGGCTACCGCGAGCCTAAGCGAATTGTCACTGAAGATGGCCTATCGCATCTTCTCGCCGTCAATACGATTGCGCCGTACATCCTGACAGCGCTGATCACTCGACCAAAACGACTTGTGTATCTGAGTTCGGTGCTGCATCAGGAGGGAGACCCGAGTCTAAGAGATTTGACGTGGGCCGACCGACCTTGGTTGGGACAGCAGGCTTACTCCGATACGAAGCTCCATGACGTGCTATTGGCATTCGCTATTGCCAGGCGGTGGCCGAAGGTGCTTTCAAATGCCCTGGAGCCAGGTTGGGTGCCGACCAAGATGGGCGGTTCAAGCGCTGCAGACGATCTGGACCAAGCGCACCGCACTCAGGTGTGGCTTGCAGTCAGCGATGACCCCGCCGCTTCGGTGTCCGGTGAGTACTTCTATCACATGGAGAAACGGCATCCGCTTCCTGCTACGCGTGATGCCAGTATCCAGGATCGCCTACTGGACTACTGTTCCCGTGTCACAGGAGTGGAACTTCCGTCCTGACCATCACTGTTCCACCATCAACCTGGTACCACGAACAAAATCTGGAAAAATGAAGGAGAAATCGAATGTACGCAATTATGGGCATTACTGGAAGAGTTGGAGGCGCCGTTGCCGAGAACCTATTGGCGCAGGGCGAGCAAAATCGCGCGATCGTTCGGAATCCGGAAAAGGCCGCGCGATGGAAAAAACGCGGAGCAGAGATTGCGGTTGCGGACTTCGACGATCCGAACGCACTGGCATCCGCATTCGAAGGCGCGGATGGAGTGTTTCTCATGGTTCCGCCGAACTTCGCGCCAGCTTCCGACTTTCCGGAAATCCGCAAGACCCTGGCGTCGTATCGTGCAGCTCTCGCAAAGGCTCTGCCGAAGAAAGCGGTATACCTTTCGTCGATTGGAGGCGAACAGGCCA
>Ga0116129_1001209_pt1 | contig 14580 bp, 16 predicted proteins | sample June2015DPH_17_2_FD_89732 | JGI IMG/M metagenome (GOLD analysis project Ga0116129, IMG submission 89732) | Peatland microbial communities from SPRUCE experiment site at the Marcell Experimental Forest, Minnesota, USA - June2015DPH_17_10 | ecosystem: Environmental > Terrestrial > Soil > Wetlands...
ATCGGGCACGACTTCCGTCACCAAACCCAACTCCAGCGCTTCCCGAGCCGTATAGACCTCCGACAGCAGCGACATTTTCAAAGCCCGGTCCACACCCATGAATCGCGTGAAAAAATACGCCCCGCCCTCATCCGGAATCAGCCCGAATTTAAGACTCGTATCGCCCAGCTTCGCGCTCTCCGCCGCAATGCGAAAATCGCACGCCAGCGCCAGCGTCAGCCCTCCCGCTACCGCAGCCCCGTTCACCGCCGCGATCACCGGCTTGTCGAACCGGTCTAAAAACCGGATCAGCACGTGCATGTTTTCACGCATCTCCAGCATCGATTCCAAACGATGTCCGCGATACCGCGCCGGATATTGAAAATCGCGGCTGATGTCGCCGCCCGCGCAAAACCCTTTGCCCGCGCCGGTCAGAATCACCACGCGAATCGCATCGTCGTCGCGCGCATCGGCCAGCGCCTCTAGAATTTCATGAACCATCGTCTCTGAATATGCGTTGCGCTTCGTTGGACGATTCAATGTAATCGTTGCGATGCGCCCGTTTTTCTCGAACAGAATCTCGTTCATAAATTCGGGCCCAGCGTCGCCATCCCTCCGTCCACCACCAGCGATTCTCCCGTCGTACTCTTCGCGATCGCCGCGAAAAACAGCGTCGCTTCCGCCACATCTTCCACTGACGCCAATTGCCGCAGCGGGGTGATCTTCTCGCTCGCGTCGAACGATTCTTTCGTCCATCCGGCGAACCGCGTGCGCACGAATCCCGGCAGCACCACGTTCACCCGAATCCCCGGCGCCAGCGCCCGCGCCAGCGACTTCGTCATCGTCACCACTCCCGCCTTCGACGCCGCGTATACGATGGAGCTGCCTTGCCCCGTCATCGACGCCACCGACGAAATGTTCACGATCGACGCGCCCTCTCGCTGTTTGAGAAACGGCACCGCCGCGCGCACGCAGTAAAACAAGCCGCGCAGATTCACGTCCAGCGTGTGGTCCCAAATCTCATCCGTCAAATCACCCAACTGCGCATGCGGTATCCGCGTGCTCCAGCCGGCGTTGTTGATCAGGTAGTCGATCCTCCCATATTCGCGTTCCGTCGCGTCCATCAGTTCGATAGCCTGAGGCTCTTTTGAAACGTCCGCGCCCACCGCGATCGCCGTTCCTCCCTCGGCTTGAATCGCAGCCACAACCTCCACCGCCGCGTCGCGGGAGCTGCTGTAATTCACCACCACTTTCGCTCCGCGCCGCGCGAACAATTCCGCAATCGCGCGGCCCATGCCCGTCCCCGCGCCCGTAACCACCGCAACTTTGTCATCGAGTCTCATGTCGCCATCATCTTAACCCAAATTGTTTACTAATCTTTGTAGTGCCCGTCCTGTGGGGCCGCCATTTTTGGCGGCTCTTTCCGCCGCATCGAAACATGACGTCGATGCCCGCTTGTGCGATCATCATTTTTTGGAGGAAATAATGAAAAAACTGATCGCCGCACTCGGCCTGAGCGCCGTCTGCTTATCTGCCGCTGCCGAGTCCGACGCACCCAAGCGCCTACAGGCCGCCGCCGACGTCTTCAAGGAAGTGATGGGCATTCCCGATAAAGCGATCCCTCAGGACCTGGTCAATAAAGCGCAATGCATCATCATCGTGCCGGGATTGAAGAAGGGCGCGTTCATCGTCGGTGCAAAATATGGAAAAGGATTCGTTTCCTGCCGCAGTAAAACCGGCGTCGGCTGGGGTGCTCCAGGATCGGTCCGTGTGGAAGGCGGCAGCTTCGGCTTTCAGGCCGGCGGTACGGAGACCGATGTCATTATGCTCGTGATGAATGAGAGCGGCATGAATCGCCTGCTCACCACCAAATTCACTCTCGGTGGCGATGTCACCGTTGCCGCGGGCCCTGTCGGCCGCTCCACGCAAGCCGAGACGGACGCCGCCATGACCGCCGAAATCCTCACCTGGTCCCGCGCCCGCGGCCTGTTCGCAGGCGTTTCGCTCAGTGGCGCCACTCTGCGGGAAGATGCCGATTGGAACAACGATCTTTACGGCCGCAAAATCACCAATCGTGAGATTGTCACTTCCACCATCGCCGCCCCAGCCCCGGCTCTGCCTCTGCTTGAAGAATTGAACCGCTATTCGAGCCGGAAATAGATTATGGCCGTGCACTCAGATGACGTGAACCCAGATGACGTCTCCGCCCGCATGCGTGACGATTGGAACGCCCGCGCCCGGGAGGATGCCGGCTATTACGTAGCCTTCGGCCGCCGCGACCAGGACGATGCCGAGTTTTACGCCACTGCCACTCAAATGGTCACCAGTCTCGAATCCGAGCTGCGCCGATTCCCTCTATCCGGCCGCGGATCCTGGCGAGCCCTGGAAATCGGCTGCGGTCCCGGCCGCCTCATGCGTCCCATGAGCCGCCATTTCGTCGAAATCGATGGCGTCGATGTTTCCGATGAAATGATCGCCATCGCCAGGCAGCGTTTGAGCGATCTCCCCAACGCGCATCCTCATCATACCGATGGCGCCAGTCTCTCTCTGTTTCCGGACGAGACTTTCGAATTCGTGTACTCTTACGCGGTGTTTCAGCACATCCCCAGCCGCGAAGTTGTCCTCGAGTATCTGCGCGAAACTCATCGCGTGCTGAAGACCGGCGGCCTGGCCCGTTTGCAATTCAACGGCTTGCCGCAGGGCGTGGGCATTTCTTATGACACCTGGGCCGGCGCGCGCTTTTCCTCCGGCGAGCTCATGGAATTTGCCAGGAAACACGATTTTCAAGTGCTTGAGCTCGATGGCGTCAGTACCCAGTACATGTGGACTTCCTGGCGCAAACAACCGGAGGGTTGGAGCGAAGCGCAAGAAAAGCGTGAGCCGGATACGGAACTCCGCATTCGCCGCATCACCAACGCATCCAGTTCTGAGCCGCTCGCCCCTTCTCGCGGCCGCTGGGCTACCATTTCGATCTGGGTAGAAAATCTGCCGCCTGACGCCGGCCTCCAGCATTTGCGAGTCATCGTCGGCAGCTCCTTCGGGACGATCACCTATATCGGTCCCGAGGTCGCCGGCACCCAGCAGTTAAATGTTATTCTGCCGGAGCTGGAGGAAACCGGCCTTTTGCCCGTCGAAGTGCACTGGCTCGGCCGGCGCATTTCCCCTCCCGCGGTCCTGCGCGTGATTCCTCCCGGCCCCTCGGTGCCTTGCGTCTTCTCCGTCAGTGACGGAATCAATCTGGTAGCCGGCAAGCGAATCGAGACCCGCACGATCAAGCTGACGCTTGAAGAGATTTCCCTTCCTCATGAGCTGGAAGCGTCGATCGATGGCCATGCGGTTTCCGATCTTGAATTTGTCTGTGTCGACCCCCGCCCCCAAAGATTCGAAGTAAACCTCCGCCTCCCCGAACAAATCGGCAGCGGTCCGCATCAGTTAGAAATCCGAATGGGCCGAAGAAAACTCGCCCCTATTGCCATCGAAGTAGTGGCATGATCAACTGGCCGAATAAATATCACCCAAGCCGCACCAGCGTTCACGTCACCAACTCGCTGAACGTAACCGTGAAACCTGAAATTCTTTGGGCCTGGATGATCCGCGCCCAACTCTGGCCCACCTGGTATCCCAATTCATCGAACGTAGTCTTCCTCAACACCAAAGGTCCGGACCTCGCAAAGGGAACCAGATTCCGCTGGAAGACCTTTGGCGTGACGATCGAATCCGAAGTGCAGGAATTCATCCCCTGCGAGCGCTTAGCCTGGAATGCGATTGGCACCGGGGTCGACGCCTATCATGCCTGGCTGTTCGAGCCCGGCAACATTCTCACCGAAGAAACGCAAAACGGTTTTCTGGCACGTCTCAGCAGCCTCGCCATGCCAAACCGAATGCACAAATATCACCAAATCTGGCTGGAAAACCTGCGTGATAAAGCCCTGACCGGCCTACCGTGAAACCAGCCCTTTCCAGCAAATCTGCGCCCCTAGCACCACCATCGCCAGCGACAACGCGTAGCGCAACTTCGTCGATGGCACCCGCGACGCCAGCATCGATCCGGTAATCGCGCCCGGAATCCCGCCGATTAGCAGCTTCACGATCACGGCTCCATTGAAGCTCCCGAGCGCCGCGTGAATCCCTCCGCCCACCAGCGATAACGCGAGCCCGAAACAGAGGTCGGTTCCCACCACTTCAGCAGAACTTAAAGGCGTCAGACTTAATAGCGCCAGTGCGCCCAGCGCTCCCGATCCAGCGGAGGAAAATCCAACTTCAGCGCCAATCGGCAAACCCACCAGCGCCAGCCACTTCGACCGATCCGGCCTCGGCGCGGACGAAAACCGGAACAAGTTTAGTAGCGCAATGCTCATGATCGTAAAGCCGATCACCGCCATCATCAGTCCCGTCTTCACGCCGTGTAATACCAGTGACCCAGCCAGCACGCCCGGCAATCCGGTCGCGAGCAGGTACGCCAGCGCGCGCCAGTTCACTTGGCCCCGAGCCCAGTAAAGTGGCGCCGTGATCAGCTTGATTACCGCGCCGAAAATCAGCGACGTGCCCACGCACTCCGCCGCCGGCAGCCCTAGCAGCAGGATCAACAGAGGAGTGGTCAGCGAGCCCGCGCCCACGCCGGTCAGCGCAATCGCAACCGAAATGACGAAACCGAGAATGACTTCTGTCACGATTCCGCCTGAATATGAATTCCACATTCCAGCTTCTTGCCATGCCAGCGGCCGGAGCGTGCATTTTCAGGATCGAACGGCAATTCCGTGCAAGGCTCGCAGCCGATGCTGGTATAGCCTTTATCGTACAGCGGAAGCGCTGGAATACCTTGCAGATCCAAATATCTCCAGACCTCGCGATTTGTCCACAGCGCGACCGGACTGATTTTTTTCAATTCTTTGCCGCCTGGAAGCTTGAATGTTTCCATCACTTGGAGATTCGCGCGTGTTGGGGATTGTTCGCGGCGCAGTCCGGTGATCCAAATGTCATAGGGCGCAAGCCCTTCAAATAGCGGTGTCACTTTGCGAAAACCGCAGCAGCGGTCCGGAGCGGTTTGATTGAGGATCCCGAACTGCGATTCCTGATCGGCGACGCTCTGTTTCGCGCTTAGATTGTGGAGGTTAAGATTCCACTCGGCTGCGATCCGGTCGCGATAAGCCAGCGTCTCCTTGAAGTGATAACCCGTCTCGAGAAACAGCACCGGAATATCAGCGCGCTGTTGAATCACTTGATGCAGCACCACGACATCTTCCGCCTGAAAACTACAAGTGATGCAGGCGTTGCGAAGATCCAGAGTCTCAATCACTTGATCATTCCGGCTGCCGCGGTCGCATTGGTGTCCCGATCGATCAGAATGAAGCTGCCCGTGGTTCGATTCGTTTTATAGGAATCAAAAAACAAGGGTTGGGCGAGGGTGATCCGCACTTCGCCGATGTCATTCATTTTGAGCGCCTTATCGGTTTCAACTCGGGCCCGTAAAGTCTGCGTGGTGTGCTTGAGCAAATATTCTCTTGAAGAATCAAGCGGCGTCCCATCAAACCAGACAATGGTCGCTTCGAATGAACGCGCCGTTTGCGGTTCAGCCCCGGCGGAAATCATGTCGCCACGGCTGATATCGATATCGTCTTCGAGCGTAAGTGTCACTGAAAGAGGAGCATGGGCGATCTCTAGGTCGCCGTCATAGGTCACGATCCGCTTCACCCGGCTGTGCCGGCCCGCCGCGAGAATTTCATCGCCCGGCCGGATCACTCCCGATGCGATTTGACCTGCATAGCCCCTGAAATTCTGGTCCGGACGAACGGCGCGCTGCACCGGCATCCGAAAAGCGGCGTCCACCGGTATTCCGATCTCGATGCTCTCTAAATGCTCCAAAAGCGGTGCGCCGACAAACCACGGCATGTGGGCGCTTCGCTCCACCACGTTGTCGCCTAACAGCGCACAAATGGGCAAAAAGTACGGTTCTACGACGTTTAAGGAGGCTAAAAACGGCTTAAATTGCGCATATACGTCGTTGAAAACGCCCTGATCGAAACCGATCAGATCCATTTTGTTGACCGCGATCACAAAATGGCGAATGCCCAAAAGCGCGGCAATCGAAGCGTGTCTCCGCGATTGGTCGGTCAAACCGCGTTTGGCATCTACTAATATGATGGCCAGCTCGGCGGTCGATGCGCCGGTCGCCATGTTGCGGGTGTACTGCACGTGACCGGGCGTATCGGCCAGAATGAATTTCCGTTTTGGGGTCGCGAAGTAGCGATAGGCGACATCGATGGTGATGCCTTGCTCCCGCTCCGCCCGCAGACCATCGGTTAACAACGCGAAGTCGATCACACCATCGGCGCGGCGTACCGATTTCAGTTGATCTTCATAGGCGCCGCGCGCGTCGTGTAAAAGGCGGCCGATCAGCGTGCTCTTACCATCGTCGACACTGCCGGCTGTCGCCAGGCGCAGCAGGTCCTTCGACAGCTCAGAAGCCAGGAAGGCTTCAATATCAAATTGTTCGTCGAGCACTACCACTTAAAAGTACCCCTCGCGCTTCTTCATTTCCATCGAGCCTTCGCGGTCGTGATCGATTACCCGGTTTTCGCGCTCCGAATTTCGCACCGCTACCAGCTCGGCGATGATCTTCGGAATGGTATCGGCATCGGAGCGAATCGCGCCCGTGCAGGGCGAGCAGCCCAGGGAGCGCATGCGGCAGCGGACGGTTTCCAGGCGGCCGGTGGGGACGAAATCCTGTTCCGGCAGCGTAAGCGAATTACCATGCACCAGCATGAGGCGTTCTTTAGCGTAGTAAAGAGGAACGATGGGAATATTTTCGAGATGGATATATTGCCATACGTCCATCTCCGTCCAGTTCGAAAGCGGGAAAACGCGGATGCTCTCGCCCGGATTGAGACGGCTCGAAAAAAGATTCCAAAGCTCGGGCCGCTGATTTTTAGGATCCCACTGGCCGAAGGAATCACGGAACGAGAAAATGCGCTCCTTGGCGCGGGATTTTTCCTCATCTCTTCGCGCGCCGCCAAACGCAGCGTCGAAGCCTCCGGCACGCAAGGCGTCGAGAAGCGCTTGCGTTTTTAAGAGACCGCAGCAGCGCTCCGTTCCGAGGCGAAACGGGTTCGCGCCTGCTTCAAGTGCCTTGGTGTTCGAATGGACGATCAGCTTCAGACCCAGAGCGGCTGCCTGATGATCCCGGAACTCAATCATTTCACGGAACTTATAGGTCGTATCGACGTGCAGCAGGAAGAACGGGATCGGCCCGGGAAAGAAGGCTTTTTGGGCCAGCCGAAGCATTACAGACGAATCCTTACCGACCGAGTACAGCATGACCGGCCGTTGAAACTCTGCGGCGACCTCGCGGAAAATGTGGATGCTCTCCGCTTCCAGCGCTCGCAAGTGGCTGATTCGCATACTATAATTAATGCTATCATCGGATGGCTTCCTTGTCCATCAGAAAAGGGTAGTTTGGCTAGTACTCTGACACCTGTTCGTAACAGGCTGTCCCGCATATAGATATAGTTCTTGACGAAGTACTATATATTGCGGCATGATTGCGGACAGCGCTGGAGGAAGGCGCCACTTTTTATGGGACAATTAGGTGTAGGCGTAGCTATGAAGCTAAAGGATACCCGTCGGCCGGTGCCGGCTTCGGAGAGAGTAGGGGTGGAGTTTCCACGCTATTTCACGGCTCGGCTGGAGTCGGGGAAAACGCCTTATGACGAGGTGAAGTGGGACTTGCGAACCGCATCTATCGGCAACGATAAAGGCGCGGTGATTTTCGAGCAGCGCGATGTCGAGGTTCCCGTCGACTGGTCGCAAACCGCGACGAATATCGTGGTGAGCAAATATTTTTACGGCAAGATCGGGACGCCGGAGCGCGAAACCAGCGTGCGGCAGTTGATCGGCCGGGTGGTCGATACGATTGCCGGCTGGGGTGGCGGGCAGGGCTATTTCCGGACCCCGGAAGACACCGAAAATTTCCGCAATGAGCTGGCGCACCTGATGCTGGCGCAGAAGGCGTGCTTCAATTCCCCGGTATGGTTCAACGTGGGGGTGAAGGAGCCGCGTGGCTACGGCTGGTATTACGACGAAGCATCGGACGCGATTAAAAAGCTGGAGCCGGGCGAGATGCGGCCGCAGTGCTCGGCATGCTTCATTAATTCGGTGGGCGACACGCTCGAAGGAATTCTGGACTTGGCGAAGACTGAAGGCATGCTGTTCAAATGGGGCAGCGGCACGGGCACGAATCTGTCGACCTTGCGCGAAGAAGACGGCTTGCTATCGAGCGGCGGGCGGGCGTCCGGTCCGCTGAGCTTCATGAAGGGTTTCGACGCGTTCGCCGGCGTCATCAAGAGCGGCGGCAAGACACGTCGGGCGGCCAAGATGGTCATCCTGAACGCGGACCATCCGGACATCGAAAAGTTCGTCTGGTGCAAGGCGAAGGAAGAGAAGAAAGCGCACACGCTGATCGACGCGGGTTATGATTCGTCGCTCGATGGCGACGCCTATGGGTCGATCTTCTTCCAGAACGCCAACAACAGCGTGCGCGCAACCGATGAATTCATGGAAGCGGTGCAAAGCGACGGCGATTGGTGGACGCGATCCCGCTTGGCCGGGCAGCCGGTGAAGCGGTTCAAGGCTCGGGACCTGATGAAGCAGATTGCCGAAGCGACGCACCAGTGCGGCGATCCGGGGATGCAGTTCGATACGACGATCAACCGCTGGCATACTTCGAAGAACACGGCTCGGATCAACGCGTCAAATCCATGCTCGGAATATATGTTCCTGGATGATTCGGCGTGCAACCTGGCATCGCTGAACCTGATGAAATTCGTCGGGACGGACGGCCAGTTCGACGTCGAAGCGTATCGCCACGCGGTGCACACGGTGACCATCGCGCAGGAGATCCTGGTCGACAACGCGGCGTATCCGACCGACAAGATCGCGAAGAATTCCCATGATTTCCGGCCGCTGGGGTTGGGTTATGCGAATCTGGGCGCGCTGCTGATGTCGATGGGAATTGCCTATGACAGCGATCATGGACGCGATTGGGCGGCGGCGCTGACGGCGATCATGTGTGGGCAATCGTATTTGACCAGTGCGCGCATCTCGGAGGGCTCGACCGGTCCCTGCGAAGGCTACGCGATCAATGAAGAGCCGTTTTTAGAAGTGATCCGGATGCACCGGGATGCGACGGCGCGCCTCGATAGCCGCAAGGTTCCCCAGGCGGTTTATGAGAACGCGCGGAAGTGCTGGGAAGAGGCGTACGAACTGGGGCGTGTGGCGGGATTCCGCAATGCGCAGACCACGGTGCTGGCGCCCACCGGCACCATCGGCTTCATGATGGATTGCGATACGACGGGCATTGAACCGGATCTGGCTTTAGTGAAGTTCAAGAAGCTGGTAGGCGGCGGAGTGATCAAGATCGTCAACAACACGGTGCCCGAAGCGCTGCTGAAGCTGGGTTATTCGAGCGACCAGATGAACGCGATTGTCGATCACATTGATTCTTCAGGCACGATCGAAGGAGCTCCTGGCTTGAAGCCGGAACATCTGCCGGTATTCGATTGCAGCTTCCGTCCGCAGAATGGGACGCGGTCGATCGCCTACATGGGGCACGTACGGATGATGGCGGCGGTGCAGCCGTTTATTTCGGGCGCGATCTCAAAGACGATCAACATGCCGGAAGAATCGACGGTAGAAGAAATTATGCACGCCTATACCGAGAGCTGGCGTCTGGGCCTGAAGGCGGTGGCGATTTACCGCGACAATTCGAAGCGGGTGCAGCCGTTAAGTTCCGGCACATCGAAGGGTGCGAAGGCGGCCAACGGCCCGGTGCAGGTGGAGATTAAAGAGCGGATCGTCTATCAGCCGGTGCGGCACAAACTGCCGCTGGAACGGCAATCGATCACGCACAAATTTTCCATCGGCGGACACGAAGGCTACATCACGGTGGGCATGTATGAAGACGGCACGCCGGGTGAGGTGTTCATTTCGATGGCCAAGGAAGGCTCGACGATTTCGGGTTTGATGGATAGCTTCGCGACGGCGATCAGCTACGCGCTGCAATATGGCGTCCCGTTGAAATTCTTCGTCGACAAGTTCAGCCACGTGCGGTTTGAGCCGAGCGGATGGACAGGGAATCCGCAAGTGCCGTACGCGAAGTCGATCATGGATTACATTTTCCGCTGGCTGGGAGCGAAGTTCCTGGGTCCCGAGTACGCGATGGGAGAAGCGGGCGACGCGCCGAAATTGCGAGTGACGGAAGAGGAGCTTCAGCAGCCTTTGTTCTCGCTATCGGTAACAGATGCCCCGGCGTGTTCAGAGTGCGGAGGCCTGATGACGCGCAATGGGTCGTGCTACAAGTGTGAGAATTGCGGGGGGACGAGCGGGTGTAGCTAGGAAGGGGCTTGTATGGAAACGGCCTTAAGCGAACGCCGGAGCAACGCCGGGTTCGAGGAATTTATCGGCATCTTTGTAGCCGCCGGGAAGCCGCTTAACGCCGGAGATGTGGCGGCGGCTCAGGTTCTATGGCCTCTGCTAAGCTTTGAGGATCGCAGGCTGGCTATTTTCGCCATCGAAAAACAGCTTCGGGCGACGGAAAGCCCCGCCTTCATGCCTCTGCCGGCTAATTTTCTTCGCGCGAAATCCTGGACGCGCACAGCGCCGCCGCGAACTCTCCCTTACGACAAGCCATCAAAGATCATTGATCGGCTGGAAAAGGCATGGCAGTACCTGAAGGACGAGGGGGTAGCATGATCGAAACTCGTGAGTGCCTAAAGGCCGTTGGGAGGTTAACAATAATGAAATTTTTCCCAACCGATCCGGTGGCGCAGGGCGAGATTGCGCGGCTGCTTCAGCGAATGGTCGCTAAGCAAGAGCACCTGGATTGGCTGGTTTTGGCGCTCATCGATCATGCTCCCGAATGGCCCGGACCAAAAGAAGTGCGCGGCCTGTTGTGCACGAGATTTAAGCCGCGCGATGGTATCGAGGAAAATACCAGCATTCCGGGATTTTCGCCAGCAGACTGTGAGACTCGCAACCTCGAGCGATCGGAGCGATTTAGACAACTCGAGGACGGACCGCGCTCTGGAACTATGCTTTCAATTCGAGAGGTACCGAGAGCAAGCAATAAGAGGTCAGAAACAGCTTTACTGTCTTCGCCGTCGGTGACAGATGCTCCGATGTGTTCGGGATGCGGCAGGCTGATGGCGCGGAATGGGTCGCGCTACAAGTGTGAGAATTGCGGGGCGACGAGCGGGTATAACTAGGAGGTAATCGATGGCGATGGACTCTAAAGAAATGGCTGTGGCGATCCTTGAGATCGTTCGGAGTAGGCGCAATGTTTCATTCGCAGAGATTGTTAATATGATCGGTGACGATGCGCGCGGCGATGTTGCCTGGGAGGCCGCTCCTAACATAGTGCTGTGGACCGGAATGTCACAGTCGTTAGTCCATGCCTTCGAAATCCTCAAGGACAAGATAGAGCCGCACCCGACGAGCGTGCTGATTTATCTGATGGACGGAGCAGCGCTTCGCTTGCCGGTAGCAAAGCGCCTCCCGCGCGCGGGCTATAAACAGCCGCGTTGGCTTCCTGTGGCTTTCAGTCCAAGAATCCACGTGGATTTAGCCAACTGATTTCCGTTCGATTCGAGCATTGACAATTAGCGTCAAGCAGCCACACAGGGCTTATCCCCAAGCTGTGAGCCAACGCTCAGCGCCTCAGCGATCATTTCGGGCGAGATGTCGCTGGCGAAACTTTCGTTGATCTCTTCAAGAGGCATGCCTGCGCTGAGGCATTCCATGATTTGAGACACAGAGAGACGAGTACCACGTAGCGTGGGTTTGCCGCCCAGTAAATCAGGATCGGCCACGATCCAACGAAAGTCCTTGTATGGCCTCGGCTCGCGATCCAGCATAAAATTCCTCGATTTAATTCTAGCGTACTGTATAATTGCACCAAGATCATCCTGTGGCAAAATACGGATACACAACAGTTTTCGAGCCCCTGCCAGAGGGTGGATTTAGCGTGCTGATCCCAGCGATTCCTGAAATCTGCACCTTCGGTGAGACGCTGGAAGAAGCCCGCGAGATGGCACGGGATGCGATTCGCTGCTTTCTCGAAAGTACCCTCGAAACGGGCGAGCAAATCCCAAGTTGAGCCTGCTCGTAATGCGCCTGTGTGTTTCCACTTGACGCATCCCCCACTCCCGGCGTAAACTCTACTACGTCCTAAACACACCGTCTGTAGGGGAGGAAAGATGGCTCATTCGTTCTTGAAGAAACTTTTAGTCGCCGGTACCACCGCGACTTTGGCCGCAACCCTGGCGATTGCCCAGGATAAGCCTGCGGCGAAAACTGCCGCAACGGCCCATCCGGCTGTCAAGGAGCCGGGTCCGACTGAGATGGGGCACGTCCACTATCTCGATTATAAAAATGGCTTCCGCAATGTAAAATTCGGGTCGCCGTCGTCGGCGATTCCGGGGCTCACTCTGGTCACTGAGCGGGGGGCGATGAAGATTTATCAGAAGTCGGGCGATACGCTCACGATCGGCGCCTGCCAGCTCGATAAGATCCTTTATCATTTCGTCGACGATAAGTTCATGGGAGTCAGCTTGTTCCCGAAAGATGTCGACGATGGGCAGGCTCTGCGGCAGATTTTTGAGATTGCCTTCGGCGACGGCGCCACCGCCAAGCCTCATGCCGATTCCGGCGAACACCATCAGCATGCCGATGAGTTTTTCTGGAGAGGCAAGATCGCCAATGCCCGCATCAGTTACACCGAAGCTCATCAAGCCGAAGCCTGGATCGGCAATAACGACCTTCAGGAAGCGTATGGAAAAGTGCAGAAGAAAAATGCAGAGGAGGCGGCCGCTACCCTGTTCTAGGGTGCGCCGGGGATTATTATGACGATCAAAAAAGAACTGGAAAATAAGAAATTTGGGCTGTCCCTGCGGGCACGGAAAGCGCTGGGTGGGGCATTTCTCGCCGGTGGACTGTTCGGCGGACAAGCCGTGCAGGCTGCCGTTCCTACGCCTACCATTCCGGATCGAGTGGCGGCTGTGCGCGCGGAAATGGATAAGCGGATCGCCGAAGTCCAGCAATTGGGTGGCGCTGAAGCGATTCAAAAGCTGCCTCACGCAGAGCGGCAGCTCGCCTCCTGGCTGAACTGGGTCAACTGGCCGAATTGGAACAATTGGCGCGACTGGAATAACTGGCGCAATTGGAATAACTGGCCGAACTGGTTCAACTACTAGCGCGGATTTGAAAGGCTCCCTGAAAGTTTCGGCTTTCAGGGAGTTTTTTTTTTGAGGTCCTGCTAATCTGGCTGCGTTCCTCCCGCTCCATAGAAGTGAAAGGGAGGAACCAGAAAATGAAAAACGTAACCGACAATCAGAAAGTGCGCAAGGCATTGGGCGCTCTTTTCCTCGCCGGAGGACTCTTCGGCAGCCAGGCGCAGGCGGCCATCCCCGCGGCGCAATCGACCATTCCCGATCGCGTTGCGGCGGTCCGCGCTGAACTCACGAAGCGCGTCGCTGAGGCGCAGACGCTGGGCGGACACGAAGCCCTTGCCAAGCTCCCCTACACGCAGATGGAAGTCGCGTCGTGGTTGAATTGGGTGAACTGGCCGAACTGGAATAACTGGCGCGATTGGAACAACTGGCGCAACTGGTCGAATTGGTCCAACTGGTTCAACTACTGAAGGGTATGATGATGAAGATGCAAGAATACACCGGGCCGCACATGAAGGAGATCGGGCTGCTGATTTTGCAGCCCTCGCCCTTCTGCAACATCGATTGCGATTATTGTTATCTCGCAGACCGCAGCAGCACCAAGAAGATGTCGCTCGAAGTGCTGCACAAAACACTCGACCGGGTGTTTGAAAGCGGACTCGTTGGCGGCCGTTTGAGCGTGGTGTGGCACGCCGGTGAACCTCTGGCCGTTCCGCTTTCCTATTACGAAGAAGCGTTCCGGCAGATGGCGACCTGGGGCATTCCGGAGGGGAAAATTGTCCATAGTTTTCAAACCAACGGGACCCTCATCAACGATGCGTGGTGTGAATTTTTCCTGAAGAACAATTGCAATGTCGGCGTCAGCGTGGATGGACCCGCCCACATTCACGACAAGCATCGCAAGGATCGCGCAGGGAAAGGCACGCATGACAAAGTAATGCGCGGCATTGAGTTTCTGAAGAAACACAAAGTGCAGTTCCACACCATTTCGGTGATCACCAACGATGCGCTGGACCAGCCGGATGAGGTCTTCAATTTCTTCAAGGATAATGAGATTCACAACGTCGGCTTCAATATTGAAGAGCAGGAAGGCATCAATCAGATTTCGACCGTAGGCGGCGCGGTAAGCACTTCGGGCCGCATAGAGAAATTCCTCCGCCGGTCTTATGAACTGCAGAAGGAAGCGAACGGAGCCGTGTCGATTCGCGAGTTCGACCGCGCCTTTCAAGCCTTGGCTCGCACCGAGGAGATGGATAAAGAGGTGATGGATCACAACGACCAATCGATGCCGTTCGGGATTGTGAGCATCGACTGGCAGGGCAACATCTCCACTTTTTCGCCGGAGCTGTTAGGCGGGAACAGCTTAAAATACGGGAGTTTC
>Ga0116129_1001210_pt1 | contig 14580 bp, 12 predicted proteins | sample June2015DPH_17_2_FD_89732 | JGI IMG/M metagenome (GOLD analysis project Ga0116129, IMG submission 89732) | Peatland microbial communities from SPRUCE experiment site at the Marcell Experimental Forest, Minnesota, USA - June2015DPH_17_10 | ecosystem: Environmental > Terrestrial > Soil > Wetlands...
GGACTGAAGTTTATTAAAGATATTACCGCCGCTCTTCACCAGCGGCACGTCTCTGAAGGCGTAGCCGTGCTCGACAAAACGGAAGCCAGCTGGTCACGGCTGCTTCCCGGTGACGCCGATGCGACGGCGTTCCTTCTTTTGCTCGCGCAATGGGTGGATATCGGATACCGCGACTATCATTTGCTCGATCCTCTTCTCGAGCGATTTTCTCCCGAAGGCCGGCGCAAGCTGCCCTTGGATGACTACCTGCGCTTGCGCATGGCGGAGGGATTTCGCTCCCTTTCCGCCGAGGACGTCGACTCGGCAATTGAAACCTTCGGCTTTGTGTTGAACGCCGAGCCCGGGTCGATGGAGGAGCAACTGGCGACTCTCGCCCATTTCTGGAAGGGGCGCGCCCATCGCAAGAAGGGCGAATACGAGATCGCGCTCCAGGCAATCACGCGGGCGCGTGAACTGGCACAAAAGCCTGGCGACAACGCGATGATGACCCCGGTCATTCAGATCCATGAAAGCTGGCTTCTGTTTCAAAAAGGCTTGAGGAAGGAAGCCTTGCGGTTGCTCACCCAGGCCGAGGCGAGCCTCAAAGACACTGATGACTATCTTGCCCTGGGCAACATCGAGTCGGCTCGCGGCCGCATTGTTCGCCGTTCCGGAGAGTACGCCAAGGCGCTTGAGCATTTCGACCGGGCGATTGCAATCTATTCCTCCTACAATCCAAATCACCGCAATCTGGCCAGGACGCTTGTGAATGCAGCCTATGTGAAGCGGCTTCTCGCTTTGCAACTGCGAAAGAGGATCGATTCGCGAGCGCCGAAGTCCAACATGGCGCGGGCAGTGAATTCTCCGCCGCAGGCCCAATACGGGCGGGCGGCCCTTCATGCCCGTTATCAGAATCTCTGCCATGAGGCTATCCTCGAGCTGCAGCGAGCACGCGAGATTTGTATTCTGCGGGGCAATGCCGGGGGGCTTGGCGCAGTCATTGTCAACTCGGGATATCTTCACCTGGACAGAGGCGACATTGATTCGGCCGCCCGCGAGGCGATGGAGGCCCATCAAATAGGGCTGGAAAAAAATGATCCCATTCTCATGACCCGCGCACTTGTTCTGCAGACATCGACCGAGAACGCCAAGATCGAAGAGCAATTGGGCGAAGACGTTGACATCGCGCTGCACGCCAATCAGGCGAAGAAATTCAGCGACGACGCTCTGGTTCTTGCCAGGCATACACAGAATCGGCGATTGCTTGCGGCTGCATACATCGCGCGCGGGATGACGGCTGCCAATGAATTCTTTCAGGAGTGGGATTTGGCCAAGCGTTGCGCCAGCGAAGCCACGAACCTAATCGGAGCCGGCGAAAACGATCACCTAGTGGATGATTTGGCCGCGTTGAAATCGCATATTATGCAGGCTTCCGGCATTAACGATACCCTTCGCGGATGGTCCGAAGGGCTGGTGGGAGACAAGACGTTTCAGCAAATTACTGAAGAATTTGCCGAGATTGTGATCCCCAAAGTCTGGTTACGTGAAGATAAGAAGATCTCCAGAGTGGCCGAGTGCCTTTCTGTTTCCCCCAAGAAGGTGCGCCGCATTCTTCGCAGCACCGGCTTTCTCGACTCGAACGGCCCTCGGGCCGAGGATTGATTGCGTTCCGATGACCCTCATCCGCTCTCTTGCTTGCCTTCTCTCAGACCGAGTGCTGACAGCCGGGAGCCGCGGTAGCCTGCTCGGCGCCCGACCGAGGGCCGCAGCCTATCCGTCCCTCCTCGAACGTCAATGAGGCTTGGAAAACTGTTCAATCAAGAAGCGGGACGTTGTTGCGGGGAGCGCAGGCCATGAATGCGCGCCCGGCTTGGGTGTTGCTTAGCATGGCTGACCCGCCTCGGCCAAGCTTCTGAATGGCTCGCGCAAAGCTTCATCGTAGACGGCCAGATCGCTCTTGGCTCCCCCGGATCTCCACAGCAGTACGGCGAAGCGGCAGGGCCATCTCCCGGTTCAGGCCATTGCCGCGATATCCGGCGCGTGAATCAGCCTTCCCGTTCGCCTTGGAACCGTCTCATGCGGGCCTGCGTAACAGCTTTCAGCGCCCCGGGGGGACCCATGATCTGGTTCTACAAAGCCTTCTTTCCGGCCGTCTGGATTATGTTCCTGATCTATTGGCAGATCAAGGCCGCAGATGCCAAGAAGACCCAGCGCCTCGAACCGGCCGGCTCGCGTATCCTGCGCGTCCTGACGATGCTCCTCGGGATCGTCCTCCTCTCGACAACCAGGATCCCGCTGCCCTGGCTCTACCGGCCTCTTTGGCGCGTTGGATTTTTGCCTTTCTGGCTGGGAGCCGCCGTCACCGTCGGCGGTCTTCTGTTCGCCATCTGGGCGCGTGAGCACCTGGGCCGCAACTGGAGCCGTTCGGTCACCATTAAGCAGGATCACGAACTGATCACCAGCGGTCCGTACAGGGTGGTGCGCCACCCCATCTACACTGGCTGCCTGGCCGGGTTCCTTGGCACCGCCATCGCCATCTCCGAGGTGCGGGGGGTTGTCGCTTTGGTTCTCTTCTACCTCATCTTCTGGGCCAAGTTCAGCAAGGAGGAGCAGTGGATGCGCTCTCAGTTTGGAGAGACCTATGCCAACTATGTCCACCGGACCGCCGCCCTGGTGCCCTACCTGTTCTGATCCCCCGTGCCTTGAATCAACCTCTCGGCCTTTCTGGAGGCAGTCCGGCCTGTGGCCAGGCTTATCTGATCGCGCCGGTGCGCGAGATCATCGGTTGCCGCGGGTCATCGTTTTTCCCGCGTTCGCGCAAAGGTTCTCGGCCGCATGGCCTCTTTCAGGCCCGATTCGAGTGCCGCGCCGGTTCGGGAAGCGCCCCGGTCAAGCCGAACTCGCCAAGCCGGGAGATCGCTGTCGAAGAATGCTCCTTGAGCGAACGCCGCAAACAGCTACAAAAAATCGACTTATACTTTTCTCCATGTGCTTTTCCCGGTATCAGTTTTCAAGCTTTCGTCTTTTGCATTGACCAAGAAAAGCTATATAGCTGAGCTATATATTGCGAAGTGAGGTTTTAAGATGTTCAACAAAGCCAAAGCACATACTACGCGGGTCTTTGTCTGGCCGAAGCCAGCATGTGACTATCCCTCAGGCTTATTGGTTTGGCTCGAACGTAGTTTCCATCCGACGCGATCCAGAGAGCGGCGATCTGATTTTGTCTGAGATGAAGCCGCTGGCAGAGGTCTTCGTCGCGCTCGATTCAGCCCCGTTCCCGGAGGGATTGTTGAGCGAGGCGGATCGCGATCGGCGGCCACCGCATGCACGACCCGCTGTTGATGCCATTCAGGCAGAGACTTGGCGATCACTGACTGAGAATCAGGTTCAGCTTGACTGCTATTGTTTCAACGGCTCAAACAGCGGCTGAATTGGCTCTGCTTGTTCGATTGAGGGCAAAAGCTGCGGGCTGATTCTCTTCTTTGCCGCCTGTTCATACGCGAATCCGTACCCAATCAACCGTGCTTCGCTCCAGGCTGGACCGATGATGGAGAGGCCGACCGGGAGACCCATCACCGTTCCCATGGGGACAGTAAGGTGGGGGTACCCTGCCACAGCTGCAAGTTGGCCCGCACCCGCGCCATTAATCTGATCTCCATTGACAGCGTCGATCTTCCAGGCTGGCGGCATGGTTGGACAAACCAGAGCATCGAGATGGTCCTTGGCGAGAATCGCATCGATTCCGTCCCGGCCGGCGATTCGCAATGATGTCGCACGGGCGGCTATGTACTCAGGGTCGTTTAACCCTTTGGTCTCATCAGCCTTTACAAACGTCTCCTGTCCGAAAAGTGCCAGTTCGCGGCCAGCATGGCTCTGGTTGTATGCGATCAGATCGGTGAGCGTGCGCGAGGCGACCGTCGCTGGCGTGCCTTGAAGATAAGAATTCAGATCGACTTTGAGTTCGGTGTTGAGCACAAGAGTTTCCGCTTTACCGAGCTCATCGCGTTCCTTCAAGTCCGTTATATCGACCAGCGTTGCTCCCTGCGCTCTGAGCAAAGCCAGCGCTTGTTCAAAAACCTTGTCCGTCGGCGCAGACCAGCCAGTCGCAAATCGCAGAACTCCTATGCGGGCTCCCCGGAGGGCGTCCGGTTTTAGTGCCGCCAGGTAATCGGAGATGTGTGCGTCTGCTTGCTTCGTAGCGGGGTCCCCGGGATCCGATCCTGCTATCGCACTTAGCACGCGTGCCACAGTTCTGACATCAATCGCGATAGGACCGGCAGTGTCCTGACTGTGGCTGATAGGAACGATCCGTGTCCGGCTGACCAGCCCAACGGTCGGCTTTAGCCCGACCACTCCGTTGACCGCCGCCGGACAGGTAATGGATCCGTCTGTTTCGGTTCCGATGGCGGCTTCGACCTCGCCGGCAGCAACGGCTGCCGCACTACCCGACGAGGAGCCACACGGATTACGATCCAGTGCAAATGGATTGTGGGTCTGGCCGCCGACTGCGCTCCAGCCGGAGATCGAGGCGCTCGAACGGATGTTCGCCCATTCAGACAAATTCGTCTTTCCCAAGATCACCGCGTCTGAAGCCCGTAAGCGAGCCACCAGGGGGGCGTCGCGATGAGTGACGTTTTCTAATAAGGCCATACTTCCGGCCGTCGTCGGCAAAGGACCGTCCGCCTCGATATTGTCTTTGATGAGAATTGCATATCCGTAGAGCAAACCATGAGCAGCTGATCGGCTGTCAATGATCCTTGCTTGATCGAGCGCGGTTGGGTCGATGGCAATAACGGCGTGGACCTTGGGATCAATTGCCTTGATCCGTGCTATGGCTTCTGTGGCGGCGGATTCGGCGGTGGGAGCGGCGGTTTGACCCGCACCCGATACGACCGCTAGCTGTAAACTCAAGATCGACAACAGGAACTTTCGCGCGTGAGTCATTGACGTATTTTACCGGTTGTCCTCGGAAGCCTCGTCCTTCAGGGCGGAGATGAAAAGAGCGGATGCGTTATAGTTTCTTTCTAGGAACGATAGACCCAGGTTCTTATATTGGAATACCCAGTTCGTTCCGTACCCAAGGGCCGGCGGGGCCCGGATCGGCTGTGAAGCGGGCCACGCTCGAATGGGGACAGCAGGAACCCACCGAGGGACTCTCTCTCTTTTTCTCTCTCAAGTCCGGCAGGAATCTCCTTCCTTTCCGGGTTCCATTGCGGAGGGGAGAATGGCGCAAAAGTGCGCGCTACCGCGACCCCGGTTGAGAAATCGACAAGTTCTCAAAAATCCGCCCAGCCCCTCGACCAGGCGCGAGAGTTTCGGGTTGCCGGTTCGATGGCCCACCCACCGGTAAACCCCGCAATCGCGCCTCAAAATCACGCGATGACCGGGTTGTCACTCGAGCCTCAAATGTGCAGTGCGAGGCGCATCGGCTCTTTGCCCACTTCGATCTCAGCCGCTTCTACCGCTGGAAGCAAGCACCGGGCAGCGCGGGGGGCGGGAGGCGAGCAATCTCCCGTGTGCAGACGGCCGGCATCGGATTAGCCTCTGCGCTGCTGCCGGATAGGAACAACAGTCAGCGGCCAGAGGAACGTAAAAGATCGCGGCAAAGGGAGAATAACAACCGCGGCGACTCAACGAGGTCCCGGGCCTGCGAGAGGCGAGGACATGCTGGGCAGAATTTTCAATTCGCCGAGGTACCGGTGGCAGTCCGAGTAAGTCGCAGACATGCGCCCTGTGCCGGTGGCGTCATGCGAGTAGAAATGCGACGGCAGCCAGAATTCCTGTTCGCCGATCTTCTGCGGTGCATAATCGATTGCGCCAAAGTAGACTCCCACGTCCGCTGCCGCTGCTTCCGGTGCAATGGTCCGTTCGGTGTGAACAATGCGCCCGGTTTCGGGGTCGGCGATGATGATCCGGTGAAAGCCTGCCGGGAGCCTGGCGCAGGAAGGAGTCCTAGATTTCGTCTTAAGCGTCATGATCAGCTGTACGGTCTGGCTGCTGTCCCCGGAACTGAGAACGTAGTCAAAGCACTCCCTCTGCTCCCACCTCTTGAAACCGACAAGACTTGCAAATCCTCCCTCGACAAAGTAGGGCATCGGGGACGTCCGGCCGGGACGGTGCCCGTTGATGCTTTTGAAGTCACGCTCTTCATGAAACGGATCGTATGGATTTTCCGTACGAACCTCGCGAAGGGTCGACTGGGCCTTCACCTCCGAGGTGACCTTGCCTTTCTTGTTGAGCGCCTGAGACGTGATCTGCTCGTCGCAGGCGAGGGATGGGAGCGCTGCTTGGTACTGCTTCGCGTAGGCATCGAGTCGGCCGAGGAGGACATCGAGCGAGGGAAGACTCTGGCATCCAGCCGCAACTGGGAAGATTAGAACTGCGAGAACAAAAATAAATCGGCCAAGGTGGCAACGATCAATTGGCCGGGAGTCTTGATTTCGAGGCATAGTCTGGACACCGGTCCGGATAAGATCACCGGCAGCGAGCCCTCGATGGAAGCCGCAAACTCCCGGACTGACCTAGGGCCGTCGCCAACGATCATCTGTTTGCCGACAAGTTACCCTCGATGTGGCGAGTGTCGGTGTGGCGAGAATATCGCATTTCCGCCGAAGCCGAGTCAAGCCGTCCGGATTCGAATCCAGACGTCCACTCCATATCAATCTTGCTCGTGCATTCTAAAGTTGATTAGAAGACGAAGTACGAGGCGCCGCCCTGCTGAAACTGAAGCTGACCACGATTGGAACCTCCGTGGGGGTGATCCGGCCCAAAGAAGCTTCAGCTGGTCTGAAGGTTGATAAAGACAAAGGCGACTCGAACTTTTTAACGGAAGAGAGAGACCCTACACAGGAACTCCGGCTTGTCGTTCCTCTAAAGAAAATCAAGCGCAGCGCATCCGCTTTCTAGGTCTCGTCCTTGAAGAACGGGGCTTTCCGAGGATAACTGGTAAAGCTCTTCGTAGATTGCCGGCCGGCTTGTCGCCATTCCGAAGTTAGCCCGATTTCAACCTGAGTTCCGGGTTGGCGGACTTACCCGGAATGCGGTCAATCCCGGCGATAATCCGTTTGGGGAGCTAATCGGATGCGGTGTCGCAAGTGGAAGCGATCAAAGACTCCGCGTCCAGCCATCCAAGAGCAACCTCGGGCAGGCGGATGCCGCCGATCTCGACCTGCTTGCTCTTCAGGTATTGAGCTCCGGTTCTCGCGTAAAAGCTGACAGCGGGGTTCTGTTCAAGGACCCAGACCATTAAGCTTCTGTGGCCCTTGCGAACAAGTGATTCGGCGAGCGAAGTCAAAAGAGCCTTGCCTATGCCGCGCCCCTGTGCCCGTTCGAGCAGGTAGATTGTATAGAGCTCTGCGTCGTAAGGGGCCAGCGGTTCACGGATGGCGCCGCCAGCCGCAAACCCAACGATCTCTCCGTCAAGCTCAGCCACCAGGGCGCAGATGTCGCGGTTTAGCCACCGTTCCCACTCAGGAGCGCGCTCGGCTTCGTTCAAGGAAGCGAGGAATTCATCGGGGACCAATCCCTTATAGGTTGTCAGCCAGCTCTGGACGTGGACATGCGAGATTGCAGCTGCATCTCGGACTTCAGCAGGCCTGAGGGAAGCATTTTGCATAGTTGTTCAGTTGCACCGGAATGGAATGAGTATAGCGCCTTATGCTCGCTTCTCATACCTGAAGAAAAAAGAAGCGGTGATCGAGTTACTTCCCGTCCGTCAAGAAAACGTTTGTGGGATTCTGGCCGCCTTCAGCTGCCGGTGGCGGTCAAGATTTGAGGAACTGGGGCAGCGACTCAGCAAGTCAGGGTGCGGCGCGTCCTCGAGAAGGCTTCCGGTTATGGGTCGAATATGGGGACAGTGATTCATCTTTGAGCGCCGAAACCATTGATCGGATTGCGGGGGCAAAGGAGTGAGCACTCCCGGTAGTGGGGCAGTCTGAAATCAGGGAACCAGCAGCATTTTAATAAGAGCCGATAATGGATTGTTCGGATGGGTCGCGCCATACAGACCCGAAACAATCACCATCAGTATCAGGATGATGGCTTGTGGGCGGGATAGAGGCTTCAGTCTTAGAGGATCTTTGTCCGTCACAATGCCAAAAATTATATCGACTTGCCTATTCTTTGATTTTTTTCTTGAACGGTCCGCGCTCGACTGCGGTCAGAGTACTTTCACAACAGGAACAAAAAAGCCTAGTTCTTGTACTAGAGAACCAAGTTTGTGCAGTACATCTAAGCGCGGGTTAGGTCCGGACCGCCTGTCGAGCGAACCCTCGAAGTAAGGGCGCAGCAACAGGAACCCACTGGGATTGCGGCATAGCTGCCAAGTGTAGGAATCTCCTTGGTCGAGGGGGAGAGGATGTTAACTCTCGGCATCGTCGACTCCGCGCAGAACCAGCAGATGCGCCGTCGGACTCAGGAGTCCGCGGCGAGCGCGAGCGCGCGTTGAGCGTTCTGCTCGATCAGCGAGGTTCCGGAGTGGAAACCGACCTACCGCATTGTGTTTCCGCGCACGGCCAGAGCGCGGACCCCGTAAAGCAGAAACAGGTGGCTGCAGAAACCGGTGGCAGCAGAAAAACTGAACGCGCTGATCAGCTTCGACCGGGGCGTGAGTGAAAATGAACCTACGCTGCCCGGAGGGCGAATCAGCAGGGCGCGAGGGGGTAACCTATAGAGAGTTGAGGTCCCATGACGTCGAAGCCGAGCTCTACTCCCCGCCAACATGCGAACACCGGGCCGGCAATGCCCGAGTTGCCCCAACCGAGTTATGCCGAGCGTGTTCGAACGCTTGTCTGGCAGACTACGATCGCAACCTTGTCGACATGTTCGCGCAAGCATACGGGATTTCCCTTTGGATCTTTGATGCCGTACGCATTGGATACCGAAGGCCGGCCCATTTTCTTGATCAGCAATATGGCGATGCACACCCAGAACCTGAAGGCTGATCCGCGAGCAAGTCTGTTCGTCGCCCAGACCGCCGGCGATAGCGATGCTCTTGGCGCCGCCCGCGCTACCTTGATCGGCCAGGCGAAGCCGGTGGCGGAGAATGAAGTTGCCTCCGCGCGAGAACTCTATCTCGCCAATCATGAAAACAGCCGATATTGGGTTGATTTCGCCGACTTCGGTTTCTTTCGGCTGGAATTGGTCGACGTCTACTACGTCGGCGGTTTCGGCGTTATGGGCTGGGTGGAGGCACAGGACTATTGTGAAGCTTCGCCCGACCCGCTGGCGCCAGCAGCTTCGGCGATCCTCGCGCACATGAATGCAGACCACGTCGATGCCATGATCCTGCTGGCGCGAACGCATGCTGGAATCGAAGCAACCGGTGCCTCGATGACCGCTGTCGATCGTTTGGGATTCCACCTTCGGCTACATACCGCGGAGGGGATGAAGGGCACGCGCATCAACTTTTCGAGCGAAGCAAGAACCCCCCAGGAGACGAGAAAAATTCTGGTCGAAATGGTTCATCAAGCGAAAGCCCGCGGCTGATCTGTTTCCTCGCCTGATAAGGGCCTTCAGCTTGTGCCCCCAGATTTCTGCCTCCCGGAGTGACCACTTGCCCTGACCGGATTCATCGCCTCAGATCTCGAGCGCGCCCCAAACCGCAGAAAGAGGATTGGGAACTCAATGCGATGGTCTTCAGGTCCGGGAGCCTTCAGGTTCGGGAACAGGTGGAAATCGAAGTATCCGCTGCGGATAGAGCCTCGCCCGGCATCCGGCGAGACTGTCAATGCCATCGAATTCCACTACCGGCACCGCTCCAGGCTTCTGCCGCGCTATTCACTGTTTGCTCTCCCCGGGCCGTGCTGCGCTGCACTACTGCTTCACCTACTTCACCTCAGTATCAAAAACGCCAGTTTCGACTGTCGCCCCGTGCTTCATCTGCACGAAAACCCGATACCGCCCCGCCGACGGAAACCCATACGGAAACTCAACCACCGGCTTTACCAGTTCCGACCCCGCCGCCATTCCGCTCATATCGTTCATACCACCCGTGCTCATCGTGCTCTCCTCGGCCAGCATCATCGCCGGCATCGCGGCCGAGCCTTCAGGATGGGTATGGGCAAACGTAGTCCCGTCAGTCTTCACAAACGCCGCATGCCCCGCCATCCCGAGATAAGGCTGCATATCCCCCGCCGGCTTTCCCGTTGGGTCAAGCAGCGTAAACCGGAAGGCATAAGGGGTACCGGCGATAATCGTCGCGGGCTTATCCCATACCATCGTGTAGCCATCCGGCAGCTTGTCCGCCGGGCCAAGGTCTCCGGCCGAAATCGGCGGCGGCGCTGCACTCGCATCCTCGGCACCCAGCGGAGCTTTAGAAACATTCGCGGGCACGGTGAGAGTAGCTGTCTCGGTCTCCGGAAACCCGCTCAAGAAAACGATGTCGCCATAAAGCCGATAGGTCCCCGCGGGCATCGCCGGCAGCACTGTTGACAGGCCCTGGCTGCCCGTAGGCTCAGGATGCAGATGGAACACCGCATCCATCTCCGGCTCGCGAATAGCATAGAGATGCATTAGGTGGCCGTGATCGAGAAGCAGGTCGTTGTTCTTGACTACCCGCCATCCACCGTCGGCATTCCTATCCGGTTGGCCGATCAGCAGGTTCAGACGATCTCCATCGATGGTTGGCCGCAGTTCGGCGTTGCGGTGAATATCCATCGCATAATCGGCAGCTTCCACGTTCCACCACTTGCCGCCCCAATAAACCGCGATGCAGGACAAAACCAGTGCCCCTGCGCCCGCCAGTAGAGCACGCCGCCGCCGCCCTTCATTTGGCTGCGCTCCTGGTTTAAGCCGCGCCTCCCGCACCGCCGCAGTCACGATTCCTACAATCCCCAGCACCAGGGTCACGCCAAGGATACCGAGCATGATTCCCATCGGCCGCTGCATGTGCAGGATCGCGGTAGCCATTGCAGCCACGGGAACACTGGTCGTCTCCGCGCCCGCCTTACCGTCAATCCCGAACCGGACCTGCCACGACCCTCTGCCCATCAGCCACAGCGAGCCGGTAAAAAATTGCGGATCGTCCTGCGACCGCTTCATCGCATCCGGCGTCGGGGGATGCTTGGACGCTTCCCCGGTTAGCAAGAGCGGCGTAATCGTCAGCGAGTCAATCGGCGCACCCGAGCTGCGCACCTCGATGATCGCCACACCGGGAATCACCGTCGGCGTGCGTATGGTGATGAACAGCTTGTACGGCCCAGCGCTGACCTGCTCAAAGACATCCTTATTGCCGATGTGCGCCCGGGCCGGAACCGCAGCAGAAAGCATCACCACAACGGCGAACACAACAGGAGCGAACTTTCTGAATACTGGGCCCAGGGCCCGGACCCCTGCGCTCACCGCTGCACCCCGCGCATCCACTTGCCAAAGGCTAGTCCCACCCACGTAGAGGCCATCGCCCAAAACGCGGCAGTGATCAGACCTTTCACCAGTTCGAACCCATGCTCCGGATTCAGAAACAACCGCAAGCGGTCATGTCCGTAGGGTCGCGACCCATAATCGAAGTACATGGTCCCAAAAAAGCGATTCTGGCTGGCGGGCGACAAGAGGAAGTTTGCAAACGGCCACTCCACCGCAACCATCACAGCCGTAAAGATGACGCCCGAAACCAGCGCAATCTGCCACAGCTTCCACGCTCTCACCCGGCTCCAGAATAGGTCGAGCGCCAGCGCCGGAATCACGATCAGAACTGGAAACTGCGCGGGCACGAAATGTGTCACGGGATTAAACACCGGTCCCAGTTTCGGCTGCGCCGGGAATAGCGGCAGAATCAAAATCTCGCCGATGATGACGACCATATACACCACAGAGGTGGCTGTTGCCGCCCAGCGAAAGCGTACCGACTGCGAGAACATCGCAAACAGCACCGGCAGACCGATGGCCAGGGAGATGTAGGCGCTCGCCCGGTGCAGGGATATCTGTTCGGTGAACTCCTGAATAAAGAACATCGTGCCGCCAACTGCGAGGCCGCCCACATAGAGATAGAGCATCTGCAGCCGCTCGTAATTTGCCGCCCCTGCCACTTCCGCGCGGTTCATCGCGGCTAGAATCATGAACAGGATTCCTACGCCGATCGTTCGAATGCCCAGAATCAGCAACGTATGCGGCGGGCTGATGATCTTGACATCCAGCCCATAAGCGTTGTGCCACCAGTTGTCGAAGGGTGCCGAAGTCAGCATCGCCACGCCGCCCCAGCCTGCCAGAAACACGCCCAGCGGGGCGCGCAGCCCAAAGACGCTCACCGAGTTTGCGCGCATCTCACTGTCGCTGCCGAACGTCGATCGAGCCACCAGCCAAAGCCCGATGATCCCGGCCAGCACTCCGCAGGCATAAATGGCCATGTGCGCCGGTGTCCAAAAGCTGTCGCGCCCGATTGAGCGGTGCCAGGAGACGTCCCATGACCCGCCAATGCTGGCTGAGGTGACAGCCAGCGCTCCGGCCCAGATGTACCAGGGAACCGAGGCGTCGGAAGTGACAAAAACCGAGGGATGGTGGGCGGCGGTAGACATACGATTCTCCGATCTGACAGCTCGAGATTTAGATTACGACATGCCGGACTCGAACCACACCGGCAGGTGGAACGGAATCGGAGTGAAATGGCATTTTCCACATTATATTGACGTTCTTTTGACGTTGGCAGGGAGCCGGATATGGCACGCAAAGTGAGTGCACGCTCCTATCTCAATCATAGGAAGGTGGCCGGAACTCTGATCGGGGGCTTGCATTCAGAAGGGGGGATGTCAATGCCGCTCGATCTCTCCTTGTCGTTACACTCAAGGGCCGGACCCCCTTCGAAGCTCATCACTTGCCCCCGCCCCGTGAAGGCGCCTTGCATCAAATACCGATCGGCCTGCGCAATCTCTGCGGCAGCGGCCTGAGCAGGAATTTTAACCATCAGATATCTGGCGGGAAGTTTCCGCCGGAGGGGCCGGCTTCGCCGAGAGCGCGTCGGCAATCAAAGGCAGGCTGATGTGCGTTGGCGCTATGTTGCCAGTCGCAGGACCGCGCCTTCGCGGAGCATCTGCCGGATACGCCCAGAACTCAATTGCGTGGCCGGCGGGAGGCACGGGCGGGGGGGGGGACAAGTTCTATCAGGACATGCTCATCCCAATTGATATGCCTTCTCGCATTCAAACCGAAGTGAAGGAGCTTCGGACGAGACACTATTCATATCGAAGCGCGACCATGGGATCGATTTTCGTTGCCCGGCGCGCTGGAATGTAAGAACCAGCCAGCAAGCACAAGCTCATCATCAGTACGGCTGCAATCAGAGTGATCGGGTCCGCGGGGTCGACACTGAACAAACCCGCTTTAATGGCACGGCTCGCGGCGAGGCTACCGAGAGATCTGACTCGTCGTCGAATGTCGTTTCATCGTCCACCACGAGACCAAGTGCCTGGCGTTCAAACAGTCGCCTGTAGGTGCCGCCATCGCACCGCACCAGCTCCTCATGCGTTCCCTCTTCAACCACCCTTCCTCGCTCAAAGACAAGAATCCGGTCGAGCATACGCACTGTCGAAAGCCGGTGCGCAATCACGATTGACGTTCGGCCGGCCATGAGACGCTCCATTGCCTCCTGAATCAAAGCCTCGGACTCCGAATCGAGGCTCGAGGTTGCTTCATCCAGGACCAGCACCGGCGAGTTCGCCAAAAACGCCCGCGCCAGCGCCACACGCTGGCGTTCGCCTCCAGACAGCTTTACACCGCGCTCGCCTACCAGCGTGTGATATCCCTTGGGCTGGCGCAGGATGAACTCGTGCGCATTGGCCAGCTGGGCTGCTTTCTCGATCTCCGCCATCGGCGCGTCCGGCCTTGCGTAGGCAATGTTCTCGGCCAGCGTTCGATGAAACAGAATCGGTTCCTGGGGCACCAGCGCGAGCTGCGCGCGCAGCGAGTCCTGCGTCACCTGCGAAGTATCCTGCCCGTCGATTTCGATCTTTCCGTCGCCTACGTCATAGAGCCGGTGCAGCAGCTTTACGAACGTTGTTTTGCCCGAGCCAGAATGGCCCACCAATCCTACGCGCTCGCCGGAATGGATTCGCAGGGAGAAATCTCGGAACAGCGGCTCGGCCTGTGCTCCATAGCGGAATGTCACCCGGTCATAGACAATCTCGCCCTCCTTGACCCGAATTGGCTTCGCATCTGCGCGATCTGACACGCCCAGCGGCTGCGAGTGAAACTGTACCATCTCCTCCATTTCATTGGCCGAGCGCTGCAGGTTACGCACATGCTGCCCGACGTCGCGCAGATAGCCGTGCACGATGAAGTAGCTTGTCAGCACGAACGTCATGTCGCCGGCAGTCGCTCGGCCCTGCCACCAAAGCCATACCGCGTAGGCAAGTACCAGCGTGCGCAAGCCTTGCAACAGAAGCATCTGCACGCTCCCGTTGCGTGTTGCCCTCAACCACGTCCGCGATGTCCGGTTGTGCCATTTGCCAAGCACCTTGGCCAGCCGGTAGTCTTCTCGACTCTCTGCGCCAAACGACTTCACCACCGGGCTGCAGGTGATCACATCTGCGATTGCAGCGCCGATCCGCGTATCCTGCGCATTGGACAGCCGTGCCGCCGGGGCGACGTAATAAAGCGACAGGGAGACCGACA
>Ga0116129_1001213_pt1 | contig 14570 bp, 7 predicted proteins | sample June2015DPH_17_2_FD_89732 | JGI IMG/M metagenome (GOLD analysis project Ga0116129, IMG submission 89732) | Peatland microbial communities from SPRUCE experiment site at the Marcell Experimental Forest, Minnesota, USA - June2015DPH_17_10 | ecosystem: Environmental > Terrestrial > Soil > Wetlands >...
GCCAAAATTTGGTCGCGGCGGAATCGCTGACATCGGCGGTGCAACCTTGGTCTTACGCGCCGCGGCAGTTGAAACCCATAGTCGATCTGGAATTCGCGTTGGGCGTCAACCGCATCGTCGTGCATACCTCCGTGCATCAGCCGGTTGAAAAGCCGCCGGGGCTGTCGCTGTTCATTTTCGGTCAGTTCTTCAATCGGCTGGAGAACTGGGCCGACTATGCGCAACCCTGGGTCACCTACATGGCCCGCTGCTCCTATCTTCTGCAACAGGGGCGATATTTCGGCGATGTGGCGTATTTCTACGGCGAGGAAGCGCCGCTCACCGGGTTGTTCGGCGACAAGGACATCGATGTGCCGCCGGGCTACGGATTCGACTTCGTCAATTCGGATGTGCTGCTCAATCAGATGCAAGTCGACGGCGAAGGTCTCAACACCCGTTCCGGCATGCGCTATCGGGTGCTCTATCTGGGCGGAAGCAGCCGCTACATGACACTGTCGGTTCTGCGGCGAATCCGTGATTTGGTGTCGGAGGGTGCGGTGCTGGTCGGGCGCCGCCCGCTGGGCTCTCCGACTCTTGCGGATGACACGGCGCAATTCAAGGCCGTTGCGGATGATCTGTTCGGCAATGATGACAGAGACCATGCCTTTGGAAAGGGCCGTGTCTTCGCGGACGGATCGCTCGAGGGTGCGTTCGCCGCGCTGAATCTGCCGCCGGACTTCGATTACAGCAAGCCGGAGGCGGATACCGAAGTGCTCGCGCTGCACCGCAAGCTCGATCACGGCGATCTGTACTTTCTCACCAATCGGTTGAATCGCCCGGAGCGGGTCGACGCCAACTTCCGCGTGTCCGGAATGGAACCGGAATTCTGGAACGCCGTCACGGGGAAGACTTCGCCTGCCGCGTATCGCGTGGTGAACGGCCGCACACAGATTTCCATTTCACTCGAACCCTATGATTCAGTGTTCGTCGTGTTCCGTCACGAGACGAATGTGCCGTCGCGGGACATTGGTGCGCCGGTTGTAAAACCCGTCATGACCTTGGGCGGACAATGGAATATTGCCTTCCAGCCGAACCGCGGCGCGCCTGCCAATATCACCGAGGGCGCGCTCAGGTCGTGGAGCGACAATCCAGATTCGGGCGTGCGCTATTTCTCGGGCACCGCCGTCTACACGAAGAGTTTCACTCTGGCTCCGCACATCGGCAGGCACCTGGCGCTCGATCTGGGAGATTTGCATGAAGTGGCTGAAGTCACTTTGAACGGGCACCCTCTCGGTATTCTGTGGAACCCTCCCTTTGTGCTGGACATCACGGACGCCGTTCAATCCGGCCCGAATCAGCTTCAGGTGAAAGTCGCCAACCTCTGGGTCAACCGGCTGATCGGCGACGCGCAGCCGGATGTGAAAACAAAGTACACGTTCACGACCATTCCGACCTACGAAGCCGATGCGCCGCTGCGCGCCTCGGGACTTCTAGGGCCCGTGCGGATCCTGCAGTCCACTCCTTAGCCTCGCGGCGCAGCTACTGCTGCGCCGTCTCTCGTCGATCGTCCGCACCGGCTTGGCAGGTGTAGTTCTTGGCCTCATCCGGGGAGCCCTTGCCGATCCAATGAGCTACCTTCGGGTAGGCGCAGAGAGGGCGTGTGGACAGCGGCTCTCCCGGCGGTTTCCCGGTCACCAGCGCGAGCCGGTTGGCGTAGCGCGCGGCGATGAGAGTTTCGGGCACCTGGTCCTTGTCGCGCCATTGATCGATCGCGGCCACCGTATCGAAGGTGTCGGGACCGGGACCACCGGCGCAATGTGTCATACCGGGCACCATGAACAGGCGGACGAAGCGCTGCGCCTGTTCGGGATGCATTTTCTGCTGAATGCTGTGGTAGTACTGAATGGTGCCCCAGGGCGTGATGGCGGCGTCGGCCCAGCCCTGGAAGAGGATGAGTTTTCCGCCGCGTGCGGCGAAGGCGCTGAGATCGGGATTGTTCGAATTGATGAGGGGACCCAACTCGTTGTCCGCCCGAGCCGTGTCCTTGTCAAAATCGAAGGTGTGGAAGTCCCATTTCGCGTCGCCCATGACGAAGCTGCCATAGGACTGGTTGCCGAACAGACTCTGCGTTGAATTCGGCTTGATGATCCACGCATCCCAATTTCCGGCGATACCCTCTGCGCCTGCCGGGAACCCCGGATAGATGGACTTGTGCGTACGGGGATTGACCGGACCTCCGTAGATCTTGCTCAGCGCATCGACTTGCGGATGCGTCAGGCAATTCGGCGCGTCGCCCGATTTGCACAGCAGGACCTTGGGGTCGAAATGACACGCGGCGGGATCATTGATGATGCCGTCCTTCACGCCGTCGAGCGCGTCGCATTGGGCGAGCACGGCGTCCTGAATGACGGCGAGCTTGTTTTGCGGAATCTGGCTCTCCGGCTTGTCGAAGAGCGCGGCTTCATTCCACACGAAGCCGGTCATGATGCGGGTCCAAGAATTCGCGGGCGCGCCGGCGATGATGCCGTCATAGTCCGCAGGGTATTTCTCCGCCTCCATCAAGGCCTCGTGGCCGCCGTCCGAGCAGCCGCGGAAATAGGAGAGCTGCGGCGACCGGCCGTAGTAGGCGGCGATCAAAGCCTTGGCGAATTCTGCCGTCACGTGGTCGGCACGATAGGCAAAGTCCTTCAGTTTCTCCGGATGTCCGATCACCCAACTTCCATCGGGAATCGGGGTGGTGACTTCATGCCCGAGATCGTTTCCGGCCGCCGCATAGCCCTTGGCCAGGGCCATGCGCATATCGAGCGAGGGTCCCGATACGCTGCCGCCGAAGCCGCCGTTGCCGCTGCCGAAGAATTTTCCGTTCCATTTCGCGGGATCCGGCAGCCATACCTCCGCCATGATCTCCGAGTCGGACGAGGGCGTGAGCGTGACGGCCACCCGGCAGAAGTCCATTGGTGCGACCATCGTGATGGGAATCAGTTTGAGCGGTATCGGGGAGTTTTCCGTGACGGTGACGACGGAGGTGATCTTCCCATTGGTGATCGGGAATTTGGCGAGATCGTCGCAGGACGCTCTGACATGCGATGCGAACGACAAAGAAAGAAGCGCGAGCGCTCCTGCGATAAGCGGTCGATGCGATGTCGTCGAGCCGATGCTGGTTTTCCGATGCACGATTTCTCTCTCCCCTTCAGAATGAATGAACCGCGAATGAATGAGCCGCAATCAACCGCCCCAACCGCTGAATGCGCTCTTGAAGGCCGATTGAATTCTTGCAAACCACAGCAGCCAATGGACACGCTTTTCCTGCCAGTCCAGTTGTACCGCGGCGAGCTTGGGTATGACGTGGGCGCCGTGCGCGCTGAACACCATCCAGGAATCATTTTCCTGGGTGTAGGCGGGCCAAGGATCGCCGCCGGCGCAGGAGGGCCGGCCGGTCTTGGCAAAGCTGACCCAGCATGAATGGATCTGCGCTCCCATCGCCTCGTCCGCGGGCGTTGCGGCTGGACCGCCGTCCGGCCGATGGGCGAAGGTTCCGAACACGTAGAGGACTTCGGAGCCATGCGGCGAGGTCCGCTGAGCGGGCCGTCGTGCCTCATCGACGTAGTCGAAGTAGTAGAGGAAGGCCGGCTGCCGACGCCAAGACTGCCCCGCGATCCAGCGCGCGGGTGCCATCGCCAAAGAATCCCGGAACATGACGCGCACCAAATCGTCATCGCTCAAGCGGTCGCCGTAGACTTTTCTGGCACCCGCCAGCGTGGACTGCATGCTGGCCTTGGCGCGTGAAACGCCGTCTCCGTGGTCGAGCAGTGAATCCTCGCCGCTGTTCACGCCGATCATGAGCGGGATGTCCGCCGCTCGTCCTGCCAAGAACGCGATGGTAGGACCCTCACTGGTGAGACGGCCATCGACGCTGGCGCCGCACACCTTGTCCATGGATTTCAGCTGGTCGATCGACAGCGAGCGTAATTGCTGAACGGTGGCATCGGCGCCGGGCAGGCCGACCTTGGTGGCCATCTCGATGCCGCAGTTCTCGGCGTCCTTGCGGTAGGAGGGTGGAAACCAGCCGCCGCCGGATTCGACGATGGCCTTGTGAAACAGGGGCTGGGCGAGGGGCGTGGCCATCAGCGACAGCGTGCTGATGGCGCCCGAGGACTCCCCGAACAATGTCACATTGCCGGGATTCCCGCCAAAGGCCGCGATGTTTCGCCGCACCCACTGCAAGGCGGCAATCTGATCCATCTGGCCATACGCGACCAACGGCTCATCGGAAGGCGCTGCCCGGGTCAGAGCAGGATGCCCGAAGGCACCGAGATTTCCGAGGCGGTAGTTGATCGTCACCAGAACCACGCCGTCGCGGGCGAAGCTCGTTCCATCGTAGTAAGGCAGCGAGCCCGCACCGAAGCGTCCCGAGCCGCCGTGGAGCCATACCATCACCGGCGCGTTCGCGGCGGCCTTGGGCGCCCACACATTCAGGGTCAGGCAGTCTTCGCTGGTGGGCTCGGGTGAGGCGCCGTAGCGTAAAGCATCGGTTATTCCGGGTGGAGGGAATTGGATGCAGGCGGGGCCAAATTCGATCGCTTGGCGCGGCTGAGTCCAGTGGGGGACCGCTCGTGGCGGCTTCCAACGCAGCGGGCCTTGCGGTGCCGCTGCATAGGGCACCCCTTTGAAAGTTCTGACATCCCCGTCGCTGAGGCCAAGTAAAACGCCGCTGTCGATCGAGACACGGTCGGACTCGGCACTGCGCGCAGATCCGACCAGCATGCTCAGCAGGCCGAATGCGGCGAACCTCGCATTGCGCGCGGTGCGATATCGCGTGCGCCGGCGTCCGGATTCGCGTATCCGCTCGATCATGGCTTCGACAGTATCGAATGCGGCAGTGTGACCGTGCCTTTGAGCGCAATCTGCTCGGTCGATTCTCCGACGAGAACTTGGTATGTGCCCGCGTCCGCGTGCCAGCCCTTGGCTGCCACGTCGTAGTACGCAAAGGAGCGCATGTCGAGCGGCAGCACCACCTTGCGCGACTCGCCGGGCTGCAGGCTGATTTTCGTAAATCCCTTCAGTTCCTTCGCCGGGCGCGGCACGCGGGCTTTCGCAGGCCCGATGTAGAGTTGCGGCACGGCAGCGCCCATGCGGGCTCCGGTGTTTTTCACCGTGAATGAAACCTCGTACAACGCAGTGGATGGGCCGCTCGGCCGCTGCACCACCAGATCGGTGTAGTCGAAGGTGGTATAGGAAAGTCCGTAGCCGAACGGAAACTGCGGCTTGATGCCGCGCTGCTCGTAGCCGCGATAGCCGACGAACACGCCTTCCTTGTAGCGCACGCGGTCCGTTCCGGGTTCCGGGTAGTAACTGTCATGGACCGGGTTGTCTTCCCAGCGGCGCTCGAACGTCGCGGGCAGATGCCCAGATGGGTTCACGGAACCGAACAGCACCTTGGCCAGCGCGGTGCCACCTTCCTGTCCTAGATACCAGGATTGCAGCAACCCGGGCGTCTGCGCGAGCCAACCCGCCGTATCCACGGCGCCGCCGGACGTCACGATCACCACGCAGCGCGGGTTGACGGCGCAGACCCTGCGGATCAATTCGTCCTGCCCCGCCGGCAACTGAAAGGTCCGATCCCAATCCTCCGCTTCACTCGCGGAGCTGAATCCAACGGCCACGATCACGGCGTCCGCCTGGGAGGCGGCATGCTCCGTGGCTGCATCGACCCAGCTGCCCTCGTGCACGATGCCGAGGCGCACGAAGGGCACGGGGCCATCCAGTCCGCCCGACTCACCTCGATACTCGAGGACAACCTTGTGCGGCCGCAATTCCAACGGGAGACGGGTGGTCTCGAGCGGCGCGATCTTGCGCGTCCAATGGTCGGCGATGAGGGTATCGTCGACGTAGACCCGATAGCCGATCCCATCCCCGAAGCCACCGACTTGGACGAACAGATCGTGATCTCCGGCCTGAGTTGGCGTGTAGTAGCCCGTCCAGCGAGCCGATGTCGATCGCTTCGCGGCGAGCGACGCCAGATCGAATGGGGTGTCGCCCGACGCCAGGGCGGAAAAATCCAGCGGCGCACCTTGGTTGATGTTGCGGTCCACACGCGTGCCGGCCGGCGTACCGGAGAGTTCTACATTGTCGAATACTTCCACTTGGAGCCCGGCCTTGTCACCACCCGACGTAGTAAAGAACTTCGTGGCGGCGGCGACGCTGCCTAAATCCGCGAGGCCGCGCGAGTAGTGCAATTGCACGTCGGTGCCCAGCTCGTTGCCCAGTCCCTCGAGCAGGCTGACGGCGTGAAACGGCGCCACCGTGGCGCTGCCGCCGCCATGCGGGACCGCCGGATAGGCGTTCGGTCCGATCACGGCGATGGATCGGATGTGGCTTCTGTCGAATGGCAGCACGCTGTTCTCGTTCTTGAGCAGAACGATTCCCTCGAGCGCGCCTTGCAGAGCCGCCGCGCGTCCCTGCACGTTGTAGCGGGGAATCGAGGCATCGAGTTGCGGGCGATCCAGCCATCCGAATCGCACTGCGGTGCGCAGCAGGCGGCGCACTTTGTCGTCGAGCGTCGCAGGCGAGACCTTCCCGTCCTTGATCAGCGGCGTGAGCGCGGTCCGGTTGAAGAACTTGCCCGAGGGCATTTCCAGATCCATTCCGCCGTTGGCGGCGGCGAGCGCATCGTAGGTCGCATCCCAGTCGGACATGAGGACGCCTTGGAAGCCCCATTCGTTCTTGAGTACATCGATATTGAAGTACCGGTTCTGAGTCATGTGCTCGCCGTTCACGAGATTGTAAGCGTCCATGACGGCGGCGACGTGCGCGGTCTTCACCGCGGCCTCGAATGCGGGCAGATAGATTTCGCGAGCCGTGCGTTCATCGATGATCGTATCGATGGTGTGGCGTGAGAATTCCGAATTGTTGCCGAGAAAATGTTTGACAGTCGCCGCCACCCCCTGGCTCTGTACTCCTTCGATGAGGGACGCCGCGATGTGCGCCGCGAGATAGGGATCCTCGCCGAAGTACTCGAAGTTTCGCCCGTTCAGGGGTGAGCGATAGATGTTCACGCCGGGCGCGAGGTAGTAGTGCACACCGCGGGAGCGCGCGTCTCGACCGAGCTCTGCGCCGATCCGCTGAGCAAGCTCCGGGTTCCAGGTCGCCGCCAGCGCGGGGCCGCCGCCGATCACCGTGGTTCGAGAAAAATTACGTACCCCGAAAGGACCATCAGCCACTGTCAGGGAGGGCACCCCTAGCCGGGGGACGCCGCGCATTCCGAACAGATTTACGCCGCCCAACAGGTCGATTTTCTCTTCCAGGGTCATTTGACCGAGGATGGACTCCACGCGTCGGTCGACGTCGGTATCCGAGGACTCGGTTTCAGGTGCCGCGAATGCCGCGGTCGACACAATGGATAAAATTGCGAGGATCAGTATCCGCACCGTTCAACTCCCTCTCACCAGCCAGCCCCGAATGTGCCGGAGCTGCCTGCCAGCCGCCGCCCCCGGCGATTTTACTAACGATCAATATCGGTCAGATTCATTCAAAAAGCGAGGAATATTTTTCATTAACGGGCGTGACGGGGTGAAATCCGGTGGGAGGAATCTCCGATGGGAGGAGTCGTTGGGGAAATATGTCCAGGGACTGCCAATCCGTCCCAGTGGCACCCACGGCACAAGCGGGGACAGAACCTATCGGTTAACAGCTAGCGGGCGTGGGTATCTCGCCGCCCATGCGGCATTCTCGATGTCACTGTTTCGACGACGAAACGCCCGGCATGGAATCACTCCCGGCATCGTCGGCATCGAGCTTGGCAACGATGACATTCACGCCGGCGCGCCGGATCGGCTCCAAGTCCGCCTCGCGCGCTCCGTCGTCGGTGATGAACGTGGAAACCGCCTCCAAGGGCAGCACCACGATCGATGAATGCTTGGCTAATTTACGGCTGTCCGCCATCACGATCACTTGTTCCGTGCGTTTGAGGAGGCGCGCCTCCGCCTGCACGATGAGCGGATCGGCTTCCATCACGCCGTGCCGATTGATCCCGTAGCAGCCCATGAAAGCCTTTCGCGCCCAGAAATGCGCCGTAGCGTCATGTTCGAAGGGGCTGAGGATAATGTTCTGCTCCCGAAAGACGGTGCCTCCCGGCATGCTGACTCGGTTGCGGCTGGTCGCCAGCAGCCCGGTCACGATGGGCAGGGAATGGGTCAGGATATCGAGCTGGCGGCTCGCCAGGAATTCGACCAAGGCGTAGGTCGTGGTGCCGCCCGTGATGAAGATGCTGTCATTGTCCTCAATCAGACTGCTCGCGGCTTTGGCGATGGCGCGCTTCTGGGCAACGGCCACTTCCTCGCTCATGGCAAAGGGCATGCCGACCAGGTGCGTCTCGAAGCGCGGGTTGATGGCCTCCGCGCCCCCCCGCACGCGCCGCAGCTTCCCTTCCTCGGCCAACGAGGCAATATCCCGCCTGACGGTGGCGTCCGAACTGCTCAGCAACTCCACGAAATCAGTGACGCCCACGATGGAGCGCTCCTCCAAGAGTCGCAGGATCATCCGATGACGTTCCGCTTCCAACACAGCCTAGCCCTTTGAGTTGCGGCACATCGGCCGATTCAACGGGTATCCTACCAATTTATCGGGGCCGGACCGATCAATTATCGTCGCACGCGCCAAGGGGATTGGGAGTCATGTCGCGCGCTCCGCGGCCTCGCGCCAGCGAGCGCGATATTCCGACATGTCTGCCGCGAGAGGTGCAACCCTCTGTAAAGCGGTGGACGCGGCGGGCTCGATACCCGCAAGGCGCAGGGCACCGTGCGCGACTCCATTGTCGTCGGAACCGATCAGCACCTGCGTCGTGGGCCGCAGGTTGGCCAGCGCCTGTACGAAGACCGGGGCTGTCGAGAACCGTCCATCGACCAACACGGTGTCGTGGCTGCCTATCAAATCGAGAGAGACGTCGGCGAGGAGGGCTGCGTACAAATGTGCAAGGGCCATGGGATGGCGGAAGTCCTGGCTTGCCGCAAGAGGGGGCGATTTGGCGTTTGGGAATGGCCCGACTCCCGGCGCACAGGTGGGAAGGATCATGTCGCCCGCTTCCACGGCCTTGATCGCAGACGAGAGCCGGCCTGCATCCTCATCGGGTGCCGGCGCATGGGTCTCCATGCCGGCCAAGATTTCGCTTTCACGACCCCCCATGCATCGGGAGGAGGGAACGGGCCGCCCCGATACATCGACATTGACCAGGCAGTCGCGGGTCTCGGGCAGCAGAGCGGCCCGTGCGGCCTCGGTACGCAACGGTGTCCGCATGGCAACGAACCAGGTACCCGTGGACAGAATGGTGGAATCGCGTCCCTCGAGCGCGGAATGACTTCTCGCATGCAGTAACGCCGCATTCGAATCGTGCATGCCGCAATACACTTGCACGCGTCGAGAAAGCCCGGTGGCGGCGGCCCACTCAGGCTCCAGAGTGCCGAGCACGGTATGGGCGGGCGTCAACGGTGCAAGACGTTCGGCCCACCCGCGGCGCACAGCCAACTCCGAGGATCTGTGGTCATAGGGTCGCCATAAATCGCTGTGGCAGCCGAGGCTGGTGACTTCCGAGGCGGATACCCCGGACAGCAGCCACGCCCAGTACTGCGCCCACGGCAGGATTTGACTGCCGCGAAAATCTGTCGAGCGAAGCGAATCGAGCCAGTGCAGTTGCATCCCGATATTCAGACCGGCGGGCAGCGTCGGCGATCCGGTGGCCGCAAACGGATCGCGCTGCCTGTGATACGCAGCCCGATCTGCGCCGACGCCGGGCCATTCATAGTCGAGCGGCGCATGCTCCAAACGCCCCTTGCGGATGAGCGCGACGCCGGCCCCGTGGGCCACCGGCACGATGGACGTGACGGGCCCGAGTTTGGCGAATTCCGACAAGGTCCCCCGCAGCCATCGTTCGATTCCCTCTGCGTCCAGGGCGAGGCTATTTCCGCTGTTCAAACGCGGATTCGAGCGTGCGCGCTGGGCCACGCCAACGCCTGCCTCGTCCCAAAGCGTTGCTTTGGAAAGAGTTTTCCCAATGTCGAGCACGATTGTCCAACCGTCCGCCATCATCCATCCGCATGATCGATTATGATTACTTTTTACCGATTATGATTGTTTCTTACAACTGATATTGTATCCTAGGCATTCCAGTCCAGAGATTGGTGAGTATTTCGAAGGACACCGGATGACTGCGAATTCTGCCCTATTGTTCTCGAGCCCCGGCAATCTGTGGTCCGACCAACACGCGGCTGCGCTCGACCCTGCGGCCTTGCTGCTGTACCGATCCAACTTATTGGGCTCGGATCTCACCGTGACCAATTTTGGCGGTGGCAACACGTCCGCGAAATTGCGCGAACGCGATCCGTTGACCGGTGAAACGGTGGACGTCCTTTATGTAAAGGGTTCGGGTGGCGACCTGGGATCGATGAAGCTGAATGGATTCTCGACGCTGTACCTGGGCAAGCTCTTGCAATTGCAGCGGCTCTATCGCGGCGTGGAGCATGAAGATGAGATGGTGGGTTTCCTGCCGCATTGTACGTTCAATCTAAATCCGCGCGCGGCCTCGATCGATACGCCCCTGCATGCGTTGCTGCCTTTTGCGCACATCGATCACGTACATCCCGATGCGATCATCGCGCTGGCGGCGTCCTCGAATGGCGAGCAGGCGACACGCGCCATCTACGGCGACAGCATGGGGTGGATTGGGTGGAAACGCCCGGGGTTCGATCTCGGGGTGCGGCTCAAAGAGTATGTGGCGTCGCGACCCAAACTGCGCGGCGTGATGCTGGCCGGCCACGGCGTGATTTGCTGGGGTGACACCTCGAAGCAGTGCTACGACAACACCATCGATCTCATCGCGCGCGCGGCCGCCTATCTGAATGAACGGCTCGCGAAAGCACCGGCGTTCGGCGGTCAAATCGTCGAGCCCAGAGCGGGAGAGGAGCGAGCCCGGATCGCCGCATCCCTCATGCCGCGCCTGCGTGGATTGATGACCGGCAGCGTGCAGAAGATCGGCTGCTTCAATGATGATGCGGAAACACTCGAGTTCGTCGGCGCTCGCGACTTCGCGGCGCTCGCGGACATGGGTACTTCGTGCCCGGATCACTTCCTGCGCACGAAGATCAGGCCGTTGGCACTCGATCCGCGGCGGATCGATGAAAGTGAGTATCTGCGCGCGGCGGTAGAGGAATATCGCGAGGGCTACGAGAAGTACTATGCGCGATGCGCAGGACCGCATGATCCCTCGATGCGGGATGCCAATCCGGTGGTGGTATTGCTGCCCGGCGTCGGGCGCTTCGCCTTTGCCGGGGATAGGATCACCGCGCGACTGGCCAGTGAGTTCTACGGCAACGCCATCAATGTCATGCGCGGCGCGACGGCGATCGGATCCTATGTCGGATTGCCGGAGAGTGAAGCCTTCGCCATCGAATACTGGGCTCTCGAGGAAGCCAAGCTGCGGCGTTTGCCGAAACCGAAGCCCTTGGCGGGACGGGTTGCCCTCATCACGGGCGGCGCCGGCGGCATCGGCCTCGCCGCGGCGCATCAACTGCTGTCGCATGGGGCCTGCGTCACCATTGCAGACCGCGACGCCGAGGCGCTGAAGTGCGGCGGCGCTGAGCTGACCAAGGCCTTCGGTTCCGACATGGTCCGATCCGTGCTCTGCGATGTGACCGACGAGAAGCAGGTGCAAGCGGCATTTGATGCCTGCGCGCGAGACTTCGGCGGTCTCGATATTCTGGTGGCCAACGCAGGATTGGCGTCATCGGCGCCCGTCGAGGAGACCTCGTTGGCCATGTGGCACAGGAATTACGATGTGCTGGCACAGGGCTATTTCCTCTCGGCGAGAGCAGCCTTTCCTCTGATGCGAGCGCAAAAGCGGGGCTCGATCATCTTCATTGGTTCGAAGAACGCGCTGGCGGCCAGCCAAAACGCATCGGCCTATGCTTCGGCGAAGGCGGCATCCGTGCATCTGGCGCGTTGCCTGGCCATCGAGGGTGCGGCGGCGGGAATTCGCGTCAATGTGGTGAACCCGGATGCGGTGATCCGCGGTTCGCGGATTTGGGACGGCGAATGGCGCAAGGAGCGGGCCGACACTTACGGGGTGGACGCCGGCGAGGAGTTGGAGGAATTCTACCGCAAGCGCTCGCTGCTCAAGCAAAATGTTCTGCCGGAAGACATTGCCGAAGCCATCTATTTCCTGGCGTCGGATGCTTCGGCAAAATGCACCGGCAATATCATCAATGTCGATGCCGGTAACGCTCAGGCGTTCACCCGCTAGAAAAGGGGGGGATTCATGGCCAATCTAACGCTGCCCTTGGATGCGGAACTGATCGCGCGTCACAATGCCTCGCGTATCAACGCGCTTCGCGACGACTACGGTGCGCTCGGCCGGGCGCTGGAGCGCCGCGGTATCGCCATCGATGCCGTCAGGTCGCGGGCATCGCGGCTCGAGCTGGCGACGCCCAGTTGGGGCACAGGGGTGGGCGGCACGCGCTTCGCGCGGTTTCCGATGGCGGGGGAACCGACCAATTTCGATGAAAAGCTCGAGGACTGCGCAGTCATCCACCAGTTGAGCCGGATCACGCCGCGCATGTCGCCGCATTTTCCCTGGGACAAGGTACCGGACCCGCAGGCGGCACGCGAGCGTGCCGAGCAACTAGGCATTGGATTCGACGCGGTCAATTCGAATACTTTTCAGGACCAGACGAATCAGGCGCAATCGTACCGTTACGGTTCCTTGACGCACACGTCGGCCGCCGTCCGCGATCAGGCCATCGCTCACAATATCGACTGTATTCAGCTGGGCAGGGCGCTGGGTTCGAAAGCCCTGACGGTGTGGATCGGCGACGGCACGAATTTCCCGGGACAGCAGCAGTTGGGCGAATCCCTGGACAGATACCTGGACAGTACGCGCACGATTTATGCCGCGCTTCCCGACGACTGGCGCATGTTCATCGAACATAAGCTGTATGAGCCCGCGTTTTATTCCACGGTCGTTTCCGATTGGGGAACCAGCATCCTCGTCGCCAAGGAATTGGGACCCAAGGCCCGTTGTCTGGTCGATTTGGGACATCACGCTCCGAACGTAAACATCGAGCAAATCGTCGCGCGCCTGCATGCCTTCGACAAGCTGGGCGGTTTTCACTTCAATGATTCGAAGTACGGCGACGATGATTTGGATTCAGGGTCGATCAACCCGCACCAACTGTTCTTGGTATTCAATGAGCTGGTCATTGCCGAACAAGATCCGCGCAAGACTTTCGAACCGGCCTACATGATCGATCAATCGCATAACGTCACGGATCCGGCGGAAAGCCTGTTGTCGTCCGCGGAGGCCATTGCGGTGGCTTTTGTCAAGGCATTGATGATCGACCGCGCCGTATTGTCGGACTATCAGCGCGCGAACGATGTATTGATGGCGTTTCGTACGCTGCGAGATGCGTACTGCCTGGACGCGCGCCCGATCGTCGCCATGGCTCGCTATGAAGCGGGGGGCGCCATCGATCCCATCGCGGCGTTTCGGGAAAGTGGCTGGCGGGTCGCCAAGTCGTCGAGCCGCAAAGCGGCGGGGCGGGCTGCGGGCATCGTGTAGCGCCGGCTCGCCGCCTCAGGGCCCGGCAGCCGGCAGCCGCATTCCAAGCTGATCGAACAGGAAGGCGTACACGTCGGCGGACTGATTCACTCGGATGGACAGGGCGCTGCCTATGCCATGCCCCGCATGCGTGTTGATGCTGAGATAAATGGGTTTGCCGGAAGCCGTGGCGGCCTGCAGGCGCGCGATCATTTTGCGCGAGTGCGCGGGGTTGACGCGTCCGTCGGTTGCACCGGTGGCCATGAATATGGCGGGGTATGCGGCGCCGGCTTTCACGTGGTGATAGGGTGAATAGGCGTATAGCGCTTTGAACTGCTGCGGATCCTTCACGGAGCCGTATTCGGTGGTGTTGAACAGGCCGTTCGGATCCAGTTCGACGCGCAGCATGTCGTAGATGCCGACCTGCGAAACCACGGCGTGGAACAGTTCCGGGTGCTGCGTGAACGCGGCGCCCATCAGCAGTCCGCCGTTGCTGCCGCCGATGATGGCCAGATGGTCGGGGCTGGTGTAGCGGCGCGCGATCAAATGCTCCGCGGCGGCGATGAAATCGTCGAAGACGTTTTGCTTGTGGGTGAGCGCTCCCTGCTCATGCCAGCTCTCGCCGAATTCGCCGCCGCCGCGCAGATTCGCGATGACGAAAATTCCGCCGCCGTCGAGCCACAGCCGTGTCCTGGCGCCGAGGAATTCGGGGGTCTCGTTGACGTTGTAGCCGCCGTAGCCGTTCAACAGCACGGGGTTGGAGCCGTTGAGGACGACGCCCTTGCGGCGCACGATGTTCAACGGAATCGAAGTGCCGTCCTTGGAGCGGGCGAATTCGCGCACGACTTCCGTGTCTGCGAAGGAGACGGGACTGGTTTGCGCCAGCTTCGTTTCGGAAGCCCGCGCCGCGGCTTCGTCGTAGCGCGAAAAAAACGGCGGCCGTAGATAGGTCGCAATGGAGTAGAGCAGCGTGCCATCGCTCAGGGGCTCGACTTCATCGACCGTCGCA
>Ga0116129_1001214_pt1 | contig 14562 bp, 10 predicted proteins | sample June2015DPH_17_2_FD_89732 | JGI IMG/M metagenome (GOLD analysis project Ga0116129, IMG submission 89732) | Peatland microbial communities from SPRUCE experiment site at the Marcell Experimental Forest, Minnesota, USA - June2015DPH_17_10 | ecosystem: Environmental > Terrestrial > Soil > Wetlands...
CCCGCCAGGTAGTCCAGCGCAAACTCCGGCTTCCAAATTGCCCAGCCGGGCGCTTCGCCCTTGAGCATCTCACCATCCGACTTACCGAGCATCTGGATCTCACCCAGAGGGTATTCCCAATCGTCGGAGCGAAAATAGAAATCGTTCAATGCGAGAGTCTTCTGGAACACGGTAGGATTCGGGTCCTTGGAAATCGCCATGACGGCGGAGCAGTTGTGACGCATGTAGTGACGGCCGGCCACATCGGAGCTATTCGCCAGGCCGCCGGGATGTCTCTCGTTGGCAGAGCGGAACAGCAGGGCCGCGGAATTAACCGCCCCGCACGACACTACTACGATATCCGCGGAGTACTCTTCGACGGCGCCGTTGCGCGAGACAATTACTTTGGTCACTACGCGTCCGGATGGGCTGGTTTCGAGACGCTCCACATAGGCGCCCGTCAGCAGCTTGACGTTGGAGCGCTGCAGTGCGGGGTCCACGCAGATCACCTGAGCGTCCGCTTTGCCGTTGACCAGGCAAGGGAATCCATCAAACGCGGCACATCGCACACAGGCGCTGTTGTGAAGAGCCTTTCCCTCGACTTCGTCCAGCAGGATGCCTAGCGGCAATGGGAACGGGTGATGGCCAAGCCGACGGAAATCGTCGAACAACTGATGAATGCGCGGCGAGTGGCTCACCGGCGGATAACTATAAGGCGCGCTGGCCGGGCCCTCCGTAGGATCTGTCCCCCGCTGCCCATGAACGTGATAAAGCTGCTCCGCTTTTGTGTAGTAGGGCTCAAAGTCAGCATAACTCAGCGGCCATGCGGGCGAGATGCCGCCGTGATGTATGACTTCTCCGAAGTCCTCCTTACGGAACCGTAGTAAGGCGGCGCCATAAACCTTCGTGTTGCCGCCGACGTAATATTGAATGCCGGGTTGAAATGCTTTGCCATCCTTGTCATACCAAGTCTCTTTGGCCCTGTACTTCGATTCGACAAAGACAGCCTTAGACTCCCAGTTGTCTTTCTCGCGCGGCAGATAGTCTCCACGTTCGAGGAGCAGAAGCCGTTTTCCCGATGGCGCCAAATGGTAGGCAAGTGTTCCCCCGCCAGCTCCGGTTCCTATGATGATGACATCGTAATGATTGTCTGTAGTCATACTCTTTCTATCCGAATACCGGCGCTAACGATATGGATACCAGACCCAGGACAAATAGGGCGAACATCAGCGCGAGTAATCGCCTGACTCCAATGCCGGCGCCGTGAAACTCTCTCCACACAAATACTCCCCAGACTGCGGAGATCATGGTATTTCCCTCGCCAAGCGAGAACGATGTTGCGGGCCCCACCATGGGTGTATAAGCCGCAACAAAACTGCAGACGGTCCCGGTTCCCCAGATGAGACCGCCCAAGACTCCCCAGACATGAACCGCGAGTCCGCCCTGGAAATAGTCTTTGACGGAAAGCCGCGACCCGCTCACCGGCCACCGCATGAAAGCATAGTTTAGAGGGAAGTTGGACGCCAGTGCGCCAAGCGCAAATACGAAGTACACGGTATACGGCCCGAGATGGTTCTCTCCCGTCAAGGCTTTCGCGACGAAAGGATAAAAGAGCCCGATGACCACGCCGCACAGGAGACTCAGGATAATCCCTTTCGCCTCAGCCTTAGCGCCTTTCGACAGTCCACGATAGGCCATTGCATTAGCGGCGATGGCGGCGGACACCAGCAGAATACCGCCAAAGAGGAGCACCGGATTGCCCTTCGGCGAGATGGCGTAATCGAGAACCGCGCCGATGACCAGTGCGAGGCCTGCGCCCAAGGGAAACGCGACCGCCATACCGGCGACCGAAATAGCGGCTACGAGGAGCAGGTTTCCGAGATTGAAAATCATGCCGCCGGCGAACGCTTCCACCAGGGAGCGAGTACTGGCACTGCCCAGATTGTGAAAGAAACTTACCGGAGCCGCCGGATTGGTCCGGCCCATTGTAAGACCGAACAAGAGGGCGCACGCCAGAATGCCCCACATGTAGTCCCAGTAGAATAACTCGAATCGCCACGCTTTATCGATCTTCTGCATGTTAGCCCAACTGCCCCAGCACAGCATGCTTGTGAGCATCATCACGAGAGCGACCGGGTAAGTGTGTGGAGTGTACATTAGTCAGGCGACTGACACCAGTCAGGGGACCGATACGAGAAAGTCGCAGCCTTCCCATGACTCGCTTGCCGTCCAGAAGAAAGTAAAACGGATTGTCCGCTGCGGCGCAAGAATCGGAATGTCGACAAAAGCGACTTCCAGCGCGTTGGTGGAAGAGAGAGTGTCCTTCACAGTATGCCATTCGTCGTCCGACCAGTGCAGACGGAAGGAAGCCTGCGCTTGAATGCGAAACACATAACCGGGCTTTACGCTCCGCACTTGGCGGGTAAACTTCCAGACTTCGAATAGTCGACGATTCGCGCGCTCGCCGAGATACCGTTTCGCAACGTCGTCAATCAGATCGGACACCTTGCCATCGTGGACAGACCGAAGAAGCTTGATGTACTCTCCGTGAGCCCACATAAGCGGCATGGCCGAGCCGGTGGGCTTTCCGCAGTACATATAGGCTTGGGGCTGATCCGGACCATCCCACGCCTGCTCAGGCAAGAGGCCGGTGGCCGACGCCAGGCTTTCCATAGCCCGAACGAACGGCTTGACGTCGTGCCCGGCGGCCAGCTCGTAGTGACCTCGTTCGCCTGTAAGCAGCGGCCACGCGCGCCCGCGGCCCCAGCCGACAAAGGGGCCGCCATCGTCGCGTTGTCCGTATCCATCGTGGTTATAACGGCGCCAGCAAGGGCCGAATGGAGTGTCGACTTTCAACACGGCGTCCACGACCTTGAGGGAATCCACAATGATTGGATCATCGGCCTTGCGGACTCCATGACGCACCAGTTCCAGAAAACCTGCGTCCACCACTTCCTTGGCAGGAAAGACACTGCGTGCGCCGGGCGCGCGGTTCGCAATAGCGATGTCTCCCCGATTCGGGTCTTCTTCGGGGCTATGATTATCCACGCGCTCCGGAAGGATCCGCAAGTAATGCCGAGTCACTCCTGGAAGCAGCGTCCCTTCGGTTGTGACAGTCCAGCTCTCGATGTGGCATTCCAGGAAATCGGCGTATTCCTCGAGGTATGCCGCTGTCGCCTCATCGCCTCGTCCGCGAGCAAAGCACGCAGCGCAGATTAGAGCGGCAATGTTGGACGCCAGCGTAGACGGGGAATATCCGCTGTTCTCCTCCCAGCGCTCCTGCGGAGTCATCGGCCCATGGCGGACCAGGTAAGCTGCCGCCCGCAAAACCATCGGGTATGGGTCAAAGTCTTGGAGAGCGCTTTCCCGTTGGAGCCGCCAGGCAAGCAGAATGGGAAAAGCGACTTCATCCAGTTGGATTCCACGCCAGTAGGGCCTGCCGTCGACCCAGAAGTTCTGGGCGAAACCACCATTGTCTTGCTGAGAGACATTGAGATAGATCAACGCCCTTAAGGGAGTGATGCGATCTCCGGCGGCCAGCATGGCATTCGCGCTGTTGACCATGTCTCGGGTCCATACCAGGTGGTAACCACCCTGGTCTTCATCGCCCACCGCTTCACCCCAAGGAATGGAGAGTGAGGCGATAAAGGCGCCTGGATACAACTTGTCTTCATGAGCGTGGAGTAAGTTGAAGCTGGTGCGGTATAAGTCGCCTTCGTCGCCCGAGGCCTGCTCCAGCGGCAGGATGCCGGCGCTCGATCGCGCCCACTGCGCCGCATAGCGTTTGCAATGCTCCTCGAAAGGAGTGCTGAGCGATTGAAAGAGCGTCGAGACGGCGTGGTGTTGGCTTCTGCCTAACGCCAATCCCAAGGTGAATTCACGGGCGCCGGCTAAGTCCAATTCTCCGGTGAGCGCAATGTTGCCGTCGGGCGCCTGATCGAACTCCCAGTCCATTTGAAAATTGCCGTCGAGGTCGGTCCACCCGTCGCTGCTGCCAACATAACCACACGAAACATGGGAAAACGGAACTGTGGCCGCCAGCGCCAGCCATGTTCCGTTTCGCTCGGCAAGCAGGACTGTACGGCCCGCCACCCGCGCCACATAGCCGTTGTTGCCCCAGCCTGCTACCTCAAGATGAGGTGCGCAGAGGGCGTAAAGCCGGAGCTGGGAGACGAACGATTCGTCGCCAGTCAGCTTAGTGTGCTGAAGAATACAGGCCAGGTGCGGGTCGGCGATGATCTCTTTGACAATCGCATAATGTCCGGCAGGGTCCGAATTCGTGTAGCGGTATCCCAGACAGTGATCCGGCAGGTGTTCCACTTTGGAATCGAGATTACGCTTCTCCTCGTGGAAAAAGCTCTTACCGTCGGTGATGAGATACTGAAGGTCGCGGAGCTGGGGCCGGTCCACCGCCGGATAATACACTTCGGTGACAATGCCGTTCCAAACGGTAAACCAGATCCGGCTGGAAGCTGCGTAAGCGGTTCCAACCCCATCCTTCCCTCCATGCGTCCATCTGGGCTCGATGCCCGGCCATCCAAATGCCTGTGTCTGATTTTTCTCGTTAGTGAGTTTCATTTCCCGATAGGATTGCCTTGATCTACTTGCCGGCCGAGCCTGCGGCGAATAATGCGAGAACACGAACGGGGTGAACCTGGACGGTCGCGACATACCGCCAAGGGTCGCGACTGCGCCGTGTCTATTGGACGGACACAAGAATCGTAATGAGTACGACACCCACTAAGAGCTTTGTACTCAAGACGGCTGAAGCTTGCCTGGAGGGCGCGTCGGGCCACGCGATGACAACCGCGCGACGACAACCACGCGACGACAGACTACCGCTTTTTGTCGTGCGCCTGGAGTTCTGCTTCCGCTTGCAGCCAGTCATCCAATTCAGATCCGTCCCGTCCGTTTCGTTGCAGGTAGATCTGGTGAGCGCGCTGCCGAATCTGCTCTTCGAGGGGCAGCGCTTCGGGTTCATCCTTCTTGGGTATTGCTATCGCTCTTGCAGCCATAGTATAAGATTTCCTCGCTTTAACATCGTATAGAGAAAATAGTCCAGAGCGGAACACGTCTCGCCATCGGCAGTGTGCGAATCCACGCACACAAGGCCGCACGGCGTTAGGGGGCAAACATCGCCGGGGATAACGCCGCCGGGAACTTTCTGGCGCGGATAGTTTCTAACCAATATGCGCGCACTGGAATCCTTGGCCCAGGACCTTCGCTACGGGACCCGAACCTTCCTCCGCCGCCCCGGCTTCAGCCTGGCGGCAATTGGCTCGCTGGCGCTCGGCATCGGCGTGACGACCGCCCTTTTCACTGTGCTGAACGCCGTCGCCTTGCGCCCGTTGCCCTACGCGGACGCAGATCGCCTGCTCTGGATGACGCAAGTGGTGCGCGCCAACAGCACCGACGAAGTCACCATTACTCCTCACTTTCTCGAATGGCGCAACCAGAACCGATCGTTCACCGCTCTCGCCGGCTTCAACTATGCCACGCGCAATCTCACCGGGATCGATGAGCCCATGGAAGCGCGGACCGCGCGCGTATCCGCAACCCTGCTGCCGCTGCTGGGCGTTCGCCCCGCGCTGGGACGCAATTTTACCCAGGATGAGGATTATAAAGACCGCGACCAGGTCGCCATCCTGACCAACGAGATGTGGCGGCAGCATTTCGGAGCAGACCCGAACATCGCCGGCCGCTCGATCACTCTCGATGGCCGTCAATACGCTGTGGTGGGCGTGCTGCCGCGCGACTTCCTGTTTCCCGGACCCGATCCGGTCCAGGCGCTAACTCCCCTGGCCAAAGACGAAGCCGCGGAGTTGCAGCACAAGCAAACATCCATCATCTTCAACGTGATTGGCCGCCTCAAGCCGGGAGTCACGGCGCGACAGGCGCTGGCGGAACTGACGGTAATTCAAGAGCGCCTTGAGGTTCTGCCGTTCCATCCCGCCATCAGCATCAGGATGGAGCCGCTGCGCGAACATCTCTTCGGCAGCGCCAAGACCGCGAGCCTGCTACTGCTGGCCGCCGCGGCATTTCTGCTGCTGATCGCCAGCGCCAACGTGAGCAACCTGCTGCTGGCCCGGTTGATGCAGCGCGACCGCGAGCTCGCCGTTCGCAGCGCGTTGGGCGGATCGCGCGCGCGCCTGGTTTCGCAGCTACTGGCAGAGAGCGCGCTGCTCGGCATGGTGGCGTGCGCGGCGGGCGTCGCGCTGGGGTATTGGCTGCGGATTCCACTGCTCGCGTTGAGCCTGTATCGCCTGGCCGGTCTCGACCAACTGCCGTTCGACGCGCGCGTGATCGGCTTCGGAGTGGCGATCGGTATGCTCACTACCTTGATCTTCGGACTTGCGCCCGCGCTGCGCGTTACCGAATCGCGCCTGGCTGAGGCGATCAAGAGCGGGGCCGCATCGATTACCAGCGGACGCGGCGCATTGCGCGCGCTCTCGATGGTGGCCGCGTGCGAAATCGCCACGGTGCTGATTCTTTCCACCTGCGCCGGGCTGATGCTGCAAAGCTTTTGGAAACTGCGCTACGCCAATCTGGGTTTTGAGCCGGGACATCTGGTGACAGCATCCATCAATCTCTCCGCTTCGCACTACCGCCAACCGGCGGAGCAACTCGCGTTCATCGGGCAACTGATGGAGCGCGCGCAGGCCATTCCCGGGGTGCAATCGGTCGCGGTGACTCAGGCGAGCGAACTGCCGCCGGGCGACTGGCACGCCACCAATCTCTTCGAGATCGAAGGGCGCGCGCAAGCTCCACAAGGGCAGCGGCCCTTCGCGCGCTATCCGTCCGTGAGTGCCGCTTATTTCCGCATCATGCGCATTCCGCTGCTTCGGGGCAGGCTATTCGATAATTCCGACAATGAGAACGCAGCGCCTGTTGCGGTGGTGAATCAAGCGCTGGTGAGCCGTTACTTCTCTCGCGAGAATCCGATTGGCCGGCGCATCCGCACGGGGGGACCCGACACGCCCTGGCGCACAATCGTCGGCATCGCAGGCGATGTGAAGACATCCGGACTGGCCGCCGCGCCCGAACCCACGGCCTACTTTCCCTACCGCCAGACCGGGCTTGGCTCTGTGGGCCTGGTGCTGCAATCGGCGCTCGATAGCGGCGTCATTGCTGGCGAGCTGCGCAAGCAAGTCGCGGCCATCGACGCCAGCCTGCCGGTGGCTTCCATTCAAACTATGGACCAGCGCCTCACCGAATCGGTCTCGAAGCCGCGCTTCACGGCGGCGCTGCTGGCGGCGTTCGCGGCGCTGGCGCTGGTCCTGGGGGTTGCCGGAATTTACGGCGTGATGGGCTGCCGCGTCCGCTGGCAATTCCGCGAGCTGGCCGTGCGGCAAGCGCTGGGCGCGCAACCCGGCGACATTGTGCGCCACGTTCTGTGGCAAGGCGCCGCCATCATCGCGCCGGGATTCTGTGTGGGTCTGGCGGGGTCGCTCGCGGCCACGCGATGGATGCGCAGCATGCTGTACGAGGTTTCGCCGGCCGACCCGGCCACTTTTGCGGGCGTTTCCGCGGCGCTGGTCGCGGTGGCGCTGCTGGCATGCTGGATACCGGCGGCGCGCGCGGCGCGTATGGATCCGCTGGCGGCGCTGCGCCAGGATTGAGCTTCATTACGACAGCCGCCGAAATCCGTCGCGGCCGGCCGCTTGATGCTTGCACTCGATCCTTGCTTATTGAAACAACCTTCGCAAGCTCGTCTATGCTAAGCGAAAGTCAGGCTCACGGCGCGATGGCGGGCGATATCCCGCAAGATTGCTCGCAAGGTTCCGACGGGCATCGCCCGCTTACGCGGAACAGTCGCATGATGCTCGCCCGCTTCGAGAGAGGTAAGCCTCAGGTGGCTCCCGGTCTGCCGGGTTTGGCGGTAGCCAATTCGCGCCAGCGCTTTCGCACGGTAGAGAAATATGTCGCGATCCATCACTGTCCCCACGTAACCTTTTCCTGGATGGCCAGTATAACTATAGGTGAGCATCAACCTTCCAGCCGACCTCAAATACGCCCTCCGCGAACTCCGCAAACGCCCCGGCTTCGCCCTCACCGCCATTCTCTCCCTCGCCCTCGGTATCGGAGCTACCAGCGCCGTCTTCAGCGTCATCTATGCCGTCCTCATCGACCCCTTCCCCTACCGCGACGCTGACCGCATAATGACCCTCCGCACCATCGACAAAACCGGCAAAGAGCGCGGGCGCGGTCTCAATGGCGCTCAGATCTTCCAACTCCGACACGCAAAAGCGCTGGAAAATATCGTCGCCATGGATGAGTGGAACCTCACCACCACGGACAGCGAGATCCCCGAAGACGTCCCCACTTCTTTCCTCTCGAGCGACGCCGCGACTCAGTTCGGCGTCACGCCCCTCCTCGGCCGATGGTTCGTCAAATCCGACGCCCCCGATGGCCAGGATCCCCAACCCGTCGTCGTCTTGGGTTATCAGTTCTGGCAGCGCTATTACGGTGGCGAACGCAACGTCGTCGGACGCACCCTGCAACTAGTCCACAAGAACTACCAGATCGTCGGAGTCATGCCGCCGCGGTTCCGCTGGTACGACTGCGACATCTACGTCCCGCAGAAGCTCACCGCCAATCCGAATATCTACTTCGACATCTCGCTGAAACTCCGCCCCGGCGTCACCATTGCCCAGGCCAACGCCGAACTCCAGCCATACCTCGAACAATTCGCGAAGCAATACGGCAACTATCCGCAGGGCTTTCGCGTCAGCCTGCGGAGCATCACGGAGACCTTCGCCAAACCATTCGGCCCTGTCCTCTATCTCCTTCTCGGAGCCGTCAGTCTACTCCTCGTCATAGGCTGCGCAAACGTCTCCATCCTCCTTCTCGCGCGCGGCACGCAGCGCCAGCACGAAATCGCGGTCCGCGCCGCCGTTGGAGCCAATCGCTCGCGCATCGTCACCCAGTTGCTCACCGAATCGCTCATGATCGCGCTCACCGGAGCCGCTCTCGGTGTGGCCATTGCATGGAAAGGCCTTGCATTGATCGCTGCCGCCCTCCCGCAGAACTCGTTCCCCGCGGAATCAGCCATCCGGATGAATCTGCCAGTCCTCCTGTTCAGCACCGCCCTGGCCTTCGTCACGGCCCTGATCTTCGGACTGTCGCCCGCCCTTCAACTCTCCCGCCCCGATATCGCGGCTCTGATGCAGAGCAGTCTTCGCCGCGTTGTCGGAGCCGTCCACGGCAGACGCACCCACAACATCCTCATCGCCTCGCAGGTCGCCCTCACCGTTCTTCTTCTCACCTCCGCGGGAGCCGCCGGCAGAGGCTTCCTCCGCATGCTCAACGCCAACCTTGGCTACGATCCCCGAAACACCATGTCCGTCCCCATCCCGGTCCACCAAAACGCCCACCTCGCCTGGGCCGACCGCGCGCAATACTTCGAGCGACTCCGTGCCGCGGTGGCCGCGCTTCCTCAGGTCGAAGTCGCCGGCATATCCACCAATGCCACGCCCCCCTCCAACGGCAATACACCCAAAGCCGAGATTATGGGCAGCCAAACTCGCGATGAGCCGGACATTCGCCTTAATTTCATCAGCCCCGAATATTTCTCCGTCCTGCGCATCCCGCTGCTCACAGGCCGCCTTTGGAACCATGCCGAAACAATGCGCGGAGCTGCCGTCGCCGTCGTCAATCAGGCCATGGCGCGCCGCTACTGGCCCAACGGAGATGTTATCGGCCAGGCAGTCCGTTTCCCCGATATGAAGGATTCGCCGCCCTATGGCCCTGCCGCGCCCGGGAGCGATGGCTGGATCAGAATTATCGGCGTCGTGGCGGACGCGCGAGACGACGGTCTTCGCAATCCCGTCAAACCCGGCGTCTACGTCCCTTATTCGATCGCCATGCGCATGAACACCCAGATTCTCGTCCGCGCGCATGTCGAGCCGCTCACCCTTCTGCGGGAAGTGCGCACGGCGCTCCTCCAGGTTGATTCCGAACAGCAGGTTATGAAAACCCGCGACCTTAGCGAGTGGATCTCCACTCAACCGGAATTCGCCCAGCAGCGTCTGGTCGCATCTTTGTTCGGAATCTTCTCGACCCTCGCGCTGATTCTCGCCTCCGTCGGACTCTACAGCGTCGTGTCCTACGGAGTCGCGAACCGGACCAACGAATTCGGAGTCCGTCTGGCTCTCGGCGCGCGACGCATGGATGTCCTCCTTATCGTCTTCGCCGCGACGTATGCCAACGTAGGCGCGGGCATCGCCGCCGGACTCGTCCTCAGTTTCCTTCTCGACAAAATCGAAGCCCACTGGATCGTCGAAAGCGCCCGCGATCCCCTGCTCCTCGCGGGAGCCAGTGCGCTCCTGATCGCCGCGGCCTCGCTCGCCTGCTTCATTCCAGCCCGCCGTGCGGCCTCAACCGACCCGATGGTTGCTCTCCGCTACGAATAGCGTGGCGGACGCGTACCTTGACTAACTCACAATACGCTCTAAGCTTCTGGCGGCGTGCTACAGACGGGTGGGCCGCAAAGTCAGGTTGCCGCGGATGCGCTTGCTCAGCGCTCACTCCCTCGCAAGAAAAGCCGCCGGCGCCACCGATACACCCAGAACAACAAAGCCGACCTCGGAGTTAGCCATTCCGAAGACCTCTTTAACCAGCTCGCTGCAAGTGCGTAGACATGAAGCCGGCGCCGGATATGAGCAACTGACGCTTTCCCTTCGCAATTCTCAGGGGATACAGAAGCACGAGCGTCGCGGGATCCACGTCATGATTTTCCAGTTTCACAACGATCTCAAGAGGCGCACCTGCCTCGATCCGAATTGGCGAGTGTTCATTTTGTATCTCGTAAGACACTCCCTTTGAGTCCAATCCCAGCACGCTGCCTTTACCGCCTACGCCTACGGGCTGCCGCTCCAGCGGCTTCAGGATCCCGCAGAATCCAGCAGAAAGAAGGAATTTGCGTATTCCGGCTCCTGGGGTTTTGGAGCATCCTGGGCGGCCGCGGTAACCGCGAGCGCAAGCACCGCCGCGGCGCCGGCCGTGACCATCCAGATTCTGCTTATTGCGTGTGACCAGCAGTTGATTGTTGTCTTCATAAATCTCCTTAAATCTTCGATTTCGGAAGCGCGCTGCTAAGGAAGGATATGGCAGCGCTGGCAGCGCCGGACGCCTTGCAGACCACGCCGCCAATTGGTAAAATCGTCCCAATTTCTCGTGCCTGCTCCAGACATTAGTTCGCGGCTATCGATCGCGGTCGCGGACCGTGTACTCATAACTGCGCAAATCAGAGGGAAAAGCCGTCATGCCGAATCAAGCTGAGGAAAATGTTCTGCATCTCCAGGAACGGCGTGTGCTGGACGATGTCTTCAGCCTTATCTATGAGGAATTGCGACGACTTGCATCGTTCGTCCGGCGATGCGATGGCAGCCTCACTCTCAACTCCACCGCACTGGTCCATGAGGCTTGGCTCAAGCTGAAAGACTCGCCACATCTGGCCGCTACATCGGTTCCGCATTTCAAGGCGATAGCCGCCAAGGCGATGCGCCATGTCCTGGTGGATGCCGCCAGACGGAGGAACGCCCGGAAGAGAAGCGCCGGAGAAGTGGTCTCAATTACGCCCGGGGGTTCAACCGCGGCGGGGATAGCTTCCTGCGACGTGGAACTGCTGGCCCTGGACACGGCGCTCGGAAAGCTCGGCGGACTGAATGCGCGGCAAGCGCAAGTGGTCGAATACAGGTTCTTCGGAGGATTGAGCGTCTCCGAAACGGCGGCCCTGCTGCACGTTTCCGAATCGGTAGTAGAGCGCGATTGGCGGGCCGCGAAGGCGTGGCTTGTGAGCGCGATTCGCCCTGACAAGGAGTGACTCCACATGGACAGTGCGCGCTGGGACCAGATCCAATCCGTATTTCACGAAGTTGTAACGCGCCCGGAGTGTGACCGGCTGTCCATACTTGAATCCGCCTGCGGAGCCGACGGACGGCTGATGGCTGACGTACTGGCCATGCTTGAGGCGGACAGGAACGCGGCGTCTTTGCTGGATCGCGGTCTGCCCGAAATGGCGTATCAGTTGGTCGGTGCGCCGTTCGATCCCACACCCTCGCGAGAGTTTGGTCCTTACCGGCTCAAGCGGATTCTGGGTGAGGGCGGAATGGGGGTTGTCTGGCTCGCCGAACGCATGGATGCCGGCAATCTGGTAGCGATCAAGTTTCTTCCCCACGCGGAGCTATCGCCAGCCCGCCGGGCGCGCTTTGCCCAAGAAATCAGAACTCTGGCGAAGCTCAAACACGCGTACATTGCGCGACTCTACGACGCGGGCGCCCTCAGCGATGGAACGCCCTGGTTTGTGATGGAGTATGTGGAAGGCGCAGGCTTTACCGAGTACTGCCGGCAGCGTCCGCGCTCCGTCGAAGAGCGGCTGCGCCTCTTTCGTTCAGTATGCGAGGCGGTGCAATACTTACATGGACAAGGAATCATTCATCGCGATCTGAAACCCTCCAACATTATGGTGGAAGGGGACGGAACGCCGAGGCTGCTGGACTTCGGTATCGCCAGGGAATTGGAGCATCCAGATGAATCCGGGGAGGAGACAAGGCCGGGTCTGCGGTTCATGTCTCGGGACTACGCCGCGCCCGAGTGGGCTAGCGAGGGAATTGTCGGAACTTACACCGATGTGTACTCTCTCGGCGTAATCCTCTATGAGATGTTGACTGGCAGGCTGCCGTTCGAGAGATCGAAGCATTTGCCGGATGGGCCCGAGAAAAGCATACCCCGGAGTAATCCCGAAAAGCCTTCGGTGGCGGCCAGGCGGCTGGGTACGGGTATCTCCCGTGCGGCATGGAGCGAGCTGGATGTTCTGTGCGTCAAGGCAACCCACCAGGACGCAACGCAGCGGTACCGGTCGGTTGAGGCGCTGATTCGGGATATCGATCACTATAGGAAAGGCGAGCCTCTGGAGGCAAAACCGGACACTCGACGTTACCGAATAAGCAAATTCGTCAGCCGGAATCGAGGCGCCGTTCTTGCGGCTTCTCTGGCATTTGCGCTTGTCGCCGGCATGATGGTTCTTTTCACCTTGCGTCTGGCGAAAGAGCGAAATACTGCATTGGCTGAGGCCGCCCGCACGGAGCGTATTCAGCGCTTCATGTTAAATCTGTTTACGGGAGACGACAAGCAGGCTGGTCCGGCCGGCGATTTGCGTGTGGTAACCCTTATCGACCGCGGTGTTCCGGAGGCGCAGAGCCTGAGCGGGGAACCACAGGTGCAGGCGGAGTTGTATCGGACTCTCGGGACGATGTATCAGAAACTCGGTAAGCTGGATCGGGCGGACGCGCTACTCAAGTCGTCACTCAAGGAGCGGGAGTCGCTGCCAAAACCGGATTACTCCGCGGTGGCGGATAGCCTGATAACTCTAGGCTTGCTGCGGTCCGACCAGGGTCAGTCGAATGAAGCCGGGCGGATGGTGCGCGAAGCTCTGACTATCGTCAACACTCATGAGCCGCGTAACAAGCCGCTGCTTGCGAAGGCGAACTTCGCGCTGGGCGAAGTGCTGGTGGAAAGCGGCAAGTATGGGGAGGCAGTCGAAATCCTCAACCAGGTGGTTTCATTTCAATCGGCGGAAGGCGCTGCGTCACCGGAGCTTGCGAAGACTCTCAGCGCGCTGGCCGACGCGCATGTCTACCTGGGGCACTACGGCATCTCCGACTCTTTAGATCGACGCGCGCTGGCAATCGACCGCCAGGTCTACGGCGATGGCCGTCCACAGGTGAGTGACGATCTAGGTAACCTGGCGCAGATCCAGGAGATGTGGGGCCACTACGCGGAAGCTGAGCGATACGAACGGCAGGCGCTCGGGATTGCCGAAGCCTGGTACGGCAAAGATCATCCCGACACGGCAAGGAAGATGACGACCCTTGCACAGACGCTGATCTATGAGGGGCAGTATCGGGAGGCGGACGACTTGCTGAAACAGGCTCTAGCCATACAGCAGAGAGTATACGGAGACATGCATCCCCACGTCGCCTATGTTCTGAACCTGCTGGGAAGCGTAGCGAACCATCGAAAGGATTTTAGGGCCGCGGAAACCGACGACCAGCGTGTAGCTGACATTTATCGTTCCGCTTACGGCGACAACGACTACCGGGTCGCCGTGGCGATGGGGAATCTTGCCAGCGTGTACTTCGCGGAGAAGCGCTACGCTCCGGCTGAACGGATTTTCAGGGATGTGGTGCAAGGGTTCACCAGAAGCCTGTCGGCCGACAACATTAATACAGGGATGGCCGAGATCAAGCTCGGCAGGACGCTGCTTACGGAGCGGCGCTACCGGGAAGCGGAGGAGCAGACTCGGACGGGCTACGAAGTCCTGCTGAAACAGACCAGCCCCTCGTCAGGTTTCATTCAAGGCGCCCGTCACGACCTGGCCGCCATCTACGAGGCGCTCAAGCAGCCCGGGGAGGCGCAGAAGTTCAAGGGGGACCTGGCAAGCGGTTCGACGCCGCCCTCGCAGCCGCCTCGATAGTGCCGCCAGGACGCAGGGCGGGGTGGCGAACTGCCCGTTACCAGGGCGATTGGATCAGGATCTCGAAGCGGCACGGGCGTGCCTCCCGGATGGAACCAATCCGTACA
>Ga0116129_1001215_pt1 | contig 14529 bp, 11 predicted proteins | sample June2015DPH_17_2_FD_89732 | JGI IMG/M metagenome (GOLD analysis project Ga0116129, IMG submission 89732) | Peatland microbial communities from SPRUCE experiment site at the Marcell Experimental Forest, Minnesota, USA - June2015DPH_17_10 | ecosystem: Environmental > Terrestrial > Soil > Wetlands...
ACACCATCTAATCCAACGACACCACTCGAACCGACCGCACCTTTGGCGCTATCCAGTCCGACAACACCGTCTAAGCCAACGACACCGTTCGAACGGACCGCACCCTTGGTGGCGCTGTCCAGTCCGACAACACCGTCCAGTCCAACGACACCGCTCGAACCGACCGCTCCTTTGGCGCTATCTAGCCCGACAACGCCATCTAATCCAACGACACCACTCGAACGGACCACACCTTTGTTGGCGCTATCCAGTCCGACAACGCCGTCCAACCCGACGGCACCGCGCGTTGAGGTCAGAGCGTTCGTTCCAACAATGCCATTAGTCGGCGCCGCGGCCGTGCCAGCGTTGACGTAAATTTTGCCATCCGAAATGCGCACGCCCGTGGACACTTCCTGTTGGCCCTCTACTTTAAGTGGGCTCACTACCTGAAGTTGGCTCACTACCTTAACTTGAGCGGCTTGCTGATTCAGCGCTCCCACCGGGCCGCGAGTTAGAGCCGGCGATCGCGGAGCCGCGCCGCTCGTAAAAGCCACCGCGCACAGCATCCCTGACGAAACAAAGGCCGTTATCCTGGCAAATTCAGCGCGCAACATCCGTTCCTTCTCCTTGCATAGATTTAAGGTATTCGCCGCGATCGGCGTCATTTTCAATGTAGTGGTACAGGCCGACCCCGGTTTTAATCGGGCCTTGATGCTCTTTACTCGAATGCGTGGCAAACCATGTATCCACTTCGCCGATGAACTTCTCGCCGGTCTGACGAATGAATAAATTGAATTTCTTTAGGTCTTGCTCAGACAATCCGAAATCAGCAAATATCACCCGCTGCAGAAGGCCGGTTCCTCGCACTGTTCGCTTGAGGTTCACGGCGGTGGTTTCAACTACGTTGTGAACCATCTCTGCGAAATGCTGGATGCTTTCGGGACTTAGGCGCTCCGCAATGTATGCGCGGTCAATACAGCGAACGATCCCACTTCCCATTTTTTCGACAGCACCCGATTTCACCAGGGCGTCAAGAATTATCTCTGCGGATACTCCGGGGCCCGCATATTTGTGGACCAATGACTCGAAGCTTCTGGTTTCAACTCCCCGGTGAGAAACCTCCGGAACGATGGGAATATCTAGCACTAGGCCATATGGCCCCAAATAAAGGACGTCGGAGTGCCATCCGGCCAATACGTCAGAAGCCGCCCGCGAATAATTCGGCACTGCAAAGCTAGTAGCTTCGACACCGACAGCACCGCGGACTTGTTGCGCAGTCATCCCAGTCATCAACCCGACCTCGTCTTCTGAGGGCTCCCGTTTTCCGTCGGCCGCTAGCTCAGTCCGCGCGCTATGCACCAATGCGCTCTGAAGCGCGGCGGATAAATCGTCAAATCCAATCCCGTTCCTTATGGCAATGCGACACAGCGGGCGAAAGATGTGCCGAATCGCCGCCAGCAGATTGCCTTTAACAGATTGCTCCACCGGGCGACATAATACAACTATTTATGTGAGTCATTTCACGTTATGCATGACTGATCCCTGGTGTTTTGCATATATATAACACCAACTCAGTATCTGCTACGCCTCTGGTACGAAGGGGTTGGTTAGACTGAAAAGCGTCGACCACTTCCCGAAGGTGTTTGAGATGGCCTCATCGGTTCGTTGCACCTTCGGGTTGGTGGTTTTCTTTTTCGTTCAAGGCTGTGGCGACCACGCCACGCCGACCGCGCAAACGGATGTGGTGCTACGACGGGGCCTGAGTGGCGAACCTGCATCGCTGGATCCATCGGCCGCCACCGATAACTTTTCCGTTCAAGTCATCCAGGATCTATATGAAGGCCTTGTTCGCGAAGGACCGAATGGAGAAATTATTCCCGGGGTGGCTTCTTCTTGGGCCGTCGACAACAGCGGAACCAGGTATACGTTTCAGCTTCGACCGAGCGCTCGCTGGTCGAATGGCCAATCTGTTCGGGCGAAGGACTTCGTGGCTGCGTGGCAGCGTGTTGTGGACCCAAAATCAGGTTCGCCAGTTTCGAACGATCTACGTCTGATTTCTGGTGCGCCAGCAATTATCTCCGGCAAGTCCTCACCGACTTCTCTCGGGGTAGTCGCAACGAATGACAACGAATTGGTGGTCGAATTAGAACGGCCGGCGCCTTACTTCCCGCAACTGCTCACGCACTCATCCACATTCCCAGTGTTTTCCGATGCGGCCGCAAGGAGCCATGATGCAAGTACTTGGGTCTCGAACGGTGCCTACGTTCTCTCCGAATGGCGTCCCGGAACGAGGTTAGACCTCGTCAGGAATGAAAACTACTGGGACCACGCCGACGTTCACATACCAAAGGTCCAGTATCAAATAGCGACAGATCAATATGCACAATTCGCCGCATATCGAGCTGGACAGCTGGACCTTACGGATACAATTCCGGCAAACGCATTACCTGCGCTGCGCACCGAGCATCCAAACGAGGTAGTCATCGCGCCTTACTCCGCCGTCGCTTATTACGGGCTCAACATGACGGCACCGCCGTTTGCGAACAACTTAAAGCTTCGCCAAGCCCTGACGATGTCTATTGACAGACGGCGCCTTGTCAGCGCGCTAGCGGTCGGTCAAGTGCCAGCTTTCGCCTTCGTGCCACCGGGCATTTGGAACTACAGCCCTGTCCCTTGGGAATGGAACGACTTACCCGATCCGGAACGCATTGCGGAGGCGAAGCGACTTTATAAGGAAGCTGGATACTCGGCCGGCGAACCGCTGCACCTGCGCCTGCTTCTAAATTCCAGCCCAGCGATAAAGCAAACGGCAACGCTCGTTGCAGCCATGTGGAAGGAGGAATTGGGAATAGAGACAATTCTAACCGACGAGGAATTCAGGGTCTTCTTACAGTCTCGAAGCGACAAGAAACGGTGGGATGTGCTTCGACTGGCATGGAACGCTGACTACGACGATGCGAGCAATTTCCTGGATATTTTTCGATCCCATTCCGTGAACAACGACACCGGCTATGCAAGCAAGTCTTTCGACGCAGCGCTCGACAAGGCTGACGGTACGGCAGATCCCGATGCCCGTCGGAATTTGTTGGAGAACGCAGAAAAAATCATGCTGGCTGACTATCCGGCAATTCCGCTCTATTTCTTTGTATCGAGGCACCTGGTTAAGCCCTACGTGATTGGGCTCGAGCCGAATCCGTTTGACAGAATTCGGTCACAGTCTCTGACAATCGCTCCTCACTGAGGATGCTGCCCTCATACGATTGAGCCCACTGCCAATCGAAGCGAAATTTATGTATTAATAGCAAGCCCGATTTTTATATGGATTTGACTCGGGCGCACCTAGTGCCACCGCCAATGTAAGGAAACACTCTGCCATGCGAAAGCAACAGAAAAGGCGCCCCCCGCGACCTCCTCGAACCGACAAGAGCAGTAAGCCGGCGCCAAAGGAAGTCTCCGTTGATGATGTCATTAAGCAGCTTCTCGATCTATTCGATCATCTTGGCGTCGACGCCGGGCGACTCGCAGATCGAGTAACTGATCTTAAGTCCGAGACGATGGCGTCCAGACGACTCTATCCTCACATCGCGGCCATCGGAGATCTTCTGACATCCTGGCATCAAGATCCAAATTTTTTGGACGATTCAGGCGGTCCACTGCCGATAAAAATGCGCGGAACACGCCGTTCCTTGCGCTTCCTCGCTGAAAAATCGGTTCCTAACATGGACCTGAATCTCCTATTGTCGGAACTTGAACGAATGGGCGTCGTGGCCATCGATTCACGCGGCTTCATTCGAGTTCAAATGCGCTCGCTGCCGGTGTATGAGGATAGGCGCCTCGCAATTCAGCACACCCTCACGTCACTAGACAGTTTCATCAAGACGTTGCGGCATAATCTGAACAGCCCGCCATCCAACTCCAATCAGTTGTTTCATCGGGTTGCCCGAAACGGCGCATTCGACGTACGCGAGATACCGGCTCTGAAGATCAGAGTGAAGCGTCAGGCACAAAGTTTCCTGGAATCGAGCGACAACTGGATGGCGCGGAGACTTACAGCCAGAAAGAAGAATTCGAAGACTCGATTTGCGCAGGTGACAATTGGGGTCTATTTGTCGGTCGATCGCGAGTAGTTAACGATGCTGTGAGTCAAGAATTGCGGCGAAAATTTCGTCGTCGCGCCAGAGCGCGTTTCTTGATTTTGGCTTTGCCGGGTTCTTCGTGATAAAAAACAGTAACGCTTACGGATGGATTATGTTTTGCCTTATCGGCGGGGCGAATTTTGGTCGGGCCGCGAGCCAGCATGTCCTGTATTTCTGTCAAGAATTCAGCACCTCTGGTCGATATTTCTCTACGCAGGAGCGGCAGCTCATTGGTGGCTACTTTCGTATCGGCGACGCTTGCAATGAACGCCGAATTTTCCGGATTTCTCATGTTCTGCAGCAACGTACTCATTAATTCAGTCACTCGGTCACCAAACGCCTTCACGACCTGAGGTGTCATGCCTCTATCCACGGCCACCGCGGTTTTCAGCCTGATTGTCTGTGCAGATCTCAGCTCGATTGCTCTTGTACGAGTCAATTCGTCCAGCATTGCCCGCGTCGGAATGCCCCTGCCATGCAGCTTGACCAAGGATTCAAAAGTAGCACCGCGTCCGTATATTTTAAGATCCGCCGGCTGTCCGTTCGGCGTTGTGAATTTTGGATCCTGACGCCAGGCGGAAAGAATTCTGTTCGTCGATTGTTGGTCACGGTCTGAGTTCTCTTCCGCGGACTTCGGCCCGGACTTGAGAATCCTTGATACCTCGGCGCGCGAAATCCCCGTGGATGCCGAGATTCCGGAAATGTTGACCCGGCGCGAGACCTCCAATTGGCGTGTTGCTACGCTACGCACGGCTGCAGCACGTAAAATAGCGTGGAATTCCTTGATACTGAGCCCGGAATCGAATACGAACCCTGTCAAGGGTTCCAACATCCGAGCCAGCGCTCTTCTTGCGCCCGTTCTCACGTCCACTTAGAAAGGTCGTCCGGTTTTTTCTGTCGGCACTATGCGTTACGCTCAGAATTAGTTTATTGAACGCTTCGGTGCATAGCGCATGTCATCACAAAACACGGATTTGGCCAACGTCTGAAGCGCCCCACTCCCACCTGCACCGGCGGCTCCCCATTTCCTCCCAGTCCCTAAACCTGCTGCGTCACTTCTTGCGGCCCGCCCGGGGCGGCGCCGCGGCCGTCGTCATCGTTTTCGCGCTGCTCTTAGGCTTGGCCGCCAAGGCCGGCTTCATCGGCATCCCCTTAGCCTTCATCGTCACCTCCTGGTTCTTCAAGTACGCCTTCGTACTCTTCGACCACACCTCGCGTGGCTTCGACGAACCGCCCGTGCTCGACGTCAAGATGATGAACCCCATCGACGAGCAACGCCCGCTCGCCCAGCTCCTCATCATCATAGCGCTGGGCGCCGCCGCGTTCTGGGCCTACCGCGCTCTCGGGATCGCCGCCGCCGCCGCCATCGCAATCGTCTCGCTGCTCGTACTCCCCGCCTCCGTCGCCATCCTCGGGCTCGAGGGCAACATCTTCAAAGCCATCTACCCGGTCGCCTGGGCGGCCATGATCAAAGGCCTAGGTCCCCTTTACCTCCTGGTACTCGCCCTCATTTTCCTGGGCTACCTCATCGTCTTCACGCTCGGCCGCCTCGATCTTTGGCCGGCCGTCCGCATCGCCGTCGGCCTGTTCGGCGTACTGTCCGTGTTCAGCGTCTTGGGCGGAGCCATCTTCGAACGCCGCGACCAGCTCGGCATTCAAACCTGGGTCTCCCCCGAGCAAGAAGCCGAGAAGCAACGCAAGGAGGATCACGCCCAGAACGACAAACTCGTGCACGAAGCCTACGGCCTGATGCGCTCCGGTCAGCACGTCAAATGCTGGGAATTGCTGCAGCGCTGGCTCGCCGAGCACGACCACGCCGCCGACGCCTACCCCTGGATTTGCGAGTCCGTCGCCAGCTGGGACGACCCCCGCTACCTCACCCGCCTCACCGAAGATCACATCGAACGGCTGCTCACGCTCAAGCGCAGCGGCGAAGCCCTCGACCTCGTCACCGAGCGCTTGAGGACCGACCCCGCCTTCCGCCCCAAAACCGCCGCCTCCACACTCGCCATCGCGCAGCTCGCCGCCCGCGGCGGCGGCGCCCCCAAAGTCGCCCGCGCCCTCACCAGCGATTTCGCCGTCCGCTTTCCCGGCGACCCACGCACCGCCGTGGCCGCCGCCCTCGCCCAGCATTTGCAGGCCTGAGGCAAGGCCCGCGCAACGTCTCGCCACCCTCTGGAGTTTCCCCCGTACGAATCGACCGGCCGTTGGACAGTAACCTCACAGTTAATTAGAGCCATCCGCCCAAAACAGCGTCAACGACAATAACGCCCCGAAATACCCAGTTTCGCGCACCCGGCCCGGTCCGCGCACGCCGCTTCGATGTCCGCTTCCGCAGCGTTTCCGTGTTTCCTAATACGACCAACCAATTTTTACCAGGAGACAACCGTGAGCAGCTACAGATCCAAAATCACTTTGTCGGTGCTGACAGCTCTGGCTGCCGCTGCCGCGGGTGCCGCGCAACCAGCGGACTCCGTGACCAGCGATCCCAGCGGCAACACCGCGATGGGGCAGCTCGCGCTTGCTCTTCTCGACACGCCCAATTGCTCGAGCAGCGTAGCGTGCTACAACACCGCCGCCGGGGCGGGTTCGCTTTATTCCAACGCGGGCGGCAGCGACAACTCAGCTTTTGGGTTCCAGACGCTGAATTCGAACGGCAGCGGCGCCGCCAACTCGGCGATGGGCTACAGAGCGCTGTTCAAGAATCAGGGCGGCAGCAACAACTCTGCCTTCGGCGCGAACGCCTTGCTCAAAAACACCTCGAGCAAGGACAACTCTGCCTTCGGTGCGAACGCCCTGCTTGCGAACGCAACGGGCGCCGAAAACTCTGCCTTCGGCGTGGGATCCTTGTATTCCAACGAATCAGGCAGTTACAACGTCGCCTTCGGCAATTACGCCGCGTATTACAACTCTTCGGGCGACGCCAACACTGCCGTCGGCTACCAAGCACTCCAGGACAACGGCGACGGCAGCGACAACACTGCCGTCGGCTCTTATGCGCTTTTCAGCCATCAAACCGGCGCGAACAACACCGCGATCGGCACCAACGCCTTGTATAACGATCTACTCGGCAACCAAAACATAGCGATCGGCGTGAACGCGCTGAGCGCCAACGTCGGCGGCTCGGCCAACATCGCCATAGGTTACGCGGCGGGGGTGCAAATCAGGGAGTCGAGCAATATCGACATTGGCAACCTGGGCAGTTCCGCGGACGTCGGGGTCATTCGCGTCGGGACTTCCGGTGCGCAGACACAGACCTACATCTCCGGGATTGAAAACTCCAAAATCACCGGCAATGCCGTCTACGTCACCGCCTCGGGGCAGCTCGGCGTGCTGGCCTCGTCCGAACGCTATAAGGACCGCATCGAGACCATGGGCGAGAAGACCGACAAATTGCAGCTGCTGCGGCCCGTGACATTCCACCTGAAATCCGAACCCAAGGGCGAAGTCCAATATGGCCTGATCGCCGAGGAAGTAGCCAAAGTGTATCCCGAGCTCGTCATCCGCGACGACACCGGCAAGATACAAGGGGTACGCTACGACGAGCTCGCCCCCATGCTGCTCAACGAAATGCAAAAGCAGCAGCGCCGGATCGCCAGCCAGGAAGAAACAGTCGCGCGTCTCATCAAGGCCAACGAGTCACTGCAAGCCGCCGTAGCCGGTCTGATCGGCAAGGATCAACGGGTAGCCATGGGAAATTGAGGCATGGGGGTCGGCTGGTGCGATCGCGCCAGCCACCCTTCGACGCGCCAGCCGCCCTTCGACGCGCCAGCCACCCTTCGACGCGTCAGGCCACCCTTGGGCGCGCCAGCCGCCCATCGGCCAAACCGCCTTCCCCCGCGCCCCGCGCAGGTGCAGCGCCGCGCGCGACAATGGTGCGACATTGCGGCCCATCAGGCGTAAGTACATGATTGACGACGACGCTAAAAGCTTGGCACGCAATTCGCTACCTCGCCACCCCAAGGGGACCATTTGACCAGCACACCGTATAACGAAATGACCAGGGGCGACGGCACCGGGCGGGCCCATTACCAACGCTATACCCATTGGCTCAACGACCAGCCCGCCGACCGCCTCGCACAGAAGCGCGCCGAAGCCGATGCCCTGTTCCACCGGGTCGGCATCACCTTTGCCGTGTACGGACAGGAAGAAGGCACCGAACGCCTCATCCCGTTCGACATCGTTCCCCGGGTGCTGCCCCTCGAAGAATGGATCCGCCTCGAGGCCGGCCTCAAGCAGCGCGTACGCGCGCTGAACGCCTTCATTCACGACATTTACCACGACCAACAGATCCTCAAGGCGGGCGTCATCCCTCCGGAACAGGTCCTGTGTAACTCTCAATACCGCCCTGAGATGCAAGGCGTCGATGTCCCCGGCGGCATCTACGCCCACATCGCCGGCATCGACATCGTGCGCGATGACGCCGGCGAATTCCGCGTGCTCGAGGACAACCTGCGCGTGCCCTCCGGCGTCTCGTACATGCTCGAGAACCGCAAGATGATGATGCGCTTGTTTCCCGAGCTCTTCTCCGAGCACCGCATCGCCCCCGTCGACCACTACCCCGATGTGCTGCTCGAGAATTTGCGCAGCGTCGCCCCCACCGGCGTCGCCGACCCCACCGTGGTGCTGCTGACCGCCGGCGCCCACAACAGCGCCTACTTCGAACACGCCTTCCTCGCCCAGCAAATGGGCATCGAATTGGTCGAAGGCCAGGACCTGTTCGTGCGCGACGAAGCCGTATTCATGCGCACCACCCAAGGACCCCAGCGCGTCGACGTCATCTACCGCCGCATCGACGACGACTTCCTGGACCCCCTGGTGTTCCGCCCCGACTCCATGCTCGGCGTGCCCGGCCTGCTCACCGCCTATCGCGCCGGCCGCATCACCATCGCCAATGCCATCGGCACCGGCGTCGCCGACGACAAATCCATCTACCCCTACGTCCCCGAGATGATCAAGTTTTATCTGGGACAGTCCCCCATCATCGGTAACGTCCATACCTGGATGCTGCGCCGTAAAGAGGACCAGGAATACGTGCTGGCGCACTTGCCTGAACTGGTGGTGAAGGAAGTGCACGGCGCCGGCGGCTACGGCATGCTCATCGGCCCCGCCGCCACCAAGGCCGAAATCGACATGTTCCGCCGCCAGATCATCGCCACGCCGGAACGCTACATCGCCCAACCCACGCTCGCGCTGTCCACCTGCCCCACGTTCGCGGACGAGGGCCTCGCTCCCCGGCACATCGATCTGCGCCCGTTCGTGCTGTCCGGCCGCGATGTCAGCATCGTCCCCGGCGGCCTCACCCGCGTCGCACTGCGCGAAGGCTCGCTGGTCGTGAACTCATCCCAGGGCGGCGGCACCAAGGACACATGGGTGCTCGAAACATGACGCCGCCTTGGCATCCGATCACGCAGCCTTGCCACCCGGCCGCCGCGGCGCATCGCCGATGCTGAGCCGTACCGCCGATCATCTTTACTGGATGTCGCGCTACATCGAGCGCGCCGAAAGCCTCGCGCGCCTGGTCGACGCCCACTACCGCATGTCGCTGCTGCCGCACTCCGGCGCCACCCTGGCGCAGTCGCTGCGCTCCACCATGACCGCGCTGCACATGGAAGAGGCTTACCTCGAGCGTCACAAGATCGTCGAGCCGCGCGCCGTGTTCGAGTTCATCACGCTCGACCGCGAATACACCGGCAGCATTTTCAGCTGCCTGCGCGCCGCGCGCGAGAATGCCCGCGCCGTGCGCGGCTCGCTCACCTCGGAACTTTGGGAGACGCTCAATTCCACCTGGCTCGATGCACGCTCGCAGCTGGTGCGCCGCTCCACCCAGATCGACATCGGCCAGTTCGTGGAGTGGGTCAAGGAACGCTCGCACCTCACCCGCGGCGTCACCATCGGCACCATGATGCGCGACGAGGCCTTTCATTTCACCCGCATCGGTACCTTTCTCGAGCGCGCCGACAGCACCGCTCGTATCCTCACGGCCCATCAGAGCGACTTGGTGCCCGGTGCCGACGCCGGCGACGTGCCCGACCCGTACGCCTGGAGCGTGCTGCTGCGCGCCCTGTCCGCGTTCGAGGTCTACCGCCGCGTGTACCGCGACGTCATTACGCCGTTCAAGGTCGCGCAGCTCTTGATCTTGCGCGACGACATGCCACGCTCGCTGTTGCGCTGCTGCAAGGAGGTCTATACGAACCTGCGCTCCGTGGCGAATGAGCAGTCCGCCGAAACCGAGCGCCGCGCCGGCGAAATCCACGCGCTTCTGCACTTCTCGCGCATGGAGGAGATCGCCGCCACCGGACTGCCGCGTTTTCTCGAACAGTTTTTGAATCGCCTGCGCGATCTCGGCGATCGCATCGGATCGGATTTCTTGGTCCCCCCGGCGGAGGCTTAAGCGAATGCAAATGCACATCAGGCACGAAACCCGCTACCGCTACGACCGGCCCGTGAAGTACAGCGTGCAGAGTCTGCATCTCACGCCGCGCCGCGACCCCAGCCAACGCTCGCTCGCCTGGAGCATCGCCTCGCCCGGCCGCCGCCTCGAGCAAGTCGACGCCTACGGCAATATTTCGCACCTGCTCACCATCGAAGAGCCGCACCGCGAAATCACCATCGTGGTCCACGGCGTGGTCGAAACCGCCGACACCGAAATACGCCAGGACGACGGCCCGCTATCGCCGCTCGCGTACCTGGCCCCCACCAAGCTCACCACGCCGAACGAAGACATCAAGTGCTTCGCGCAAAGCGCGCTCAAGAACATTTCCGAGCCGCGCGCCCGCGCCCAAGCCCTGGCCGAAGCGGTTTCCGGAGCAGTCCGCTACAAAACCGGCACCAGCGACGTACAGGACGGCGCCGCCGTTGCCTTCAAGAGCGGCGCAGGCGTGTGCCAGGACCACGCTCATGTCTATATCGCCTCAGCCCGTTCCGTAGGCATTCCGGCCCGCTATGTCAGCGGCTATTTGTATACCGGCGATGCCAACGACGCCGCCAGCCACGCCTGGGTCGACGTCTGGCTCGGCGCCGAAATCGGCTGGCAAAGCGTGGACGTGACGCACAGCCGCCCGGCGGTAAGCACTTACTGCCGCCTCGCCGTGGGCCGCGACTACCTCGATGCCGCCCCCGTGCGCGGCGTGCGCCAAGGCGGCGGCGGCGAAGTCATGGAAGCGAACGTGACGGTGGCCGAGTCCGCCCTCCAGCAGCAACAGTAGTAGACTCCGCCGCCATGAGATATCACGACCTGCCCCGAGGGGCGGTGCTCGGGCGGCGAGCGGTGCCCGGGCAATGACGTATTGCGTAGGACTCCTGGTCGACACCGGGCTGGTCATGCTGTCCGACTCCCGCACCAATGCGGGCGTCGACCATATCAACACGTTCCGCAAGATGGCCACTTTTCAAAGGGCCCATGACCGCGTGCTCGTGCTCATGTCCGCCGGCAACCTCGGCATCACCCAAGCCGTGGTCAATCTGCTGCAAGAACCGCCGGAGGATCCAAAAGACCCCACCCCCATTTTCAGCGCCAAGAACATGTTCGCCGCCGCCCGCGTGGTCGGCGAGGCCCTGCGCGAGATCCACAAGCGCGACGCCAAAGCCCTCGATGAGCACGGCCATGAGTTCAACGCCACGTTCATCCTGGGGGGCCAGATCCACGGCGAAGAACCCCGGCTATTCCATGTTTATTCCGCCGGCAACTTCATCGAATCCTCGGTCGACACGCCCTATTTTCAGATCGGCGAATCCAAGTACGGCAAGCCCATCATCGACCGCGTCATGACCCGCTCATCGAGCATAGCCCAGGCCGCCAAGTGCGCCCTGATCTCCATGGACTCCACCATCAGGTCCAACCTGTCCGTCGGCCCACCCTTGGACCTTGCCATCATCCGCCGCGACGAGTTCAGGCTGGCCGCCCACATCAGCATCGACAACGACAACGAATACTTCAAGATGATCCGCACCCGCTGGGGTGTCGCGCTGCAAGAAGTCTTCAGCGAACTCCCCAATCCGAACTGGTAGCTCTTAAGCGCGCCGGTTCCCAGCCGACACTACTGCAACAACTCATCGAGCACCGGCAGCGGCACCGCCCCCTGACGCAGCGCCGCTTCATGGAATTGCTTGAGCGGCACGTCGGCGCCGAATCGCGCCCGGTAATCCTCGCGCACCTTGAGCCAACCCTTGAGGCCCGCGTAATACGTCGGCAGCTGGCAGGACGATAACTTGGCCCGCTGCAGCTTCGCGGTCGCCTCCTCGCGCTCCTGAAAGGCGCCCTGCATCATGAGATCGAGCGCCTCCTGGTCCGTCATGTTCTGCGTTTGCAGCTTCACATCCAAGATGGTGTTGGCCAGCACCCGCAGCATTTGCTTCGCCAGGGTGAGCCGATAGCCCGGCGTATCGCTCTCATAGCCCTGCTCCGCCATCATCTGCTGCGCATACACCGCCCAACCCTCGATGTACGGGCCGTTGCCGAAAATGCCGCGCAACAAGCGCCGCGAGCGCGGCATGATGGCGTTGGCGTACTCGGCTTGCACGTAATGCCCCGGCATGGCCTCATGCACGGTCAAATGCTGCATGCCCGACGTGTTGTACTCGCGCAGCTTGGAGTCGATGCGTGCCTGCGGCCAAGACGGCGAGATCGGCGTCACCCAATAGAAGGCTCCGAGCTTCGGTTCGAGCGCCGGCGCGCCGTTGAAACCGCCGACGCCATAGATGCCGCGCAAGAATACCGGCGTCTCGATGACGCGCAAGTTGCTGGTCGATGACAGCGTCACCAGATCCTTCGCCTTGACGAAAGCGGTTGCCGAAGCCAGGGACTGCTCCGCGACTGCCATGTAGGTCGCGGGCGTCGCATGCTGGCTCGCCACATCGGCCAAGGCCTGTTCCAAGGTCTTCGGCGCCGCCAGCCGCACCATCTCCTCGCGGGTCCTGGCCAGGTCCGCCTCCGCCTCGGCGAGCAGTTGCTGCGGCGTTTTTCCGATCGCCAACTGCAAACGGAATTTCTTGGCGTACAAATCCGGGCCCAGGCGCCAGTCGCTGGTTTTCTTCGACAGCGTCGCTTCCAGCCAGGTGCTGAAGGACTTCAGCGACTCGAGCGCAGGCGCCGCCGCGGCATCATAGTCCTTGCGCAACTGCGCCGGACATTCCTTGCGCAAAGTGCCGTCGATGAGATCCAAGTTACCGGTGTTCTCCTCGCGCGCCACGCTGTTCCAGATTTCGGGCGAGTCCTTGAGATTCGATTCGGCCTGGCCTACCAGTTCCGGAATCCTTTTCAGGCGCGCGATGATGTGCCTGAAGCGCTGCGGCGCGGGCGCGTAATGCAGCACGTACGGCGTATACAAGGCATTGCCCACCAGCTCGACGTAGGTGGTGGGATTGTGCCGGTAGCTCTGGATGTCATCCAGTTCCAGCCGGCCGGCACCGATGGCGTCGCGCATGATATCGATGTCCGCCTTCTGCTCATCGTCAAGCGCGGCGACATCGGATGCCGCGATGCGCGCCCCGAAGTCCTGCAGCATGCTGCGCGACGCCGCGATCCCGGCAGGACTGAAATCGTCGAGCAAATCATCCAGCGACACCCCCTTGTGCACGTGATACCCCGCGGCCGTCGCGTTGGTGGGCGACAACGCCAGCGTGCTCAAGACGAAGTCATCGACGAGATTGTCGAACTTGAGGGATGGTGCGTGCGTCGCTGTCGCCACTGGTGCTGCTATCGCTGGCGCCGCCCACCCTTGCGCGCCGCAGGCCATGTAAAAAACGGCCGCCGCGGCACTCCATTGTTTTAGGCTCATGTGAGGATGATCGAACAACTGGCGCAGCACGTCCACACGAAAAAAAGCAGGCGCGACAATTTTCGCGCAATCATTAGCACACGCCTGCATCTTTAGCACGCGCCAACAATTTTTAGCGCGAGCTATGATATAAATCCAAGGGTCGCGGGCGAAAAGCAATGACGAGGGTGAGTCCAACGATGATCATTAAAACCCGCCGCTCGCAACACGCGGCGATCCAGTGCGCGGGCGGCGCGCAATGAGTTCATCCGGATTCAACTGGAACAAGCTGTTCGAGGCCACCTGGCGCGTACTGGTCTTCATCGTCGCCATCGGCATCATCTTCATCGTCTCGACGCGCTGGTCCCGCTGGGAAGGCAGCGCCGGCTGGCAAGTCACCAACGATGCCTATCTGCAGGCGGACTTGACGCCGATCGCGGCCAAGGTCGGCGGCTACTTGAGCGATCTCCCCGTCGAGGATTTCCAACGCGTCCATGCTGGTCAAGTCATTGCACAAATCGTCGAGGACGACTATCGTGCCGCCGTGGCACAGGTCGAGGCCGGCATCGCCTCAGCCACCGCGCAAGCCGAGGCTTTGAAGGCTCAGCACGAACTGCAGCTCGCCAATATTGCGGCGGCGCATGCCGCGGTCGCGA
>Ga0116129_1001216_pt1 | contig 14525 bp, 12 predicted proteins | sample June2015DPH_17_2_FD_89732 | JGI IMG/M metagenome (GOLD analysis project Ga0116129, IMG submission 89732) | Peatland microbial communities from SPRUCE experiment site at the Marcell Experimental Forest, Minnesota, USA - June2015DPH_17_10 | ecosystem: Environmental > Terrestrial > Soil > Wetlands...
CCTGGTCACCATGTCCGAGTTCGGCCGCACCGCGCGTCAAAACGGCACCGGAGGGACTGACCACGGCCACGCCAACGCCATGTTCGTTCTCGGCGGCCAGGTCAAAGGCGGCAAGGTCTACGGACGCTGGCCCGGCCTAGCCAACGAGCAGCTCAATGAAGGCCGTGATCTGGCCGTCACCACCGACTTCCGCCAAGTGCTCGGCGAAGCCGTGAGCCAATCGATCGGCGTCCGCAACCTCAATTTGGTCTTTCCCGGCGCCCAACTCCGCCAGGAGCACTTCCTGCGCATTCTCTAGCACGAGCGACTGTGCCCCACCTCTGCCGTGACAGAAGTGCTAGTAGTCGTAACTAATTGAAATCATGAGTACCGATGGCTAAGAAAGGTACTCAAAAGCACTGGTAGAAAGAGCCACAGCACCCTACTCAGTACACTTGAAGGCTTGAAGCGCTCAGTCCAAAGCTGCTGGTCCGACGCATCGCATAATGAAGCCCTTTGTTTAGGGTGTCAATGGAGAGCAGGGGCTTGAGCTGATACACATAAATGTGAGATTCTTACACATTGAGGTGGTTCAATGCGGACGAATATCGAAATCGACGATCAGTTGGTGAGCCAGGCTATGCGGACCAGTGGTGCTCGTACAAAGAAGGCAGTTGTGGAAGCTGGTCTGCGATTGCTGGTAAAAACACATTCGCAGACAGCAATCCGCAGACTCCGGGGCAAGGTGCAATGGGATGGAGACCTGAATGAGTCTCGAATGAGCCGCGTTCAGGAGTAGCGTCTCCAAATGACCATTGTGGATACGACCGTTTGGATTGATTACCTCGGAGGAACCGTCAATCCCCATACAGAGTGGCTCGACCGGGAGCTGAACCAGCAGCGCCTTGGGCTAACCGATCTTATCTTGTGTGAAATTCTGCAAGGAATCCGTGCGGCCTCGGACTTCACGCGGGTACGCCGGGATTTGTCCAGATTTGAGGTGTTTGATACAGGAGGAGAGGTGTTGGCTGTTGCCTCAGCACAGAACTATCGCTTCCTTCGCTCACATGGTCATACGATTCGAAAGACTATCGACTGCCTGATCGCTACTTTTTGTGTGGTTGAGGGACATGCACTCCTTCATCGTGACCATGATTTTGACCCCTTCGAGAAACATCTCGGCCTTCGCGTCATTCATCCCTAAAGGCGTCATGCGCGAATTGGGCAACGCGTTCGTTCAGCGCGGTCCTCAGCCAACGGTCCCGGAAATGATGCGTACCTACCGCCGGGTTGTTTCTGAACTGGACGCGATTCTGACCAATGCCGGTACGAATGGCCTCTTTGAGGCGCGGGCTTTCAAGGATTTTTGCTTCGCGGCGTAGGTCAACGCGACAGAGGAAATGCGATTAAGCTGCGCCTTCTTCCGGGACCTGGATGTGCAGCTGACCGGACTGTTCTTCCACGATCCAACCACGCTCCAATGCCGTGAGAAGCAATTCCCGCACGCCAACTTCAGGGGGAACTTCGCCAAGATGCTCAAGGCGAAGCTCGCTCAGGCGCCGCTGAAGGTCAGCCAAGCCAATATACGCAAAGCAGTCAAGAGATGGAACGACTCCGATTTTCAGATCAATTGACAAGTTTCCATTGGACGGCGGCCACGGCGACTCCCGCCATAACCTGCAACACCTAGGATAGAATAAGTTCCCGCATCGCTTGGCTTGCATTCGGCCGACGCGACACGATCGGTAGATTGATCAGTGCGCTGGCAATGGAGGTAAGCACAACCGCATTACCCGCTTGCGCCGAGGTTACCTTCCCGTGCATTGCCATATTGGCCGCGGCTGCAGTCGTGCTAGCGCTGCTGAACAATCCGCCTAGCACACTAACAATTTGAAAACCGGCGTTTCCAATCAGCCGTTGGCCCAGAGTGGCAATAATCTGCAAGACAAGAAACAGAATTGCGAAGCTCGAAACCTTCTTGATGGATACGGGCGATCCAAGATTGAGTGAGACGTCCCGTTCAACCATTGCCGCCTTGTTCCGCCCGCGATAGATCCAGTATGCGGCCACCAGCCCCATCGAGATCAATGGTAACGCGGCGGTTCGGACTGCACCGTGGGCAAAGATCGCGAGGATCAGGAGGTTGCGCGCGAACATGGACACAGAAGAGAGCAGTACGACCGGTATAATCAACTCGACAAGATCTGTACCGGATAGCGTCGAAACAAGCTCTGCAACGGTGGCCGTGGAATTGACGAGGCCACCGAGGATCGCCGTGATATAGATTCCTTTCGAGCCGTAGACGCGCAATAGAACATAATTCAGAAATCCAAGACAGGCGATCACGACAACCGTGATCCAAGCCTCGCTCGGCTGAAGCAGTTGCCAAGGGTCTATGAACCTATTTGGCAGCAGCGGCCAGATAACAAACCCCAAAAGCGCGAGAAGCAAAGCGCTCCGCACCTCTTGTTGGCTGAGCCCTCCGGCGAAGGCCCGGAGTTGGGGTTTCAGGGAAAGCAACATCGCGACCAGAATGGAGCAGGCGACGGGAGTGAATAGATGCCCCTGGCCCACAAGTACCCCAAGCAGGAAGATGATGACCAGTGCAACCGAAGTAGTCGCCTCCAGTTTCCGGGCGGCCTGCAAACCGCGAAGATTGGCAAAGACGATCAGGATCAGAACCGCAACTCCACTCAGCATCAGCAACGGAGTGCCGAGCAAAGCTCCGAGCAGGCCAAGGAGCGCTGTCATGGCGAAGGTGCGGACGCCGATGTCTTTGTTCGACCATTCGCGCTCAAGCCCTACAAGCATGCCCAAAGCCAGCGCAACCGCGGCCTTGACGGCGATCTCCGTTGCCGGGAAAGCTTGGTTTGTACCGTGAAACCCTTTGAGCCAATCCTGCACCCTCTTGCACCTCCAGGCGCGGGACACAATCGCCCCGACCCAGCCTCTGATTCGAGCGCCGTTCGCTTCGAGATCGCCGTAATTCCCGGTACATGAATAGGATGCATTCCGGCGAACCTCTGTCCTCTTAAGATGCTTCTACCTGATCCGGAGAGCCCGGGTTGCTGCTTCCGTACACGACATAGAAACCTGTGGGAACAAGAAATACGGTAAGAGCGACAGAGAGCAATAACCCTCCCACAAGCGCGCGCGCCAGAGGCGCATACGACTCGCTCCCCTCGCCCAGCTTCAAAGCCATTGGCAACAGGCCGATGATCGTTGCCAGCGAGGTCATCAGGATGGGACGAAGGCGAACCCGACAGGATTCGATGATCGCGTCTGCAACATTGCGCCCTTCGCTTCTGAGGTGGTGAGCAAACTCGACGATTAGAATGCTGTTCGACATCGCGATTCCGGACAGCATAACAACACCCATCAAGGACATGATGTTCAGTGTTGTTCCGGTCAGCACGAGGGTCAGCAAAACTCCGCTGATGCCCGGAGGCAACGCAAGAAGAATGATTGCCGGATCGACGAACGAACGGAATTGAGCAACGAGGATGAGATAGAGAAGAACGACGGAAAGCGTAAGGCCGACGGCGAAGCTCTTGAACGAGGCGGTCATGGCTTCTGCGCTTCCGCGGACATTGACCTCAACGTTTGCCGGAAGACGCTCTTGAGCGATCGCTTTGCCAACGATCTGGGCAGCCGCACCCAGGTCTTCATTTGCGGGCCTGACATAAATATCCAGTTCCCTCCGGATCTGATTGTGATCTACTTCCGTGGGAGCCTGCATCGGCTGAATGCTTGCCACCATCCCCAGACGAGTCGGCTCGGAGAGGCCGGCAGCATGAAGCGGAATCGAATCCAGATCCTGGATCGTGCGGATCTGGGACGCAGGATACTGCACGGTAAGGTAGTAACCATTGCCACTCTTCGGATCAATCCAGAGGTTGGGAGCGATCATCTGGTTCGAAGTGAGTGAGGTGATCACGTTCGTTAACACTTCCTTCTCGCTCAATCCCAGCTTTGCAGCGTGCAGACGATCAACATTGATGCGTAGCGAGGGGTAGTCGAGATCCTGGGGAATATAGGCGCCGGCAATTTGGGCCGATTGCCGAACCCTGGCGGCAATCTCCTGTGCGACGGCATAATCTGTCTTCAGATCCTGGCCGGAAATCTGAATATCGATCGGCGCGGGCGCACCCATATTCACGACTGAATCGACCAGGCTCCCCGTTGAAAAATATGCATCGAGTTCCGGCATTTCTTCAGCGAGGCGTTTCTTGAGTTGGGCGATGTATTGATAGCTTCCGATCTTGTGATCTGGATTAAGGTCGACCTGAATAAACCCCGTATGCATCGCCGAGTTCGGCGAATAAAGAGATGAAAAGCCGGGATTTAAGCCAATATTGTCAAGTATCATGCCAAGGTCTCCAGGCCGCACCGTATTCCGGATCATCGTTTCCGCCTTGGCAAACTCCTGTTCAGTCACATTGAGCCTTGTCCCCGACGCAGCTTTCAAATTGATGATGAATTGCCCGGCATCTGTGCGTGGGAAGAACGAAAGCCCCAAAGCTCCATACAGTCCCAGACTGCATAGAAACACAATCGCAAATGCGACAAGCGTTTTGGCCGGATAAAGAAGAACCCACCGTACTTTACCTTCATACCACCGAAGCATCCTATCGAATCGTGCGTTGAAAGCCGTATTCAATCGAGATGCCCATCCGGGCTTGCCCTCTCTACGCGTGCGCGCCTCTCCGGCGTGATCTTCGGCGAGATGCTCGGACTCTTCCAGGCGAAGATATTTAGAGCAGAACAGCGGGACGACCGTCATGGCAACAAAGTAGGAAACGAACAGAGAGACCACAACCGCGAGCGCCATGGCCGAAAACAGGAACTTACTGACGCCGGCCAGCAAAGTCACCGGGAAAAAGACCACGGCCGTGGTTAGAGTAGAGGCCAGAACGGGAAGAGACACTTCGCTGCCACCATTCTCGGCAGCCACTTTCGGCGCCTCTCCCATTTCAAGATGCCGATAGATATTTTCAAGCACCACCACGGAGTTATCTATCAGCCGCGACAGTGCAAGAGCGAGTCCGCCCAGCACCATGCTGTTCAGCGAAGATCCGGTGAGTTGCAGGACAATGAACGTAGCTAGAACCGAAAGCGGAATGGAAAAGAAAACGGCAACGGTTGCGCGCAGGCTGCCGAGAAACACCAGGATCATGATGCACGTCAGGAACAGTCCAATTCCGCCCTCATGTAGAAGCGTCTGAATTGCGGTACGCACAAAGCGAGACTGATCAAAGACAACCGCAGTGCGCAGCCCCGATGGGACGTCGACTAGATGCGCAATCGTCTTGCGCACCCCCTCCACCATCGAGATCGTGTTTGAACTGCCTCCCGCTTTGAGAACAGGCAGGTATACTGAGCGCGCGCCGTTCACGTGCACCACGTTGTATTGAATTCCGTGAGAGTCCTCAAGCCTGCCGATGTCAGACATCAGTACCGGATTCTCGCCGTTCATCTTGACCGGGTAATTGGCTGCCTCGTTCAGGTTGATTTGCGAGTTCGAGTAAATATCGTAGTCGCGATCGCCAATCTGCACGTCGCCCGCGGGGAGGATTACGTTGTCCTCATTCAACGAGCGCACCACGTCCATGGGGCTAAGCTGGCGCGCTTCCATCTTATAGGGATCGACGTAAAACTGGATTTGCCGCCAAGGTCCGCCGAACGGCTGCGGCACCGATGCGCCAGGCACGGAGGCAAGCTGATTACGAACGTAGTTCTGCGCAATGTCCTTCAGTTCCGAGTCGTCCATGCCCGGTCCGCTTACAGTCACCAGGCACACCGGCAGGCTTGAAGCGTCTGACTTCAGCACAATCGGCGGAAACGTTCCCGGCGGAAGATCGCGCATGTCTGAGATGGCAAGGTTGGCGATCTTGGCCGCGTCTGTGTCCGCATCGGTATCGGATTGAAAATAGATCTTGATGATGCTGACGCCGTTCAGCGAGCGCGATTCAATGTGATCGATGCCGCTGGCAAGCATGAAAAATCGCTCCAGGTGGTAAGTAATGTTGCTCTCTACCTGCTCCGGCGGCATACCTGAATAAAACGTCGCCACCTCCACAACTGGGATGTTCATGGCAGGAAACATGTCGACAGGCATGCGCGCAACGCTGCTGGCCCCGAGCACAACGATGATCAGGCAGGCAACGATAATCAGGTAAGGAGTACGAATTGCGAAACGAGACATCAGCAGATCCTTCGTAAGACTCTGTGTGGCTCAACTCTAATCAAAACGCGGTTGAACCTTTGTGCCGGCTTGAACCCCGGAATGACTTCCAAGAATGATGGTGTCGCCCGGCTCAATTCCCGACACGACCTGGACGAATTCCGGATTCTGAATTCCCGTGGTGATGGTGCGTACTTGCACCAAGCCCGCCGCATCTACCAGATAGACCTTGCTCTCATTGCCGGTGCTGTCTACCGCGCCAATTGGAACGGCGACAGCATGGGGAGCATCTGCCAGGTTCAATCGCACCTCGGCATACATGCCTGGGATGAGGCTGAGCTTTGGGTTCTTCAGGTCGACCTCAGCCGTCATGGTGCGCGTGGAGGACTGGACGCGATCGGCAAAGCGCGTGACGGTCCCAGTAAGCGTGCGGTTTAATGCGGGCACGGTGACTGAGACCGACTCCCCATCATGAATGGTTCCGACGTATGCTTCCGGCACCGGGAGCATGAGGCGCAGTTTATCGTCTTGCGCCACATGCACCACGGGCATCGCCTGCGTATTCGATGAAATCCCAGCCTGGATCATGGCTCCGTCGCTCGCATATCGCTCAGTAATCACGCCATTCAGCGGCGAAACAATGCGCGTGTATTCGATAAGAGCATTCTCGTGGCCGAGCGAGGCTTTGGCAGCCTCCAGGCGGCTGATCGTTGCCTGCACGCTCTGCTCCGCAGACTCTAGCTGAGATTCCGCTTCGAGATCGCGGGAGTGAGCCACATCGACCTCCTGCAAGGGCACCAAGCCTAGTTCTTTCTTTGAGACGTCGAGTATGCGGGTGTAAGAGAGATGCGCAATTGCCTCCGCGGCGACCGCGCGTTTCCGATCCTGCTCTGCCGAGGATTGCTCTGCGATTGCGGTCTGCACATCGGCTTTGGCTCGCTCTAAATCGTCTCCAAGTTCGGGAATCTCCAAGACCCCTATCAGCTGGCCAACTTTCACGTGATCGCCAATATCAACAAGCATGTGCCGAATATATCCCGCCTCTTTCGCCATAACGTCTACTTCGTAGTAGGGCTGCAGTTCCGCGGTCAGCGTTACATCGTTGCGCAGGTCCATGCGAACAGCGCGAGATGCGGCGACCACTGGCGCCTGTTGAGGCGCGGCAATTGTTCGGGTCGTGCATCCAGTGCATACGCCTGTCAAGACCAGAAGTGTCGCCAGCCATATTTCACATCTGTACTTTCGTTTCACGCTGTTCTCCAAGGTCTCAATGCACATCGCCCATCGCAAATTGAAACGCTGTCATGGCACGCAGGTAATCGAAACGCGCGCTGGCGGCGGTAATCAGAGCTGAGGTCTGATTCAATTCAGCCTGATTCAGTTCCACGATGCTTCCCAGACCGGCGTCGTACCTGGCCTTCGCCAGGCGCATCGCCACGTTGGTCTCCTCGACCAGACGCTGCGTAACGTTGATCTGGAGGAACGCATCACGCGCATCGGCCCATGTCATGCGCACATCGCGCACAATCTCGACCTCGCGAAGCGAAGCGTCTTTGTCTGCTGCCTTCGCCTCCAGCTTCGCCGTGGCTGATCGCGCTGAGTACCGGCCGCCGTTGAAGATCGGCACGTCGATATTCACGCCAACGGCTCCGTACTCGCGATGGATGGTGGAGTCGTGATTGGGAACCTCGCCCCCTGCGGCGAGCGCGTTCATCGTTGGAAAGTTGAGGTCTCTTTCCGCACGCGCTGCATGCACGGCCGAGTCGCTACGCAGCTTCAACGCCTTCAGATCAGGTCGGTCCGCAATTGCCTCACTGATGTATCCGGCGGGATCCGACGATGGGCTCGCCGGCAGCGGCTCATCGGCAAGGATGTAATTGGAATCTCCCTCTTCTCCCATCGCAGCCGCTAGTTGAGCCCGGGTCCTTTGCACGTTGCTGTCCGACCGGACAAGCGCCAATTCCGCTTCTGAAACCATCACCTGCGCGAACTGCACGTCGAGTGTCGATCGCAATTGACTCTGCGCCAGCGCCGAGAGTTGCCGCAGAGTAACGTTTCTGAAATCCAATACGGCCTGTGCAGTTTTGCGCACGCTTTCCGCAGCCTGGGCACTAAAGTATGCGTCTTCAACCTGCATCAGGACCGACTGACGGACGGTTTCTTCGTCCTGGCCGGAGGCCTTCGCAGCGAGCCGTGCAGACTGGACCAGGTTTGAGGTGCGCCCAAAGTCTGTAATCATTTGCACCAACGACGCCCCTCCGGCTGCGCGTGTTGAAATGCTCGATGTGGTCAGAGCTCCAGCGGCAACGGCTGTGTCGCCATTGGCGTCAACGGCGGTCAGATTTCCGTAAGCCTGAGGAAAGTAAGCCGCCGTTCGCTCGCCAATTCTTTTGCTTGCGGCCTGCGCGTGATATTGCTCTGCAAGCAGACGCGGCTGATTCTTCAGCGCACGTTCTTCAGCGTCTGCCAGCCTGAGCTCAACGTTATGCGTCTGGGCCGCTATTGGCGCTAAAGGGGCCTGTGTTGTGGCCACCCCATCCTTGGGAACATTTTTCAGTTGAGTAAGTGGCAGAGCCTGCTCGATTGGCGCAACCGGTAGAGCCGCCGATTGTGCTACGGCTCCAAACGGGAGATAGCTTATCGCCGAAATGCAGAGCGCTACCTCGGACAAAAACAGCCTCATCCGTTCCTGTCCTCCAGTTCACGGCTACGCCCTGATTGCGCGCTGTGAACGATTGTTGTCGCTTGCACTTCGATGACTCCATCTGTAACCAGTTTGACAAGCTTCGGAAGTAGTGCATCGACTGTCTTCACACTTTCGACAAATTCGACCCGGATGGGCAAATGTTCTCCGCTACTGCCTGGGTCGCCATGCCTATGGATTCGATGGTGAGATCCAAATCCGGAATGTCCGCGCACTACCGTTGCTCCGGAAACTCCTTCGGAAAAGAGAAAGGAGAAAATCTCCAGGTGAAGAAAGTCTCCCTCAGAGGCAGCGTCTTCGTTCAAGTGAATTACGACCCTTTGGGCCGGTCCGGGGGTGAGCATTCAGCAATCCTCAGTGGCGATTCTTTCAGCGACGACTCACTTTTCCTCATTCACCTGAAGAAGCGCTGTGATTCCCGCGAAGAGCTTTTCAGAACGGCCGCGAACTGCCAGCGTAAAGGTCCCACTGCCGTCCTGCCCGTTGCCGGCCAGATAGTCGCCCGCAAAGCCGTAGACGCCGCATGCGCCGGGAGAGTAGATCCCGACAGACTGCTCGCTCTGAGTCCCTTCGCAGTGAAACGATGCACCCGGCCCGGAGTTTCCCGATGAAGCCAACCTTGCGAAGACTCCGGTCTTGCGGTTGTATCCGATAGCATCGCCGTCGTCGGATTGGATCATCTTGTCGAAGGGTGTAAATTCCGTACCGCCAATCAGGGTGATGGTACCGACGCGGTCCGTCTCATCGAGGTAATGGGGCCGCGCTGCCTGTACTGAGTCGATGGTGCTCGCAATAGCGCGGACCGATAGATTTACCGGGATCACGGTATCGCCATTCTGCAGTTTGTCGAAATGAATGGAGACCAGCGAAGGCTGCTGGTGGGCATAGGGCGTGGGATCAAACCGGAAAGGCTGGGCGGCAACGACGTGGCCTACGATGACGGCACCTTTAGCGATCGTCTCGCCCCCAGGGAGGACGATGACCTGCATGGTTTTAGCAGTTACAGTATCGCCTGGCTTGGCCTTCTTCGCGTCCACAGAGTGGTCGAAGCGGACGGGGATCGCAGTCGATTGAGGTAAGGATTGCGACAGCGCGGGCACCGAGGCGGCTGTGGCATACAGGGCCAGGTTCAATATTCCACGAGTCAACGTTCCAGTCTTCAGGGCAAGCATCATTTGCATTTTCGAAAACCCTCCGCGTAGGGTTCGTCTCCTACTTCCCTGATGAAACCACGGAGTAACCTTAAGGGATTCTGAAGTTTGCCTGAAGTCTTCGCTTTGACGGGACGGCATCAAACGTACTGAGGTAGAGTTTTAACAATGAAGGCGGAAGGTACCGAACGATCCGGCAACGTCTTGCGTATACTCGTGATCGAGGACGAGCGTAAACTCGCGAACGCAATTGCCGAGGGACTTGAAGGCAACGGATACGAGGTGGCGCTCGCTGACTCGGGCGAAACCGGAATCAGGCAACTGCGCAACTCCGCCTTCGACCTGGTTTTGCTCGATGTGATGTTGCCGCGGCAGGGCGGACTTGAAACCCTGCGCGAGATGCGTCGAGGCGGCTTCCGAACCCCCGTCTTGATTCTCACTTCAAAAGGATCTGTCGATGACCGAGTGCGTGGACTGGACGCAGGCGCCGACGATTACCTAATCAAGCCCTTCGCTTTCCCGGAACTGCTCGCGCGCGTCCGAGCATTGCATCGGCGGGCACATCCTGCCGACCCCTCAGTTCTCAAGCTTGCAGACCTTCGCATGGATGTGAGTGGTCGCGTGGCGACGCGCGGCAACCTGAAGCTCGATCTTACCGGGCGCGAATTTGACCTGCTCGAATACCTGCTTCTTAATAGCGGCTCGGTTGTTTCGCGCGAAATGGTGGCGCGGGACGTGTGGAAAACTACGGTCCGCTACACTTCGCTGGATAACGTAATCGATGTACACATCGCCCGCATACGAAAAAAAGTCGACGACTCATTCCCCGTAAAGTTGCTGCATACCGTTCGGGGCCTGGGCTTCGTTCTTCGCAAGTCGGAGGACAAGTGATTCGCTTTCGTCTGACTTATATTCGGGATCGCCTCACACTTTGGTATGTCGGCATTTTTGGCATCGTGCTGGTAATTTACATCTGCGGCGCGTGCGCTCTTGAGTATTGGCAATTGAGCGACCAACTCCACAATGCAGAAATCCAAGATATAGAGACAGTCGAAGGACTCCTCTACTTTGTGCCGGATGGCCGGCTTCTCTTGCACGAAGATTACCACAGTCATTCTGAATCGAGGCTTTTGCTCGACCGGTACATGGAAGTGCTGAGCCCAGATGGCCAAGTGCTGTTCCGCAACGATCGGCTGCGCGGAATGGATCTCGGCAATGCGCCAGCCCCTCGTGAAGGAAGCGTCGGTTATAAGGTCAGTCGTATTCGTCTTCCGGATGGGACTCCGCTCCTTGCCATCAGCCACGTGCACATGCTGCTCGGCAAGCCTCTATTGATACGGCTTGCCTATAGCACCGAGCCGATTCGGCTGAGTCTATTGGAGTTTGTCGGACTGCTCTCACTTGCAATGCCGATTGCCCTGGTCGCAGCAGGATTTGCCGGATATCGCGTTGCTGACAAGGCGCTCAACCCGCTCGAACAAATGGCTCGTCAGACCGAGCAGATCACAGCGCGCCGCTTAAACGAACGAATCCCTGCCGACAATCCTAAAGACGAATTCGGACATATGGCCCGCGTGCTGAATGGACTGCTCGCACGACTGGGTGAGTCCTTCGAAAAACTGCAGCGCTTCACCTCCGATGTCTCGCACGAATTGCGCACCCCTTTAGCCGCCATGCGCAGTGTCGGCGAAGTTGGTTTGCAAGAGAATCAAAGCACTGAGAAGTACCGCGACATCATCGGCAGCATGTTGGAGGAGGTTGCCAGGCTTACCGCAATGATTGACACGCTGCTGACCATAGCGCATGCAGATGCGGGGGAAGTCGAGTTGCATCGCACCATCTTCACCCTCAACGAACTTGTTCACGAATCGGTCGCTATCGTTGGAGTTCTTGCCGAAGACAAGAAGCAGACAATCCTTTTTACTGAGCAAAGTCAGATCAGCGTCTCTGCGGATCGCAATTTTTTACGCATGGCAGTGATTAACCTGCTCGACAACGCCGTGAAGTATTCGCCGCCAGGAAGTACGATCCATCTCCTGCTTTCCGATGCCAAGGTCACTTCCGGGCAGTCGCAATTTGTGGAGCTTGCCATTGAAGACGAGGGGCCTGGAATTCCGGAAGACAAGTCGGCTCGTGTCTTCGACCGCTTCTACCGGGTTGATGAGGGGCGCACCCGTGACGCGGGAGGAGCTGGCCTTGGATTGGCAATCGCCAAATGGACGGTCGAAGAACACGGTGGCACTATCAATCTGCAACCCCGATCTCCGAATGGCTCCGTCTTTTGCATTCGCCTTCCGATTGCTGAATACGATTGACAGTCTATCTATTCCAAGGACCAGTTGTTTCTTTGGAGCCAACAGTCTTCAGTGCTCATTCAGGCCGAGTTTTGGCCTGAATTCGTCATGCGACCAACGAAGTTTCTGCGAGGGCATGTTTGCGTTGTTCTCGACTGCGCCAAGTTCTCCCGTGCACACCTGTTGCCAAATTGTCCAAGCAGAGGTACTCCGATCCATACATTTCACGCCGCGAGTTCACCATCGAACAGCACTGTGTTGCGGGCAAGGCGAATACATCGAGCGGCATCTCGCCCCTAAGCCTCCTGGGAACGAAATGGTTCACCGCACGAGCAATGAGACAATCTTGTGCACAGTTCCAGTTCCCGCATAACTGCCCCATCAATTGAACTTTACCGACTTGATTCTACTTTAGCCCGGATAGATCGAAAACCTCAAAGATCGTCAGATCCCCTGCCCGTTCCCGACTTCGCACACGGACATTGAGGTCTCAGTTGCCTGCTAGTTCGCCGGTGGGAATGCGCTTCCGTAGCCGGTGGCGGCCGACCGGCCGGAGGCGAGAGTTGCGGCTCGACCTGCGGCCGCATAAAGGTTGAGCCGGGAATAGGCGCCGAAAGAAGATCCATTATCCAGGAAGCCGCCCCCAGGTCCTTCGGTGTCTGTAAGAATCTGATCGGCCTGCTCCAAGGTTAACGAAGGAAAAGCCACGGTCAAAAGATATCCCGCCTCGGGAGCGAGTTTGCCTATGTCTTCTTGAACATTTGCCTGCCGGGGATAGACCACCGGAAGGCTGTAGGTTTGTGTGCTGACATAGGAGGCTTCATTGGTTGCGGGATTATTCAGCCGACCTGTGTCTTCGCGCGCACACTCCCGAATGATTTTGCCGCAGGCCGTCTGCAAAGCCGTGGTCATATCGGCACGTGCAGCTTTGATAGAGGCCTGAAAGTCCTTGATCCTGGGAGCGCCCTTCACTGGCAGGTCCATGTAATCCGGGTCATTGGCGAGAAGGTGGGCTAGATCGTAGAGAGCCAGGGTACGTCCGCCCATCACATCCATTGCGTAATGGGAACCCATGAGAATACGGTCGTTTCCGTATTCGGCGCCGCGGGCGATCATCTGCTGATACCGCTCCGGGACCAGCAAGGCCAGAATCACTGCTCCCGTATATCCGTAGGTGGTGTGGCCGCTCGGGTAGGAGGGGCTATCGATGAGATTCATCATCGGGCCGCGGTTATATTGCCCGTTATCGGAAGGAACGTTGAAGTAATCATGGCCAACGATGGGGGTAATCTTCGGCTCGGTCTGAAAGGGACGCGAATCTCCGTAGGCATCGGCTCCGGGACTGCCCGCCGGTAAGCCGTAGCTCTTGCCGAAGATGTCCGTTTCGCCATGCACATCTTCGAGGATCTTGATCTCCTTCGCGGAGACAGATGTTTTACCGTCTGTGGTTTCGTTGGCGAAGAGGTACTTGCCCTCGTTCGAGTGCGATCCCGTGATCCCACTCGCGTAGGCGATCACGTCCGCAACCGACTGGGAGATATCGGTGTGCTTCTTTTGATCGATATAGTGAGCACGCGCAAGATAGCCGGCGCCGAGCGTGGTTCCGAGCCCGTCAGCGAGCTCGGCGAGGTTGGCGCCGGTGATAAAGGCGTCTTGAAGCGCTTGTTGCTGCTGTTGTGGAAAGGGCAGCAGTGTGGCCTGCTGGATCGCGCCGGTCTGGATGTCACCGGTAACTTTGTAATTCGCTGTGAGGGCAGCTTTGCCTTCGGCGGTGTTCGACAGGCAAGAGACTGGCGCGAGTCCCTTGAGTACCGCCATCTCACTGGTCGATTGCGCTGCAGCCGGGATAGGGAAGAGCGCGCAAATCGCTCCAATCGCTAAAAACGCTTTGCCGGTCATTTGCCACCTTTGAAATCCGTATGTGAGTTTACTTCAAACCCAAATTTGCCATTCAGAGCTCTTTGACATCCTCACCTCCCGAAAGGAAGGAGATTGCTTCCATCACGACTAAGCCGCGATGGAGGTGGGTTCCTGTTGCTGCCCCCCTCGTTCAGGGTTCACTTGGCAGGCGATCCGGGCGTATCCCGCCCTTAGGATGTTGATGGCGCCAACCAGGTCGGCATTCTCTGAGAAGCCGCACTCGACACAAGCAAACTGCGCTTGACTCTTGCGGTTCTCCTTGGAGATTTGTCCACATCCAGGACAAGGAGTGC